>Ga0307375_10001211_pt1 | contig 28711 bp, 30 predicted proteins | sample TR1MG_FD_202531 | JGI IMG/M metagenome (GOLD analysis project Ga0307375, IMG submission 202531) | Soil microbial communities from Risofladan, Vaasa, Finland - TR-1 | ecosystem: Environmental > Terrestrial > Soil > Coastal area > Acid sulfate soil | place: Finland: Risofladan, Vaasa | collected...
AAAAGCCACTATGTGGTGCAGCCGGAGCGCCGCGCCGAGGCCGTCGAATCCATCCTGTCCGAGCTCCACAGCTGGGTGGCCGAGCTCGAATCCCAGGGCCGCATGGTGGAGGCGCAGCGCATCCATCAGCGCACCCGCTTCGATCTCGAGATGATCAAGTCCATGGGCTACTGCCATGGCATTGAAAACTACTCGCGCCACTTCAGTGGCCGACTTCCCGGCGAAGCTCCGCCCACGCTGCTCGACTACTTCCCACGCGACTTCCTGATCTTCATCGACGAGAGCCACGCCACCATCCCACAGGTTCACGGCATGTGGCACGGCGACCGCAGCCGCAAGCAGAATCTCGTCGATTACGGCTTCCGCCTGCCCTCCGCCATGGACAATCGCCCTCTCAGATTCGAGGAATTTGAGAATCGCGTCCAACAGGCCATTTACGTCTCCGCCACGCCCGGCCCGTACGAGCTCACCCGCTCGGCCGGCGTCGTCGTTGAGCAGGTCATCCGTCCCACCGGACTCGTCGACCCTGAAGTCGAAATCCGCCCCGTCAAGGGCCAGATCGACGACCTCCTCGCCGAAATCCGCGACCGCGCCCTGCGCAATGAGCGCGTCCTCGTCACCACCCTCACCAAGCGCATGTCGGAAGACTTGGCCGGCTATTACACCGAGGTGGGTGTCCGCTGCCGATACATGCATTCGGAAATAGAAACCCTCGAGCGAGTCAAGCTCCTCGCCGGCCTGCGCAAAGGCGAGTTCGACGTCCTCATCGGCATCAACCTGCTCCGTGAGGGCCTCGATCTGCCCGAAGTTTCTCTCGTCGCCATCCTCGACGCAGACAAGGAAGGCTTCCTCCGCTCCGCCGGATCGCTCATTCAGACCATGGGCCGAGCCGCGCGTCACCTTGAGGGCCGCGCCATTCTTTATGCTGACCGCATCACCGACTCCATGCGCCAGGCCATGAATGAGACCGACCGCCGCCGCGAGTTGCAGCGCGCCTATAACGAGGAGCACGGCATCACACCGCAGTCGATCCTGAGTCAGGTCGACATGGGCCTCGCGCAGATTCTCAAGGCCGAGTACGGCGAACTCGCCGAAGAAGAAGCAGCCAGCCTCCCTGAGTTCAGCTCCCAGGCGGAAGTGGAACAGTACATCGCCAGGCTCGAAGCCGAAATGCGTGAGGCCGCCAAAAGGTTCGAATTTGAGAAAGCCGCCCGGCTGCGAGACACCATTAAAGAGTTGCGCGAGAGGGAAATCCTCTTCGGCTAGCCCGCTTCTCTGTTGCCCCCACCGACACCGCAGGCAACCGCTCGCTGCCCGCCGTCATCGTAGGTCAGTAGTTCGACAAGTTCGAGAAAAGCGGTTGTGCGAGCGGGCCCAGTGCGATGGGCGCGCCAATTCAGGGGCAGATGGCGACAATTCTATTGGTGGATAACGATCCGCTTCAGGCGTTCGTTCGCAAGTCCATCCTCGAAAAGCGGTTTCAGAACGTCCAGCGGGTCTCTGATCCGGCTGAGGCCTTCTGCATGGTGGAGCAGCCCCAGTTCGCGGACGATCTGGCCTTGGTCATCACGGGCCCACAGATGCCCGGAATGAATGCCCCCGCCTTTGCGGCCGAACTCCATGCCCGCCTCCCTCGTGTGCTCGTCCTCGTGCTTGGCGGAGACGACCAAGCCCCGCCAAACCCCGATGCGGACGGTGTCCGCTTCCTCCCCCGTCCATTTGCCTCAGAAGAAATGTTGGAAGTGGCCAGCCAGCTCATGGGTCAATTTTCTCGGTGAATGGCCCCCCTCCCCGGCTCGCGCCTCCTCCACCGCAAGTGTGAGGCAAATCACAAAGGAACGGTCTATCATTGGGCGAGAATAACCTCGTTGGGTTGCCCCAAAGCTGAGGCAGCCGGTTCGCATGCGAGAATCATGTTGGAGACCTAATGGCAGCTTTTGGTAGTTTTGCCCTTCTCATTGCCCTGGCGTTGGCTGCCTATAACTTTTTTGCCGGCACCATTGCCCTCCGACTCATCGCCACCGGCCAACCCGTGCGCATCTCACCGGAGCGGCTGGCAGACACGGCCCGCCGAGCCGGCATTGCCGGTTTCTTCGCCGTCAGCGCCGCGGCCTTCGCGCTGGTCTGGTCGGTCTTCGCTAACGACTTTTCCATCACTTACATCCTGGAGCACTCCAACCGCGCTCTGCCCGCGCCCTACAAGTTCGCCGCACTCTGGAGCGGTCAGGAGGGTTCCCTCCTGCTTTGGGCATGGCTGCTCGGCGCGTACGGATTTGTGCTCCGTTTGACGCACAAAACGGACGTCAAGCTCTACGCTTATGCCGGAACCATCCTGGCCGCCGTGCAGCTTTTCTTCCTGGCTGTGATGAACTTTGCCGCCACCCCCTTTTCACTCATCAGCGGCGCCGTCCCGGCGGATGGAAACGGCCTGAATCCCCTCCTCCAATACCCTGAGATGGTGATCCACCCGCCCATGCTTTACCTGGGCTATGTGGGATTCACCGTCCCCTTCGCCTTCGCCCTCGGCGCGCTCATGATGCGCTACCCCGGCGAAAAATGGATCCGGATTACCCGCGGCTGGACCATGGTCGCCTGGCTGTTTCTCACCTGCGGCATCTTCCTCGGCATGCACTGGGCTTACGCCGTGCTCGGCTGGGGAGGCTACTGGGGATGGGACCCGGTGGAAAACGCCAGCTTCATGCCCTGGCTTACCGGCACGGCTTTCCTTCACTCCGTCATGATGCAGGAGCGCAAGGGCATGATGAAGAGCTGGAACGTCTGGCTCATCTTCTGCACCTTCCTGCTTACGTTGCTGGGAACGACGCTGACGCGAGGCGGGCTGGTGAGCTCGGTTCATGCCTTCGCGCAGTCGCCCATCAGCACCTGGTTCCTCATCTTCATGGGCATTGTGCTGGCGGTGTGCATCTTCACGTACATTGTTCAGCGCGACCACCTCAAATGCGAGCAGCACGTCGAGTCGCTCGTCAGTCGCGAGTCCAGCTTCCTCTTCAACAACCTGGTCCTGCTCGCCGCCTGCTTCGTCATTCTCTGGGGCACGCTCTTTCCCATCATTCACGAGTTCTACGATGGCACCAAAGTGACGATTGGCGCTCCTTGGTATAACCGTGAAGCCATTCCCATCGGCCTCTTCCTGCTCTTCCTCACCGGCGTAGGTCCGTTGCTGCCCTGGCGCTCCACTTCCCTTCGCGCCATCCGCCGCAACTTCATCCTTCCCTCCATCGCCCTCTGGGGCACGGTCATTGTCTGCCTCGCCGTCGGTGTCCGCCCCTGGAAGAACGGCTCCTTTGACTCCGGCAACTTTTACGCTCTGGTCGCCTTCTCGCTCTCGGCCGGCGTACTCACAGCCATCCTGTCGGAATACCTCCGCGGCGCCCTGGTCATTGCCCGGCAAACAAGCCGCAACCTGTTTGTCTCCATGTACCTGCTCATCCACCGCAACACGCGCCGTTACGGCGGGTACCTGATTCACATCGGCGTCGTCATCGTCATCATCGGCCTCGCCGGATCCGCATTTAACCGCAGCCAGGAGGAGGAACTTTCCGTTGGCAGCAACCTGGCCATCGGCCCTTACACCCTTCGCTGTACCGGATTCACCCAGGACTCGAACGACAACTACGACTCCAATTACGCTGTACTCGACGTCTACCGCGACGGCCACAAGCTCTTCCAGATGACCCCGGAAAAGCGCGTCTACCACGTCAATGGACAACCCCAGACCATGGTGGCCATCCACTCCGTTCCCGGATGGGATCTCTATGTCGTCTTTGAGGGCACCAACCCTGACACCGGCAATCCCATCATCAAGGCCTTCCTTAATCCGCTGGTCAGCTGGATATGGGCCGGCGTGGTGTTCATCGTCTTCGGCACCTTCATCGCCCTCGTTCCCAGCATCTCGCCGGCCACCGCCGCACTCCGCGTCCCGGCGGCGCAACCCGCACCCAAGGAACCGGCGCTGAAGGGAGGCGATTGATCATGGCCAACACCCGCTTCACCTTCTGGATCAAGTCCCTCCAGGCCTTCGCCCTCGCCGTTGCCGTCTGTTTCTCTATGGGTGCCAGCGACGCCGGTCAGCGCTACCAGAACCTGAGCCATCGACTCATGTGCACTTGCGGCTGCAATGAGTTGCTCGGCGAGTGCAACCATGTCGGATGCACGTCCTCCACCCAGGAAAACGCCGAACTCCGTGCTGACATCGCGGCCGGACAAACCGACAAGGAAATCTTCGCCAGCTTCTCTGCCAAATATGGCGCCACCGTACTTGCCGCTCCTCCCATGCACGGCTTCAGCCTCGTGGCCTGGATCGCGCCCATCGCGGTCTTCGCCGCCGCCCTGCTCGGAACCATCCTGCTCGTTCGCCAGTGGTCGATCGGAAGATCGCAGCACGCGCCCCAGCCCGCAGACCCTGAGATCGAGGCCCTGCGAGAAAAAATCCGCCGCGAAACCGGCTCCGACAACGAAGGAGGGGTTTGAAACATGCTTGAATCCCAGGGATTCATCGCTGGCATCATGCTGGCTCTAGCGCTGGCCGTTTACACCTTCTGGCCAGAGAATGTCTTCGCCACCCAGCGCCAGAAAACCCGCCTTGACTACCTGCTGGAGCAGAAGGAACAGCTCTATGAAAACCTGCGTGACTTGAATTTCGAGTTCCGAGCAGGCAAATATCCTGAGGAAGACTTCGTAGCCCAGCGCGAGATCCTCGAAAATGAAACCGCGCAGTTGCTGGCAGAAATTGAGCACTTGCAGCAGGCCTAGCGCCGGCTCCGCGCAAAATCAAAAGGAAAGCCCTCACAACCATGCGATCGATCAAGCTCTTCCTGCACTCCGCCGCCGCAGGCCTTTTTCTTGCAGGCGCCCTGGCTCAGGCCGCACAAATCACTGGCACTGTCACCAACAAAACCACCGGTAAGCCGGCCTCTGGTGACCGGGTTGTGCTCATTGAGCCCCAGGCGGGCATGGCGGAAGTGGGCAACACCACCACGGATGCGCAAGGCCATTTCGCCCTCGCCAAGCCCGGCAACAATCCCATGCTCGTCCGCGTTACCCACCAAGGCGCCGATTACTTTCACGCCGCGCCCCCCACTGACACTCCCGTGGACTTCTCCGTCTACGAAGTCTCCGCCAAGGTGCCGGGCGTTTTTATTGAGGCAGACGTGATTGAGGTGGAAGCCAGCAACGGACAGGCCACCGTCACGGAGCGCTACTTTGTCCACAACACCAGCAACCCGCCTCGCACCGAGTGGAGCTCCCGCACGTTTGAGGTCGTCCTGCCAGCCGAGGCAGTGGTCCAGGGCGCCGCAGCCCAGCGCCCCAGCGCCAACAGCTTGCCCACCAGCCTCACCCTCAAGCCCACCGGCGAAAAAGGCCACTACTTCTTCAATTTCCCCATCGAGCCGGATCAGGGCGACAAGGACACCCTCTTCCAGGTCGAATACACGCTGCCCTACTCCAGCGGCACCTTCACCTTCCACCCGCAGATGCTGCTTCCCACGCAGAACATCGGCGTCCTGTTGCCAAAGAGCATCCAGTTCACCGCGGGCCCCGGCGCCAACTTCCAGTCCGTGCAGGAGGACCCCGGCGTACAAACCTTCGTCGCCAAGAACATCGTCCCCGGCACTACCCTTTCCTTCACCATATCCGGCACCGGCTCCATGCCACGCGGCAACCAGGCAGACAATGGCGCCCAGGCTTCAATGCCCAACAACGGCCAGCCCGGCGGCGGCCTCGGCGAACCCATTGGCACCCCGGACCCGCTCAGCAAGTACAAGTGGTGGATTCTTTCCGGATTCGCGCTGTTGCTCGTCGTGGCCGCGGCCTTCCTGCTGCGGAAGCCTGCAGGTGCACCCAGCTCCGTGCCCATACCCGGCGCTGCTCCGCTGCCTGCCGCCCCTGCCGCGTACGTGCCCGCCGCGTCTCCCGCAGCCAGGCACTCCGCCCTCCTCAACGCCCTCAAGGAGGAGCTCTTCGCCCTCGAAAGCGAAAAGCTCTCCGGCACGCTCAGCCCAGAGGAATACGCTCAGGTCAAAGCAGCGCTGGAAGTCGTCCTCAAGCGCGCGCTCAAGCGCAACAGTTAGCCCTCCAGGGCCAGAATCCCTCCGCCGGTCAGGTCCCTTGCGGCCTGGCCGGCTTTCTTTTTTGCGTTCGAACCCACAGCCGCCTCCAGCCCTCCTCTTGCAATCCCGTAGCTCCCATGTGAGAGCATAAGGGCGTCAACGGTGTCCGTTCGCACTCCCCGGCAAATCCTCACGGACCGCCGCTCCTTGTGAGTCACGCATGAAAACTCTGCTTCGCACCCTGCTTTATCTCGCGCTCATCGTCTGGCTGGGCGCGGAAATTTTCTTCCCCGTCGTCGCCGCCACCACCTTCGGCGTCCTCCATGCGGACACCCACACCGCCGGGGCCATCGTCGGCGAACTCATTCGCATCCTCCACCGCATCGGCCTCATCTCCGGCATTGTGGTGCTGGCCCTGCTGGCCGTGGCTCCCGCCTGGCACATTTACAAGTCCCGCTCCGTCCTCGCTCCCATGATCCTCGTCGTTTTCATGCTCGCCTTCACCGCCTATTCGCAGTTCGTCATCATTCCTGCCATGGAGCGCGACCGCGTCGCCGCCGGCGGCTCCATCGATCTCGCCGAACCCACCAACCTCGCCGTTGCCGACTTCAACCGCCTCCACGGTCGCAGCGAGCACGTCGAGGAGCTCATCCTCCTGCTCGGCCTCGCCACCGTCGTCCTCGTCGCCCGCGCTGAATCCACCCGCGCCTGATTGCCCACGGCTACGTGTAGCAGTACAGTCCCCGGTTAGGCGACAACCCGGGAAAATCGATGAGGAACGGCGCTACAATGCTGAGACTGTGATCGGCGCATCTGAAATCAGCGACCATTTTATGGGCACGATCTTCGCCGCCCTCGGCTACATTACCTTCTTCTGGCGCACGTTCAAGAGCAGTCCAGGAAACAGATTGGTGGAGTGCGGGAGCATGACGCTCATCGCTTTCTTCGCTTTTTTGGCGGTGGAGTCATTGAGCAAACCTGGCAAGGTGCCCGACTGGCTGATTCTCGTCTGGTTGATGCTGGTCGTCCTGCTTTGCTTTTCGACAATATTTTTTGTTGCACAGCGCGCCTACCAGGCTTTAAGGCGACAGCGAGGACTTTGATTGATTCAAACGCTGGAGGTTCGGATCGATCGACCATTCGCGCTCAGGTCGTGTGACCGCCTAACCATAGACTGTCCCATCACCCACCCCGCCCCGCACTTCCTGTATCATCGAAACGGTCCTCTCTGCGCTGTTCACTCTCCCAGGACCCCTACGGAAAGCCAATGAAGACCGGGATTATCGGCCTGCCTCAGGTGGGCAAAACGTCGCTGTTTAAAATCCTCACCAAAGCCAAACTCGAAGAGCGCGGCTACTCCAACCCACGCGAGGCCCACATCGGCGTCGCCCGCGTGCCCGACGAGCGCCTCGACAAGCTCTCCGCCCTCTACTCGCCCAAAAAGACCACCTACGCCAGCGTGGAGTACGTCGACGTCGCCGCCATCGGCCAGGAGGCGCTCAAGGAAACCGCATTCCTCGCCAGCCTGCGCCAGGTCGACGCGCTCATCCACGTTCTCCGCGCATTCGACGACGACTCCATCCCCCACGTCGGGCCCAATGACCCGCTCCGTGACGTCAAAAGCGTCGAGTTCGATCTCATGATCAGCGATCTAACGCAAGTGGAAAAGCGCCTCGAACGCGTCGAAAAAGACCTCAAGAAGATGCGCTCCACCGAGCTCGAGCACGAGCAGGCCCTCCTGCTCCGCTCCAAGGAGGCCCTCGAAAAAGAGCAGCCCCTCCGTGAGTTGGAGATGACTCCGGAAGAGAAAAAGCTCATCAAGGGCTTCATGTTTCTCTCGCAAAAACCTGTTTTATATGTGGTTAACATTGGAGAGGGCGGAACCCTCGGAGATGATCTTGACTCCGCGGTCGAGCGCTACAAACTCGCCGAAGTCGCCCATCGACCCAACGCCGGCGCCACCGCCATCTGTGGAAAAGTCGAAGCCGAACTGGCCGACATGGACGAAGCCGAAGCCTCCGAATTCCTTTCCAGCTACGGCCTTCACGAGTCCGGTCTCGTACGCCTCATCCGCAAGAGCTACGAACTGCTCGGTCTCATCAGCTTCTTCACCGCCGGCGAGGACGAGTGCCGCGCCTGGACCGTGACGGCCGGCTCCAAGGCCCCGCAGGCTGCCGGCGCTATCCACTCGGACCTCGAGCACCACTTCATTCGCGCGGAAACCATCCGCTGGGATAACCTGCTGGCGGCGGGCAGCGAAGCCGCCGCACGCTCGCAAGGCACCCTCCGCCTCGAGGGCAAGGAGTACATCGTCCACGATGGCGACGTGCTCCACATCCGGCACAGCGGATAAACACGTATGCTCAAGCTCTCCATCCTGCTCGGCCTGCTGGCCGCCCTGGCCGATGTGGCCGGCGGTCTGGTCCTGGTCCGCGCCCGCGGGGTGGAGCGCTACCTGCGCTACTTCGTCGCTCTCGGCGCCGGCTTCCTCATGGCTGTGGCCCTGCTGGAAATGGCCCCGGAGAGTTTTCGCATGAGTCCGCACATGGGCCCTGTGCTCGTCATGGCCGGCTACTGCATCGTCCATCTGCTGGAGCACACCATCGTCGCCCACTTCCACTACGGCGCAGAGACCCACCACAACGAATTCGTCTCCCGCCACACCGGCTACTCCGTCCTCGGCGGGCTCAGCGTCCACGCGCTCTTTGACGGCGTGGCCATCGGCTCCGGCTTCGTCGTCTCCAGTTCGCTTGGCTGGCTCATTTTTCTCGCCATCTTTCTGCACAAGGCGCCGGAGGGCTTCACCATGGCTTCGGTCATGATGGCCAGCGGCCGCAGCCGCACCGTCGCCTTTTACTCCGCCGTCGCCCTCGCCGCCGCCACTCTGGTCGGCGTGCTTGCCATTGAACTCGTCCCTGGCTGGATGCAATACGGACTGCCCATTTCGGCAGGCGTCGCCCTTTACGTCGGCGCCAGCGACCTCGTCCCGGAAGTCAACCGCGAACCCGGCATCCGCATGGCCCTGATCTTTTTTCTGGGTGTCGGCGGCTTCCTGCTCCTGCGCGCCCTGCTGCCAAATCTTTAAGCCGGACCCGCTCCTGAAATCTGCAACCCGTCGCGCCGCGCGACCCATTTCCCATCCATCGCTGCGCGAATGGACTCCAGCACCCGCTCCGGCGTAATCAGTCGCATGCACACCGCGTCGTTGCAGGCCGAGTTCTTCTGGTTCGCCGCCGTCACGCAGGGGCTGCACGCCAGGTTTGCCGTAATCGACTCCGAATTCCCCAGACTGCCGTATAGCCGCGGAGTCTCCGGCCCAAACAGCACAATCGACCGGATCGGCGAAATCGCCGAGAAGTGCGCCGGCCCGCTGTCATTCGACACCAGCACCGTGGCAATGTTGTAGAGCGCCGTAATCGCCGTCAGCTTGTGCATCCCGGCAAAGCTGCGGAAGCGCGGATGTCCCACCTTCTCCTGCATCGCCAGCGCCTCGGCACGCTCGCCCGACGACCCCGTGATCAGCACCAGCGCGTCCTCCCACTCGTCCACCACCATCTTCGCCAGCCGGCTGTAGTTCTCCCGCTCCCAGCGCCGCTGAGGCAGCAGTTCGGAGCTGTTCGGGTTTACCAGCACAATCCGGTGCTTGCCCGGCTCGTAGCCCGGATAGACCTGCCGAACCAGTCCGCGCACATACTCTTTTTCGTCTTCGCTCACCGGCTGCAGCGGCACCCGAATCTCCTCGTCCGTCACATAAGTCTTCGAGTAGGGCACCTCCGGCTTCTCCGCCAAGAGTGCATTCACCATGCAGATAAAGTTTTTAGCCATATGGATTTGGCCGTTATAGCTGATGCGATGCGTGAGCATTTCGCCACGGTAAAGGCCCTCTCCGTGGAAACGGTGAAAGCCCACCCGCCGCTTCGCCCCGCTCAACCCCGTCAGCAGTCCGGAGTAGCGCGAGAACAGCTCCATGTCCACCACCGTGTCGATCTTCGCCTTGCGCACCCAGCGCAGGAACCGCAAGGTGTCCCACACCAGCGTCCACAGGCCAGTCTCCCGGATGGTGACAATGTTGGCTTCCGGAACCGTGGGCAGCAAATGCAGACAGGCCACGTTCCGCTCGAAGATCAGAAAGAAGATCTCCGCGCCCAGCTCTCGTTTGGCCTTCTCCAGCGCAGGATTCGCAATCACCGTACTGCCCATCTCTGAGAGCTCAATGAACAGGACCCGACGCGGCTTCTCCGGCCCCTTCGGCCTGCCCAAAAGCCGGACCAGCTGCGTGCACACAAAGCACAGTGGAATTCCAATCCAGTAATCCACGGCCCGCATCGTCCCAAGCTTCATTTCACACGCCCTTGGTAAGCCAATTTGCCTTTGGGTGAGTCTAACCTAGGCGGTTGCGGAGTCCCATCCCGTAATCGTTGCAGGTCCCCGAATCAGACAACAGGAGCAGGAAGTTGCAGACAAGCCCGCCCGTGTCCAATACAATCTGTTGTATAGTTTGCACACATTCTTTCACTCCCCATGCCGGGCTGGCCCTCACGCTCAACCGCACTGACCGAATGGGGAATGCAACTCAATCCCACTTTGCGCGGCAGTTCCCGGCCACTGGCCGGCTCTCCATGTCTGGCGCATCGCAGACTTCCGCGCGTGGTGCCGGATTCCTGGATGAAATGTAAGGGCTGAACCAAGTGGAAAAGTTTCGTAAGCGCAACCTCCTCCTGTTGCTCGTATTCTCGATCCTCTCTTTCGCCGTCATGGGGTATCACCCCGGTGCCGAAGACGATATCGTCTATCTCACAGCCGTCAAGGCAGACCTGAATCCGGCCCTCTATCCCCATGATGCGGAGTTCTTCAAGCCTCAGCTCCAGACCAGCGTCTTTGACAACTGGATGGCCGGCTTCGTCCGCGTTTCTCACCTTTCCGTCGCGTCGTCGGAATTTCTCTGGCAGTTTCTTTCCGTCTACGGCATCCTCCTGGCCTGCTGGGTGATCCTCTGCGAACTCTTCCAGGAGGAAACAGCCCGATGGGCCGGCATTGCCCTGTTCGGCGCCATGCTCACCCTGCCCGTCGCCGGCACAGGCCTCTACCTGGTCGACCAGTACCTGCACCCACGCAATCCCGCCACTGCGCTCATCCTCTTCGCCGTCCATCGCATCATGGTAGGCAAGCGCTGGCAGGCCGTGCCTTTGCTCGTGGTGGCTTTCGTCCTCCATCCCCTCATGGGCGCTTTTGGCATCTCCTTTTGCTGCGTGCTCACCCTCACGCTGATCGGCTCACTCCGTGTGCGCATCCGCGAGTGGATCACCCGTCCAGTCCCTGAGGCCAGCCTGCCCGTCCTCTTGTTCATTCCCTTCGGATGGGTCTTCGGAAGCCCATCGCAAATCTGGATTGAAGCTCTCCGCACCCGTCACCTCTACTTCCTCTACCAGTGGGAGTGGTATGAGTGGCTCGGCGCCATTGCGCCGCTCATCATTTTCTGGCTGCTTGCCCGCTTTGCGCGCAGGCGCGGAGAAACCACCCTCGCCAACCTTGCCACCGCCATCTTCGTGTATGGCGTCTTCCAGCAGATCATCGCCATGGTCATCCTCAGTCCGTTCGTCCCCATCGGCCTCACCACGCTGGAGCCCATGCGATTCCTCCACATCATTTACATGTTCCTCGTCCTCATCGGCGGAGCCTATCTCGGCAAATACCTGCTCCAGCGCCGCGTCTGGCGTTGGGCCGTCTTCCTCTGCATCGCCAATGGCTCCATGTTTTGCGTCCAGCGTCAGCTCTTTGCCGATACGCCGCCCATCGAGTTTCCCGGCCAGCACACTGGCAATCCCTGGCTCCAGGCCTTCCGCTGGATTCGCAACAACACCCCGCAAGATGCCTTCTTTGCCGTCGATCCCCACTACATGACCACTCCGGGAGAGGACTGGCACAGCTTCCGCGCTCTTGCCGAGCGCAGCGTCCTGGCGGACGCATACAAAGACACCGCAACCGTCACCAAAATGCCCCAGCTCGCCTCCACCTGGCAGCGGCAGGTCGATGCGCAGGCCGGATGGCCCCACTTTCAGCTCGCCAATTTCGAGCGCCTCAAGAGCCAGTTCGGCGTTACTTGGGTCCTGGTCCACTATCCCCAGTCCGCCGGCCTGGATTGCCGTTGGCACAATGACCAGCTCACCGTCTGCCGCATTCCGTAGTCCGTCCATGCCGCAGTTCAACCCCACCAGACCCGGGCCAGATAGCTCATTCCCATCCGCTCCCGCGTGCTCTACCATCAAAGCGAGGCTGCCCGGTACCGCACGCCCGCGCAGGAAATCTCCGTATGTCTGTTGATCCGCAAGCTGGCCAGTCCGCATCGCTCGCCGCACCGCCCATCCCCTGGCGGCGTCGGCTCACCGCGCATCTTCACATCGCCCGTTTTGACCACAGCATCAAGCAGATCTTCATCCTCCCCGGCATCGTGCTGGCACTCGCGCTCGGCGGTAATCCCCTCAACCTCGCCCTGGCCGGACGCATTGTCCTCGGCCTCATCGCCGCCACCCTCATCGCCAGCAGCAATTACGTCATTAACGAGATCCTCGACGCCCCCTTCGATCGCCTGCACCCCACCAAGAAGATCCGCCCCGCCGCCAACGGCCTGGTCCACCTCGGCTGGGGATACGCCCAATGGATCCTCATGATGCTCGTCGGCCTTGCCTTGGCCAGCCTCATCACCCGCGGCTTCTTCTTCAGCGCGCTCGGCCTCTGGATCATGGGCTGCGTCTACAACATCGCGCCTATCCGCAGCAAGGATCTCCCTTACATTGACGTCCTTTCGGAGTCCGTCAACAATCCCCTCCGCTTCTGTCTCGGCTGGTACATCGTCACCGCAAACATGCTTCCGCCTGTCTCCCTGCTGCTCTCTTACTGGCTGCTCGGCGCATACTTCATGGGCCTCAAGCGCTTCAGCGAGTACCGGCAGATCGCCGACCACGACCTCGCCGTCAGTTACCGCAAATCCTTCCGCCATTACACTGAGCAGTCCCTGCTCAACTCCGTTCTCTTTTACGCGGCCGCTTCCATGCTCTTCTTCGGCGCCTTCCTCATGCGCTATCGCATGGAACTCATCTTCGCCTTCCCCTTCGTCGCCTGGCTCATGGCCATCTACTTCGGCCTCGCCTTCCGCCATGAAAGCGCCGTGCAGAACCCGGAGAAGCTCTACCGCGAGCCGCGCCTCATGCTGGCCCTCGTCCTTTGCATCGTCGTCTTCATCGTCCTGCTCTTTGTGGATATGCCCTGGATTGCCGGCCTGTTCCCCAAGTCGCATCCTTGATGCCTGCCCGCTGTGGGCTTCGTGTCCGCTTTTCCACATACTTTGCGTCCCGCCCCTGTTATCCCGCAGAATGGAAACAGTACCGTAACATTCCACTCCGGCCGGAGCCCGGCTCATGTTGAATTTTTCCCAGCGATTGATTCTCGGCTTTGTCCTGCTTGTCGCCGCCACAGTCGTGCTCGCATTTGCCGCCCGCCAGGCGCTCGCCGCGGCGCATCTCTGGCCCGTCGCCATCCTCACCATCCTTTTTTCGGCGTTCGTCGGCATGGGCACCATCATTGCAGTACTCCGCCCCGTGCAACTGCTCGCGCGCGATGCAAAGCTCATCGCCCAGGGCAACCTCGAGCATCGCGCCGACTGGACCAGCCGCGACGACTTTGGCGTCCTGGCCGCCGAACTCAACCGCATCGCCGTCCGCCTGCGCGAGCTGCGGGACACCGAGGCCGGCCGCCGCCAGATGGAGTTCCAGCTCTCCGACGCAGTCCTTCAGTCCATCTTTGAGCCCATTATCGTCACCGACGCAAAGGGCCACATCCTCAAGGTCAACCAGGCCGCCACGGAGCTCCTTGGAGAAGCCGCCGGAGACCGCATGGCACTCACCAGCACGCCGGGCGGCGACAAGATTCTAAGCGCCATCCGCGATGCCATCGCCATGCAAAAGCCCATCGCCGCCGAGGGCGATGCCGCCATGCTACCCATGCGGATCGGCAAGCAGGAACGCAGCTTCCGCCTCCGCACCACGCCCATGCGCGACTCCGAAGGCCGCCTCCTCGGCACCGTCACCACGCTCGAGGACGTCACTTCCCTGCAGGACACTGACCGCTTCAAGACCCAGTTCATCTCCGTCGCCAGCCGCAAGCTCCGCGATCCCCTCATCCAGTTGCGTCGTGGTCTTTACGCCCTCAGCCACGGCTTCGGGGGAGAGCTTGCCCCTCTGCAGGCGGAGCTGGCCGCCGCCGCCGGCGCGGAAGCAGAAAAGCTCGATGACCTCATGGCTGACCTCACGGAGGTGGCTGAGCTCGATACCGGAAAGCGCGAAATGCAGCTCCAGCGGCTTCGTCCGCTCGCCATCCTTGAGGATGCCCGCACCCGCGTTTGCGACGAATCCACCGAGAAGCACCTCCGCATCGAAATCGAAGCCTTCGCCGATCTGTCCTTTGTCCGGGCCGACCGCCGAGCCATTCACTCCATCTTTGACAATCTGCTCTCCAACGCCATCCGGTACACCCCGCCCAACGGCGACATCCTGCTGGCTGCCGAAGAAATCAAGGACTTCGTGCAGTTCACCGTGCGCGACAGCGGACGTGGCATTGAGGCCGAACGCCTCAGCACTCTCTTTGATCGATTCAACACCTTCTCTGACGCCGGAACCGGACTCGGCCTTGCCCTCGTGCGCCGCCTCGTCGAATCCCACGGCGGTCAAATCGCCGTCGAAAGCCGCCTCGGCCACGGCACAACCTTCCGCTTCACCCTGCCCGTGGCCGTGGTCACCGCGGCTTATCACCCGGTAGAGGTTGGCTGAGCCATGACGGAGATTCATCTCGAACAGCAGAACGAACCCGCGAAGCTTCGCATTTACATCGGAGCCGCGCCCGGCGTTGGCAAGACCTACCTCATGCTCAACGATGCCATCCTCAAGCGCAATCAGGGCGTCGACATCGTCATCGGGCTCGTGGAAACCCATGGCCGCGAGGAGACCGCAGAGCAGGTCCGCGACCTCGAAATCATCCCCCAGCGCGTCCTCGCCTACCGCGGCGTCGAACTCAAGGAGATGGACGTCGACGCCATCCTAAGCCGGCATCCGGATACCGTCCTCGTCGACGAGCTCGCCCACACCAACGTTCCCGGCAGCAAAAAACGCAAGCGCTACGAAGATGTGCTGGAGCTGCTCGACGCCGGCATCAACGTAATGACGACCGTCAACATCCAGCATCTCGAAACGCTGAATGACGCCGTCAACCGCTCCGCCGATGCGGTCATCCGCGAAACCGTTCCTGACAGCGTCTTCAAGCGTGCCGATGAGGTCGTCAACGTCGATGTCACTGTCGATGAGCTGCGTTCCCGCCTGCGCCAGGGCAAGATTTACCATCCAGAAAAAGTCGAGCAGGCCCTCGCCAACTTTTTCCGCAAGGGCAACCTCAACATGCTCCGCGAGCTCTCACTGCGCACCACAGCCGAGCAGGTCGGCAAGCGCGCTGCCGAGTATCGCCGCACCCAGGGCCTTGAGCAGGCGCCCATTCCAGAGAAAGTAATGGTCTGCCTCAGCACGCGTCCAGGCACTGAGCGCCTGTTGCGCGTGGGCTCTCGCATCGCTGGCCGCCTGGCCACCAACTGGTACGCCGTCTATGTCACCCAGCCGGAGCAGAACCACAACCATGTCGACCCGGAAGCCCAGCAGCGGCTCGAGGAGTACCAGCGCATGGCCCGCGACCTCGGTGCCAACGTCGTCAGCCTCCATGACAAGAACGTCTCGGACGCGCTCATCCGCTTCGCCCAGCAGGAAAGCATCTCCCACGTCGTCTTCGGCCAGGCCGTTCGCTCCCGCTGGGACATCCTCCTGCGCGGCTCCGTCCTCAACCGTTTCCTCGCTGAGATCCGAGACGTCACCGTGCAGGTCGTCCCCATGCAGAAGCCTCTCCGCCGCTAGCCGGCATTCACTCGCAGAACACCCGCACCTTCGTCTTGTTCCCGTCTTTGCCGTCCACATCCACCGTCAAATCTTCCAGGTGCTCCACCAGCTCTTCCAGATTTTCCGGCTTGATCTGCGAAAGCGTCAGCGGCACTCCATGCCGGCTCAACGCCTCGTCCAACTGGCCGTGTGCTTGCGCCGGAATCAAGCTCGCCAGCCGTACGCCCGCCCGCAGCAGTTGCATCGGCACCCGCACATTCACCGTCGTCGGCCCCTTCAATCCTGTCATCGCCTCGTCGGCCTCCACCAGCACGCGCAGATACTTCGGCTTCCCTTTGCCGCCCTCCGCCCTTGCGCTGCTTCCCGTCGTCGCCGTCTCCGCCTCCGGTTCCAGCGCGGCCAGCAGCCGCTCCGCTTCGTCGGCCGTAATCTTTCCTGCCGCCAGCATCTCCAAAATCTGTCGCCGATTCTCACTCATCGCAACCCTCCCATCCAATGCGTCAAAGCATTCATTCCTCCTGCCAGCGCGTTAACGCTCTCCGGCAGCAGCCAGTTCCCATGCAACTTCGCCAGCACCGCCAGCGCCACACAACACGCCAGAATCCATTTCGTCTCTCGCCCTTCCTGGCAGGCCGCCAACAGCCGCTCTGCCTCGCCCGGCGAAATCCGCCCGATCGCCAGCAGCCGCCAAATCGCTCCCTTGTCCCCGCTCATCGCATCCACCTCACAAAATCCGCACCGTCACTCGGTTCCTGTCCGCGCAAACCCGCACATCGGTCCCTGGCAAACTCACTGAGAATGCCCAGAACGCCGCAATCGCATTCCACGGATTAGTCCGCCCCACCACGCACACGCCCGCCACCACCAGCAGAAACAGAGGCAAAAGCAGCAGCAGCGGAATCCACAGCAAAAACAGCGGCAGCCACAGCCGAATCGGCTTCCTGTAGTCGTTCTCAATCTGCAAATACGCAAGATTCGGCGTCATTTCATCGCCTCCAGTTCCTTGATCGCCTCCGCAGCCGTGATCTTCCCGTTCTTCAGCCGCTCGAGCACCTCCGCCCGCGACGGCGCCGGATTCATCTCCACAAAATCAAGCAGCCCCGCAATCCGGTTCAACCGCGCCTTGATCGTCGGATAACTCACCCCGAACACCTGCTCCATCTCCTTGATCGACCCATGCGACCGCAAAAACGCCGTCACAAAAATCTGGTCCTCTGGGCTCAACCGCGCCAGCTGCGGCGGCGCAAACTCCCCCTCCACCGCCAGGTGCTTCTCCGGAATCCGCACCCGCTCCACGACCAGCGGAGACCCCTGCGCAATCCGCAGCAGTTCCTGCCAGTCCGTCGCGGTTTTTGTCTCCTTTGCCATTCTCGATCTTCCTCTTTTCTCAACCACACCGCAAACTGTAATCTAGTTTTTCAATGTTTACAAGATATTTTATTAATAAAATCAATTTTCGTCGCAAATTGGCGAATTTCCGAAGAACCCGCCCCGCACGCACCCGTTCCGCCCCCAGCGCACCTTCTGGAGCCTTCATCCCACCTGTGTTAGTTTTGTAAAAGCGGCAATCGTCGAGCTCGTAGCTCAGTTGGTAGAGCAACGCCCTTTTAATCCGATTTTACCCTTGAAATCGAAGATCAAGCGAAACAGCAGATTACGGACATATTGTCATTGAAATCATATATATACATGCTTACTTGAGCTTGCATTTCGACGCACCAAGACGCACGGAATCAGGTACAGAGTGGCTACAAAATGGCTACTAGGAATCAGGTGCAGCAGGGTGCAACGCGCTTCGAAAACGGAACCGATAACGACCTGCGCCGTCGTCCTTAGCTGAGGGATCATGGGCCTACAGGTATCCGGTTAACAGGGGAGTCATCAACCGCGGAGCACGCGTGTTATCAACGGAGTAGAGAGGAGCAGAGGGGAGAATTCGGAGTCCTTTCGGCGCGCAATTCGGCGAAGAATTCGGCGAAGCCTGCGCGTGAGTTGAGCATTCGGTAACCGACCGAATGCTTGTGCCGCACAACCGCTTCTGGAAACCTGGTCGTGGACAGAACGGATCACGTTTGCATTCCTCATCGCGGCGGCCTTGGGCTGAACTGCACCTTGGCCACAACTCCATTTTTAGGCCTAAACCTCATCCAGAATGGAGGAGACACAAAGATTACCCTTTATTACCCTTGCTCAAGCCGCGGCCGCAATGGCTCGATTGGAGCACCTCCACTCCATGATCACCTTGGATAAGGCGGTTGAGATCCTCCCCTCGAATTCCCGGATTGCATCGAGGAGTTGCGCAAGGGCGTTCAGCAGTCCAAAAGGGACCGAAGGACCGGTAGCCCCTGACCGCGAACCAGTTCCCTGCTTCGCATAACAATTCCACTACCTCCTCGCTGCCTAGGTCGTCCGCCGGTGCCGCAGCCCACGGTTGGCTCAGCACGGCCGCCCGTCGGGAATCAGCGCGGCGATCCGTTTCGGATCTCCCCACAGAACCCGGTAGCGCACCTCCGGCATCCTGGCCACCTGGTCCCACTCGTGCAAACTCAGTGTGCGGGAGCGTGCGCGCAACACATGGAAGACCTCCGTCTTGGGCCAGACGACCCAATCGAAAGTAGAGCCGAAACTTCGCCCCACGTCCTGTGCCACCTGTCGGCGCCGGTCACACCATTGCCGAAAATCCGCCTCCTCATCGACCTTTGGCGATAATTCGATGGCGATATCCACGTCGCCCAGCCGCTCAGCTTCCGAGAGCATACTGCCGAAGAGGACTGCACTCTTCACCCGGTACACATACTCGGAGCTGGCGTTCACTCTGTGGAGCCGCTCCATAAATTGCCGGAGAGCCGATTCGGCTGTCCGGCGCAGGACCGGCTTGGCGGCCGACGCGTTGGCGAAGGCGTGTCCCCGGCTTGTGATCTCGTATGCCGCCGCTTCCTCCATCTGAGGATGCTCAGCGGCCTCGATCAGACCCAGCGAATCCAGTTCGCGCAGGAATTGAGTTGCCTCTGCCGCGCCGGCCTTGAGCTCGTATGCGGCAGTGGCGGGAACGATGGTACAGGATCGGCAGCGGCGCAGAAAGGCGCGAACTGCAAGCGCCGGGTAGCCGGCGATGATCTGATCTTTGGAAAGGCGCATCGGATTCAGCCAAATTCCAGTTGGTCCGCAGAATCGAGTGTATGGCAATGACCAAAGCCGTGCACTGCCAGTACCACTAGTCGACGACAATCAGCCCGAGGATCCGCAGAGCTTCGAGCAAGTCTGGATCATCTTCGGCCACTTTGCGCGAATTCGGCTGATGGATGGGAAAACGTTCGGAGATGGCCCAGTCTTCGAAGATGGCCCAGTCTTCGATTGAGTGGCCAAAGCGCGAGTGGTAGTAGATCCCCGCGTATCCAAGTTCGAATGCATTCCGGCCGGCGTGTTGTGTCAATAAGCGTGGTTCAGCCCGTTCAAGCGAACTCAGATCGATGTCCTCCATCCCAAGTCTCACCGCAATCCCAGCCAGAGCGGTTCTGAGATGACTAACCCACCCGAGGGCGTAAATGTCCGCGTACTCGCCTTCGACATTCGCGGTGCCTATGCACCGTCCATTGATCCACGCTCGACGAATTGTGCCGAGAGCGGTGAAGTCGTCCTCTCCATTTTCCATCAGCGCCAGGTCTGCGATGAATGAGACGTCTACGCGAAAACGTGCCAGGGTTTCAATGAAGCATCCGAGGCGTTGCGATGAGGCGTACAGAACCCGATACACGCGCATAGGGTCATCGAAGCGATTTCCAAAGGTCCCGTCTTCCTTGGCATAAGCCCAATCGGGAACGGCCCACGCGTCGTCATCCCTACCTACACGGAAAAGCGGCCCAGCAGGCCGCTTCGATTCGAGATTCACAAATCTGCTCCTAACCGCCAACGAGGAAAGCTCGCGCGGCTCCCATGATCTCAGGCGCCACTTTTTCGAGATCGTTTTCCCTCATGAGCCGAAGCGGGACGCGATCACCGAGTTCAGGGTTCAGGCCGGTTAGCCAGGATTGGATCACGGTGGGATCTTCTCGTTCGGCGAGCATCCGGACCAACTGGAAAGCAAACCTCAGGCGCTGTTCGGCATCCCCGTAGAGCTCACTTCCGTTCATCCACCGATCGACTGCGCGCACGTCCCGGACGCCGCCAACGTAGGCGGTCAGCTTGCGCCCGATGAGGCGAACAAGCTGCATCACAATCTCGGGGATGGGGAGCCGAAGCGCTTCCCGGTGCGCGGCAAGATCAGGGCGAGATGCGGGAACGGTAGCCATTGGAAATCTCCTGCAAATCAAGTATAGACCATTTAACATCAAAACCACACCTAAATTACATCTAAATGCCTAATGGACTCTCGATTCGGACGCTCGCCGCGCTAAGCAGACGCCTTAACTGACGTTTTTACAAGAGGTTGACTCCGAATTGGATCAAAGATCAGGGCGGAATGCTGACTGCACGGCAAACCGCGGGAGGACCTCTGCCGTGACAGAAAAGTTCTTGTCTGTAACCCATTGATTCTAGGAGCATCGGCGGCACCGAAACGCACCTAAAAGCATCCAAAATCGACCTTCAGCACCCTCGCCAGCACCGTCAAACTGCAAAAAGCAGAGGTCGGCCAAAATCCCCTCCAATCCTTACCCTCGATCCCCCCGCTCTGGACCTCTGCCCATCCGGGAGAATAGGAAGGCCGCTGACCTCCACTTCAGCGACATTCAATCAAAGAAGCCCCCTTCATAACTGATGATTCTAAACGGATTGGCACCGAAGAAAAGGACCCTGGAGCATCTCAAGCCTGCCTTAGCACCCTCCTGAGCACCCTCAGAAGGCAAGAAGCAGAGGTCTGACGATCGGCTCGTCCGAGACCGTTTGAGCGGACAAGCGGCGCTGTGCACATCTTCGCAGTTAATTCGCCTATACAGCGCCGATGTGGAACCTGCCGGAGACACACCTCTGCGACTTCACCGCCTGCTGCAAGGGGTGCCATGAAAACATCCCGGCCCCGGTCGGGACCCTGCCCGACTCCTGGATCGTCGCCGAGTGCCCTCTCTGTGGACAGCATCGTTCCTGCCTTCCAACTTAGATCTTCCGAGGCCGGTTGCCCTTGATCATCTAAGGGAGATGAGGTGATTCTGCAGACTCTGCCAAACAGTCCTTCGACTCGGATCACCCAATGGACCTTCGCTGATTTCTTTTCGCTTGGTACATGGCTCGATCTGCCTGGAGGATCAATTCCGCAACGGAGCTTGTGGCGCGGGGAATGAACTGAACTACGCCAACACTCAGAGAGAGTCGGTAACCGGATTCCTGAGCGCTTATTGTCTTCAGACTTTCGCGCAAGCGGGCCCTAATGGCGGTTTCACTGAAGCTTGAGCCCTCGACTGCGAGGACGCCAAACTCGTCCCCGCCGAGGCGAGCGACAACATCCGATTCGCGGAACGTCATTCGCAATACCTCTGCTGTGCGGATCAGAGCGAGATCGCCTTCGGAATGGCCGAGCGAATCGTTGATCCGCTTCAGGCCATCCACATCAATGAAGAACAGCCCCATAACGCACCCTGATCGGTCAGCAATTCTAATCTGCCGTTCAGACAGGGAAACGAAGCCGCGGCGGTTATAAAGGCCTGTAAGCTCGTCCCTGAGGGCCAGACTGCGGAGTTCTGTTTGTAGCATGTGTTGATTCACCGCGCACTGAACCGCCCGCATCAGGAGTTCGCCGCCCGGCTGGCTCTGCCGAGCGCTTCCCATTGCAGCATCAGACTGGTTTTGGACGTCTCGTAGCAGTGTTGCTAATTCCTGCCTAGATTCTGACAGGACCGCATTGAACCACTCCTCGAAGGACCGCTTCTCTTCCCTGGCACGTTTGAAGAGCGAAAACTGAGCGACCAACTGGGATTCTAGATCCAGCATTGGCTCTAGCGCAGGAGACTTTGAAAGTTGTGTTGTACTCGATTGAACATTCGAATTCATATGTCGACCTCTCGCAAACTCAATTCACGGCCGGCCCCTCGGCTCCCCGATCGGCCCGTCATCCGTCACCGTGTTGGCGTTGCATGCGGCGTGTTCATCGCCCTGCGGTCCTTGTCGCTATTCGCCGCCACCTTCCAAAAAAGTGGCACCAGAATCAATGCTGGCTGTAGCTTAAACCGCTGGAAAAATCATCCAATCCGGTGAATCATTCATTTTGCTTAAGTGAATTCACCTAGAAACAACCAAGGGTATCCCCTGCATGGAGAGTACGAGGCCTTGTTCGTCGCTCCATGAAAGCCCGCGTCAACCGCAGCAGACGTGGTCGATGAATAACATCGCTCATCTCACCAGCGAACAGTTCCGGCGGGGTAGGTACGTCCAATCGGGGCGACGGGGGTGGGGTCGCCGTTGACGAGCGCCTGGTTGAAAACGTAGCAGCACCCGAATCCCTTGCAGATGACCTGCTCGGGAGGGTTCTCGGTCCGGCACCGGGGGCAACGTTTTGTAGGCTCTGACCGCATACATCCTCCTACTCTTTGGGCCGTTTGAGGATCTTTTGGATCTCTTCCGCCCGTTGGTAATTCATGATCCCTTTCCCTTCGTCCCGCAGTGATTCAAAGAGCAACTGAATGAGCCGCGCCTTGAGCTTCGCTTTGCCAGGAGGGTGACAGGTGAGGTGAAGATGATGGTTGCGGACTTGTCCAGAGGTCCTCTAGGCCTTGAGTCGGCCGCTGGAAAGCAGGGTTGGCCGACTCCGGCGCGTCTTAGACTTTGTCGACGTCCTGAACGTGTTCCCGGCTCACCTCGTTTAAGCAGCAACCCGAGTAATCAGCGGCTTCTCGGAGATCCACTCTGGCAAATGATCGAGCTGGACCACTTTGAGCAGCGACTCGTGAACCTGGATGCGGCCTTTGAAGCCGTATTGAATAAAGCCGAGCTTGCGAAAACGGTTCATGAAGAAGCTGACACGGGACCGAGTGGAGCCGATCATCTCCGCCAGGATCTCCTGCGTGATTTTAGGAATGAAGGGTTCCGGTTTAGCCGGCTTGCCGAATCCCGCCATCAACAGGAGAATTCGCGCCAGGCGCTTTTCGCTGGAGTTGATGAGATTGTCGACAAGATCGGCCTGGGTCCTCATGCTGCGCGCGAGCAGGAACTTCAAGAAGATGTCGGCGAACGCAGGCTCTCCATGCATTGCGCGAATCATCTCGTCCCTTCCGATCTTGAGCACCGAGCAAGTGCTCAGTGCGATGGCCGTTGACATACGCAGTCCATGCGCAGTTGCCAGGGCTTCCTCTCCAGCGAAGTCGCCTGCGGAAAGAAGCGTGATGGTGGCCTCTTTGCCGCTCTGCGCAACCACGGTGAGTTTTGCCCGGCCCTTTTGAACATAAAAGACAGAGTCCGCTTGATCTCCCTGCGTGAAGAAAGGCTGCTTTGACTTGAATTCGATGATCCTTCGACCGAAGCCAGCGTTCGAAAGATAGGCCATGGGGTCGAACTTCGGGTTGTGCTCAGCGCTGATCAGCATACGTCCTCGCTTCCTGCCGTGTGGAAGAGAATTGAGTGCTACGGCGGGTTGATCAATGTCCACATATCCGATGCCGCCTTCCAAAAGCGGGCACCAGAACCAATGCTGGCTGTAGCATAAACCGCTGGAAAAATCATTCCATCCAGTGAATCATTCATTTTCCATGGGCGAATTAACGTAGAAACAACCAAGGGAATCCCTTGCATGGAGAGGTGGAATACCCTAGAAACGACTAAGGGAATCTCTTACATAGAGAGTGATTACGCCTGTACCAGGCCGCGCCGAATCGCGTAGCGGACCAGGCTTGCCACTTCATGAATATCGAGTTTTCTCATCGGGCGGGTTCGATGAGACTCGGCAGTCTTTATGAGGATTTCAAGAAGTACAGCAATGTCTTTACTGGACTTTCCTTCGCCGACGAGTTGAAGAACCTGGCACTCCCATGACGTAAGCGGATCCGCCGGAATCGGTGTCTTGGACAGAAACGCCTCCGCCACGGTGCGGGATATGCTTGGGCTGAGATAGGTTTCCCCGCGGCAAACCTGCCGAATGGCTCGGACCAGGTCTGTCGCCGCTTGAGTCTTGAACACGTAGCCCTTCACACCGGCGCGAAGAGCCTCGGTTAAGTACTGATCTTCGTCATGGTGGGTCAGCAGGATGGTCCTCGTTCTATGCGAGGTTTCTTGCAGCTCACGTGCAGCGTCAACTCCGTTCAGGTTCGGCATACTCATATCAAGAATGGCGACGTCTGGGCGGACGTTGGGAACCAGCCGGGGCCTCCTGACCGTTTGGATGCTCAGGCCACAGTAGCCTTTGGTGTAGCACGGAGTTGCGGAACCTGGACCTGGATGATGTCGTTCTTGATGGCGTACACGATCAGATCGCGGATGGAGTGCAGATTGAGCTTCCGCATGATGTTGCTACGATGTGTTTCCACGGTCTTGGTGCTCAGGTTCAGGAGTACCGCCGCTTCCTTGGAGCTCTTTCCCTCCGCGAGAAGCTGAGTGACTTCACGTTCACGGGTGGTCAGTGTCGGCAGATCCGGTGTTTCATTCCGCGATATGGCATTTCCCTTGTCCAGAAAGCCCGCCAACACCAGATCGTTTACGCGTGGCGTGAAATACATTCGCTTGCTCTGCAGGGCTTCAACCGCGGCCACCAGATCGCGAGCGGCGTCGGATTTGAGCACAAAGCCGCGTGCCCCGGCATCAAGGGCCTCGCGGATAACCTGATCGGAATCGGTGATGGTCAGAACGATGATTTTGACGTGAGGGTCATGCTGCCGCAACTGGCGTGTGGCGTCCAGGCCGTTGAGGTAGGGCATGCCTATGTCCACGATCACGACATCCGGCTTCAGTTGCCTGGCCATCTCGACTGCCTCACGGCCATCGCATGCCTCCCCGCACACTTCCCACCCCTCGTGTTTCTGGAGAAGCTCACACAACCCTCGGCGCACAATTTCATGATCGTCGGCTAACAAAATACGAAGGTTCATGACCATCCTCCAAGTACAGGCTCAGAGATAGACAGATTCGGACCTACGCGCGGATAGGAATTCAACATGAAGCCCGTGGACTTCGTCCCAGGGTCGTAAAAACGCGATGCTGACTCACCGCCTCCACAGCCTCCAACAGATCGCGGGCGGCATTCGACTTCACAATATACCCTCTGGCCCCCGCATCCAGCGCTTCGCGCATCATTTGCGGAGAATCATGTTGAGTCACGAACAAAACCTCGAGTTCTGAGGTCTCCTGCTTCTTCTGCTGAATTAACCGGCACGCCTCCAGACCATTCATGCGAGGCATCGTCACATCGAGCACCACCACGTCGGGTTGCAAAGTGTCCACCTTATCCAAGGCCTCGACTCCATCCGACGCTTCACCCACTACCGCCCAGCCGAAACGACTTTCCAACAGAGTCCGCAAGCGTTGCCTAACAATGGGATGATCATCTACCAACAGGATGCGGACTGCCATTTGGAATTCCGGCTTTCTGAGGCAGCCGCGTGTGACCCCCTCGTCACGGCTCATGGCTGGCTCTGGTTTCAACCCTGCCCTGTTCTTGTGGCAGCAGTCGACCCGCACCGGGCGAGAAGAGATCCCTTAGGTCAAACCATCTTGACAGTAGCATGGTACTACTCCGGATCGAATACAGGGAATCCTGTATTCTCAATCCCAATAGAGATCCTCGTTGCCGGTCGAACTCATTGATGGGAAATAGATTCTAGCATCCAACAGTGCGCCGACGGCCTCCACAATGGAGCCGACATCTGATTTCGCACAGGCTCCGCGGATTCCGACCCTGCGGGCCTCCTCGGCGAGCTGTTTGGAGAGATAACTGGTGACCATCAGGATAGGAATTTCAGGAAACAGTTTCGTGATTTGCCGGGCTACATCCAGCCCGTTTAGGTCAGGCATCTGGAAGTCCAGAAGAATCATGTCAGGTGGATTCTTCTCTGCGACCAGTTGCAGCGCTTCTCTTCCGGTCTGAGCCTCATCGCAAACTTGCCAGGGACCTTGTTGCTCAAGGAGTAGCCGAAGATGGTGCCGGACCGCCGGGTTGTCGTCCACCACCAGAATTCGAACCAAGTTGCACATCCCTCCTGGGGCCCGACGCGCCAAGGCGGCTTCGATGCCGGAGGGGCTGGTCGCGACGAAAATGGCATCGCTCTCAGGATCAGTTCCAGCAAACGCCTGATTTTCCCATCAGGTATGCATGTCTTGGAGGAGTTGAGGGCGCACGCTAATCGTCAAGAACGGCACTTAAGCGTGAACTATGAACTTGAATCCCGCTCCCCTCCTCATAGTCGAGAAAGCCCAGCTTCCTGAACCTGTTCATGAAATGGCTGACCCGCGACCGGGTTGTGCCTATCATCTCTGCCAGGGTCTCCTGAGAGATCTTGGGGATTACCGTCTCGGGCACGTTTTCCTCGCCGTAATGGGCCAGCAAGAGCAGAATCCGAGCCAGCCTCTTCTCGCTGGAATTAAAGAGATGGTCAATTAAATCTTCTTCGTAGCGGACGTTCCGTGCCAGCAGATACGCTACGAACAGGGCCGAGAAGGTTTGTTCCCGTTGCAGCGCGAGCATCATTTCTCTCTTCTCGATGCGCAGCAGTTCGCAATCCGTCATTGCGGTTGCAGACTCTCTGCATAGAGGCCGTCGAGTCAGGCAACCTTCTCCGAAAAAGTCTCCCTCTCCCAATATGCCCAAAGTCGCCTCCTTGCCAACCTTGGAAACAACAGTAAGTCGAACTTTGCCTTTCTGAATATAGAAAACAGCGCTCGCTGGGTCGGCTTGTGAAAAGGCGGACTCTTTACCTTTCAGATAGACAACCCGCTTGCCGGCGCCGCCTCTTGCGAGAAAAGACTCAGGGTCCACGCTCGTTTTCAACGTTTTGATCCCAGCCTTATTCCTGAAGGCCTGCTCGTGGCCGCTCTGTGCGCGCTGAAACGTGCCGCGTTCGGAATGGTTTCGGTCAGCTTCATTCCTGACCGGCCTGAAGGGAATCAGATTTGTTGCTTTCGCGGAAATCGCGCAAGTCGCCATTGCAGTCTCCTCTGGTCAAATTTGGGTGCTCGTGCCTTGAGCTCTCAATGATTCCGGGAACATCCAGCTTTCAAACCAAGGTTAGCGACACCGTGGCCTCCATCCCATCGGGATGTTCCTGTAGTTGCTTGCAAGAATTGCTGTACGGCGCGGTGGGTCAAATAATGAGTGTTGGCTATTTCTGGTGGGAGGGCCTGCTGTAGGTAGGGCCTGTTCGCACAGGCAGCACTGTATGTATCTGCGGAGGCTTCGCCGGAAGATGCAACATCTTCAAAGCTCGTGACTTCCGCACCGGCATGATGACTCCATGGTCAACGCTGTCCGACTTCACGCACTTCATCCAGAATGGCGCTTCGCTCTCGCAGCACCGAACCACGGGGAATCGTGAGTTCGACGAGGGTTCCAGGATACGCATTCGTCAGCCGCAACTCTCCGCCAAATTCCTTGACGCGTTGCTTCATGCCCCCGATGCCAACTCCAATGCTATCCGGTTGTTGCTCGGCGACTCTCTTGCCGATTCCCTTGCCATCGTCGCGCACCGAAACCACGATCGCCCCTTCTCTTTGAGACAACGTAATCTGCACCTTGCTTGCTTCGGAATGCCGGAAAACGTTGGTCAGCGCCTCTTGAACGATTCGAAAGACCGCGGTCTCTACCTCGGCTGTTAGCCTGGGAAACTCCGCAGGCTGGACATCGAGCGTCGTTTCAATGCCGCTGCGCTTGGTCAGCCCCTCCACGTACCAGGAAAGCGCCGAGAGCAAGCCCACTTCATCGAGCAAGGGTGGATGCAAAAGGTGAGACATGGTGCGGACTTGCTGAATGGCTCGATCCACGATGGCGCTGGCCTCGGTCCACGCTTCCTCTGGCGTCTGCGCGGATTTCTGCAGGACCATCTTGTCCAGCACCATCTTGGCCACGACGAGTTCCTGTCCTAATCCGTCATGCAAATCGCGCGCCAGCCGGCGGCGCTCCTGGTCCTGCATCGTCATGAGCCGGATGGAAAGACGACGCAATTCTTCCGTCCTCCTATCGACAATTTTTTCCAGTTCGGTGGCGCCGTCGCGAATCGATTGCTCGATCAGCTTGCTGTCCTGAATGTCAGAACAGGTTCCGTACCATTTGACGATCTTTTCATCTTCGCGAATCGGCAGCGCGCGAGCCCGGAACCAGCGATAAGCCCCGTCCTTGGCCCGGAGGCGATACTCCGCTTCGTAGTTTTCCCCCGAATCAACACACCTCATCCAGTCCAACATGGCCTTTTCCTTGTCCTCGGGGTGCACATAGTCGAGCCACCCGAAACCGGTCGCCGAACCTGGGGGAGCGCCGGTATAGTCATAAAACCGGTCGCTGATGTAGTCCCTGGCGCCATCGGCCTTACGACTGAAAATTATGTCTGGCGCGGTGTGAATAATGGCATCAAGCTCCTGATTCCTGCCCACCAGCTCGACGTTCACATGCGACAGCGATTCCGCTTTCCGGGCCAACTCTTGCGTTCGCTCAAGCACACGCTGCTCCAGTTCGCGATTCAGCGTTTCGAGCTCCCGCGTCTTACGATGCAAGTCGGCAAATACCCTCACCTTCGCGCGCAAAAGCTCTGCAACCACCGGAACAGAAATATAGTCCACCGCTCCGTGTTCATATCCTTTCAGCTGGTC
>Ga0307375_10001212_pt1 | contig 28709 bp, 37 predicted proteins | sample TR1MG_FD_202531 | JGI IMG/M metagenome (GOLD analysis project Ga0307375, IMG submission 202531) | Soil microbial communities from Risofladan, Vaasa, Finland - TR-1 | ecosystem: Environmental > Terrestrial > Soil > Coastal area > Acid sulfate soil | place: Finland: Risofladan, Vaasa | collected...
CAAACGATCGTTCAATTAAATTCCGTTACCGGTCCAGCGGACTCACCACACCCTTGCCGCCCTTGTTCAGCACGTGAGTGTAAATCATCGTGGTAGAAACATCCGAATGGCCGAGCAGCTCCTGCACCGTCCTGATGTCGTAACCATTCTGCAGCAGGTGCGTCGCGAACGAGTGGCGCAGGGTATGCGGTGTAACCGGCTTGACGAGCTCCGCCAGCTTGGCCGCCTCGCGCACCGCGCGCTGCACGCTCGCCTCGTACAGATGATGCCGCCGCTCGATGCCGCTACGCGGATCGACCGAGCGCACCGCCGACGGAAACACGAACTGCCAGCCCCAGGTTTTGCCCGCCTTCGGATATTTTTTCGCCAGCGCGTCCGGCAGGTAAACTTCCCCGTACCCCGCTTCAAGATCGCGTTCGTGCAGCGCCTTCACCTTCTCCAGATGCGCCTTCAGCGGCAGGATCAGATTCTCCGGCAGCACCGTGACCCGATCCTTGTTGCCTTTCCCCTCGCGCACGATGATCTCGCGGCGCTCGAACTCGACATCCTTCACGCGCAGGCGCAGCCCCTCCAGCAGGCGCATCCCTGTGCCATACAGCAGGCTGGCCACCAGCCCCATGGTGCCGGACATCGCGTTCAGCAGGCGGCGTATTTCCGTCGGCGTCAGCACCACCGGCAAACGCTTGGCCGTCTTGGCCGCAATCACCTCGTCCAGCCAGGGCAATTCGATACCCAATACCTCGCGGTACAGAAACAGCAGCGCGGACTTGGCCTGATTCTGCGTGGACGCGGAAACCTTGCGCTCACTCGCCAGGTACGACAGAAAATCGCGCACCTCCCCCGCCCCCATTTCCTTCGGATGACGTTTGTCGTGGAACAGGATGAAGCGCCGCGCCCAATCCACGTATGCTTCCTCGGTGCGGATGCTGTAATGGCGCAAACGAATCTCCGCGCGCATCCGGTCGAGCAGTTTCGGGGAATCTTAAGAAACGACTTTAGCTTCCATCCGCGAAATTTTAGGTTGCCCTAAAATGAAAGTCCAGCGAAAGAATATTGGATAAAGTCAGCAGAGAGCGGTTGTACGGAATTGCGCTTGACACACAAAACCTGAATAGGCAGCATGACTGCACTATGAATCTGTTTTCTATATTACGTTGGGCGTCATGAACACGCGCATTTCTCGCCTTCGTGGACGGTATAGACCAGACAGAATCCAGGTTCTGTTCGTGGCCGAATCGCCTCCTGACTCGAGCGACGACGAAGTACGCTTCTTCTACAACCCACGACAGGAGCGCTACGACTACATGTATCGTTCCGTGATGAAAGCCGTCTTCCCGGAATTCGAATACCATCCGGGCGAAAAGGAGAGTTGGCTTCGGAGGTTCCAAAAGGCTGGTTGCTACATGATCGACGCAACCGACAGGCCGGTAAATCGCATGTCGTCCGCAGAGCGCCGAAAAGAACTGAACAGAAGCCTAGGGGGAAAGGTAAGCGAGATAAAGAAGCTCATCTCCCCAAGGACACCAATTGTCTTGGTGAAGAAAAACATATTCGAGATATTCAACCAGCCGCTTCGTGACGCTGGCTACAACGTCATTCACGAAACCTTCTTGCCGTTTCCATCTCACGGGCATCAGGCGCGCTTCATTGAAGGTTGTCGCAAGTGCCTTCGCAATCACCGGAGGGCCAGATAACATGCCGCCCAACCCGTCAGTCGAGAGGGACTGCGCAAAAGCGCGCAGCCCCTCACTTTTACGTTGGGCATCAAAATCATGAACATCGAAATTGAATGGAAATATACGGGAGGTGGCGAAGAAAGCCTTGATTTCTCGCGCGTCCTCTACGCATATCTGCATCCCGAGACAAGCGAGATACTTTACATAGGCAAAGCTGACCGCTGCACCGTGAAGGAACGCTTGTTCGGGACGCATAAGGAAGCGATCTTTGATGAAATGATTGCCGATCTCGGAATCTCTGAGCTGCACGCCATTGTCGGTCTTCTCTATGTTCCTGAAGAGCGACGATACAGTAGTGAGCTTTTGGCAGATATTGAGTCGTTACTGATTATCAATGTGCAACCTCAGTTCAACACCCAATCACGTCAGTCGCGCATTTCTCGGCCCGGTTTGAATGTTCGGTGTATTGGCGAGTGGCCACATGAGCAAGAACATTTCATTGATGATTAAGCTCACACCCAACCCGGCAGTCGAGAGGGACTGCGCAAAAGCGCGCAGCCCCTCACTTTTACGTTATGCCCCATAGTCCCGTCCGGTACCGCTGCGCTGTCCCTGAAGATCTTGCCGCTGTTTGCGAGCTTGGGCAGGAGGTCAATCGCATTCATCATGAGGCGTGGCCTAAAATCTTCGCGGCTCCATCTGAACCTTTGCGCGATGAGCGTCATTGGCAAAGCTTCTTCCAAGGTGAAAGAAGTGTCGTCTTCATTGCGGAGAGTTCGAGGGCAGCGGTAGGCTTCGTCGTTGTACAGCTCGTGGACGAGAGCGTTTCCCTCCTGCAGCCAAGGTGCCATGCCAAGGTCGTGTCGGTCTGTGTGGCTGCGCCGGTTCGAGGTCAGGGCATTGGGCGCGGCCTTATGGCAGAGGCAGAAGCGTGGGCGGCGTCCAATGGCGCTAACGAGGTCTCGCTCAGCGTCTGGAAATTCAACTCAGGTGCGCTTCGCCTTTATGAGGAGCTGGGGTATGAGGTTCGTTCGCTGTCTCTGGCAAAGCCGCTCGTGCAACATGTGGCATAACCCCTCCATCGAGCGGACGTCTTACCGCCGGCTGCGCCGTCGGCAAGCCGCCGCTCATGTCGAACGTTATACGGCTCAGGAACCTCTGATGTGAACGACCGAGGCGAGAGCCCAATCCCGCACACACATCAGAAGTTCAAAGAGGCGGCCTATTTTCTCGGGAAGTGCGCCGAGCACTACCACGTTCCCTTGGAGTTTCAGTTCAATTTGAACGCCTTCATCCAGGCGCTGCGGAACACCACCTTCATGCTGCAGAGCGAGCCGAAAAAGCCCGAAGGCTTTGAGTCCTGGTACGCGAGCAAGCAAGCGGACATGAAGCAGAGCGATCTGCTACGACGATTTGTCCAAGCGCGGAACATTGTTGTGAAGCAGAGCTCGCTGAAAGCACGGAGCACCGCGTGGTCCGGTCTCTTTCGCGGCCGTCGTTTCAAGCTCGGAATGCAGCACACTGTGCCGCTCTTCGCCCCGTCAGCGTGGGTCTTGGAACGGTTGAAGGCAAACGTTGGCTTCTTCCTCGATGAAGAGCGCTCGCAGCCATGGGAGCAGTTCGGAGTTCACAGAACCTGGGTCGTGGAGGAGCTTGGCGAGTCGGAGGTGCTAACTTTGTGCCTCCAAGCTCTAAACTATATGGGTGTAGTGGTTGGGGAAGCGCACCGCTTCTTCGGAGCGGACATCGAGAACACTGAAATGGAACTGGACATGGTGCGAACTCAAGTTCTTCTAGAGACCGACGTCGACCCCTCGCTCATTGCGAAGTGGCACTGGAATGACGCCGTATAACTCGTCGGTCAACACGGACGCTGCGCGATGAAGCCGCGCAGCGCCGGCTACCTAGTACGTTGGGTGGCTTGAGACGTGAAGCCAGTAGAGATTGGCGAAGTAGCATTGAGAGGTAAGTACAATGATCGATTCAACATGGGCGCATGAGTTCGCAAGGGAATGGATAGCGGCATGGAATTCCCATGACCTCGAACTCATTCTGTCGCATTACACGGATGATTTTGAAATGTCATCACCCCTCATCATCGAGCGCATGCAGGAACCCAGCGGGAAACTGAAGGGCAAGGAGCAGATCAGGCCGTATTGGCAGAAAGGCCTTGCTGCGGTGCCGCCGCTGAAATTCGAGCTACTTGACGTTTATACGGGCGTGGACAGCATTGTGATCCATTACCGTAGCATCCACCGCAAGATGGTTTGCGAAGCGCTATTCTTTAACGCGCAACGCCAAGTAATACGGGGAGTTGCCCATTATGGCGGCGCAGCCGAATAATAATGCCTGTCCTGATTAACCAGAAACAATACCTGCCGGACTTCATTCGCCTCAATGAGGATTGGATTGCGCATTACTTCAGAATCGAAGAAGCGGATCGTGAGCTGGCGCGCAATCCTGCCAGGATCATATCTGATGGCGGTTACATCTTCACCCTGCTGGAAGAAGATCAAGTCGTCGGTGTGTGCGCGCTGTTCAAGGAAGATGCCAATGTGTTCCAGTTAGCCAGAATGGCGGTCAGCCCTGCGTTACAAGGCAAGGGTTTTGGCCACGCGCTGATTAATGCCGCCATTGAGCATCTGCATAAAATCGGGGCGAGCCGAGTCTACCTGTTATCTAATACAATCTTGGCTCCGGCAATTGCACTTTACAGGAAGCATGGTTTTACAGTTCTAAGCGAAGGACAGCATCCGGTTTATGCAAGATGCAATATCGTAATGGAGAAGTTGTTATAACCACCCAACCCAGCAGTCAAGCGGGACTGCGCAAAAGCGCGCAGCCCCTCACTTTTACGTTGGGTGTCTAAAAGCTAAACCCCCAGCATTGACTGCGGTTAGCATATTTGCTAACCTGTATATGTGACATATTCCATCGAATACGTTCATGTAAAAGTACAAGCCACAGTTGAAGCTTGGCCTGTGGACGTTGTCGCAGACTACGCAAGAATTGTTAACTTCTTATAGAGCATGGCCCGAATTTGCGTTTGCCCCATTCACGCGCCTTTGGTGGCGGTTTGTTCGAGTTACGCCCGCGCGGCAAATCGGGCATTGGAAGAGCGTTCTACTGTTTTCTGGTCGGGCAGCGCGTGGTGATACTGCACGCTTTCATTAAAAAATCACAGGAAACACCAGCGCAGGAAACCAAGCTTGCGCGCAAGCGAATGAAGGAGATACAAAATGACTGATCTTAAATACGACCCCGTGCCGCACAATCAAAAAGCTTTTCTTGAAAAGGCATCGAAACGCCGAGGCTTTCGCGAAGCCTATGATGCCCTTGAAACCGAGTACGCTCTCGCACACGAAATGCTCTCCGCGCGTACACGCGCGGGACTTACTCAAGAAGCCGTGGCTGATCGCATGGGCACCACAAAGAGCGCTGTCTCAAGGCTTGAAGGTGCGGGGAAGCATGCACCTTCCATGGCATCACTCAAGAGATATGCTGACGCTGTAGGCTGCACACTCAAAATTGAATTCATTCCACAGCCAATAAAACGACGCACCGTAGCCCAACCCAGCGTTCGAGCGGACGCGCCAAAAGCGCCGCGTCGCTCAACTTAACATTGGGCATGCGTTCGACATAGGGTAGCGATGCGCGCTAGAATTGCCTCGTTAGCCTTGAATGGAGTACAGATCATGAACACACAACTTTTACAGCAAGCTCGTATACTCGACATAGATGAGCAGATCGAACTGGTTGAAGCTATCTGGGACGGTATCGTTAGTCGTGGTGCCGCGCCATCGTTGACCGAAGCGCAGAAAGCTGAACTTGACAACCGCCTCACCGACCATCTGGCGAATCCTGACGATGTCGTTCCATGGAGCGAAGTAAAAGCAGCAGCCCTTGCCAAAACCAGGCAATGAGCCTGCCCATCACTTTTCATCGTGCCGCCAGTGTGGAGTTCATCGAAGCAAGTGCATGGTATGAAGGCAAGCGATTTGGCCTTGCGCTTGATTTCATTTCTGAAATTGACCGTTGCATATCGCTAGCATCTAAAAACCCTCTCCAGTTTGCCGTTGTTCGCGAAGACATTCGGCGTGCGGTCGCCAATCGTTTTCCATACAGCGTTTATTTTCGTGCGGAGCAACATCGCATTGTTGTCTTGGCGGTATTTCATGGCAGCAGAGATCCCGCCATTTGGCAGGCAAGAGCCTAACCCTGCGGTCAAGTTCGCTGCGCTGGGACTGCGCAAAAGCGCGCAGCCCCTCACTTTTACGTTAGGCTCTATGACTATCGGCACACTACAACTATTGATCAGGACGGCAATGGAGGACGATATTACGGCAATCGCCTCTCTGCACATTTGTTCTTGGCAGGCAGCGTACAAGGGAATCGTGCCCAACGAACTGCTTGACTCACGCGACATAGATGCATCGATACGCAGTTGGCGCTCCACTTTAAGCTCTTATCCCGAAAATCTGGTGGTTGCACAAAGTGGCAACGGTATGCTGGTTGGGTTCTGTTGTTCCGGACCCGTCGTGGATTCGGTACGAAACGGCAATTTTGAATTTGAGATTTATGGCTTGCATGTTGATCCGTCGCATTACAGGCAGGGAATAGGCTCGGCGCTTCTTGCCAATTCATTTAGCCGCATGAACGGACTCGGCCTTGCCAAAGCAATCGTGTGGACGCTGGAGGATCTTGTGCGATCCAGACATTTCTATGAGAAAAACGGCGGAAAATTGGTTAATACCGGTGTTTGGAATGTCGCCGGATACAATCTTAACGAGGTTGCATATGGGTGGCAGGGTCAGCATGCGGCCTAACAAAGCAAATTCACACGAACAGTCAAAAGCGTCGCGTCGCGTCGCTCCGTTTTGCCCGCCGGTGATTTGCGGCGTTATGCGATAGTAGATGAAACGGAAAATTAAAGAGGCTTTTGCCCCCAGTGTTTGATAAAAGAGGATAAAAATGAAATATGAGTAATATTGCAGATAATATGAATGTCGAATACATTGATGACGCAATTCAGAAGTTAAATACATACGCAAAGGAAGACAGTTTAAAACCTTTGATATCGATATTAGACGCGTTAAAGCAAGACCCACACAACGAATCACTTTCGGCAGAACTTACTGGTACATGGAGGAATCTCGGTGTGTATCAAGGCACAGTTTTAACCTATGTGCCCGATTTCTATACTTTGATACCGGATGATATTTTTGGAGATAATTTAAATTTAAAGAAATAAACGGGGCAGTGATTAAAGGGGAGGACATAGCCCTTTTATTCAATTAATCAAACGCTAACCCACCCAGCCAAGCCCCGGGTTAGGCCTGTGTGTTCGCAAGTGCGCTACAATAATCCATGGACAATACGAACATTACACACTACAGCGGACCAGCGCGTATCTTGCACTGGCTGACAGCAATCCTGGTGCTGGCCGCCTTCATCTACGGACCGGGGGGCTCGGAGGAGCGCATCTACTCTGCGGCACGCGATTTTGATCGTCAATTGCATGAAACCCTGGGTCTTAGCGTGTTTGCGCTAGTCGTGGTTACGATCCTTTGGCGGACCTTTGACAAGCATCCTGCATTGCCACCGGCAGCACGCTGGATGAGCATCGCCGCGAGTGCGGTGCAAGCATCGCTCTACGCGCTCTTGTTCGCTTTGCCGCTCACCGCCATCAGTGGCGCCTGGCTGGAGGGTCATCCCCTTACCCTTATCGGACACGTGATAATTCATCCCCCACTGGCCGAATCGCATGCACTCGGCGCAACGATTGCCAATATCCATACGTGGCTAGGCGACGCAATTCTTTGGCTGGCAGGTGTACATGCTGCAGCGGCGCTCTACCACCACTATGTGCTGAAAGACAATGTTCTCCGATCGATGCTACTGGGCCGCAAATGACGCGGCATGAACGCTTCCCGTTCTGCGTTCAAGCGTGACTTCGGAAATACGGTTCTGCGCATCATCGCTTCGCGTTAACAGTACAGCCGCACATTCTCCACCCACAGGAGCACATCATGATCGCAGTAATTTTCGAAGTCTGGCCAATTGAAAACAGGGCCAAGGCGTATTTCGATCTGGCAGCCGAGCTCAGGCCGCTCCTGAAAGAAATTGACGGTTTCATTTCGATAGAACGATTCGAGAGCCTGACGACAAAAGGGAAGTTCCTGTCACTATCTTTCTGGCGCGACGAAGTGTCCATCCGCACCTGGCGAAACACGGAGGAACACCGAAAAGTTCAGGCAATTGGCCGGGGCAGCGTATTTGCAGCATACCGGATACGGGTTGCATCCGTGGTGCGTGACTACGGATTGGACGAACGCGACGAAGCGCCCAAAGATAGCCTGTCCGCACACGGCTAATCCATCGCTTTGATGCGCCATTTGCTCCTCTTCCCTGTCACCACTTCTTTTTTGATCTTTGCTCCGCACCTTTTGCCTACGCGTTGAACAGCACAAAAAAAGCTGAGATACTGATATTGCATTCACGCTCTTCGAAGGAGGAACAGCGATGAAAAACATAGCCAGGTTGCGAGACTTTATCCAGTCGTTCACACGGTTGATCGAGCTCAGCGAAAACGATGAGGAGCACATCTTTTCGGAGGGTAAGAAACTCCTGTCAGACCTCGTCAGCTGCGATGACTGGCTGCCCGACGAGTTTGCCCAGCCAAGTCCGGAACGGTATCAGCAGTACCTGTTGTATTGCGACCCGATGGAGCGCTTCTCGGTGGTGAGCTTCGTGTGGGGGCCGGGCCAGACCACGCCGGTGCACGACCACACGGTGTGGGGCATGGTCGGCATCCTGCGCGGCGCGGAGACCTGTGAGGAATTCGAAACTGAACCCGCAACCGGCCGCTTGCGCGCAGCGGGATCGCACCGGCTGCCCCGCGGCGGCATCGACCTGGTATCGCCGCGCATCGGGGATGTCCACAGGGTGTCAAACGCGTTCGCCGATCGCGTGTCGGTCAGCATTCACGTCTACGGCGCGAACATCGGGGCGGTGAAACGCCATGTCTATGAACCGGATACCGGCCGCACCAGCACATTTATCTCCGGATATTCGAGCGATGTGACGCCGAATATCTGGGACCGATCGGCGCACCCTCTGCGCAAGGAGATGTGATCATGACCACCAACACCGTCCGGCTGCACCGCGTGCTGCGGGCTGCTCCGGAGAAAATCTATCGGGCGTTCCTCGATGCCGATGCAATCGCGAAGTGGCTTCCCCCATATGGCTTCACCTGCAGGGTTGAGCAGATGGATGCCCGGGTCGGCGGCAGCTACAGGATGTCGTTCACGAATTTCTCGACCGGCAACGGGCATTCCTTTGGCGGCGTATATCGCGAACTCGTGCCCGGCAAGACGATACGCTACACGGACAGCTTCGACGACCCCAGCCTGCCCGGCGAAATGCAGACGACGATCACCCTGAAACCGGTCTCGTGCGGAACGAGTCTCGACATCGTGCAGGAAGGAATTCCGGAAGCAATACCGCCGGAAATGTGCTACCTCGGCTGGCAGGAATCGCTCGCGCAACTCGCGCTGCTCGTCGAGCCGGAGATTCCGGAATAGGCAACCGGTGTCCGGATAACGTTTGCAATGGAGCAGGCCGTGTCGAAATTACGCATACAGAGCTTTTCAGTCTCGCTGGACGGATATGGCGTCGGGCCGGATCAGGACCTGGATAGTCCGCTCGCCGTCGGCGGGCTTGCGCTGCACGAACGGGCGTTCCCGACCCGGACCTTCCAGCGCATGAATTCGGCTCGGATAAGAAGCCGGGCTTGCCGTTCGTCTGCGGTGAGCGCGCTTCGTCTCTTTCTTTGCTGTGCCGCCATTGTTGCCGGGCTTGCCGCGATCCCTGCGCGGCCCGCATACGCCGATGATGGCGTCAACAATGACGGGGGCGGCTTCGGCAGCCGCCTCAAGGTGTTCAGGGCGATGATGGCGAACAAGCGGGAAAACGATGCGCTCAAGGTCAGCGAGGAAGAACTTGGCGCGCACAGCCAAAATGTAGTCCGGGATCGCTACGCCGGACGCGACATGATGCTTTATGTGCCCTCGCGGCTTCCGCCGCAGGGACAGCGCGCCATGGTCGTTGCATTGCACGGGGGCGGAGGCAATGCCGGGTTCATCAAGGACCACCTGAAAATGGACGGGGTTGCCGAAAAGTACGAATTCATCGTCGCATACCTGAACGGCTCGGATGCTTCGGCCAGGCTGCCCGGCAGGATGAAGGCCTGGAACGCGGGAAACGGGTGCTGCGGCGAACCCTACAAGACCGGGGTGGATGATGTCAGCTATATCACCGGTGCCGTGAATTACCTGGTCCGGAAATACGGTGTCGACCCGAAGCGCGTATTCGGGATCGGCCATTCCAACGGCGCGATGATGACGGAAACGCTGATGTGCGAAACCGATCTTTATCGATCGGCAATCTCGCTGGCCGGCAGCCTGATGGCGGAAATGGATTCCTGCCCCGCAGCACGCGGTAAAACCCTGCTCGCGATCCACGGCATGGAGGATGCCAACGTGCCGCCGGGCGGCGGCACGGGCAGCAAGGGTGTGACCAATATAGCCTACAAATCCGAAACCGATTCCCAATCGATGTTTGAAAATTCCGGCGGAAGATACATCATTCAGATGCTGCCGGGCACCGACCATAATCTCGAACACATCGCTGCAACGATACAGAAGACCGAAGGCATCAGCCTGGCCGAAATGGCGGCGCGTTTCTTCAGGCTCGCGCCGGACAAGTAATCCCGCGCGCCGTCAGCCTGCCCCTAAATGGTTTCGAGCACCACGAACGCGACGACCATGCTGCGCTCGTCGCTGATGGAAAGATGGTGGTCGGTAATGCCCAACTTCGCCAGATGGGTGCGCAGCACCGCGTCGAATTCCAGCACCGGTTTGCCGTGGCCGTCATGGGAAATGCCGATGCGGCGCAGGCTGACCGGGTCGCGCAGCCCGCTGCCGACTGCCTTGGCGAAGGCTTCCTTGGCGGCGAAGCGCTTCGCCAGCAATCGCGCAGGGTGTGAATTTGATTCGAGACCGGAAAATTCCCGTTCGCTCAAGATACGCCGGGCGAAACGCAAGCCATAGCGCGTCCACATCGATTCGATGCGGGCATATTCAACAATGTCTGTGCCGATACCAAAGATCACTGTTGTCCCGCCAGCAGCGCCTTCATTTTCCTGATCGCCGCTTCCAGCCCGATGAACAGCGATTCGGCGATGATGGCATGGCCGATGTTGAGTTCGACCAGATGGGGAATGGCGACAATCGGTTGCACGTTGTGGTAATTCAGGCCGTGCCCGGCATTTACCTGCAGTCCCTGTGCATGGGCGTGTTCTGCCGCGCTGCGGATGCGTTGCAATTCATGATCGTGCCCGGGCACGCTATCCGCATCCGCATATTTTCCGGTATGCAATTCCACCACCGGCGCACCGGTACGGCGCGCCGCATCGATCTGCTTTGCATCCGGGTCGATGAACAGGGACACACGGATACCGGCTTCGGCACAGCGCGCACAGGCCGCCTTGATGTTGTCGAAATAACGCACCACGTCCAGCCCGCCCTCGGTGGTCAGTTCTTCGCGACGCTCCGGCACCAGGCACAGGTCGTGCGGCTTGGTACGCAGCGCGATGTTGATCATTTCGTCGGTGACGGCGCTTTCCAGGTTCATGCGCGTCTGCAACATGTCGCGCAACACCTCCACATCGCGGTCCTGGATGTGGCGGCGGTCTTCGCGCAGGTGCAGGGTGATCGCATCGACACCGGCTGATTCGGCCAGCAGCGCGGCCCGTACCACATTGGGGTAACGCGCACCGCGCACCTGGCGCAGCGTCGCGACATGGTCGATGTTGAGTCCCAGTTTGATCATAATTTCTGCAACTCCTTAATCAGTTCCCGGGTGTGCAATAGCTTGCCGCCGAGATGATGGTTGAGCAATATGCGCATCAGCTGTTTGCTCTGCTGCGCGGTGGCCGGATCGGCATATTCGTCCGCCGCCATGTCCAGCAGGGTCTTGCCGAACACCGGGAATCCGGCGCTTTCGTTATTGTTATCCGCCAGCGCGCCCTGCTCCACAACATAACGATAGCAGAGTTCCGGCTGTATCGGCTTGGCGCTGCCGGCTTCGCGATCCAGCACCAGCGCATAGCCCAGTTCCTGGAGCAGGTGCTTTTCGAAACAGCGCAGCGTGGCGGCGTGGTCGGCCTCATTGGCCAGACGGTACAGGGTGGCGCGGTAGTAATCGAACAATTGCTCATGCGGGTCGTCGCGCGCCAGCAGGTTGAGCAGCAACTCGTTCAGATAGAACCCGCACATCAGCGCCGTGCCTTGCAGATAGGGCTGTCCGCCCTGCCACTCCGCGCTGTGCAAAGTTCGCACCTCGCCCTTGCCGAACCAGCTCAGCAGCAGGGGCTGGAAATTCATCAGCACACCGCGCAGACTGGACTTGGGACGCCGCGCCCCGCGCGCCACCATCGCCAACCGCCCGTGATGCCGGCTGAACACATCGAGTATCAGGCTGGTTTCGCGAAACGGATAGCTGTGCAGCACGAATGCCGGTTCATCCTGTTGCCTGTTCCGTCCCGAAGAAATCATTCGTAATCCGGGATCATTCATAACCCAGGCTGCGCAACACGCGTTCGTCATCCGCCCAGCCGCTGCGCAATTTGACGAACACCTCGAGAAACACTTTACCACCGAACATCTTTTCCATATCCAGCCGCGCCTGGGTGGCGATCTCCTTGAGCTTTTCCCCCTTTTTGCCGATCAGCATCGCCTTGTGTGCTTCCCGGTCAACCAGCACCGCGGCACTGATGCGGCGCAGCTTGCCTTCCATCTTGAACTGCTCGATCACCACACTGGTCGAGTAAGGCAGCTCGTCGCCGGTGAAGCGGAATATTTTTTCGCGCAACATCTCCGCCGCCAGGAATCGTTCGCTGCGGTCGGTGATGTCGTCCTTGTCATAGATCAATTCGCCCTCGGGAAGGTGGCTGCGTATCGCATCCCGCAACTCCTCGATCTTGCTGCCGAGCCTGGCGCTGACCGGAACGATTGCGGCAAACTTGAAATCCTGCGCGACGCGTTCGGCAAACGCGAACAGCTGGCCCTTGTCCGCAACCTCGTCGATCTTGTTGATCACCAGCAATACCGGGCGATTGTCCGGCAGCAGCCTGAGCACTTCCTGGTCGCGCTCGTCGTAACGCAGCGCTTCCAGCACGTACAGCACCACCTGCACGTCGCGCAGACTGCTGGTCACCACGCGGTTCATGCCGCGGTTCAGCGCGTTGAGATGCCTGGTCTGAAACCCCGGCGTATCGACAAACACGAACTGGCTGTGCTCATCGGTGTAGATGCCGTGGATGCGATGGCGAGTGGTCTGCGCCTTGCGCGAGGTGATGCTGATTTTCTGCCCGATCAGGTGGTTGAGCAGCGTGGATTTGCCCACGTTGGGACGGCCGACGATGGCGATGAAGCCGCTGTGAAACCCATCAGATTTTTGTTCTGTCATGTTGTGGCCGGTAATAGTTGATAGGCGGCTTGCGCGGCCTGTTGTTCCGCATTGCGCCGGCTGGTTCCGGTACCGCGGGTGGAAATTTTCAGGTTCGGGATCGCGCATTCCACCTGAAATAATTGCTCATGGGCTTCGCCCTGCATGGCAATGATGGTGTACATCGGCAACGGCAGCCGTTTGCCCTGCAGATATTCCTGCAACAGCGTTTTGGCATCCTTGCCCAGTGTCTGCACATCGATCGTTTCGAGATAGGGTACATACAGCCTCAACACGGCCTGCTCTGCCTCGTTAAAGCCGGAATCGAGCAAGACCGCGCCGAACAGCGCTTCCAGCGCATCCGCCAGTATCGATGGGCGGCGAAACCCGCCGCTCTTGAGCTCGCCCTCGCCCAGCCTCAAGTAGCTGCCGAGATCGATCTGCTGCGCAAGTATGACGAGCGTTTCTTCCCTGACCAGACTGGAACGCAGCCTGGACAACTCGCCCTCGCTCAACTGGGGGTAATTGCAGTACAGATGTTTGGCAATCACGCAGCCCAGGATGCTGTCGCCCAGAAACTCCATGCGTTCATTGTGTTCCGGGGCATAGCTGCGATGTGTCAGTGCGCGCTGCAGCAGTTGCGGCTGCCTGAACACATAGCCGAATTTATTGCCCAGCGCACTGTCGAGCATGGATTTCTGCGCGCTTCGGCCGACTTTATTTGCCGCCACTGCTGGGGTTGAATTCGAGAAGAAGGCTGATGTTGCCTGCCACCGGGATTTTGACGGTATAGCTGGCACTCAACACCGGGGTCCCGCCATTGCTGGAAATCACGATATCGCTTGAATTGATCGCGGTGATGTCATCCACCCCGGAGTGCCTGTCAAACGACTCTTTAATGTCGTGCGGTGTGGCATTCTGCAGGTTCGGGTCATGGGCAATTTCATTGAAGGTGTTCTTGATGGTGGCGTCCTGGATGTAGGCCGGAATGAGCCTGAACCCGAAAATTGCGCATATCACCAGCAGGAAAGCCCCGAAAATAAACCCGCCAAAACTCAGACCCCGTTGTTGAACTGGCATTGTTGTATTCATATTTTCTCCTGGCTCAGTTAATCATCATACCGGCGCGTTTCAAATCCGAAAAATTCATCCAGATAAAAAATGCCTTGCCGACGATATTTTTGTCCGGGACAAAGCCCCAATATCTGCTGTCACGGCTGTTGTCGCGATTGTCGCCCATCATGAAGTACTCACCCGCGGGAACCTTGCAGCGAAACATATCATCGCCGTCGTAACTGCACTTGTCGCGCTCTGGGAAATCGGCAACGGCACTGATCCGCAACGTCGGCATGTCGGGATTGATCAGCAATGCATGCTTGTGATTTCCAAGGGTCTCGGTGTACTTTTCGGTATGCACGAAGTTCAACCCGGCCTCGACGTAATTATATTCCCCAACCGCTTGCTGTGGATGCACGACGCCATTGATCGTCAGCACCTTGTTGCGATATTCGACAATATCGCCGGGAAGCCCGACCACGCGCTTGATGTAATCCAGCGAGGGATCTTCCGGATAGTGGAACACCATCACGTCGCCGCGCTGCGGATTGTTCACCTGAATGATTTTCTTGTCGATGACAGGCAGCCGTATGCCGTAGGTAAATTTGTTCACCAGGATAAAGTCGCCGACATGCAGGGTCGGGATCATCGACCCGGACGGGATCTTGAACGGTTCGACCAAAAAGGAACGTATGCAAAATACCACCAGGATGACCGGGAAGAAGCTCTTTGCATACTCGACCCACCAGGGTTCGGCAACCCCGCTGCCGCGCTTGGCAGCCAATGCGAAACGGTCCAGCAGCCAGATGCAGCCGGTGACCACCAACAACACGAACATAATCAGTGCGAAATCCATTTGTATCCTTTTTTCAGTACAGTTCCAAAGTCGAATCAGCTTGTCCCGATTTAATCCCGGGGACCGCGGACAGGGTTGAAATCAATCGTCCACGCGCAATATTGCCAGGAAGGCTTCCTGCGGAATTTCCACGCTGCCCACCTGTTTCATGCGTTTTTTCCCCGCCTTTTGCTTCTCCAGCAGTTTCTTCTTGCGTGAAATATCGCCGCCATAACACTTTGCCAATACATTCTTGCGCATCGCCTTGACGTTCTCGCGCGCGATGATGTTCGATCCGATCGTTGCCTGTATCGCCACATCATACATCTGGCGGGGAATCAGTTCGCGCATCTTGGCCGCCACTTCCCGGCCGCGATGCTGGCTGTTGGCGCGATGCACGATCACCGCCAGCGCATCCACCTTCTCGCCGTTGATCAGCATGTCCACCTTGACCACGTCCGCGGCCCGGTATTCCTTGAAGTCGTAGTCCATGGACGCATAGCCGCGTGACACCGATTTCAGCTTGTCGAAAAAATCCAGCACAATCTCCGCCATCGGCATCTCATATACCAGATTCACCTGTTTGCCGTGATAGCTGATATTGATCTGGGAGCCGCGCTTCTGGGTGCACAGTGTGATCACCGAGCCCACATACTCCAGCGGCATGTACAGATTAACGGTCACAATCGGCTCGCGTATTTCCTCGATCTTGGACGGATCCGGCATCTTGGACGGATTGTCCACAATCAGCACCTTGCCATCGCGCTGCACCACTTCGTAAATCACGGTCGGCGCGGTGGTGATCAAGTCCATATCGAACTCGCGTTCCAGCCGTTCCTGCACGATCTCCATGTGCAGCAATCCCAGAAATCCGCATCGAAAACCGAACCCCAATGCCTGCGATACTTCCGGCTCGTAGCGCAGCGCCGCATCATTCAGCTTGAGTTTTTCCAGCGAGTCGCGCAGCGCTTCATACTGGTTCGACTCGACCGGAAACAACCCGGCAAACACCTGCGGTTGAATTTCCTTGAAGCCGGGCAACGCCTGCTTTGCCGGCTTGCCCAGATGGGTGATCGTATCGCCCACCTTGGCCGATTTCAGTTCCTTTACACCGGCAATAATAAACCCCACCTGCCCCGCGCTCAAGGTTGGCCGGGATTGTGACTTGGGTGTAAATACGCCTACATTTTCGGTCAGATGCTGGGCGCCCGTCGCCATGAACAGGATTTTCTCCTTGGGCTTGATCGTGCCATTCATCACCCGCACCAGCATCACCACGCCAACGTAATTGTCGAACCACGAATCAATGATCAGCGCCTGCAAAGGCGCATCGGGATCGCCTTTGGGAGCGGGAACCTTGACGATCATCGCTTCCAGCACATCCTGCACCCCTTCGCCGGTCTTGGCAGAACAGCGTATCGCATCATGCGCATCGATGCCGATCACCTCCTCGATTTCCTCGATTGCATTTTCCGGGTTGGCAGAAGGCAAGTCGATCTTGTTCAGCACCGGCACCACCTCGACACCCAGGTCGAGCGCGGTGTAGCAATTCGCCACGGTCTGTGCCTCGACGCCCTGCGAAGCATCCACCACCAGCAATGCGCCCTCGCAAGCCGACAAGGAGCGCGACACCTCGTAGGAAAAGTCCACGTGCCCGGGGGTATCGATCAGGTTCAGGTTATATACCTGGCCATCGCGCGCCTTGTAGTTCAGCGTGGCGGTTTGCGCCTTGATGGTGATACCGCGCTCACGCTCCAGATCCATCGAATCGAGCACCTGCGCTTCCATCTCGCGGTCGGACAGACCGCCGCAAAGCTGGATGATGCGATCAGCCAAAGTGGATTTTCCGTGGTCGATATGAGCAATAATGGAAAAATTACGAATATGCTGCATAGAGTCCAAAATATAAGTCCCGCCTGAACCGGCGATTTCGAGAAACGCCCGATATTCCAAAGGGACGGATTCTAGCCGATTTGGGCGGGACACGCCGGGCCGAAATTACTTCTCGTCCAGCCTGATTGCAATATAGCCCGCGTTGTCGCCTCTGCGCACCAACAATGCGACATTGTGTCCTTGGGGGACTTGTTTGAGCAATCCGCTTAACTGGGCCAGCGAACGAATTTGCACATTGCCGATCGCCAGCAGCACATCGCCCGGCTGCAAACCCGCGGCAAGCGCAGACGAACCGGTCACATCCTCGACCAGCAAGCCGCCACTGGCCTTCAGTTGCTGGAGTTGGTCGGCACTCAATTCGCTGACGGCAATGCCCATACGCGCAATCGTCTCACCAGACCTCTCGGCAGGTTTCCTGGCCGCATGCGCAAGCATGCTGTTATCCGGCATTTCCGCGATCTCAACCGTGACTTGTTTGACCTTGCCCTTGCGCCACAGTTTGACGGATACCCTGGTTCCCGGTTTGTCTGCGGCCACCATGCGCGGCAAATCGGTGGAACTGTTCACCGGCTTGCCGCCAAACTCGAGTATCACATCGCTGGCCTGTATACCCGCCTTGTCGGCCGGGCCACCCTTTTCCACGTTGCTGACCAGCGCACCGTTGGGGCTGCTCAAACCGAATGATTCAGCCAGCTCGCGGTTCAATTCCTGTATCGTCACCCCGATACGTCCGCGCGTCACCTTGCCGCTGCTGCGCAACTGGTCGGCAACCTGCATTGCCACATTGATCGGAATCGCAAAGGACAACCCCATCGAACCGCCGGAACGGGTGTAGATTTGCGAGTTCATACCGACAACTTCTTCATTCATGTTGAACAACGGGCCCCCGGAACTTCCGGGATTGATTGCCACATCAGTCTGTATGAACGGCACCAGATTATCCTGCGGCAAAGACCGGCCCATGGCGCTGACAATGCCGGCCGTAACGCTATTGTTAAAGCCGAATGGCGACCCGATCGCCACCACCCATTCACCGACCTTGAGCTTGTTGGCATCACCCACTTTGACGGCCGGCAGGCCTTTCGCATCAATTTTCAGCAAAGCCACATCAGTGCGGCTATCGACACCGACTATCTTGGCGCTAAACTCGCGCTTGTCCGTCAGGCGCACGGTAATCTTGTCGGCATGGTTCACCACATGAGCATTCGTCATGATGTAGCCATCGGAGCTGATAATAAAACCCGATCCAAGCGACTTCGACTCCTGATCGTGCGGATTCTGGGGTGCGAAGCGGTGGAAAAATTCGTAGAAAGGGTCGTTTTCGGGGATATCTGGAAGGCCCTGAACGCCATCAAGGATTTGCGTAGTACTGATATTGACGACCGCTGCACCCTGCTTTTCCACCAGATCGGTGAAATCCGGCAACTCTTTGCCGTGAGCCAATGTGTTGCCGATTACCCCAAAGACCAGCGTCGCTCCGAGAAGCAACAATGACAGGTTCGAAAATTTTCTCAGCATGTGTCCCCCTCACTACAGAGCCAAGGCACAAGGTTTCCCTGAACCCTGCCGCTGTTACTCACCCCATTGCCGGGCAATAATGGCGCGGGACTGATTCCTGTCCTGGCGTGACGATATCCATTTGGCAATGCTAAAACCGGCAGCCAAGCCAAGCGCAGCGCCAGTTGCGGCATATCCGTCGCGTTGCCCGGGAAGCGCTGCCCAGTGGCTACCGATCATTGCGCCGGTTACCAGCAACAGCAATGGCAACAGATAGATCAGACCGATCCCGCGCAAAATCGCACCCTCGGCAATCGATATGATAACCTCATCTCCGATCTCTGCATTGATTGGATTATCCACTTGGAATTGGCGGGGTTTGCTGCAAAACATCATGGACAGTTTGCTCGCCCCGCATCCTTTGCCACTGCATTGTTCGCAACCATTCGCCTGACTGGCCTGAACAACCGCGCAAGGACCTTCAATTTGAACAATTACAGCGCGTGTCTCCAGCATGTTACTTGCCGTTGTAACGGACCGAATCGAGCACCTGCATCACCGTGCGCGGAGGAACTTCGCCGACCACGGTTATCAGCTCCTTGTCCAGCACCTTGCGATACAAATTAAACGCGCCCCGACTGGACAACCCTTGTTCCTCAGCATCATCATCATCGCTGTCATTTGGCTCGATGAATATGGAAATCGAGCTTAGCCCGTCGGAAAACACCATTTGCGTCACCGGCGCATCCCTGCCATGCATTTTCCGCTCTATTTCCATCATCTTTTTAAATCCCGACGGCAACATATCCGCCACCCAACCGCTGTTGATCGGCTTGATGTCATTGGAAGCTTCCGGATTGTCTTTGCTCTGCTTCGCTGCCGCATCGCATTCCTTAATCCAGGAACGATCGATTTTCCCCCCGATTTGCAGCTGGGTAAAAGCATATTGTTCCTCTACCTTATTATTATCCCCCAGCACGGCCGCTTTCAGCAGCAAACCCGAATCAGTCTGCACCCATATTTCGTGTGCATAACGAAGGTTGTCATGGGGTTGAAACAGGATTATTTGGGTGTTGTAACCCGCAACTCGGGCCATTCCAAGCAGCTTGGCCTTGTAATTAGCCCTCAATGCGGCCAATTGTCCCGGCAGCAGTGACGGGAAGGTGCCGTGCCCGTAGTGGCTGCCGAACTGAACCAGTTTGTGGCCGACCAAACCCCAAACCATGCCATTATGGCTAATGATCTCACGCTTGGGCCCGTCCAGACTTTCCAGTTTCTCGTATTCGCCGTCCGCCTGGTTTACGTGGATGATGCTTGTCGTTTCGACGCGATTGTCATATTGATAAACGAACACCCCGCTGTAATCAGTCTGGTGTCCTGCAAAAGCAACGACCTCAAGCCAATCAAAGGTTGCCGGCAATTCATCTGCATGACTGTTGGAAACAACAGCAAACAACAGCCCAAAAAGCACAACCAGCAGCCTCATCACTATATGTTTCCCGTACGATTTGTCGTCATGACTATTTTCACTGGGCCGTATCTCTGCTGTAGGAAACAGTGCGAATAAAGGACGCCCCGCCATTCAAATCTGAGCTTGGCGACAATTCCTGGTGTGCCATCAGATAATCGTTGGCGTCAGACTTGATTTTCATGCTGGCAGGACGAAATGCGGACTGTTGCATCGCCAATTGGGGGGCAACTTCGGGGCTTATCTGCAGCGTCATCCAGGCCACCACCCCGACCGCCGATAGCGAAGCGGCAGCCGATAACGCGATCGTGCGCATTTTCTGCTTTACCGCACGGACGCGGGGTGCAAATACGGTAGGTTCTCCTTCCATACGATTATGGATAATTGTATTCTGTCCGCAATGTATGTGCTCGGGTTGGCGCAACACATCCCCGATCAAATGATAAATTTCCCAATCATTGTCCACGTCAGAACCACGCTTGATCTGGTCGAGCAGGCTTTCCGCTTCATCCTCGAACAATTCGCCGTCCATCAATACTGAAATTTTTTGTTTCATAACTACCACCTCTTGCCTTTGCTGGTTTCTAACAACGGGCGCAGATTCTCCGCTACCGCCTCGCGCGCCCTGAAAATTCTGGATCTCACTGTACCGATCGGGCAATCCATCACAATGGCAATCTCCTCATAGCTCAACCCCTCGATCTCGCGCAACGTCAATGCAGTGCGCAAATCCTCGGGCAATTGCTGCAATGAAGCTTGTACTACACCGACAACCTGCTTGCTCATAAGTTCATTTTCCGGGGTATTTACCTCCCGCAGCAGACTGGCATCTTCAAACGACTCGGAGTCCTCCGCATCAAATGGCGTGCTGGTCGGAGCACGACGCTTGTTGGCCAAAAGGTGATTTTTTGCCGTGTTTATGCCAATACGATACAACCAAGTATAAAAAGCACTTTCGCCGCGAAATCCCGGTAACGCACGGTATGCCTTGATAAAGGCTTCCTGCGTGACATCCTCCGCCTCTGCCGAATCGCGCACAAAGCGGGAAATAAGCCGCCCCAGTTTGCGTTGGTACTTCGTTACCAGCAAATCAAAGGCGTGTTTATCCCCACGTTGAACACGCTCTACCAACTGCTGATCGACATCCCTGTCCGTCATCCCCGACTTTTCCGATTATTATTGTATCTGCGCAAAATATAATGCGCCGCAAGTATAACCGCTCCGACCATAGTCGTCAGCTTTCGACAAACAGAGATCCTGGAAATTCAGCCAATGCGGCCACTGTCCCGCCCGACACATAAGGGCTATCGCTATATCGCCTGTCTGGTATAGTCGCCGCTTAATTCCATGCGCAGGAAACAAAATTGCTTCAATTTGACACATTGATTATCGGCAGCGGCCTGGCCGGACTGACTTTGGCCATCAAATTGGCCGAACACCAGAAAGTCGGGCTGATCACAAAAAAATCACTGCTGGATGGAGCGAGTGGCTGGGCACAGGGTGGCATTGCCGCGGTAATGTCCCCGGACGATTCCCTGGAAACACACATTCAGGACACCCTGACTGCCGGTGCGGGCCTGTGCGATGAAGCCGCGACCCGCTATGTTGTCGAGCATGGCAAGGCATCAATCGATTGGCTGATTGCCCAGGGGGTTCCTTTCACCAAAGACCTGACCAGCGATACCGGCTATCATCTCACCCGGGAAGGCGGGCACAGCCGCAGACGGATAATTCATGCGGCCGATGCAACCGGCCATGCCGTACAGGCAACCCTCGCCGCGCGCGTGCTGGATCATCCGAATATCACGGTTCTGGAAAATTGCATGTCGGTCGACCTGATCACCGGCAGAAAACTGGGGCGGCAGGATAATCGCTGTCTCGGCGTTTATGTGCTCGACTGCCTGCGCGACCAAGTACTGACCATCACCTCGGGAAACACCATTCTGGCGACAGGCGGTGCCGGCAAGGTCTATCTCTATACCACCAATCCCGATACCGCGACAGGAGACGGCATTGCGATGGCATGGCGCGCGGGCTGTCGAATCGCCAACATGGAGTTCATCCAGTTCCACCCGACCTGTTTGTATCACCCCCATGCAAAATCCTTCCTGATCAGCGAGGCGGTGCGCGGCGAAGGCGGCATCCTGAAGCTGCCAGACGGAACGCGGTTCATGCCCCATCACGATGAACGCGCAGAACTTGCCCCGCGCGATGTGGTGGCAAGAGCAATCGATTTCGAAATGAAAAAACACGGACTGGATTGCGTCTATCTGGACATTTCACACCAGTCGGTAGAGTTTCTCCAGGAACACTTCCCGACCATTTATGAGCGTTGCCTGTCGCTGGGCATCAACATCAGCAAGCAGCCGATTCCGGTAGTCCCAGCTGCGCATTACACCTGCGGGGGTATTGTCACCGACTTGCACGCACGCACCGATATCGAGAACCTTTATGCCGTGGGAGAAACGGCCTATACCGGTTTGCACGGAGCCAATCGGCTGGCCAGCAATTCGCTGCTGGAATGTCTGGTATTCGCGGACGCTGCGGTTCGTGACATTCTGGGCAAACCTGGGCCGGAACCGATCCCCCTTCCAGCATGGGATGAAAGCCGTGTAACCGACGCTGACGAGCAAATCGTCATTTCGCACAACTGGGCCGAACTGCGGCACTTCATGTGGGACTATGTAGGGATAGTGCGCACCAGCAAGCGACTCCAACGCGCACAACACCGTATCCAGTTGCTGCAGGATGAAATCAACGAATATTATGCCAACTTCCACATCAGCTCGGACTTGCTGGAATTGCGCAACCTGGTGTTAAACGCCGAATTGATCGTGCAAAGCGCATTGCTGCGCCATGAAAGCCGCGGCCTGCATTTCAGCAAGGACTATCCGGTATCGTTGAAAAACCCTCAACCGACCATACTCACCCCGAACGCCTACTCCAGGCTTCGCAAACAGCAATGAGTGACTGCGCATTCCGGAAAAATGTGGTTGGTATTATGCGAATTTGAGATGAACGCACAGTTCACGAAACGCACCCGGACTGATCGAATCAGGAAAGATAACGCGGCAAACCAGTTTGTGGCGCGTCTGCGACTTCACACATAAAACCACGAAATACGGGTTGACCACGGTCTGGTTTGCGATCTGTCCGAGGAAACCGGAACCGTTGCGTGCCACAATCGAAACATCATGTTGATCGAAGAAAATCTCATGCCACGAGCCGGGTAGCAGCAACAAAACATCGCGCAATAGATAATAAGTCAGGCTGATGGCGACAACCAGAATCAGCAGCAGCTTGGCCGGCAATGACATGGCAGTTGCAGATACCACTAATGCTGCGACCAAGTGAAAAAGCAGCAACAGCGCGGCAAAGCGCGGGGAGGGCTTAACCGGGAATTCCAGAACAGGTGCGCCCGGCATTGGTTTGAAATTGCGTAATGCGTTTTAGGGACAATTCAGAACACAAAATACCAGGTGATACCAAACAGCACCAGCAATGCAATGACCGTCATCAGCAAATTCCAACCATTTAACTGGTTTGAGGAATCCTCGGGAAGTTGACTTTTTGATGGTTGGTATTTTTGCGTGGTCTTGGCAACAGCTCTGGCAGCCCCGGCCTGCTTGATGGATTTCGCGCTCGGCCTGTTTATATTGAGCGTTTTCGACAACTCGTCAACGTCTTCGCTGGAGGCGGTCAGGGCTGCCAAACGCATGGTCGCAACCGAGGAATCAAATGCTTTGGACAATCTCACATTCGATTCTGATTTAACGCGTTCTTTGTCACCGTCCACCATTGTGGAAATTTCGACGGTGTCCGGCAAATTCTTCCTGCTTGAAATTGGAGGCCTGGATAAATCCAGCTGAGGAATCGACCGTGGCAGGGTATCCCGACAGGTGCGCAAGTCAACAGCGAAGTCCTTGGCATTCTGGTAACGATCATCCACCCCTTTGGCTAGCGCTTTGGCCACAATGAAATTCACCATTTCCGGCACAGCCGGATTGGCTGTGTTCGGTGGCGGCGGTATTCCATTCAAGGTCTGGTACATGATGGCATTCACGTTCTCACCGTCAAAAGGTGCCTGCCCCGTCAACATTTCGTAGAGCATCACGCCCAGCGAAAAGATATCCGAACGCTGATCGATCGACTTGCCCATCACCTGCTCGGGAGACATGTATTTCGGCGAACCGAGCACCATACCCGTTTGTGTGCGCACCGAGGAGGAAGCCATGCGTGCAATGCCGAAATCGGTGATCTTCACATGCCCGTCGCGTATCACCATGATATTGGAAGGCTTGACATCACGATGCACGATTTCATACTCGTGGGCGTAAGCCAAACCTTGCGCGACCTGGGCAACGATATTCAAAACCTGGTCTATGGGCAATAAAGCACCCTCGTTCATGATATCGCGCAGCTCGCGACCTTCCAGCAGTTCCATCGCAATGTAGGCAACGTCACCGCTCTTGCCCACATCGTAAATGGTCACGATATTCGGATGATTCAGACGGCCAGCCGCTTTGGCTTCCTGATAGAAGCGTCCCTCGTATTCCTCTTTTTCATCCATTGCCAGGCTGAGGTTGATGGTCTTGATCGCAACCACACGATCAATCAGCGGATCCCTGGCCTTGTATACCACTCCCATGGCTCCCTGACCAAGCTCGCCAAGCACCTCATAGCGCCCCAGATTGCTAATCAAGATATTCACCCAAATGAGTTATTGTCATCATGTCAAATTTTCCAAACTCGCTGTCCATGTAAATTTTTCACTAGTTACAACGATTGGGCTTGATATGCACGATCTTGCCGGTACCGGGCCTGACACTTTGCGTAAAGATTCCCTTGCTTGCATTGCTCAAAATCAGCGAATGCTTGCCTGGCGAAACAAGTATGGACAAAGGTGATTTATCGATTCGCCCTTTGCTGATACCGTCAACGAACACCTCCGTCCCTTCCATACAGGTGACCACAATATAGGAATTTTTGCTGCCGCTTGATGTGATGTATGTCGAGTTATACTCGGTATCACTCTTGTTTGTTGCACTTGCCTGATTGTTCGCAATGCTGGATTTATCTTCAAGCTTCGCCTTGGGCTTGGCCCTGGATTTGTTCCTGGCAGCGGCTTTAGCATGTTTGCTCTCGACACTTTCTTTGGCCCTTGTTCTTGACTCGGCCAGGGCATGTGCGGCGATTGCCTGTTTGGACCCGACCTTGTTATCAGTCGAAGCTGATGCCACACTCAAACCGTCCGGGCCGGGTTGAGGCAATGTTTTAGCCAGTTCGCTCGTTGTAGCCAGCTTTTCAGTAGCTGCGTGACGAATGGCCCAGTTGGTAAGCAGCGCAATGAGCAATAACAATGGAATTGCAACGGCAGCAGCATATATCGCGCGCTGCCCGGTGTCAGCTTCCCGGAATCGAAGAATCGCCAGATCGGACCATGCATGGACGCGTGTTGTTGCCAATTGCCAGGCCGTCTTGACGCGCGCCATTGCACCAGCCAATTTGTTTTCTTCAGTCTCTGCAACCACAGGTGGAATTGCCGCTCCCCGGCGAGTTGTTTTATCACCCGGGTAGCCTATCGCATACACTTCGTGTTCGCGCACATGTTTGTCGGTACGTGAACCTTGATAGTGGAACATCCCGGCATACTGGGGCGACAGACGGGAAACCGCATCGTAATAAGAACGCGACACAAGAATCTGGGCAACATCCGCAAACCCCATTACGCGCTGCGCAACGTTGATTCCGTCTCCGACAATATTGGGCTGGCCGTTGATATCTCTGACCAGGCGAACCGGACCCAGGTTGATTCCCATGCGAACCAGAAGCGGATAATCCACGTCAGGCGCTTCATTGAGGAGACTTTCACGCAAACTGAGCGCCGCTTTCAAGGCATCTTCCACATCGCCTAAAAAATTGATTGCCGCACCGTCGCCCGTATCCAGAATGATCCGGTCTGTCATCGGTACGTCACGGATTGCCTCGGAAAGATAACTATTGAACCTGTCCTTGAGCGAAATTTGTCCAGCCACAGACTTCTTGGAATATTCGACAATATCCAAGAACAGCACACTGCACATAATAGTCTTGTTACCGCGTTCTTCCATTCAAATTTCCTGTGTCCCGACGCTTGCAGTTGCTTCAATACACCGGCCATATAGCCCGCTGAGTGTAATCAGGCAGATTCTAGTTGCAGTCAAAGTTTTACACCAGACTTACTTTTGTTAGCGGCCGCCGGTCCGGCACGCCTGGCATTGCTCCCTGCATGGGTAATATTTCGAGCAATTTTTTTTGCTGGTGATATATCGGATTGGCAAGAGGCAAGTAACTTTTGCTGTTGCAATCCATCGCTGCCTGGGGCAATGCCAACCCATTCCAGCACTTGCGCCACCTCGCCCTCGCCCAATTCTGCAGTCATACCCCGCTTCAGGCGTGGCGGCAAATTGATTATACCGAAGCGTATTCGCATCAACCGGCTCACCGGAAGTCCCAGCGCATCGAAAGTACGGCGCACCACACGATTGCGCCCCTCTTTAAGCATCACGCGATACCAATGGTTAAATCCCTCGCCTCCCTGATCTTCAAGTTTTTCAAACTTCACCACACCATCTTCCAGTTCAACGCCCTGCTTGAGTGCCAGATTTATCTGCGCTTCCGTCATGACCCCCTGCACCCGCACCGCATATTCGCGCTCCACTTCAAAACGCGGATGCATCAACCGGTTCGCCAGTTCACCCGAAGTGGTAAAAATGAGCAATCCGCTGGTATTAAAATCCAGCCGGCCAACTGCAATCCATTTTTGCCCACGCAACTTGGGCAACTTATCAAACACACTGTTTCGCCTCCCGGGGTCGTCGCGGCTGACAATCTCGCCCTCCGGTTTGTGGTAAAGCAGCACACGCGCGGCGTGGTCACGTTCGCCAACACGTATGGTTCGACGCTCGGCTTTTACCAGGTCGCCTTCAACCACCCGCATACCCAGGGTTGCGGTTTCCCCATTAACGCTGACTTGCCCATTTGCGATCCATTCTTCCATCTTCCTGCGCGAGCCAAAACCCGCGCCCGCCAGTACTTTCTGCAACTTCTCACCCTGGGACTTTTCATCAGTTATATTGCCATCGTCAACCGGCTCATTAGCCAAGCCAGCTTGTGCCATCACTTTGTGGTTTCGGTTCATGCCGCTACCTCGCGCCGTTCCAGCAGGGCTTGCGCCAAAGTACCGCTATCCACTTGCTCCAGCTCACCACCTACAGGCAAGCCGCGCGCAATGCGCGATACCTTTATACCCTGCGATCTCAGCAATGTTGCCAAATAATGTGCCGTGGCATCACCTTCTACAGTGAAGTTGGTGGCCAGGATCACCTCGCATTCCTGTTCCTTTACGCGCCTGACGAGACGCTCAATATGCAACTCATTCGCGCCTATCCCGTCCAGTGGCGACAAACGTCCCATCAACACAAAATATTGCCCCCGATAACACTGTGTTTGTTCCATCATCAGCAGGTCGGCAGGCATCTCGACCACACATAACAGGCCGGCATCGCGTTTGGGGGACGCACACAAGTTGCACACCTCACGCTCAGAAAAGTTATTGCACTTGCTGCAGTGCTGAATGTTGCTGACAGCAAGTTCCATTGCCCGCGCCAAATGGAGCGCCCCGGCGCGATCTCGCTGCAACAAATGATAGGCCATGCGTTGCGCGGACTTTGGCCCCACGCCGGGTAAACAGCGCAATGCAACAATCAATTCTTCGAGATGCGAGGGCATCACCAGAGGGGACGACATCAAAATGGAAATTTCATTCCGGGCGGCAAGCCCATGCCGGAGGTAAATCCGCTCATATGCTGCTGGGTGGTCGTTTCAACCTGCTTTAACGCATCGTTGGTAGCCAGCACGATCAAGTCCTCCAGCATGTCTTTGTCATCCGTCAGAACGCTGTCGTCCAGCGAAATCCGACGAACTACATAACCGCAAGTCATGGTGACTCTAACCATGCCGGAACCGGCCTGGCCTTCAACCTCCACTGTGGCCAATTCAGCCTGCGCCTTTTGCATATTCTGCTGCATCTGCTGGGCTTGTTTCATCATTCCGCCCAATCCGCCTTTCATCATTTCTACCCCTCCTTAACTTGTTGTATCGGTTTGATTGATTCTTCTATCAGAATCGCATCCAGCTTTGTCTGGGCATCGTGCACAAAGCTATCATGCACAATCGATTCACTTGCCAGTTGCTGCTTGAATTGCTTGCTCTGCTGTTCCAAAATCGCGGGCGTTGCCGAACCGGCATTGCCCAACACGATATTCAATTTCATGGGTTTGGCAAAATAATCCGTCAAGGCGGCCTGCAGTTTTTCTGCTGCCATCCTGTTGGTTTGCAAATGCTTGTGTTCCTGAGACAAGCGCAGGGTAATTTGCAGGTCCGAGAAGCTTTCCATGACGCAGTGTTTCGCCAATTGTTGCGCCATTCCCTGCACATTCAACTGGTCTAACATCACGCCCCAGTCCGGCTGATTGCCTGAAGAATTTTCTACGTTTGCGGACCGGGCAGCTGCATCTGGCCGAACAGAAACGGGGGATTGGGCAAGTTCAACCCTGTTCGCGGCGACAACGGGTTCCGCGCTCGGCCGCGACCTTGTAACTGGTGTCATCGATGGCGGGTGCGCGATATCCTTGGCTGGCGCAAATGCCAACATACGCAGCAGCGCCATGGTAAAGCCGGCATATTCATCCGGTGCCAAATCGATTTCGTCACGTCCATGGATGGCGATCTGATA
>Ga0307375_10001213_pt1 | contig 28708 bp, 16 predicted proteins | sample TR1MG_FD_202531 | JGI IMG/M metagenome (GOLD analysis project Ga0307375, IMG submission 202531) | Soil microbial communities from Risofladan, Vaasa, Finland - TR-1 | ecosystem: Environmental > Terrestrial > Soil > Coastal area > Acid sulfate soil | place: Finland: Risofladan, Vaasa | collected...
GTACTCTGTGAGAATGGGTCAGGAATTTTTGTTTCAGTGATTTGTTGTTCTTTAGCGTGCACAATAGAATTTCGATATTTATATAGTGCTTTTGGCAACAATTGGTAATTATTTGATGGGATAAGCTTGCAATGAAATGCATAACTAGATAGACGTTTTTTCTGATTGGTGTTTAAGGATGTAATCAACAGATTATCCAACAACATTTCTTCATTTTTCTTATCAATTGTCTTTAGCAATTGATTGTCGGTTACAGTTTTGTCAGATCTTAACTCATTAAGTTTTTTTATCCTTGCTCTATCCATAAAAAATTCAAGAATTCTATATAGTAATAGGAATTTCTCATCTCCATTGAGTAATTGTGAATGATTGTAGAGTTTTAATGGCTCAAGTGATAAAAAATCATAACGCTCCCGAATTCTAACTCGATTTAGTTTCTTAAATTTTTCATATTCGTCAGTATTCCAAAGCTCTATTGCGTCATAATCTATGTTCATTTGATATATCCGAGAGACGTATCCTATCTTTTTTAGGTAATAGGAATTTAAGAAATAAATAGCCTTTATAATGTCATCTTTGATAGTCACAAAAGATGTATTAGTAACTTTAATTGTTGTAAAGTTTTGGAAATCATATTGAAGATCGCTGTCTCTATAAAGCGGTTCGCTAATGAAAACAAAAAGAGGGCTTGCTGGTCCAATGCTGAATAATTTATTGCCAATCTTAAATTTCAGAGGGTTAGCGTACCATTCTTGAGCTTCATCTATATAATTAAATTTTGGATGGAAGAATGTGATTGAAATTTCGCCGTATTTGCCAAATTGGAACCCACAGTGATCAATAAAATGAAATCCTCTTTTTATAAACTTCTTTGAATCATTTAAGTTAGTCAAATGATCCTTAGATAGTTTAAGAATGTCTCCGGTAGATTTTATCGCTATCTCTGCAGTGATTCCATTGGTAGTTAATGAATAATCCTTGGACTCACTTAATGGTTCAGTGAAGTATTCAAGGTCAGGATAGTTTTGATTGAGTTGATCAATATTCATAAGCAGATTATCTATCTCGATTTGTGACTCAATTTACGGCTAACTTGTTTTTAGAGATATTATCAAAGTTAAAAATTTATAAGTCACTGAATCATTTACACGCAGTAGTCTGAGTAAAGATAAAAAACCCCGACTTGGACAGGTTATTTTTGGGAGTTCTGATAGGTTAGCAGAATTTGTCATGTTATGATAAAGTTGTCCAGATGTCAAAGTCCAGATAAACGGGCAGGAGTTGTCATGATATGATAAAATTTTTTAAACGGCGGAATCCGGGCGGGCAAAAAAGCATGTGTTTTGCAGCGAAGGGATGGTTGCAGGGATGGGCTGCAAAACTCTTGCGCGCGCGTCGGAAGTCCAGGTATAGTGAGCATTTGGGGCAATTTGCCTTGCAGCTAACGGCCCGGCAATAAGGGGAGGTTGCGCTACCCGACGCTAGCACCGGCCACCGGTGTGGTTCTTTAGCCAGAAAATAGTCCCGGTGCAAGGAGGGTATGGCGCACTTTTTGCCGTCCAGGTACAAAGTTTTATGAGCATTACGTGTGTCGCGGTACAAGTTTGATCGGAGCCGCGAACTTATCCCCGGTTACAAAGTTGGTTGCGGGCACTGGCGCAGTGTCGCGGTACAAATTGTATCGGAGCCAGAAATTTGTCAAGGTATACAAAGCTTTATTGAGTGCAGATGCGGGTGTCCGGGTGCAACAACCATTACAAATTTGTCTTGAGTGCAGGAGCTAAGCAAAAAGTGTGACAAACAACTTACCCATATTGTCCGTGTTATGTTTAGGCCTTGTTTTAATCCTTTATCACGGAATCGTTACTCTTTTTGTAGTAGAAATCTCACCTAACCAGATCCTGCTATTCCCTTGATAAAGTTGATCTTTCGATATTTGACCTCCTACTCCTAAGCCGGGGAATTCAAATTTCGTTTTATATTCTCCGGGGGCTAAAGGATTATCAATTGAGTAAACTATTGTGAATTCAGTTGATTCACCAGATTTTAGTTCTGATAACCATTCTATTTTCCAACTGTTCCAAGGATCCGGTGACTGATGCTGAATACTGCTAGTAAATACTTCATTATTAGATGAATCATATATGTATAATCCATTTGTGAAATAATGAAAAAGGTTAAGACCAGTTTTATTAAGATCAATGATCAATAGGTCATTTTGATCTCTATTTATAACTGTAAATTTAAACGTGAGCTGTGAGCCTTGAATATTTATAGAACTCGCTGAAATATTGAGACCTGAATGTAAAAGATTATTCTGATTCAAGATATTAATTAAAGTAGGATCTTTTCTTACATCTGGATTGTTTGAGTTGTTCCAGTTATCGATCTTTAAAGCATATGTACCATAGGCAGGTGGGGACCAAATAAATGGGCCAATTGGCATAGAGCTTGAATATCCCGGATGAAAACTTCCTTGGTAAATTATTTCGCCTTTGTTCATAAAGGCAAATGAATTCTCATACATTTTTTCTATATAATCCTGGTCCTTCTTGAAATAAAGGATATGTGTCGAGGTGTCATAGAGCTCGATGTCACTAAATGTGAATTCCTGTCCACTTCCAAGTTTGAAGAAAACATCTTTATCTATTTTTTCACATGCAGTTGAAAATAAAAAGCAAAATGCCAAGAGGACTAGTAAGTTTTTCATGGTGGGTCGTCGTTAGTCAATTACTTTGAATGCTCCACAAATATAGTGCCATAACTATTCATAATCAAGATATTATGATTCGGAATTGAGAGTAGGATGATTGTTTTTATAAAGTTGTCTCGTGAGGGTTGATTAGTATGAGCAGGAATCGGCTTAAACATAACGGGAGTCTGTCTAATAACCTAGTTGTTTTATTATAGGCTAAGAACAAAACATTCCATGTTATTTATTAAACTGTTGATAATCAACACTAGAGAATTTTACACCTCACTTAAAACCATGTTAATTTGATAAATTTTTGCTGTCAAAAATGGTTATTAGACAGTCTGACGGCCCGGCAATATGGGGAGGTTGTGTTACCCGACGCAAGCACCGGGCAGGGTCCTGGTACTTTAGCCAGAAAGCTGTCACGGTGCAAGGAGGGTATGGCGCACTTTTTGCCGTCATGGTACAAAGTTTTGTGAACATTACGCGTGTCGCGGTACAAGTTTGAACGGAGCCGCGAATTTATCACCTGTTACAAAACTGGTGGCGGGCACTGGCGCAGTGTCGCGGTACAAACTATCTCGAAGGCAGTAATTTATCACGGTGCTGGATTTCAATTGCGTGCAGATGCGCGTGTCCGGGTGCAACAACCATTACAAATTTGTTTTGGGTGCAGGAGCAAAAGCAAAAAGTGTGACAAACAACTTACCCATATTGTCCGTGTTAGGTTTTCGTAGCTGTTATCAATTTAATGTCAAATCGATTGCTGATTTATTTAATAGATTTTGTTTCTTTATTTTAAAGTCTTGATAAACAAAGGAATCTGAACTCCTAACATTAGAATAGCACCAATAATCCACCAAAAGGAACAGTCATTTGCAACTGAGGCTATCACCAGTCCAGTACCAATACCAAATAGGTAAATTCCGAATTTAAAGATTAGTTTGTCATGGTAATTTGCAAGTCTCGAACGATTTTTCCATGCTTTGACTATTAATAAAATGTAAGGGAATAGAATAAGCACCAGTCCAATTGCATCTAGAATTGAAGGTCCATGATCTTTACTGATAGAGAATAATCTTTTGTTAGAATCTGGTAATAGAATAAGTACAAAGCCGATAAGAATGACAATGGTCAAAAGGGAAAGGATTTTTCTAGCCCACATATTGATTAGAGGTTTTATCCATTATAACATACTGAATGAAAAGCATTTTAAGATAATCAAAAACTGATTAGAGGCTGAAGGTTTCATAGCTTTTTAGTCCCGATTGACGGTACCAAATTAGGCTTGCGAGGCGTCGGCAAAACTTGCAGATGATGCTCGTGAACCAGCTCTGTAAATTTAAAAATACAAAACCGTGAATTATCATATGCAAATGTACGAGGGGGCAAGCCGGTCATGTCAAGCAATATTTGGTAGATGACGTAGTCCTGATAGATGGACGAAATTTTTGTGTCATGATAAATTGTCTTAAAAGCAGTTTGTCGGTTTTTTGAAGGCTATGAAACCTAACGGCCCGGCAATATGGGGAGGTTGTGTTACCCGACGCAAGCACCGGGCACCTATCCTGGTACTTTAGCCAGAAAGCTGTCACGGTGCAAGGAGGGTATGGCGCACTTTTTGCCGTCCGGGTACAAATTTGGTTGAGCATTACGCGTGTCGCGGTACAATTTTGATCGGAGCCAGAAAATTATCACGGTACAGAATTTTTGTTGCGGGCACTAGCGCAGTGTCGCGGTACAATCTGTCCCGGAGCCAGAAATCTGTCACGGTGCAGGAGTTAAATTGCGGGCAGATACGCGTGTCCGGGTGCAAGAACTATTACAAATTTGTCTTGAGTGCAGGAGTAAAAGCAAAAAGTGTGACAAACAACTTACCCATATTGTCCGTGTTAGGCGTTCGTATTTTATTTAACATTCAAAGCATTTTCTTAATTCTTTTTGTAGGAATCTCGATTCATCTGAATCTCTTTTAAGAATTTCAATCAAGTGGAAGAGAAACTCATGCTTGTTTGCTAAACCACATAATTGAATAGTCTTACTTTCTGAAAGTACTCCCTTTTGATTGAAGACTTTTAAAATCGAATCATAGTCTTTACTTGATACTAAAGCTTGAAAATTACCTTTGAATTGTTCAATTATTTCCTTTGCATTTAATGTTGGAGGTATGTTATTGATTTGAGAATCCAGTTCTTCAAAACTGTTAGTTCTCTTTGAAATTAGTTCTTCAACTTTTCTTCTAAGAATATTTTTTGCAAAGAGTATTGACTGAAACTCAATTTCGGAATCAAATATTTCAATGACATTTACTTTTACTCGATCAAATACCTCATTTGGGTCCTTACCTAACTTAAATGCTATTGATTTGATTACAAATTCTTTTAAAAGAAGGTTTTCGATTTCTGAAACATCTGGCACACAGATTCCGAATTTTTTTAAATTCTGAATGTCGATTTCCGTCCTCCTATCTCTATCTACGATTCCTCGACAATCTAGGTTGTGGAAATGATATAATTCTTTGAAGGATTTGGTTGATTCTATGACTTTGTGACAACTTCCTAACGGCTTTAATGTATATTCCGGGAATATGTAAGGATACAAATTAATGTCTAAACTTGAATTATCTTTTCCTTCAATAAATAAAATTGGTTTCCTACTACCGAGAATAGTAAGAAAAATCTCATCAGGTAAGTTGACCTGAACATCAAGCACATCATAGTTCCATATTTCATTACCCTCATACGATTTAAGCCATATTTTTTTTGAACCAAATCTTGATACCGCAAAATCGATATCATGGGTCAGATATATGAAAATACAGTCATGTCTTGTTTCCTCTATTTGATCCCAAAGACTATTTATTATTGATTTATGAAGGTGCATTTCAGGTTCATCAATCACAATTATTGAATTTGGTTTGGCACAAATCGTTTCTCCAATAAGATATAAAATAACCCTCTCTCCATCACTCATCTCAGATGCATTATATAATACTGAATTATCTGTTGTGGATACTTCAATTATACCAGCTCTTTTAATCAATTTCCTTTGAGGTAGGACTTTTTCCCAAATCTTAATTATTTGATCTAGCTTAGTATTATTGTTTTCAATCCTTGGATCTATTTTGTGTCGTTCTTTGAATTTAAGTGATTCTTCATATTCCTCAGTATGTAATAGAACCATTAATTTTTCAAAATCGTTTAATAAAGAGGTATTCCAATTATTTTGCCATCGAGTTTGTAGTTTTCCCTCAGTTTCATACCATCTTTTATCATCTTGGGTAGCTCCCCATCCCCCATACCACAATTCATATTCAGCTTTCTCTTTTGAAGAAGTTGAAACAAACAAAGGCATGCTTAAGGACTTTTGAGCTGAGATTCTATGTGTATCATTGTAGTATTTCTTTTCAATCATTGCTCCGAGCCTAGTTTTACCTGATCCGTTCGCACCGATTATAACAATAATTCTAGGATTCTCTAGAACTACTTCAGGTCCATTTATCCTTTTTGGAAGTTCAATTCTCATGGGATTATTATTAAATATAGGTTAAAGTAGACATATTTCAGGACGTCAATATGACGCCTAACGGCCCGGCAATATGGGGAGGTTGTGTTACCCGACGACAGCACCGGGCAGAGTCCTGGTACCCCGAGTACTCGGGGCCAGAAAGTTGTCACGGTGCAAGGAGGGTATGGCGCACTTTTTGCCGTCATGGGTACAAATTTTATTGAGCATTACGCGTGTCGCGGTACAAGTTTGATCGGAGCCGAAAATTTATCACCGGTTACAAAGTTGGTTGAGGGCACTGGCGCAGTGTCGCGGTACAAATTGTCTCGAAGCCAGAAATCTGTCTCGGTGCAGGATTTATATTAGGGGTAGATGCGCGTGTCCGGGTGCAACGGCCATTACAAATTTGTCTTAGGTGCAGGCGCAAAAGCAAAAAGTGTGACAAACAACTTACCCATATTGTCCGTGTTATGGGCTAGGCCTTATTTATTTGTCTAGGTGCCAGAAAACAGTCTTGGTATACAGATCTTTCCTTTTTATTTGTCTTGTTAATGATATTTTTCTTACGTCGGAGCGAGGGAGAAAAATTTTAAAATCCTACAGGGTCTAATTTGCAAGCTCTTTGACAAAGCTTTGGTAGAGGCGAGAGCATGCGGGGCTTTGGCAATGTGCTTGCAAATAATATAAGCGATTAATAATCCTTAATACTATTTTTATATTTTCAGCTAAACCAGACACGTCAAAAGTTGGGAGAGTAATTGTAAGAAGGGCAGATTGTGTTTATAATTTATTATTTAAGCGCTCACATATGGAAAGGCATTGCTGGTGGATTTACAAAAACAATGTTTAAGCATATTTTTCAGTGTCAATTGAGAACACCACATTCTTTTATCAATATTCTTCTGCTCTGTTTCTATAATCTCCTTTATAATCAAGATATTTCAAGAGTATGATTTCTATATATGACAGTCCTAGCGTTACTGTTTGATATCTTCCAATGGTATCTAACCTTTTAAGTATTTTTCTTTTCTTTTCACTTGGATGGACGATACAATTTCTAATACTAATGAATAGTTCAGGTCCATTTATTACTTTATACTCATTCTCATATTGTTTTAATGCCTTTAAATTTTTGGGTATTTCTGGACTAATATTAAATAAGGCCAAAAGAAAACCTATCTTACCAGCAGCTGAAATATTCACAGCATCGGTAGTATTTACATATTTTTCGGATTCACTAATTATCCAATGAAATAAAAGTTCTAAAGCATTTTGAATTAGAACAATTGATCCCTCCAATTTTGTTGAATTTCTGTTGGCTTCAATATACCAGTGAAGAATAGTTTTTAGGCACTCTTGGTCATTTTCCGATTTCCACTTTGAACTAAATTTTATCCATAAATCATTAAAACTGTTAGTACTAGAAGTTTTAGCCCACGAGATTACATTCTTAAAACTGTCTGTTTCATAAGGAGTATATGACCTCCATACTACCGTTTTGTTGGAGTATCCGTATCGAAATATTGGTGAAGATCTACTTCCGTTAATAAACTGTAGAAAGTAGGAAAATTGATCTAGAATTTTTTCACTTTCAGAGATATAAAATGTCTTAGATGTCAAAGATGTAAGCTTACCAGTAAATACTAACTGATAACCACCATCATTTGCAAGCTGGTTACTGATTTCTCCATAATCTTTACTTTTATCTATTATTATTTCATATTCACCATTATTAAATATGAGTCTGTTACTATTAGCGGTAGTATCTGATTTTACAAGTTTTCCGCTGAATCCACGTAAATTAGATAGCTCAAAGATTACTTTATTAACCTGTCTACCCTTTTTCCCAAAAACAATAGGAGGATTTAATTGACACATTATATCAATAGCATCCTTTGATTCATTTATAGCAAGACTTAGTCCATTGAGTTCAAATTCTTCGATATTGTTTTCAATTTTAATTTTAGGTTTACCATTGAAGAATTGAAAATCTTTAATATGAGAATCTTTAGGAAACGATCCATAAAAACGAACTGCCATATTTGGTAACCAGTTGAACATTAACTTACCTTGTAAATTAATTTGTCCACTATTATTAATAAAAGTGACTTTTCCATCATGGATGAGAATTTTTTCATTGGGATTAGTCATACAAATATTTGACTTTAACATCTCAGGGAGTTCGTCTGAATTTTGTGTTTTTTTATTTGACATATAAGTTTTAAGTATTATATGAGTCTCCTCTGTCGATTATTTAATCATCTGTCTTTAAACAACACCATTCAAGTTTGCAAAAAATTATATTACGTCGGCGCGGGAAGGAAAATTTTAAAATTCTTATACTATTATGCAAGATCGTTGACAAAGCTTTGGTTGCAGCGTTGTTTGTGGAACTTTGACAATGTGCTTGCAGATGTTAAAACTTTGAATTAGATAAAATTACAACGCTTTCTCTGAGTTCTGTTATATTTGGACTATGTATAGTTTTTCTCTTTTTCACATATCTGAGAACTCCGATTTCATTTAAATACCACCCGGCTTTGGTTGCAATATCTCCAATTATTAAGTCCACCGGTACTTCTAGGTCAGCATAGGCTGAATTAGAAACAATAAACCAAATTTGGGCATTTTTTGCAGCTTTTACCTTTAAGAGTTTCAAAATATATAGAATATCTTCAAAATAGGCTTGAATCATTACTGGGATTTGCCTGTGCATTAAGTTAACTTTATTCTCAATGATATGTTTCATTGTCTGTTGATAAAGCAAACCAAAATCGCTTTGGATAGGATTCTCCCACCTTACCTGGATATGAGAACGTACTGTTTTAAATCGTAAATTATACAATTCTTGAGAACTTTGAATAAATTTTCCTAGAAACAATTCCGGTCTGTAGATATCAGTATAATCGAAGGTATTTAAATATGGTGGGGAAGTAAGACAAAGATTAAAATCCGAAATTTCAGTAGATTTTTTCAGAATCTTTCTGCAATCGCCTTTAAGAATTTTAGACTTCACAAATATTGGATTTTCCTTAATATCAGTTCTTATGTTTGATAGGGTTAGTAACAAAGACTCAATAAAGGTTTCTTTATCATAATTATAAGTTTTCCAACTTTCCCGATATCGTAGACATTTTCCATCCTTTGTGGCATTACAGTTTTTCATTGCTGCTGAAATCAGTGCAAGGCGAATTAACCTACGATTATTGTAGCTTGAAATGGAATTTGTAAAATTCCATCCACCTTCAAATGAATTCAATACTGAATTATTAAATAGCCATTTCTCATCATCATCTTTTTCAGTAAAAGTTGAAAATCCAGTCAGAGGAGATGTTTTACCTTTTTCAATAGATTTTAATAATTTTGTTTCAAGTCTATTTAGTTGAGATATATCAGCGTTTTTAGTTTTTGTATCAGAAAGGAATGTTGTAAATGGATTAACCTCAATTCCCACTGATTTATAGCCGAGTAGAGATGCAGTTAGAGTTGTTGTTCCACTTCCATTAAATGGATCGAGAATTAATTCATTTTTTGTTATGCCAGACTCTTCAATTACTTTCTCAACTAGGTTCGGCGAAAATCCTTCTTTATAATAGTACCATCTGTGTCGTGGCAATTCAGTTGTGTCCTCATAGTTGGAGTAGCCTCTGTTTTTAAGAACAAAATTATCGTTAAGTTTTTCTTGCATAATATTTTTTAAGAACAAATTGGCTCTGCGAACATTCTAATTAATTTCTCAAAACCAAGTATAGTTTCATGATATCTTTTATCTGCATCTATGATTACTTCTTCATTTTTGTAATGCATACCATCTGTGACATTTATTGTAGTCTTATCAGCTGTTAGATTATTTCTTCTACCGTCAATAACAATTAAATGAGATTTAATGATTGTAGTTGGTGTGTCAGTGGATGCTTTATCATGATATTCTTTAAGCTGAGTTATACCAAAATTAGCTCTGGGATTATCAAGAGTATAGATATCACCATCAGAATCCTTCTTGACTGTTCCAATATACTTTATTTCCACTAATGCAGTTCTATTTGCTTCTCGCCAATGAATTTTGATGTCAACCGGTTTGGGTCTACTTGAATCTCCCATTAAATTATATTCTCTAGAGGATTCCATTGAAATACCTCTAAATACAGAATTTAAGTATTCATAAAGTGATAATTGCATATACTTTTCTGGTATATTACTCCCGCTTCCACCTCCTCGAAAGAAAAGCCGATGGGAATCTGACCATGAATTAGAAAAATGCTCGCATGAAGATTTTTGAATTTTAGATTTAGAGTATTGTTGTAAAACCTCAATCAAATCAGTGAACTGAGTTGCGAATCTACTTCCTTTGTCATGAATCGTTAAGTCAATACTTAGTTCATTGGCGTAAAAACACTCTTTGTTGTTTCTAAAGTGATAGGTTAGGGTATTTTTTTGTCCTATTAGTTCATTTGGATCTTGGTCTTCCCAAATAATCATTTTACTACTATCATTAAATACCTGGATTATCATTAACCCATCAGTTCTATTTAAAAGGATGTTTTTATCATAAAGAAGGGTTCCTTTTGATTCATCATAGCACAAATTGTCATTTAAATTTTTACAAACGAAAAAATCCCCAGAAAAAAAACTTGGTTCGAAGTACCTATAAATCTCTTTTAAAGATTTGGCAATAACTTCTAGAGCCTTACTCGCTGGATCAACATTGCCAAAAGCCCTCATTACTTGTGATGAGTAATGGCTTGAGAGATTTCTTACTATTTCTTCTTTATCAGACATTTACGGTTACTCTAATTTTACTAATGTTCTAATAAATTAATAAGTGTTACCGCGGGAATTATTAAGTCCTGAGTTCTAATACCTACAGCCTCACTAATTTCTATAAATTGCGGATAAAAACTCATTTGGTCAAGCCATTCATTATTTTGTAACTCTATTTGCTTTTTCAAGTTTGGTTCATTTAATAATGCTCTTACAGTTTGAGCATACGGAATTAGAATGGTTGTTGTGCAGGCAGCATTTAATAATTCTTCCCTTTTTGTGAATGTCGAAAGAAGTTTGAATTTGTTAAATTCATCTGTCCCCCTTCCAGAAATAGTGTAGTATTCGCCCTTATTTTCAAATAGACCATTTTGAATGTGGCGCACAATAGCATCATTAATTGTATCAGAAAAAGGAAATCCGTTTGAAGCGATATATCTGTGGGGCCATGTTGCTATAGAATTACCAGAGTAACAAAACAGGAAAGATGAAAAGTAAGAAAACAAATGAATCTCTTCAAGCTTAAAACCATCTAGAAAATTATCAAGTTTGTGTGCTAACGATAAACTGTCAAAAAATGCTTCCGGTGTTACTTGTTTGCTCATAATTTATTTCTTTTTGTTTAAAGCAGTTTCAATATTGGCAAATACTTTTTTAAATAAATGTTCACCTTCTTTTTGTATTTCCGAAGGGTCGGTCCAATCCAACATCCGCCTGAATTTCATTCTATTATTTCCACACTTCTCTGCAAGTGATAGTAATAGCTGAGATGCATTTATGTTAGCAGTCATAAATAAATTTTGTTTATAAACTGTTGCATATTCAGCAAACATGTTTCCAACCCTGCTTTCATAGGCGATGTCTAATGATCCCTCTGGAGTATCAATCATCATTGTTGCGCCATTTTTATTTTCTGAAAGAAATATAGCAAGTGACATTCGTAAAGCAATATCTAGAAAAAAGCGTTGACTTTCAGATAATTGAAAAGATTCTGTTCGTGCAGTATCCTGTAATTCTAAGACTAATTTTATTGTTTTATCACTTCGTTTAGGATGTATGTTCAAATCAAGTCCAATGAAACTTTTGGCAAGTTTTTTAAATGTCGGAACAAAAACTGTTTCAGCTTCTTTATATGATAATTCAACTCTTTTTAAGAGTTTTTCGTATTCCGGCTTCAAATTATCTCGTTTATTATATTCGTCTTTTGCTTCCTTAGCAGCTAAATCATATTGTTTTTTATATTGATCAATGAGAGTATCAATATTTTTGTCTCCAGTTCCCTTAAACGAAATATCTGGGTTTTCCTCTATGAAATCTTCAAACTTTTCCTTAGCATTGTTCAGCTCAATTTCTGCTTTATCAAGTTCTACTTTTTTCCCATCAACCTCTAAAATAAGATTATCTAATTCTGAATTTTTAATAGAAATTTTTTCGTCGTTCTTCCTAATTAGTTTTAAAAGTTCATTTTGTTCAGCATTTTCTGATTCATTTATTACAGTATTGCACAATGGGCACTTATCTCTATGAACGTTCCTCACAATATTATCAACGATATGAGTACCGCTTGAACCACACAAACAACATTCTTGTTTTTTAATTGAAAGTTGAACATTAATGTTTTCTAGTAATATTGAACGAGGCTTGGAATAGCGAGAAAACAATCTTGTATGTTCAATTTTAGACTGCATTATTTCTGAATTAAGATAACTTTGCCTTTTTAACATTGTATCATACTCAATTTTTATATTGCCATATATCTTCTCTAACTTTTCTAATTCATTGTGAAGTTTGTTAAATATGTTTTCAAGTTCCTCAAATTCAGAAGCTTTCTTTCCTTTAGTTTTTAGAGTAAGTTCTTCAATTTTCTTTTTAGCTTGAGTGGACTGCCATTTTAAATTTCTTGCATTGGATTCATGCTTCTCCATTCTTCTAGTCAAATCCAAAATTTTCTCTGCATCATCAGGATCAGTATTAAAAGCAATAGCTAAAGCATGGGAAGAAGCCCTGTCGTCCCAAAATATCATTCTTCTGTTTTCATCAAAAGTCAAAACATAAAGCTGATAAAAAATAAAATAATCAAAATTAGAGAACCCTATCTCTGATGCTAAGGATTTTTGGTAATAGTTATTGAGTTCTTTTGGACTTTCACTTTTACTTATAAAGTGTGATATTTTTTTATTTCCATTTTTGCTGAAAATTTCCAAAAGACGAAGCTCTTCACGTTCAAAAAAACCTCTAATTATTCTAAAATACTTTTCGTTTATTTTAAGGAGAATTTCAATCTCGGCTTTTTCTTCTTCCTTTTTGTTTATTCTTCCTAAAAAATATCGTTCAGTATAGCGCTTATTAGCAGTGACAATTTCTCCAGGTGAATATACTTCTTTGTTGGGTTCTAGTACGATTCCAGTTAATCCATAATTTATTGAATTGAGGAAAGTCGTTTTTCCTAATCCATTGGCCCCTGCTAAACAGTACACACCTTCATTAATGTCCTCATTTACCTCGTAGACTTTCTCATTCTTTTTATAGAGCGAGAAATTTCTGAGAATAACCTTTTGAAGTTTTATGAAGTAGTATCTTCCTTGCATATTTTTTTAATTACTTACTACAAATTTACTTATATAAAACAAATTCTTTATCATTGATTTTACAAGTTCTTGACAGGGTCTTTGGAATAATGGTCAGGTTTTGTGGGTGTGGTGATGTGCTTGCAATTATTTTGGCTAAATGTTTTCATCCAATCCCATTTCTTTTAACGCTGTTTTAGTTTCTTCTTTTTTCTGTTCTCCGCTTTTCCCTTCGTCTTCTACCTCAAACTTTATAGTTATTTTCAAATTCGGGTTAGACGCGAACTTTGCTAATACTTTAGTGTAAAATACATTCCACTTTTTAGTATCTATTTGCCCACTCCAACTAATTCTGGTTTTACCCGGAATAGGCGATTGAGCAGGCGTTTCCTGTGTTTGTGTCTTAGTTTCATCTTTTTTCTTAACTGTGGCTGTTGCAGATGCAGTGATTCCATTTGATTTAGCAGTTATTTTATAAGTTCCTTCTGTCTCTTCAACTGTCAAAACACCTGCATCAGTTATGGAACCGCTACTGGTTTTCCATGCAATTGAATCAATATTAAATTCATCTTCATGTTGATCATACCCTTTCGCGATAAATGAATAGGATTTCTTTGGCTCAATAGTAACATCAGAGGGAATAATTTTAATATTTGCCAGCTTCCTTGGCTCTATGTTTTTCCGTGCCTCTTCGGCAGTTAGAATGTACATATCGTCAGATATCTCTATATCAGTAGCAACGACCTGCTGGTTAAAGAAGAACGGATTAAATTTATTCCCTTTCTTCCCGGCATAAGCTAAGAAACCATTCGCAACACCTTTACTGATTGTAGTTTTAATAGATTCGGGGTCAACTAATCTTGGAAATTGTGGTGATTGATAAAAAGCATCCCGTACATTTTTTATACTCCAGGCTATAAATGCTGGTGGCCAATATCGTACAAGAAAATTTGGATTAATTTCGTTGGTAACTTCTCCTTCTGACTCTAACCTACTTAAGAATAATTCAGCAATAGTCTTTGCTTGACTACTGTGAATCAAGCCCAAATCTTTGGTTTGCAGTTGATTGCTTTTATTAAGTAAGACTATGTTTTTATAAGTCTTCCAAATATTTTCAACCAAATCTTTTTTGGCTCTTTCCATGCTTACCTTAACCTGTTTTCGCTGGTCATCATCCAACTTCAATTCTTGGGCTTCATCATAGATAGTTTCCCATGCTAGAAATTTCTTGGCTTCTTCTTTTAGTGGTTGACTATCTTCTGCAACACAGAAAATTATTCCGCTTTTATAAACTCTTGCAGAATTGCCATAATTTGAAATAACATCTTCTAAAAAAGCTTTAGTTTCAGCATCTTTAATTCGTTTGGAAGGGTGCAATACTACTAATGAGAGCACGGGTCGATCTGTAACCTGATTGTTTCTTTCGGGAAACATTACTTTTTCAAAACGACCTCCCTTGTCAAATACTTTTTTTATTTCTGCTTCAACCAACTCATTTATGGCAGGTGTTTGAATACTTGCTTTACGATCAGAGAACCGTTTGATTAAATTTTCATGGATAGAATATCTATATTTATTGTTGACCGCTGTCAGGTAATAGCAACTATCCAATAATGTTTGTATTACTCCATCTACTAAACCAATATCCAAATCTGGATCACCTACCGAAAGTTTTATTTCTGGAATGGTTGCTAAACCTTGGACTGTCTGCCCTCCATTTGATTCAAAGAAAATAGTTGTTGCACATTTTTTGTGCAAATGTGATTTCTTAATAGCATCAATAGCTTCGCTGTCTAATTTGATTGCCCAGGATTCTTCTTTCCCAGCAATATCAGTAGTTACGGCTGCTTCCAATTTGTTTTCACCCAATTGTTCAAAAACTGCAGCACGGAAATTCGTATCCTCGAGAGGAGCTGTCCCTAGTGTAATTAACGAGTCTTTGGTGATTTTCTTGTAACCATCACTATATGACTTAGCCACCCATAATGCTAATAACCTTAATACCCCTCTTGTTTGTTGAAATCGGGGCAGAGATTGCCATTTTCGTTCAAATAAGGATAGAACAGCAGGGTGAAAAGGATATGATGCTTCAAATTGTTGACGTGCAGTTTCAGTATTGAAATTAAAATGTGTTTTGTGCTCTTCAATCCAATTAACATAAGCACTAATAATTTTTCTTGCATCATCTGGCAAACCATTCCACTCAAATAATCGTCTTCGAATGATTTCAGAAGTTTCTTTTTCTGCTGACATGAACATTGCTTTACCCAAACGATCAAGCATTTTTTTAAAACGGTCATAATCGGCCTGATCTTCTGCATTCATTTCTAATTCTGATGCTGGAATGGAAACGGCCATCACTATGTTGTTTCTACTTCTTACAAATTCTGCCAATGTATGTAGAAAATTATAAAATTGTGCGCCAAGGTCATGATGGTTGCGGTGTTTGCTGACATAGTTAAGCAATTCGTCAAATAATAATAAATAAGATTGTTTTTTGTCAAAAAGTTTATTCAAATCATCTCCTCCTGGTGGGATAAAAGTATTATCTAACTCTGCAAATAGATCAAATCCCTTACTGCCCCCAATCTGAAACGCAAGCTCACCCCATGGAGTATAACGAATGGGGTCACCTTCTTCACCTCTTCCGTTAACAGAACTGAATTCTGTTCCAACAAAGATGGCTGTTTTAGCACTCTTAATTTCATTAACTCCTGCTTTGGATAATATTCGGTCAACCCCATGAAACTTTTTAGCTTTGTTACCACTTTGAGCCAAATGGAAAAGAAGTGTTAACGCATGGGTTTTCCCTCCTCCAAACTGAGTTGTAAGGTTAAATATAGGTGAAGTTTCAGTAGTAATTCCTGAGAATCTCCTGACAGTTTGGGCTGCCATATCAAGTAGCGTTTGTGTTAAATAGGTTCTGTGAAAGAACTTTTCAGGGTCAGTGTAAACTTTAGGTGCTGTCCCCAAACGAACATGATCAAGGTGAACAGCAAACTCAGAAGCATCCAAAGGTTTTCCTTCCACCAAATCCCCTCTTGGAGTAATTACATTATACCAAGGTTTTAAGGCCATATTTTTAGTTTTTTATCATTATTCTTAAAATCCTAAACTCTTTTTGTAAGTCTGAACTGCTTCGACCCAACGTCTTTCATCAGTTTCTTTTGGATAAAGTGATGTCATCGCTTGTGCCAATTTCCAAAATCGGTTGTCTTTTCCAGCACCATCATCTACCAAAAACCGTTTCAATGCTTCAGTTCTGCCAGAGCTAAATAAAAGCATGGCTTGATGTAAACGGTCTAATACAGTTTTACCACTTTGTTCCATTTTCAATTCAGGTAATTCGTATTTTAAATCGTCTTCGGCTACAATATCATCAAAAGATAAAGTGAGTTGTACTTTCTTTTTTTTCTTTACTGCCTGTTGCTGCATTCCAGTTGCTCCAAAAAGTTTACTGGCTCTTTCTATAACCGGAAGTAAACGAGCTTTATCGCCTTTCACTTCTACTAATGTTCTTAATTCTTCCAGGCTAGCTCCCAAACCTTGTGCAATTTTCCGCGCCGTGTCATATTCCAAAGTATAACCACCTGTTAGCTTACTACTTCCCGAACTTTCTTCTTCATCAATATCACCCTCCTCATCTGTATTTCCATTATCATTTACGCCTGCGGTCAATGTCCATAACCACATTGCAGTAAGCCGAGCATCTTCTTCCAAGCCTTGTGCATCACCCCCACTAAAAACCATATTAAGGGCTTCCTGACTTACTGCGGCCCAGACTTTTTCCAAATATTCACGAAGTGTAATTTCTCTCTCGCTTCCAGAATGAACTACTTTTGTGTAGCGGCTATAAATTTCTAATGCCGGACCTAAACATGCAAAAATTGCATCAGCACCAGCCACACCTTCTTCTGCAAGCCGGGGCATCCACTCATGTATGCGTTTTGGTAATTCTTCCTGCACATCACGCCAATCGCCAATTTGGTTTTGAATCAATGAGCCATCATCATATTCCTTAGGACGACAAACTAAGTGCACTGAGGAAGCAAGAGCAGCCGAATTATTTGCCCTTAACCTACCTGGGCGCTCAGTATCAATTGGCCAAGAACCAGTAAAAATCCATCCTGCATCAAGCATAGCCTGAAGCTGAGATTCCCAACCTGATGTTGATTTATGTGCAAAAACAACTATTCCAATCCCTTGAGGATGTAAATATCGTCGTGATTCTGTCATAGCCTTACACATCAAGGTTTCATAATTCTCTTGAGTTTTATAACCATACTTTGGATTTCGTTCAGAAAGTTGAACAATTTCTTCTTTTTTTGGTGAAAGTTCTTCTTCAAATAGATTAGGGAATAAAGAACCTATGTTTCTTTTTAACCATACATAAAAGAAATCAGATAAATCAGCATAAGGTACAGCATCATAATAAGGTGGATCTGTGAATAGCATTTGTACGCTATCATCAGGTAACACATGATCAATTGCCGAAATTTTTTCAGATACTCCTGAATGATTAATCGCTTTAGATTCTCGCTCTATAAACCTAACTATCCACCCGACTGCACCATCATAAGATCCACTACCATTAGAAAATCCATTCACTTCAGCATAATCCCAAACGATTCCGAGTGCCTGTCTTCCAAATGTATGTGCAACAAAATCACCTGCCCAGACAGCTAAAGAGCTCCAATAATCAGCACATTTATCAAGTGCAAAAGCAAAGCTTAATGAAACTGCCGTATTTAAATCAGAATCAGCACTAGTATTTTCTTTTAAGACTTCTTTTATGATTTTCGACAATATTAACAAAGCTGTAAGTTGTCGAGCATTAAATAATTTATACCATTTATCAATTCCTATTAACTGTACATTAAAAATACTTCGTAGATAAGGAAGCTCCTCATATGGAATAGTTTGTCTTTCTTTTCCATCCATTATTAATGAAATATTCCTTTTAGCATTTTGAAATCCTCTCAAATCATACTTGTTTGGGAGTCGAAAGTTCACGCCTCCAGGATTTGATTCAACACAAGCAAACAAAACACTGGTATTTGCTCCTCCTTCTTGAAGCTTCATTTGGTGTCTAACATTTTCAGCTGTTGTTGTAAAGCCACAACTGGGACAAATGACTGCACTCCGTTTCAAGGTGCCATTAAAAATAGGATTAGAATATAATTTCCCTGAAGAGATGCTACACCAATTACCATCTTTAAATTTTTTTATTATATCGAATGAGATAGATTTCTTTTTTTCAAGTACCAATTGAACAGCATATTCTCGATTTTTCTTTTTGGAAAGATGCGATGATCTTAGCATTGGTATCTTTATACCACATTTTGGGCCTTCGCATAAAATGGTTCGTGCCCACAAGTAAGCAATTGGGGCTTCAGAGTTTTCCCCCTTAGGGTAATAGTCGGAAAGTGCATTTTTGGTCTTAGTTGAAATTTTCTCACTAAGAAACTTGATCCTTTCAACAAGAGTTTCTTTATACTTCGATATATATTGACAAATGAATTTATTTAAAAGTACTGGAAGTGGATTTAAGTCACTAGCGAAAACATCCGCTCCTATGCGCAAAGCTTCTAAAGGGATAGACCCTCCCCCTGCAAAAGGATCAACAACTAAAGGTCGAGTGCCTTGTTCACCACCAAGAGTTAAATGAGCGCATTCAGTTAGTGATTGGCAGGTTTCTAAATATTTTTCATTAATGGAATTGTCCCAATTAGCAAAATCTGCAATAAAATCAAGCAGTAACTTACGTAAGAATACTCTGTTTTGAACTAAAAGTTTATCATGATTTACTTTGATAAAATTAACAATACTTTCTTCACTTAAAATCTGCAAATAATCATTATCACTCCATTTCATCATTGCATTTGCAGCCAAATCAATAAATTCTTTAGGGCAGTTTTCATCTGCGGGATCAGGCCATAATGAAGCACACAAGACAGCACGACAGGCAGCTAGTGGCCGTCTTGCCCACCATATATGCAATGTGCTGATATGACCATGCCGAATTGATTTTTCCCTTCTTGCATGAATTGAGATTCTTTTTATTGGCAGATCAACTTCAATTAATCGTTTTGGGTAAGGCATTCTTAAATCTTATTAGATGAGTTAATAATTACATCTGATTTTAACTGATAGTGCTCTACTTTTAGAATAGGCTGCCATCCCAATAGGGCAGGATCTTTTATGATATGAATTTCTGGTTGCGTCGCACAATTGTAAATCACATATAGGTAATAATCTTTCTTCAAACGTTGCGCAGTCTTGTACTCATTACTAGAAAGAGCTACTTCCCCAATCAATGAACGGCCCTTTACTTCAATGAATTTTACATCTATGGCAGTTAATGGATCCTCTGGATGTGGCTTTCGGCTTATCAAATCAAAACCTCTATTTTCACTTTCAACACTCTGTACTTCATAACCCAAGGAATTCTCATGTTCAATCGCTTTCTGAACTGCTATCTTTTCAATTTCAGCATCACTCACCATACCTTCATATTCGGGATTCTCTCTATCTGGGTGTGGCAAGACCCAAGCCGTTCCTAAATGTAATGTAGCCGAAATAGTGCATTGACGTTCCTTTGCCAAATCCTTCTTTCGAAGTTCCAATCTGTTGGTAAGTTCAAGGATCCGATTTTCCGTTTGAGAAATATTGGAGGCAAGATATGGGTTTTTATCACCATCTATTTGTAATTGAATGTACTCTGACATCTTCAGGTTTTGCTTGTTGATAAGTTCATTCAGGCTCAATTCTAAGTGCTTTTCAACAATTGTAGTTTCTTTTATCCTTTCCAGTTGTACTTCAACCAGGTAGTTATTCAAAGCTGAGTTTACAAGGTGCTGCTCCAGATTAGTTCTTGATGCAAGGCCATTATCTGGAGGAATGGCTGGTGTGTCCTCAACAGGAATAATATCTAAAAAAATGGTTGGCTGTTTAACAGATATAGTCCCGTTTTGTTTCGATTCTAAGACAAATAAGCGCGTATGGAGGGTATGTCCTAAACCATCTACGATAGAAGCAGAAAAGATATCCATTTTTATCGGCTGACTTATATTGATGTCATAGAATACAGAACCTTTTTTTAATTCTTCCCCGAACTTTTCAACGGTTTCTTCTCTTATAACTTCAAACAAAGGATGTCCTGGGGTTATCCAATCCAGAGTATTGTCTTTATCGATAATTTCTTTTGAAAATGCTGCATTACCATATTCATGTCCCATAACCCCAAATCGTTTCTCATTGTCTTCACCCCTTTTCCATAGGTTTCTTGGAACTTTCCCAATGAAGAATACCGCTTTAAGCGTTGGTTTTTCTTTTGGATGCATCCCTTGTAAAGGCGATGCTTGAATAAAGAATTCCTGAACGACTTCGGGAACCAATCTTCTTTCTTTTGCTTCAGCTGATTTACCAACAATTGCAGATAGGTTTAATTCTCTTTTTGCCAATCCTTCTAATGTCGATTGAGTGATTTGTCTGAATTGGGCAGTGTCGATCTGTTCTACAATCCTGTTCTTGATCACTTCTTCAGTAAGGTTGTGAGCATACATTTCCCTAAGCATTTTTTCCAACTGATTACTTGGGAAAACATCCCCCAAAACATTAAATACTTTTCCTGTTTTTTGGGGGTCTAAGTCATCTTCAATTAGTTTAATGCGTTCAAAAAGTTTTCCCATTACTCTACCTTCACGAGTATTTGTAGAAACGAAGTTCAATATCAAACAATCCTTTTCCTGGCCATATCGATGAATGCGTCCCATACGCTGTTCCAGACGAATTGGATTCCATGGAATATCAAAATTAACCATCAACCAGCAGAATTGTAGGTTAATCCCTTCACCTGCTGCTTCTGTTGCTACCAATACCTGAGCAGATTCTTTAAATTCTCTTTCTGCAAAAATTCTCGAACCAATAGTATTCCGATCACCCACCTTCATTCCTCCATGAATTTGAGTTGTAGTCAACCCCCATTCATTTAATTTACCTAAAGGCCTGCCGTCCTTCCCATCTCCAACCAAATAATCTAAAGTGTCCTTGTGCTCCGTAAATAGGAGAAGTTTCATTTTAGGATCTGAGAAAACACCTTGTTTGGTCAATACATCTTTTAAGCGTACTATTTTATTTTCAATTTCTCTTGACTCTAACTCTTTGGCTTGATTTATGAGTCGTGAAAGTTTATCAATATCAATTTTTAATTCAATAGGATCATAAGTTATGACAGCATCCTCTAAAGATTCGATAATAGATTGTTGTTCTTCATCAGTCAGGTCTTCGAAATTATCCGGTAATCTGTTTTGAATTTGTTTTTGGCGATAAGCTTCCGGGTCACGTAGAATATCTTCTCTCTTATCCCGCATTCTTTCCAAGCTCCTACGTACAGCATATAAACTTGATGCAAATCTACGCTGAAGCATAGCCATTGTAAACCCAACCGCTCTGGCTCTTGCAGAATTATCTGCTGCTGCCCGAATAGATTGATCCTCCACATACTTTGTCAATTCATTATAAAAATCCCATTCCTCATCTTCTATTTGAAATCCAATAGTTTGTACAACTCTCTTAGTGAATAGAGATTTAACAATTCCAGTTTCCGGATCTGGGAAGGAGACCAGTGCTTCCTTAACCCGTCTTAAGTAAAAAGGAGCAGATTTTCTTTCTAAAGCTTCATTAATGCTTACTACATCAGCATAAACATCTTTATCAAGTAATCTCATGAATAGCTGGAACTGCTCTTTGTCCCCTTTATGGGGAGTAGCTGTCATTAAAAGGAAGTGATCAGTTCGCTCTGATAAATTTTCTCCCAACTGATAGGCATAGGTTTTATGTTCATCATCATAAGCACTCATCTTGTGTGCTTCATCAACAATTACTAAATCCCATGTTGCTCTCAGTAAACTTTGATTAGCATCTTCTTGCAAAGAAGCCCATGAAACAGAGGTAATAACTTGATTATTTTCCTGCCATGGATTTGAACCATAATTAGCTCTTAGTACATCTCCTCTAATAATTCCAAAGTTTTCTCTGAATTTATCTTTCAATTCTCTTTGCCATTGAAAGGTTAAGTTTGCTGGCGCTACTATCAAAATCCGTTTTATAAGTCCCCTTGCTTTAAGCTCTTTAATAAGTAAACCCGCCATAATTGTTTTTCCTGCACCAGGATCATCTGCAAGTAAAAATCTAATTCTTGGAAGTTTCAAAAAGTAATCATAAACAGCCTCTAGCTGGTGAGGTAAGGGGTCAATTCGAGCAATTGAGAGCGAGAAATAGGGATCATATTCATATGCCAATCCTAGCCGAATTGCTTCCACTGCTAATCTAAATTTAATAGCATCCCCACTATAAGACCCTTGCTCAACAAATTCTATTTGTGAAAACTTGTCTTCAGGGATTATTAACTCGTAAACCTGATTACTATCCCCACGTCCAATTAGTTTAATTGCTGTTCCAAAAGGAATTGCGACAATCACATGAACGAGTTCAGGGAAAAGATTCCCTTTAATAATTGTATTTGGTTTGAGTTTATTTAATAATTCATCCATCAGTATTAGAATTCAAAAATTTAAAGATAAATATAAATCCTTGTTACGGGTTGATAAATTGCACTCTTTGGCAAGCTCTGGTTTGAGGGTTGGCTCGTGGGGCTTGACAATGTGTGCAATGTGCGTTGGTTTTAATTTTAAAATTTTTGTGCGCGGGCAAAGTCCAGGTAGAAGGTACGGAGTTTTTATGTCACGATAAGGCTATATTGAAAGCAGAAATTAGTCCTGGTTTCACAAAAAGAAATGCTATCTATTTGCACCATCGGCTTGCCCATAACTTAATAGTGTTTTATACACAGTCTTATTACAGTTTGCCCATTAAAGGTAGGGATAAAAAATCACAGGACTGATCTGATTGGTGTTATATAAGATTGTGTATAAAACTGAGTTGGACTAAGCCGGATGTTTCTATGGGCATTCTATTGAGTAGGGGTCTTCAAAATTTGATTTCATAAGGGTCTTTCTCATTCAGTGTTCTGACTTTAATGGGGCTTCAAAATAATATAGGCTAAAACATGTAACAATATGGCATACCTTTCCCATTTGAGATTGTATCTCTGCTCCGGATGATGTTATTTCAAAGAACATTTTAGTAGTATTTTTCAGGCAGCTCTTGGTTGAGTATAAATATGAGATTCCCAAAGCATAATGCCCTTCCCGCATTTTTTACAATGAAAGGGATCACATCCAGGGAAATCCTGAATAAGTTCCTGCCAGTTCTTTCCTTCCATTGAAGAGATATCCATCTCTTTGTCACTGAGCGCAAGATATGTATCAAGCAGGTCATTACAGAGTTTATTGGCAAAGATTCCATAATAACGTATCTTATAAAAACCACATGGCAGAACATGCATCATGAACCGATTGATAAATTCCACTGCCTTGATCTTCATGATTTTTGTTCTCCCGTTTTGCCTGTAATCTTTCCATTTAAAGGACACCTGATCATTTACAATATCCACTATCCTGGCATTTGATATAGCTACCCTGTGTGTATAACGACCGAGATACGCTATAACACTCTCTGCATTGGTTAATGCAGGCTTGGCAAATACATTCCAACTGGTCTTATATATCAGGGCTCTAAGAAAAGCGGTATCTATTGTTTCACTATTGTCAGGGGGTATAAGCTCCGGTGCATGTTTGTATATATTCTCTGCAAATATTCCTCTGAAAAGGGATGAAAGCGCTTTTACAGGAGCAAAGAAGTTCTTCCCGGAAGAGATCCATTCAATCAGGTCGCTGTCAAACCCACCGGCAGGTACCAACAGGTGGACATGGGGATGATATGTCAGTGACTGTCCCCATGTGTGTAAAATAGCAACACAACCGGTTTTAGCCCCAAGGAAAGCGGGATTTTCTCCTGCTCTAAGTATCGCCTGTGAGGCCGATCTCATAAATAAGTCATAGCAAATTCGCTGGTTGGCATAAAATAATTTGTGCATTGAGGCAGGTACCGTAAAGACTATATGAAAATACTTTACCGGCAATAATCTGGCTTTAAGTTTGTCCACCCATACAAGCTGTTTTAAGTACTGGCATTTGGGGCAATTCCTGTTTCTGCATGAGTTGTAAGCATACTGAACATATCCGCAAGCGTCACACTTCAGAGTATGTCCACCCAATTCCTGCGACCGGCAATTCATAATAGCACTAAATGCCTTTTGCTGTTCATGCACCATGCCATACTGTTGACAATAATCTGCTTCGAACCGTTTGAAAATATCAGCAATTTCGGTTTTTTGTCTATTGTTTTCCATAGCATTAACCGGCTATTTCATCATAAGGACTCCTGATCGATGCCGGATCAAATTTAGTTACATGCAGATATATTGAAGTCGTCCGCAGGGAAGAATGACCCAATAAAGTTTGAATGATCTTAAGATTTGTTCCGCTTTCCAAAAGATGTGTTGCAAAAGAGTGTCTCAGGCTATGTACAGATGCCGGTTTATTTATTCCGGTTTTTTTACATGCGTGTTTGAATACCTGCTGGATAGTAGACTGACTGACAGGTTGCCCTTTCTTCTGTCCTTCAAAAAGGTATTGTACCGGTCTGTACGCACGCCAGTACATTCGTAACATGTCAAGAGTATTATCTGACAAAAGGGTATACCTGTATTTATTCCCTTTCCCTAATACCTTTATTTGCTTGCGGTCAGAATCAATGTCTGAGGGTCGCAGGCTGATCAGTTCCGATATACGCAAACCTGCAGAATAAATTACGGCTAATATGGCCCGGTGCTTTAAATTCCTTGTTGTCTCAATTATAGATTTCACCTCTTCCTTTGACAGGACAACAGGTAGCTTTTTTACCCTTCTCGGACGCTTTATGCGGATTGATTCCCAGTCCTTGCCAAGAACATCTTTCTGAAGTATCTTAACCGCACTTATTATCTGGTTAATATAAGAAACTGATACATTTTTCTTTTCGATGCAGTATTGAAGGAAATCCTTAACCTGATCAATGGTTATTTCATCTACTGATGTATTATGATACTCTTCAAGTGAACGGAGCATGTGAAGGTATGTTTCTATGCTCCTGGGACTGTAATTGCGGATCTGCATCTCCCGCAAGACCAGTTCTTCTAATGATTTTTTTTCATTGTAGTATGATTATTAAGTGAATAACCATACAAATTACTAATTTTCAATCGTATCTACCGCCATATGGCGGTTTAGTTCAACTCCTTTATAACCCTGATTTTTTCAGGGGTAAACAATCATTCCTGGTGGATAAGCCTGAAAAATGTCAGTCTTATTTCTTTCAACTTGCTTGTTTTAAAAAAGATCTTCATATGGCGATTTTATGTTCTGCAAGCTTTTTGTACTAACATGTGTATAGATTTCAGTGGTTCTGGAACTACTGTGTCCCAATAACTCCTGAATATACCTTAAATCTGTCCCTGACTCTAGCAGATGTGTTGCATAAGAATGTCGCAACCAATGCAACGTGACCGGCTTTCTAATTCCTGCTTTCATCAACGACTGCTTTAATACACTCTCAAGACTTTTTTCACTGTATCTACTGCCTTTAACCTGACCTCCAAACAACCAGTTGATCGGTTGGAACGAATCAGAATAATCCTGTAGCAATTTTATTATTTTATCCGATATAGGAACTATCCTGTCTTTCTTTCCTTTCGATTGCCTGATCAGCAAAACCCCTCTTTGCCTGTCAATATCAACAGGTCTTAAATTAAGCAACTCACTTCGCCTTAATCCACAGGCATAGATGAGAGAAAGCATTGCCCGGTGCTTCAGATTTGAAGGTGCCTGAAGTATTGATTTGATCTCTTCCTTGCTAAGGACATTTGGTAACCTGTGCTCCCTTCTGGGTCTCTTGAAAGTTTCAACATCAAGTTCTATCTTATAGAAATGGTTAAAAAACAACTTTGCGGCACTAATAACCTGATTCTGAAATGTATAACTCAAACCCTTTGGAATGATATATTCATTCACATAACGAACCATGTCATCAGAACTAATTTCATTGCTTAGTTTTGGTTTAATAAACCTAAAAAACTGACCCAGCATTCCTGTATAAGTGTCAACCGTTGAATCACTATACCTCCTATGAATCATCCATTTCCTGAATTCTTCAATTTTTACCTTGTCGGAATCTTTTGCTTCAGATTTATTGCCAGCAATTGCCTTGGTAGGATTTGATACTTGATACACCTCTTGTTCTAAAACAGAATAATCCAGAATGGCTTTCCCTTTTAATAACTCTTCAAGTTTCGACACTATTCCGGGATTGTCAGGTATATGCCAGTATTTCATTGTGGCACTCCATCGGGCACCCGGAAATCCTTTAACCACTGAGATCAATTCAGTGTCGTAGGGGAATCTGAAGACAACACGACTTTCACCATTGTGAATTACCCTTTCAACTGTCACATTTTTCATATTATGCAGCGAGCAAAATATAGATAATCAAAGATAGAATTTTAATATGATTAAAGCAAAGCCCCGTCAGTCACAAAAGCATTTTACCATTAATACACTGAAATAAACACTTATAAAATACTTTTTTCTGATTTTCACTGTTCACAATTCATACTAAAGTTAGACAAAACAATTGGATTGGAACTAATTAAGGTTTTATTATCCTTATCCTTAAAGATCAGATAACTATTAAACTGTAAAATTTTAAAAAACAGTTATTTAGGATTTAATAAGATTGAATAGAATTGTTGATTTAGTGCGGCTAGCACCTGAACCTTTAATTGCAAAACATTAATAATCAATAATCTAAATAATTAATCTTAAAGCTTGTTGACGGAATTTATGACAAAATCATTCTTTTAACCAAGGAACTTTAAAATCGTTTGTTCCAACAGAAAGTTTGTTAGAACAACGAAATTGGTATTTCCCTTTAAAATTGAGAATATGCAGAATCGATAGTTCTAGGTACCATAATCCTAGTTGAAGAGCGTCAACTAAAACTTTTAAGTCTATCTTTTGTAATTTTTTTCTTTATTCTTCTTGAGAATGTACTAATGCATTTAGAATCTGAACAAATGCTTCATTTCCATCTGATAATTTATTCTCAATTATATGTGGATGTATAAATAGAACTTAAATATGCAATTTTCCACTTACCTCCTTGATTCTCAAGTATTCTTGCTTCCCATGCTTCCTCCTGAGTACTTTGTCCTTCTGAAATATTAGTAATTTTACATTTGAAAGTAACAAAAGCACCATTATTGTAGAATCTTATAGTATAATCAGAATTACCATTATGAATTAAGCTTCCCTTTCTTTCTGGTTTTACAAAATTTTTTGCATTAGTACTTATTTCCTGCCAACCTTTCCAACATGAATACCTTTCTTTCGATGCTTGCATCCAAACAAGGTAAGGTTCTTGAACAAAAAAACTTGCCCAATTATCGTATTCACCATTAAAAGAAGCTTTAATTTCTCCTTCAATCACTGCCTTGATAGCTGTTTCTTTCTTTGCATTGTCAGCTTGCCCTCTCAATGAAGGACATGCAAACAATGCAATAACAACCAAAACTGATAATGACTTTTTCATGATTTCAAAGTATAAATGGTTAGTATTTCAAATTATAGAAATGAGGATCAAATATTTAATGCAAGTTACACCCACAAAAGGACCAAGTCAAATAAAATCCACCTACCCAAATCAATTAAGAAAGGATAGATGTAATCATCATAGTTGATTTCAGTGGTTCTTAAGATTTTAGAAAAGCATTGCCAAATACTATTTATCTCATCACTTATAAAACTACTACCAATTATCTGTTTGACTGGCAGATATTCTGTCATGATAACATCACTGAGCTATTCCAGGATTAATTATTATTCATATCGAAGCGAAACGGCTGGATTTTTCATAGCAGTCCATGCAATTTTAAAGATAATCGTGAGTATTGCTGTTGTAAACATAATTGATGCGGCAAATACCAGCGTCCCAAACTTTAATTCAACAAAATAATCCCATATGCTATCAAGCAGCATTAATGACATATAATAACCTCCTGCACATCCAACTATTGATGAAACAATAAGTACAATTAGAAATTTTTTACTTACCAGAAACATAATTAGAGAAACCGGAGCTCCATGTATCTTCCTAATTCCTATCTCTTTTGTCCGTCTTA
>Ga0307375_10001214_pt1 | contig 28681 bp, 29 predicted proteins | sample TR1MG_FD_202531 | JGI IMG/M metagenome (GOLD analysis project Ga0307375, IMG submission 202531) | Soil microbial communities from Risofladan, Vaasa, Finland - TR-1 | ecosystem: Environmental > Terrestrial > Soil > Coastal area > Acid sulfate soil | place: Finland: Risofladan, Vaasa | collected...
CCTCTCTCGCATGCAGAACACGGGATATCTCAGAAAGTCCTACTCTTTTGAGGAAAACCGCGGCTTATCGCCAGATTGACGCGCTTTTGGACAGCCGTTTACAGGAGTAGACCGGCGTGTCCGCGCCGTGTTGGCATTACGACTGATGCGACCGGGCGAAGCTGTACTCAATGGCATTAGCCAATATAATACAACTTGCGGAATCGCCACCGGTTCGCTAGACATATTTGGTTGTTGTGCTGCTCCGGATGTCCGCAATGCGTGACACAACCGATGATTTGACGCAAATAGGCAGATGACCGGTAAGGGTCGATAGCGGTCGGCGCAGGAATCAAGGCCTCAGACTGCTTTGGCCAAGGAAGCGCCGGTCGGGCGAACAGTCTTGATCGGCAGGTTGTCGGCTATTGCCGCCGTGGGCATTGTGGCCCCGTTCAATGGCTGGTATCGCGCAGGTTGTCGAAATTGGCACCGCACCTCAGTGACCGCTTTCGTTGGCGGTGAAAGATGGGCACGCGACCCATTTTGGCCAGTGGCCGAAGCATCCCCCGGGCCGGTCGACCCTTTGTGCTGAAGCCGCCATTCGCGTTTTCCTCGCAATTGTCGGCCGGCGGTCACCGTTATCTTTACTGTTGACATATAGTAAAGATTCTCCTATCTTTACGTGACACTTATGAGCAATGAGGGCGCGCCATGCCGCTGCTGAGCCTGAAACGTCAGATTACGATACCGAAAGACGTCTGTGACCGTCTCCATGTTCAACCCGGTGACGAGGTCGATATTTTCGACCACGAAGGCCGAGTCACTCTCATCAAGAAGCGCAAGGGCGCAAGCCACGGGGTACTTAAACACCTCAAAGCGGAGCGTCAGTATTCCGATGAGGAGTCCTTGATCGACACCGTCGCATCGAGACGGCCGCCTCCTGCCAAGAGCTAGAGGCGCGCTGCGTGATCGCGACCGATACGAACGTCTTGTTGCGGTGGGTTCTCCATGACGATGAAGAACAAGCCGCGCGCGCCACGAAGCTTTTTGAAAGCGCCGAGTCTGTATTGATCACAGACGTCGTGCTGGTTGAGACGGTATGGACCCTTAGAGGTAAGCGCTACAAAGCCACGAAGGAAGATATTCGGGCGCTCGTCATAAGTCTACTGGAAGAGCCCAATATGGTTTTCGAGAACAAACAGGTGATCTGGTCGGCGCTTAATGATTTTGTTGCTGCAATACCTGTGAAAACAGCCAGTGGCGCGAAAACGGCGGACTTGGCGGATGCGCTGATCGTGAACAAGACGAAGATGGTGGCCCGCGACAGGCATCTGGCCTACCAGGGCACCTACACGTTTGATAGGGCTGCGTTGCAGATCGATGGGACAAGAACTCCTTAAGTCAGGGAAAACCACTTACCGATAGCATCCGACTGATGCTCTAAAAAAACGCCGTATCAGGGTGTGGCTCGATAGCAATGGGTCGCCCCGGTAGCTTAGGAAAGGCGATCGTAAGGATCAATACAGCGTCCGCATAAACGGTGAGTGGCGAATATGTTTCGAATGGCCGAAGGCCGAACGCAACCCGTGGAGTGTCGAAATCGTGTATTATTATTAGGAGGTGCATCATGGGCCGTAGCGCCATTCATCCCGGCGAACACCTTGCCGATCAACTCGATTCGCTCGACTTAAGCGCGGCCGAACTTGGTCGCAGGCTCAAAGTGCCTGCGAACCGCATCACGGAAATACTTAATGGTCGATGTTCCATTACCGGGGATACGGCACTACGACTCGGACATTTCTTCCGTACCAGTCCGGCATTCTGGCTAAACTTGCAAGCTCTCTATGAACTACGCGCGGCAGAACAAAAATCCGGCGAGGCGATCAAGGAGCTACCGACCCTGAGCCGTCACGGCAAAAAGACACATATGGGCAGTCCACCACGATTGGTATAAGTTGTTCGTGCGTCGCCAATGTCCGGAGCGGGCAGCGCGATAGATCGGAACTGGCCGGTTGTACACACCAGTATCACGACAAAAAGCGGCCGCATCTTACAGTATACGGTATGGGCGTGCGGCCGCATCACGTGCGCCAGATCTCAATCTGTTCCGAGATCTCCAGAGCGTTATCGACTTCGATGCTAAGGTATCTGACGATGCTCCCAGCTGGGTGTGGCTGAGCGACAACTGAACGGCTCGCAGGTTGTTCGTCCGCTTGTAGATCAGGGCCACTTTCGTTTGACGCATTGCGTGCGGGCCATAAGCGGTCGTGTCGAGACCAACTGCCGTAACCCACCGATGTACGATCCTGGCGACCTGTCGGGTGGAGAGGTGGGGTGATCTCGCCAGGCGGCCGGGAAACAGGTGGTGCGCGGATTTGTGGTTTGCCTTCAATATCTATGCGGCCACAGCGCTTCGTGCTGGTTCTGTCAGTTCAAAATGAACTGGGCGTTGCGTTTTTTGCGGCACGACCATCGCTCTGGCAAGTATCTGGCGGCCATGGGCCACATCGCGAACACGCAGATTGACGAGACCGCAGCCACGCAGCTTGCTGTCAATCGCAAGGTTGACTTATACCCAGGTCGCGGATCTGGCGGGCGTTCTGCAGAGGAATACGGGTCGCCCAGATACCCTTCGGCTTTAGTGGCGGCTTCTGGCGAGCCAGTCTACCCATGTTCCATGGCACGTGGTGTTGGGTAGATTTCATAACAGGCTCCATATGTCGTTGAGCGGAGTCTGATTGTTCTGCCGAACGGTGAATGACTGTTATGGGGCGGAATGTGAAATGCGTGCAATCGGCTCATTCCGAGCCTACAGATATGTTTCTGGTAGCGGACGTCCGGGCAGCCTTTCCTCCTCATTGCCTTTTTTCATTATCCTTACTATACTTAGATCAGTAAGGAATAAAAGGAGTAGGCGATGACCATCGAGGCCACACTGACCAGCAAGGGGCAAACGACTATCCCTAAGGAAATTCGGGATAGCCTGCACATGAAAGCGGGAGATCGAATGACCTTTACGCTAATGCCGGATGCCACTGTTGTCCTGCGCTTGAAAAGCAAGAGTCTCGCCGAATTGGCAGGTACGCTGCACAAAAAAGGGCGAAAGCCTGTTTCTGTCGACCAACTATCACGCTGATGCTCGGAATCGACACCAATGTTCTTGTGCGTTTTCTGGTTCGGGACGACGAAGCCCAGTTTGAAAGGGCACGCAAGCTTATCAAGCATGAGGTTTCTGCCGGTCGTCGTGTTTTCATTAACCAGTTGGTTATCATGGAAACAGAATGGGTGCTACGCAGCCGATATGCCGTACCGAAGAGTCAGGTCATCGCAGTTTTGTCTGGCTTGCTTGATGCGGCGGATGTTCAAATGGAGGACGAGCCTACCATTGAGCAGGCGCTTTTCACCTGGAAGGATACCGCGGCCGATTTTGCAGATTGCCTAATCGGTGCTAACAATCGACGACTGGGATGCCGGGCAACCGCTTCCTTTGACTCGAAGGCATCTAAGTTGCCGGACTTTGTGGCTGCCTAACTATTCTGCCCTTTCGAAAAACAGGTATTGCCTTTTGTGTCAGAATGACCCGCAGAGATCGGCGTATCTTACTTGGTGAGTGGTTGCGGACTGATGAGTAACAGTCAGCCAGCGTGGTGGCCATAAAGGTCTGCTATTCGGCCAAAGCGGACTGTTCGGATTTTTCGAAAGTTCTCTGTCTTAATGTCTGCTTTCCCTAGAACATTTCACAAATGTGCAAATGTTCTTGGACTTATTATTCTTTTCTGGTTCACACCAAGATTTAAAGAGATCCATATCATCTCCCCAACCTCTCACCTAAACTGAAACGGACTTACATTCTGAACAAACATTCACTTTCTGAACGTTTTCAGGTGAGAGACTACCAGATGGCGGCTTTGATCGACCTACCAGATACCAGAGACGTTAACCTGAATGATCGAAGTAGGTCGACTTTAGGCCCAATGGAGGGTGGGCGGAATAATCTTGTAGATTCCGTTCTTGCCGTCAGACCGTTCCATACATGTCAGTCTTCGGGCAATGGCGGCAGTGCCACAACTGATGCTCTAACCGCTTCGACGGCTTGAATGAGATTTCCCAGTAACGTCATGTCGGCATCGAATGACCTTCGTACTCCGCGATATTACGCACTTCGTGCGCCTTGGCCAGCACCCGCCACGTGGCTGCGGGCAACCCCAGAGTTGGGGGTACCGCCTGAAACACCAGATAGCGGCTGTCCGAGCGATAGCCGTGCCAACGCAACGCTGCCAGCGAAAATGCGTGTGCCGCGTTGTACGCCAGATCAAACCGGCTGGACAGTGCCAGGCTTTCATTGCGGGCATCGGCCAGTCGCTCCGTGCCGGAAGTCAGCAGGCCTTTGATCTCTCCACGGGTACTTGGCTCGACCGCCAGCTTGCCGATACGGGCGAGATTCGCAAGTTCTTTGGAATTCTCAGCCAAGGTCTTCCTCCGCGCCGATGAGGAACAGTTTGGGTTGGGCTCCCACCTTCACCACGAAGGCAGTGCCGCTGGTACGCTTCCTGCGCCACTCGGCCGGTTTATAAACCGTGGGATTGATGGTGCGTCCGAGCTTTATTTCCACAGATTGGAGCGCGGCGAATATGTCCGCGTAATCCACGGTGTCGGAGAGTACAAGCACATCGATATCGCTGGCCGCCGTGTCGCGACGTTTGGCGACCGAGCCGAACACGAAGGCCGCCGTGATGCGCTGCGCCAGTGGTGCCAACGCCTCGCGTAACGGCAAGGCGAGCCCCACCGTCTTCTGCGTAATGGCGCAGAGCTCCGCAAAAATTGGTGACCTCGGGTTGGCCTGATAATGTCTCTGGGTGCCCATGCGCGTAACCGTCACGAGCCCACTTTGCGCAAGCCGCGCCAACTCGCGCTGCACCGCACCAGAACCCCCGGCGACGAGCTTGATTAGCTCAGTGGCAAAGAAACTGCGCTCCGGTTGGCCGAATAGATAGGCCAGTACTCGCTGCTGGATGGTCGAAAACAACGCGTCGGCGAGACTAATCTGCTTCTGGACCTTAGGAATCTCGGTTGTCACTTTCATACCCATGTTGGGCATATTAATACTCAATATGGGTATGTTCAAGTGGTGAGCTTATATCATTTGCCACGTGTCGCACTCTGTGGTCGGTTCGGATAGACCACCGACCGGCTCATTCTTTTCGCAACGGCGAAGGCATGCGTACGTAGTTTCTTTCCGGCCGAATTCGAGTCCAATAGCTGAGTATCTGAAACCGGTCACTCGTACCGTCTGGAAGGACACGTTCGACCGTCTGCAATAGCCGAATAGCAGACCATCATGGTCCTGCACCAGGGTCCGTTCGCCATCATGGGACAGGATCAGATCGACATCGCCATCGGCGTTACCATCGCCTATTTCTGGCACATGGTAACTTTGTTCCCGAAACACATGACTAGGTGCTCGCGTTGCTTGAGGCCGGGCAGGTCAATATATGATATCTAAAGCCCCGGCTCTGCCAGGGATATTTACGAAGAAAGGGATGTTCCGACATTCGATCTTTCAGTGATAGACTGACGCGGCATTGTCCGGACGTCCGGTTGAGTAGATTCTTCCTGGTTTCTGATCTCGTTCCGGCTTAATGGATGGCCGACAAAACAGTGGAGCTTTGTAAAAGGCGGCACGGTAATGAGCTTCCTGTGAGGGTCAGGTCTGGCATCATCCGATAAACCTAGGCTCAAAATGCCGCGGACCTTCGTGCTGCTTGTACTCTGCGTGCCCCCCGTTCTGCGCAGCCCTTGCACACACTTCAGTACTTATAGGGAAGAAGCATCACCATGACGCTCGTGCCGGTTGCCAACAGGATCTTCACGAAACGTAAAAAGAGGGGTATCGGCTGCCGGTCTACGTTCATGGCGCATAAGCCGTTGCAGACCTAATTATGCCAAAAGCCAAACGTTCACCGACGGCCCTGCCGAAGGACGCTACCAAAGGCCAGCGGGAGGCGTTTTCGGATCTCGTGCGTTTTTGCGCTGGGTCTGAGACCGGTCCTGCGACCCAGATATTGTCGGGTTACGCAGGGACCGGCAAAACGTGGCTTATCGGCCATCTGGTGGGGGCCTGCCGGGCGCGGCGACTTCGGATCGCAGTGTGCGCCCCGACCCACAAGGCCGTATCCGTGATTGCCGCCAAACTTAAGGAATCTGGCGCGACCCCGACCTGGATAGGCACCTTGCACGCCTTATTGGGGCTTAAGTTGAAGGAAGGCCCCGATGGCACGATGCAGCTTGAGCTCGACCGAAATCCCAAAGGGATCTATTTCGAGGATTACGATGTCGCGGTAATCGACGAAGCCAGTATGGTCGGTTTGACGCTGTTAGGTTTCATCGAGAGGTTTTCCCGCGGTGGTCGGCCGCGCATCGTCTATGTGGGCGATCCGGGTCAGCTTCTCCCCGTGGAACCGGAGGCCGCCTCCGACCCTAATGGATTAGCAGGCCTTGATATACCGGCTCATGGGCGGGGGCACGAGCCGCCGATATTCGGTCTTGTGCCCACCCGCTATCATCTGGCAGAGGTCGTCCGGCAAAAATCCACGGGGCGAGTCCATCCTATCGTCCAGTTCGCGCAAGAGATTCGCCGCTACATCGAGGGAGAGACCGATGGCGTATTTCATCTGGTCGCTATCCAAGCCTACGTTACTGCGCATAGCGATGTACTGGGGGGCGCAGTGCGCCTAGCGCGCGGTGCGGATATCGGGGCGGGCGCCGTGTCGTTGCGTCGCCGCCGACCGAAGAAGGATATCCGAGTCGTGGCCTGGCGCAATCGCGTCGTCGATACTCACAATCGATTTATTCACCAAGGGCTCGCGTCCCTGCACGAAATCGACGAAACCATGCCGACCTTTGCGGCGCCGTTCTGGCCCGGGGAGATCCTGGTTGCTCGCGAGGCCTTGTTTGGTTTCCGCCCGACCGCCCGTATCCTCGAGTGCGACGCTAAGGTCTGGGAACGGGCCTTGGCCGCGAATGCCGCGTCCGAGGGCGATCAGGGCCATAGCGGTGGGCGACGGGACGACGTGACGAATTTGGTGCCGAACAATACCGAGCTCATCGTGCAACTCTGCGAGCCCATGCCTCATCCCTATCTCGATATCGCGAGTTGGCGGATTGTGGCGCAGATGCCGGATGGCGAGGCGGTAGAGTTTTTTGTAGCGGATGATCCGCGCGATCATCAGCAGTTGACGCGCCGGACCTGGGACAGCTATCGCAGCGCGCGCCGCCGGACATCACAGGACTTTCAGCAGGCTTGGGCCGTGACCCGGGCGTGTGCACCCGTGATGCACGCCTATGCTATGACCGCGCACAAGGCGCAAGGCAGCACGTTCCATTACGCCCTGGTCGATGTCGCCGATCTGTATGGCATGGTTAAGGTTTCGGGTGCCGAGGATTACCATCGGGCCTTATATGTGGCCGTGACGCGGGCCTCCGAGCGGGTATGGTTGTGCATCTGATTGTGGGTTCCCTGACTCGGGCCGAATGCGGGAAGCACACGCCTTGACCTAAGAAGTCGCGCCAAAGTAAGTTGACCAATATTTATTACAACTGACTCGCGCAATAACGGAAAGCGCATGTCGCCATGGCCTGGGTCCAAAGGCACTGAGTACCACATATGATAGGCGACCGAGCATTGGGACGAACGGATCCACGTATCTCTGCTCGTTTCCCGGGGAGCGCCCTATCGCGTTATCAGAAGGTGGCAGGTAAGCCTTTTCTGGGGCCATGTTACCTTTCAACGCTTCGCCACAATGGCTACCGAGATGCGGATAAAGCGATACGGACGGTAGGCTATGGGCCGTAACATGCCGCCTCAACAAGATCGTAAGTGACGATAACATGACCTGAAAACCGGCCGTGGCAGCAAGCGCGTGCCGACCTTGCCAGTCTGGCACTATCCGTTGGGGCGAATTCGCAATGGCTGCAGCCGTTGTTCTACGCAACTTGTTTAAATCGCTCAAAGCGCAGCGCCAGACGATCGCGATCCGGATGGTCCTTTGTGCGACTCGGTAGATGGATAGTCCCACCATTCAGGCATTTCAAGGCCTCGAGCATTGGGCCGTCCTTCTGGCTCAGTAACCGCTCGGAGACATGCAGCCGATAGTCCGGATCAATGCCAATCAGGTAGGCATCGAAAGCGGCGTGATGGATTTTGGAGAGCGGGATGCCATTAGGGACGATAGGCTGACCCAGATCCTCGTTTTTGTCCGAGACGATGTGCGCCGCATCAAGAAGCAGTGACTCAGGAAGGCCCGACAGCGCGCAACGGCCATTATAGGCCGTAATCACAGCTTCGCGAAACGAGGCTTGATGCAGCCTTTGTTTAACTATCCGCAGAGCGTAGCGCCGTTCCAGAACGGATTCCGGCGGCGCCAGCATGTCTTGACCGGGTACACCGAACGCCACGCGGGCGGTCAATGCTTTGCGGTCCCACCCTGAAATGAAGGCTGGTAGTATGGCTTGATAACGGCCTGGTGCGATACCCAGGAAATAGATGATCGGTATCTGGTTTTCGAATGCCTCACGTAGCCAGCGATTATCGGCCGCATCAGGGTTCTGACCCATGAAAGCATAATTTATCGTCTCATCACTCTCGAATATTTGACGATGCACATGGCGTTGGTCGTCATACCAGACTTTGCCGCCCGGCTTGGGAAAGACCGTTTTTATCGATAGCAGGAAGCGCATCTGCTGCGGCTTGAAAATGCCGCGTTGCGGGTTTATGAGTGGGATGCGCTCACCGTCAAACGTGTATCCTGGGCTCAAATCATGGCCGGTCAGATGAACGTTGGTCTCGTTCAGACGGCGCACCTGATCGAAAGCTGCCATGCGCATCTGGGTGTCCCGGTCATCACTGATCATGAGCGTCACCAATCAACCCCTGAAACAATGTTCATTATGCCACGCCAAGGCATGGGGATCAGGGCGTTGACCGATCTGGTCGGGGGTCATGATTCGCCGACCATGCAGTTCATAGTAGTGTTTGCCGTTGTCAAACTCCTCGCGAATGCGAGGGCTGACTTCGAAATGAAGATCGGGGGTCACCGTTACATAGCCAAAGTCGAAAAGGCTATGGATGTCGCTCCGCAGCAATAGTCCATTCTGTGCCTCATGCTTCCCACCATCGCCATAGGGGCGGATATGCGCTGCCTCCAAAGCCGGCAGGGTCCGTTCCTGAGTGACCGCGCAACGCCGACCGTACAGATCCGTCACCAATACACGGAATGCGCCCTGCCCGAGGCGCGGCGTGATCAGTTGTGGTTTCCCGAACCGACCCTCATCGCTCAGTCCCGACGCTTCAATCCGACCCAAACGGTCGTTAACCGCCTCCCACAACGCCTGACCTTCTGCATTGGCGGTGTTATAGGTCTTGAACGTGACAATGTTTGGGGACCAGCTTGCTGGCACGGGGATCCAATCAGACTCGCTGAAGAAGAATGGCTGAGTTAGGATACGGCAACCGATCGTAAAATCGCTGTGATCACTCGCGAAATCCTTGCGATAACGGGCGATGTGCGCGCGCATATCTTGTGCCGACTGCGCACCATTCGCTGTTCCAAAAGCGGCCCAGGCAAGAGAGCACGGCAATACGTTGGCATGGGCGAATACCCCACCACCTACGATCACATTGCGGGGCGCATGCAGTTTAAATAGAAATAGCTCGCCCGGCTGGAGTGCGCGGAAATTGCCCGCTGACGGGGCCCAGAAATTTACCTCGCTACGACCCGGAGGCTCCCGAAGCATCTCGAACCAGCGGTCATCGGTGATCGCGACAACGAGGTTTAGTGCCATCGAGGCCGGCCATGGTCTCGCCACACAGGGACGATTGCCTGCACTTTCAGAAACACAAGACAGCCAGGATAGTCCTCTGTCATAAAACAAACCTCCCGGTCGCACGTCATTCGAAGACGGCGTGCCGCAACTACTCGTTGGCGCATCCCCGTCCAGTTAGGGCTTGGGTAGGCGGCCACGAGGCGCATCAACAGCGCGACGTCGACCGGTGGTCCGCGCATTACTGGAAGGCCTCAAGATAGAGCATTATGACACGCCCGACCCAATACAGATTGGCATATTCGAGACGCTCACATATAGGCCGGAGTCAAAGGGCCCAGACGACCACGTCCATGCTGAGGCGGTTCGAGCGGCGATACTGTCTCTCGGCTTTAATCCGCAAAAGACATCCACATATCCGGGCGCTGCGCCCATAGTGGCAGTAACGTCGATTCTCTTTACTCTATGCCTACACGTCATAGATCGCGTCCTTCTTAGAGTAGTCATCCTACCCCAACATTCCCGACAAAGTTAGGGCGGTAAATAGGTTGGCTTCCAAACCAAGTTATTTACCCCAATCTCCCCCCTAGGCCTTCCGGTTGTATGATGCAAGCGCTTACGCGTGTATTGGTGCCAAACGATACCTTACTTAACCAGTAGGCGGCATATATTATCACCTGGGCTTTTGTGGGATTGGCCCACCTTATCCCAAATAATGCGCAACACGGGCGAGTGGTCGAGATGTTGACTGACAGGGCATCCTTGACAGCCTGTGTAGGTGGGGGTCTTAGGGCAACCGAAACATTGGCGCACAAGTGATGTGGCCGCCGCAATCTGATTGAGCATGATATCGCAGTCTTTCCGGCGCTGCTCCACGCTAACGCGCAAGGCCTCGAGCAGATTTGATACGGTGCGACTTGCCTGATCCCCCGTTTGGCTTTGGGAACGCGCGGTCGCGAGCGCCTGAATGGCCTGAAGAGGGATCCCGAGGTCGGTGAGAGCGCATGCGATTCGGGCCGCCTCGATATCGTCCGGACCGTAAAGACGCGTGCCTTTCGCTGTGCGCGCGGGCATCAGTAAGCCAAGCTCTTCATAAAAACGGAGGGTGCGCGATGTGACGCCCAAAAGCGCCGCTACCTCACCGATCTTAAGCAGAAGCTTAGGGTCTAGGCGGGGGTCTGTGTTCCGAGACAAGGTGTGTGAAGGTTTTGTCGTCATGTGACGATCATCCTTAAGGCTTTATAGACTTGGTGTCGCCCAGACAAGGGCGGATGGCGAAATCGGCATTGGCGTCCCAGGAAGTTTGCCAAGCAAATTCACTCTGAGACGATCGCGGATGCCTGCGCAGAAGTGGCCGATCATAGAAGGTGAGGAGAGCCTGGACTTTATAGCCAGAACGGATGCCGTCGATGCCAAAGTGAATAGCCAACGGGCACTCGGCCAAGGGTGCCCTCGTCGCAATGAGAGGGAGTTTTTCGTGGCCATAACTCATCTCCGTTAACGGGCTGTCAACTACGCCTTTTTGCGTAGAATAAACGTGAATTCCCCGTTTGTCTCACTGGATTCGATCAGTTCGTTACCAGTTTGCTTGGCGAAGGCCTGGAAGTCTTTGATGGCTCCTGTATCAGTGGCAAGGATTCGCAAAGTCTGCCCTGCGTTAAGCGCATTCAACGCCTTTTTGCCCGCAGTATGGGAAGCGGGCAATTTAAACCCCGAGCATCCAATTCTTTATCGAAGCTGGCGGTAGCGATCATAAGAACCCCCTAAAGGCTGTGCCCAAATGGTGCGTCGACCTCTACGCGATGCCTAAAGGCCGACGAGTTGCGCGTGGTGTCCGAGAGCCGTGACGGCCTCCAAGAGGTAGGTCGCTGCTACCGTTTGCGGTTCGTAGTTGATACGCAATAGGTGTTGACACGCGGTCTTCTCGAACCTTATGACACCAGAGATATCTCGGAAAATGGTTGTGAGACGCATCATCGCCGACTCATCCAAAGGTTCGTTGACATGGACGACTACAGGTACGGTTGTCATATTCGTCTTCTCCGGATTCCAGATTTAACGTTTACGTTAAGAACATTTTTGTACATAGTGGCCCCCGTGTCAAGATCCTGAAGCGTACGTCACTTGCAATTTCCGCTGAGCCCGTTTAAGCGCCGCAAGATTCTCTCGGTATCGAGAATGACGCGCAGTTCCATTGTGGTGGCTGCTGGCTCAAGGAGAATGACCGCACAAGCACGACCGAGGGCCTATCAGAAGGTTTTTAACGCAGCAGCTCGGACGCCCAGATCGCTCGTATTGAGGGAGGGATTCTTAATTGGGATGCGGCAGTCGGTGTCCGAAACGAACCAGTGGCCCAGACGGCACCGATCGATCTGCCGAGATTTAGTGGGCGCCACCACCGGCACCCGGAGTGGATGAGCCAAAGGGGGGTTTGGCAAACCAGATCAGGACGAGCAGCCCGAGAAAGATCCATCCCGAGAGCCAGAAGAAGTCTTCGGTAGCCATCATGACCGCCTGAGATTTCGCAATTCCCATAAGAACGCCTATGGCGGCATGCGCCGACAGCCCGTGTTCTTCGAGAATTCTGAGGCTGTGATGGACGGTGGGGTTTTCGGGACTGAGGTGGCTTTGCAGGCGGTAGAGATGAAATGTGGCGCGCCTCGTCCACAGGGTAATACTAAGGGATGTGCCAAAGGAGCCCGCCAGCAAGCGCATGAAGTTGGATAGGCCCGCAGCGCTTGCGACCCGTGACTGTGGGAGTCCGGACAGCACCATGGTGACAGTCGGCACAAAGAAGGTCGCCATGGCCGCGCCCTGGATCAAGCGCGGCCAGATTAGGTGACCAAAGTTGACATCACTTGGGAACGTGCTCGTCCAAAACGACACCCAAGCGAATATCAGGAACGACACGGTCGTAATGAGGCGTAGATCGAGGCGATGGATGTAGCGACCGACGATAGGCGACAGGATGACCGAGAGGATCCCGATGGGGGCCGCCGCGAGTCCCGCCCAAATGGCGGTATAACCGAGATTGGTCTGTAGCCAAAGTGGGAAGATGACAATGCCGCCGAAGAACACCAAATAACCAAGGCTCATGGCGGTCGTGCCAACAGTAAAGTTGCGGATTTTAAAAAGTCGCAGGTCTACGACCGGGTGTTCGTCTGTGAGTTCCCAGGCGATAAAGAAGGCGAGCGCCACTGTGGCGACGAGTGCGAGCGCAATAATAATGTCCGACCCAAACCAGTTGAGGTCGTTGCCTTTATCAAGCAGGATTTGCAGGGCACCAACACCTAGGATAAGCAGGCCGATACCAACGCCGTCGATCGGGACATGCTGACGGGGCGTTTCCTGATCCGACAGTAACTCCCAGACCGCGAACGCCGTGAATATTCCGATGGGAATGTTGATATAGAAGATCCATGGCCAGGATATGTCTTCGGTAATGAATCCCCCCAATATCGGTCCGAGGATGGGGGCGACTACGACCGTCATAGACCAGAGCGCGAGCGCCAGACCCTTTTTTTCGGGCGGATAGCTGCGCAAAAGGAGGCTTTGAGATAAGGGAATCATGGGGCCTCCCATGGCCCCTTGGATCACCCGAAAGAGGAGCAGGAGGGGGAGGTTGGAGGCTAGTCCGCAGGCCCACGAAGACAAGGTAAAAAGGAGTGTCGCGAAGACGAAGAGTCGCACCTCCCCGATACGGCGCGCAAGAAAGCCCGTCATCGGCAAGGCGATCGCGTTACTGACGGCAAATGAGGTGATGACCCAGGCGCCTTGGTCTGGGCTTACGGCCAGATCGCCCGCGATCGTCGGTATCGATACATTGGCAATGGATGTATCCAAGACCTGCATAAAGGTGCCAAGCGAGAGCGCGAGTGTAATGAGTACCAGCGGCACCTCGGGCGTTTTCGTGGCCATCTAGAGTCCCCGGTGTGCGCCGTTGGCTTTTAGGATCTTGCGCACAAGGGCGTCGGCCTTCTCCTGACTGTGCCCATAGATCGTGGTCTTATAAAGAGGTCCTTTGGGTGGGTGCACGGCCAGCATGCGTCCGTGCGTATTATGGATATCGACGGTAACGGTGGCTGTCAGTCCGACGCGTAGAGGGTGGCGTTCGAGAACCGCTTGGGGGAGGCTTATGCGTACCGGGACGCGCTGGACGATATTGATCCAGTTTCCGCTCGCGTTGCTAGGTGGCAATAGGGCGAAGGCCGAGCCCGTCCCGGCGCCGATACCGACCACCCGCCCGTGATAGTGGACCGAATTCCCATAGATCTCGGCGACCACCCGGGCACTTTGCCCAAGGCGGAGCGAGCCCAGTTCGTCTTCCTTGAAATTGGCGGTCACCCAGAGATCATGCAACGGGATGATGACCATCAGAGGACGTCCTGGCTGAATGTGTTGCCCGAGCTGCACGTGGCGTTTGGCAACGTAGCCCGTGACCGGTGCGCGCACAGTGCAACGAGAAAGGCGAGCGTAGGCGACATGAACTGCCGTTGCCGCCTGGCGCACGCTCGGCAATTGTGCCAGAGGCCCCGATCCGACCTCGGCTGCCACGGCTTGTGCGGTCGCGCGGGTGGCTAGGTAGCGGGCCTTTAAGGATTGCGTACCCGCGATGCTATTGCGCCAGGCCTCGCGCGAAATGGCATGTAAGGCGGCGAGATGTTGGCGCCTGCGTTCATTGTCGCGGGCCTCTTTATAGAGGGTATAGGCCGCGCGGCTAGTGGCCCTTAGGGAGGCAAGTCGGGCCCGCAGGGCGCGGGCATCGCGCACCGCAAGCGCCAATGCGCTCGTGGCGGCATGCAAGCGCCAGCGCGCCATGGCGGGATCGAGCACGACGACCGCCTCTCCTGCGGATACGAGATCAGTGTCGTCGGCTGCGATCGACACCACGGTGCCGGGCACGCGGGCGGTCAGGGTCACGAGATTACCCTCCACATAGGCATCATCGGTCGTGACATAAAAACGCCCGATGAAAAGCCAGTAGACGAGATATCCTAGGGCTATTAAGGCGAACACGAGGGCAAGCCCGATAAGGGTCCGTTTGCGTTGTCTTGTGCGTCCCGCTACCGCATATGTCGATGTATCCATGACTCTCCTATTGCCACGAAAAGCCGCAAACGGCGTGCGCCTTATCGCGAGTTTGGTGTCTGGGCGCGGTATCCGCCCCCTAAGCTTTTGATGACGGCGACCGAGGCCTTAAGGACGCCTATCCGGGCCTCGTTTTGGGCGATGTGTGATGCCAGGACATCAAGGCGCGCCCTGTGTGTCGGTAAGGCGTCGACAACGCCCGCCTTTAGGCGTGCCTGGGTGAGGAAAAAGGCGCGCTGCGCAGCGCCTGACTGGGTCTTTGCATCCTGCCATTGGTGCTGGGCACTTGCGAGCATCAAGAGGGCGTAGGCGATATGGTTTGCGGCGTGCACGATAGTCGCATTGTAGCGGGCCACGGCCGCGTCAAAGCGGGCGCGGCTTTCGCTCAGATTGGCGCGTCGGGCACCGCTTCCGAAGAGCGGCAGATTGATGGCCGGACCCACGGCGGTGGCGATGTTGGCAGGATTGATGAGGCTTGCCAGGGTGATGCTTTGATAACCCCAAGCCGCGTCCAAAGAAATATTAGGGTAGTAGCGGGCGCGCGCCATCTCTCTTCCGGCGGTGGCGGCCTGCACCTGCCAGTAGCGTACCTGGATGTCGGGGCGGCGGGCGATAAGATCAATACGGATATGGCGAGGAAAGCTTAACGACGGGAGCGCCTCTGCGCGCGCTAACGGAATGGTACTAGCAAACCGCGGGCCGTGGCCCAGGAGCGTGGCCAGGGCAAACCGGGCCCGCTCTAGCCGGATGCGTGCGGCGCTTGCCTTAAGACGTGCCGCCGCAAGCTGGGCTTGGGCGTCCTCGTAGGCGATGGCGCTCGTAATACCGGCCCGGAAACGCGCTTGTACCAGCGATTGCATGTGCGCGCGGACGTGAATAAGGGCCTGGGTGGTGCGCACGCGGCTCGCCGCCAACGCCAAATCCCAGTAGCGTTCGGCGATCTCTGTGCTCACGATCAGGCGGATCTCGGCGGCCTCGGCGCGGCTTGCGCGACTTGCGCCTATCGCGGCCTTGAGGGCGGCGTGTCGGTGGTCCCAAAAGGCCAAATCGTAATGGGCATCGAGCCCGATATTTCCGTAATTGAAGGTGCTTCCCGCGAAAGGTGGCGGAATAAGCCCTGTCGCCGAGGCGCGCTCGCGCTCGACACTTCCGTTTGCGTTTATGGAAAGGCCTGTTCGGCTGGCGGCTAGGTTATAGCGCGCGCGCACGGCGCGCGCGTGGGCGAGCGCCACTTTGATATCGCCGTTGGCCTTAAGGCCAAGGTTTATAAGTCGCGTAAGCTCCGGGTCGTGAAATGCGAGCCACCATCGGGTGGCAGGCCAGGCGCCGGCATGGAGTCCGGCACGCCGCAGGGCTTTGCGCACCGTCGCAAAGGCGGGGGCGCTTTTGCGCGCTATCGAAAGCGGTGCGCGCGGGGCGGGCACGCACCCGCCGATGAGGGTCGCGCAGAGCGTAGCTATAGCCACGGCGATGCGCAAACCCCGCCCGGTTTTAGCCATACATGCGCCGCCCACGGGGTATGAGGGCCGGCTGGAAAAGAATCCCCAATGGCATGTTATCCGTTTCCGTGGGAGGCAGGGGCGTCCATGGCGACCGCCCCTGCCTCTGGTGGCCGTAGCGGGCTTGTCGCAAGCGATCCGATGTAGCGGAGGAGCTCTTGTCCGCAGGAGCGAAAGGCCTTTACGGAGCGCATATTTTTGGCAATGCCCCAACAGCCTTCCCAGGACGACAAAATAAAGAGCGCGGCAGCCTCGCAGTCGACGTCATCGCGTAGGGCACCGGCGGCGCGGGTTATGACGAGGCGGGCCACGAGTTGGCCCTGCCAGCGTGTCAGAATGTGCTGAAGATGCTTTTGGAATGTCTCGTCGACTGCGCTCATTTCGGAAATGAGATTATTTAAGGGGCAGCCCAGGCGGACGGCCTCCTCATCGAGGGAATTGATGCGGCTGCGGACGACTTCAAGTAGGCCCGTCACGGGATCTTTGGGCAAACTGAGCGGCGTCAGCCACATGGCCTCGATGCGTGCCCCAATGGCCTCGTCGATGACCGCAACCCCGAGGGCGCGTTTATCGGGAAAATGGTGGTACAAGGCGCCTTTGGTGACGCCCGCGCGTGCGAGTATGCGGCTCAGTCGGGCCGACTTAAATCCTTGTTCATGAAACTCTGCGTAAGCGGCCTCAAGCAGACGGCCTCGTGTTGATATGCCCCGCGCCTTCATCATGCGCGCATTCCATACCGGCCGGTATGGAATGTCAAGCCGCAGCCGCGCGCAGGTCGAAGAGCAAGACCGCGCTATCCTTCCGGGCCTTGAGCACGATATGCGATTCTTGCTCTATGCGGCACCCATCGCCGGTAACGAGGTCCAACTGATCGATGGTGACGGCCCCACGGATGAGGTGCAGATAGGCGCGTCGCCTAGGCGCAAGCGTATAGGTCACGGTCGCGCCAGTGTTAAGTTCGGCCGTGAGCAGGCGCGCGTCCTGATGCCAATGAAGGCCCGCGTCTTTTGGGTCGCCTGAAGCGAGGAGCTGAAAGTGCCCCTGGCGCAGGTCCGCAGAAAAGGTGAGCTGCTCGTATTCCGGCGCATAGCCTGTGCGATCCGGCAGCAACCAGATCTGGAACAAGTGGACGGGGGTATCAGAGGAGGCATTGGATTCGCTGTGGACGACCCCGGTCCCGGCGCTCATGCGCTGGGCATCGCCTGCATGAATGATGGAACCGTTACCCATGTTGTCTTCGTGGCGCAAGGCGCCTTCGAGGACATAGGTCAGAATCTCCATATTGCGATGGGGGTGGGCGGCAAAGCCGCCCCCTCCGTTTATGGTGTCTTCGTTAATGACGCGCAGATCACCAAAGCCCATTTCCTTTGGGTCGTAATAGTCCGCAAACGAGAACGTGTGGTGGCTTGTCAGCCACCCGTGTTCGGCATGCCCACGTTCTTGTGAAGGCCTAATCCGGATCATGACTTCGGAAAGAGTCGCGCCGTGATCTGGGCTACATGCTCACCCTGGAAACGGGCGATGGCGAGTTCATTGGCGCTTGGCATACGGCTACCATCACCGCTCGCCATGGTGCCGGCCCCGTACGGGCTGCCACCGGTAATTTCATCCATCTTGGTGAGCCCCGGGCAGGAGTAGGGGACGCCCACGATGATCATGCCGTGATGGAGAAGGCTGGTATGAAAGGAGGTGATGGTGGTTTCATGCCCGCCGTGCTGGGTGCCGGTGCTCACGAACACGCTGCCGACCTTGCCAACCAATTTCCCGGCGCTCCACAGAGATCCCGTGCCGTCTATAAAATTGCGCATTTGCGCGGTCATGTTCCCGAAACGAGTCGGTGTGCCGAAAATGATGGCATCATAATTCGCGAGATCGTCGGGATTGGCAATGGGCGCGGCCTGCTGGGTTTTCGCGTGCATGGTAGCGAGCGTCTCCGCGGGCATGAGCTCCGGGACCCGTTTGATGTCGACTGTTGTATGCGCCACGCTACGGGCGCCTTCTGCTATCGCCTCGGCCATCCGCTCGACGTGGCCCCATGTGCTGTAATACAAAACAAGGATGCGACTCATGTAAACCTCCTGGGTGGAAACGCGTTATGATGGGCTGTATAACCTTTGTTGTTACCTTTGGGAAGTAGGTATTTTAAAGTAACTATGGAGACACCTTCTCCTTGTCCCGTTGATGCGGTCTTAAAGCTCCTTGCGGGGCCTTGGACTACGCACGTACTGTGGGCCCTTCAAAGTCACGGGACCATGCGTTTTGGCGTCCTAAAGCGCGCCATTCCCGGAGTTTCGAGCCGGCTTCTGACCGAGCGCCTGCGCCGCCTCATGACTGCAGGCTTTGTCGAACGCCATAGCGTGGCGACCGTACCCCCCCAAGTGTCTTATAGTTTGACGGCGCGCGGACGCAGGCTCGGCGAGGTCTTGGCCCAGTTGCAGCCTATTGTGAGTGAATGGAGCGAACAAGGACCTTTCGAGGGCTTGGCGGGGCTATCTTTGGTGGCTTACGAGAAGACCTGATGCGGCTTAAAGGTCCAGCGGAATGATCGGTAGAGGATAGGATGAAAGACGCATTGTTTTGGGGGTCGGCTCTTGTTTTCGGGGTGCTCGTAGGGGCGCTCTGGCTTGTGGTGCGGGCGGCCCAAAATAGGCGGTTGGCGGCATTGGGTGATGAGGTCCTGCGCGTTCGGGAATTGCTGGCGGCACGCGAGACGGAACTCGGCGTGACCCGGGCGCGCTTGGGGGCTTTGCAGCTGGAACACGTCAAACTCGAAGAGCGCCTGCGCTATGACCAAAAGGCCCATGAGGATCGGTTGGCGGCGGTACGAGACGCGCAGACGGCCGCAGGCGAGGCTTTTAAGGGTTTGTCGCAAGAGGCCTTACAGCGCAATAACGAGATGTTTTTGAGCCTAGCCCAGGAGCGATTCGCGAATCTCTCGCAGGCGGCGACCGCCGATCTCGGTGCGCGCGAACAGGCTGTTGCGCATCTCGTGGCCCCGGTTCTCGAGCGCTTGAGTAAGGTCGATAGCCTCATGGCCCAAATGGAGATCAAGCGCGAGAGCGCCTATCAGTCGCTCACCGATCAAGTGAAATCGTTGATCGAGAGTCATTTGCCGCTGTTGCACAAGGAAACCGCCAATCTCGTCAAAGCGCTACGTCAACCCTCGGCTCGTGGCCGGTGGGGCGAGCTCCAGTTGCGGCGGGTGGTCGAGATGGCGGGTATGCTCGACCACTGCGATTTTGTCGAGCAGGCGCATCGGGAAAGTGATGAGGGTCGCGGTCTGCGCCCAGACCTCTTGGTGCGGTTGCCGGGTGGTCGCTACGTGGTAGTCGATGCCAAGACCCCCGTGGATGCCTACCTAACCGCCATGGAGGCCGAGGATGATGGGGCGCGATCGTTATCTTTGAAGCGCCATGCCGCCCAAGTACGGACGCACTTAAACCAGCTGGGTAAGAAGGCCTATTGGGAGCAGTTTACGCAAGCCCCGGAGTTTGTGGTCATGTTCGTGCCCGGTGAGGTCTTCTTCAGTGCCGCCTTGAAGGAAGATCCCGAGTTGATTGAATGCGGCGTGGACCAAAAGGTGATTCCGGCAAGTCCCACGACTCTTATCGCCCTGCTGCGGGCAGTCGCTTTTGGTTGGCAGCAAGATACCATTGCGCGTAACGCAGAAGAGATCGCAGCGCTCGGCAAGGAGCTCTACAAGCGCCTGAATCTGCTCAGCAGGGGATGGTCCGACATGGGCGCCAAATTGCGTGGGGCCGTCGAGGCCTATAACAAAACCGTAGGCACCCTCGAGGCGCGCGTACTCCCCCAGGCGCGGAAGTTCAAGGAATTGCGTGCCGGAGACGAAGACGACATTCCTCTTCTGGAGTCACTGGTTGAAGAGCCGCGCGCACTCACCGCCCCTGAGTTGGTTTTGCCGCGTGACCCCTAGCGCGGCTTGCGGTACACTGAAACATTCGTTAGACACCATTCGCGTTTTGACGCCTTCTTTCAGTTTAGGACTCCCGTGCTATCAACTACCCAACTCACTATGCAGTTTGGCGCCGTGCCGTTGTTCGAGCACGTCTCCGTCAAGTTCGGATCCGGGCACCGTTACGGCCTAATCGGCGCCAACGGTTGCGGTAAATCCACCTTTATGAAGATCCTGGGGCGCGACCTCGAGCCCAGTGCCGGCAACGTGGCCTTGGATCCGGGCATGCGGCTTGGCAAGCTCCGCCAGGATCAGTTCGCCTTTGAGAACGATACCGTCTTGGACACCGTTATTATGGGTGACGCCGAGCTCTGGCGCGTGAAGGCGGAGCGTGATCGCATCTATGGTCTAAGCGCGATGAGCGAAGACGACGGGATGCGAGTGGCCGAACTCGAAGGCGAGTTTGCCGAGCGCGACGGTTATACGGCCGAGGCGCGCGCGAGCGAATTATTGACCGGACTGGGTGTGCCCTTGGCGCAGCACAGTGGTCCTATGAGCGCAGTCGCCCCCGGCTGGAAACTGCGGGTGTTGTTGGCGCAGGCGTTGTTTTCGGATCCCGATATTTTGTTGTTGGACGAACCGACCAACCATCTTGATATTCACACGATCCGGTGGCTCGAGGATTTGCTCAATGCCCGCCGCAGTACGATGGTCATCATTTCCCACGATCGCCATTTTCTGAATCGCGTATGCACCCACATTGCGGATCTGGATTATGGCGAGGTGCGAATGTATCCCGGCAACTATGACGAGTATATGACGGCTGCGACCGAGGTTCGGGAGCGGCGCGTGGCGGATAATGCCAAAAAGAAGGCTCAGATCGCCGATTTGCAGGCCTTTGTAAGCCGTTTCTCCGCAAACGCCTCAAAGGCGAAACAGGCGACATCGCGGGCGCGCCAGATTGACAAGATCAAATTAGACGAAATCAAACCCTCCAGTCGAGTGAGTCCCTTTATCCGTTTCGAGATGGAAAAGAAGCTGTATCGGCAGGCGTTTGAGGTGCGCGCGTTAAGCCAAGGTTTTGATCAGCCCTTGTGGACCGACCTTGATCTCAGGGTGGCGTCGGGCGCGCGCATTGCCGTGATCGGGGCCAATGGCGCGGGCAAGACTACGCTATTGCGAACCCTTGTCGGTGAAATCGCCCCGCGTGATGGGGAAATTCAGTGGGCCGAGGGCGCGCGCATAGGGTATTGCGCGCAAGATCATGCCGAGGATTTTTCCGAGGATCTCAATCTGTTTGCCTGGATGACCCAATGGGCCCCTCCCGGCCTTGATGACCAGGCCATTCGCGCGGTATTGGGGCGGATGCTGTTTTCGCGCGACGAGAGCGTAAAATCCGTGCGGGTGCTGTCCGGCGGCGAGCGCGCGCGTATGGTATTTGGGAAGCTGATGTTGATGCGCCCCAATGTTTTGATTCTAGACGAGCCGACGAATCATCTGGATATGGAGTCCATCGAGGCCTTGAATCTCGCCTTGGTACACTATTCCGGGACCTTGATTTTTGCCAGTCACGACCGGGAATTCGTCTCCTCTCTGGCGACGCAGGTCTTGGAGATTCGCGAGCAGGGGGTCTTGTCTTTTGGCGGCGGATACGAAGACTACTTGCTTAGCCAGGGGATTGGGGTCGGGGCGCAGCTGGCACAATCTTAAGGGCCGACGAGCGTCGGCAAATCCACCGCCTGAAGGCCGCGTTCTTGCAGGGTGCGGAGTAGTGCCGGAAGGACTGTATGAATAACGGGGCGATTTTGAGAGTCGACAGCGCTTCGACCATCATGGAGTAGCAGGATATCGCCGGCCTTGAGGTTGCGGGTGAGCCGATCGTAAATGCGTGCCGGATCCCGTCCCCGGGTATCGAAGCCCCGGCGAGACCAGGCCGTGTAGCGTAGCCCGCGTTCTGCAAGCAGGGGGGCGAGCCAGGGGTTACGAAACCCAAATGGCGCACGAAAAAAACGCGGAGCTTGTCCACAGAGGCCGATTAAGGTGCGTTGGGCGTCATCGACCTCGCGGGCGAGTCCCCTCGATCCGAGAAGGGCAAAGTGGTAACTGTGGTGAGCACTGTGGTTTTCAATACTATGGCCAGCGCGCGCGATGGCTGTGACGTGTTGACGGTGCAGGCTCGCCCTTGTACCAATACAAAAGAAACTGGCCTTGGCGCGGTATTGGGCGAGCGTCTTTAGAACCCAAGGTGTTAGTGTGGGGTCCGGCCCGTCGTCAAAGGTTAGGCCCACGTAGGGATGTGGGGTCGCGACGCGCGTAAGTGTCGGCCCAACGAGTTGGCCGCGCGGACACATGCAAGCGCCAGCAAGGGCGGCCTGGGTTAACGCAACCCATCCGAGGCACCCGGCGAACGGGATGATATGAGCGAAAGCGCCCGCGCAGACGACTCCGTCTGTGAGATTTACCGCGTGAAACGCATGGCGCGGGTCCACTCTTGGCATAATAATAGGTCCTCGGACCGCAGTAAATGCCGTCCCGGATCAGACAGGCAAGGCGCTAGGGGCCGCGCTAGGATAGCATGAGGAGGGCGCCTTAGGCGTGGCTTGTGGGAAGGCCGACTTTGTCGGCGCCAAGGAGTCTCCCGTTTGGACATTTTACAGGAGCGCCCCATCCCCGCGGTAACGGCGAGGATGGGGCGCCTGTTGGTCAATGAGGGAGCGATCGGTCTTAGGGCATGACAGATCGCCGCGGATGGGTTGCCAGACTGGCCGTGGCGCGCATGGTCTTGTAAAATCTCCCCGCATTAAACGGCTCGTGCCGTGAGGGGTGTGGTCTTGCGCCTCACCACAATCGTGGGCGTCTGTGCGAGCAGTGGCCCAAGACGCACGACCCCCCGGTGTTAATCTCTAGGCCTGCAGGCTCCGCGGATCATCTTTGGGTCCGGAGGGCCTTCGGTTGGAAAAAGACCTGACCGCAGGCCGCACCACGTGCTAGCTTAAATGTTGAGATTTAGTCATGATATATATCAAAATGTATTCCACAATACCCCTTTAGGATGACGCGCGCTTGGGTGGCGAGACTGATTGCAGGGGCACGGCGCCGGGCATCAGCTACTCTCAAAATAGGGGGGGCTGCTCGCAACCTGGGAGAGGAGTCATGGCCCCGGTTTTGAGGCGAGACTTAAAGGTGGTGGGCCGTTTGAATGGCGGCCAAGCCAGTTCAGAGTGAGTGTTGCTCGGGGGCTATGTGTGTCGATTTCTAATGAAGGAGGACCCAATGGGGTGTTATAGGGGCGGCGTGTTGGCCGAATACCAGTATGCGTGAGGGCACTATGAAGGTGGTTACGAACAGATGGATACGCTGGGTCCGGAGACTGGCCCCCCTTTCGATGGCCGTTCTGGCGGGCTGCGCGCCCCATCATATGATGCGAAATTTCTGGTTGCTGGATCCTAAAGGCGTCATATCCGACACCCAGCTCCACTATATGAAGCTCGATGTCGCGGTCATGCTTCTGATTATTATACCGACCGGTATACTTATCGTGTGGGCCATGTGGCGCTATCGCAAGTCCGGCGGTAAAGGTCGGTTTGATCCCAAGTGGGACCATTCCAATGCGATAGAGGCCGTTGTGTGGGGCATACCGATCTTGACGGTGGCGGTCCTGTCGTACTATTCGATAAAAGCCATTTATGCCGTTAACCCCTATAACCCGACGGTTATCACGCAATCTGCAGGCAAATTGTCTAAGGTAGAGCCATTGGATGTCGATGTGATTTCCACCGACTGGCAATGGGTGTTTATCTATCCAAAACAGCATATCGCTACGGTCGGTAGGCTTGTCATTCCTGAACATACACCGGTTCGCTTTCGTCTGACGTCGGCGACTGTCGTCAATGATTTCTATATACCGCAATTGGTCGGCATGATTGATGTCATGCCGGGCATGCGCGTCAAACAGGCCTTGGTGGCGAACCGGATAGGTACCTATCAAGGGTTTTCTGCCAACTACAGCGGCCCTGGATTTGCCTGGATGACGTTTCGCACGCAGTCCGTATCGGCTGCGAAGTTCCATAGTTGGGTGCAAGGGGTGCAAGGCTCGCCGCAACATTTGACCTATGCCGATTTCAACCGGATCGCGCGGCCTACAATCAATGTGGAGGGCAAAGGCTCGTATTTTTCGGATGTGCAGGCCGGTCTGTTTGATCACGTGATCGCGGAGGTTATGAACGGCAAGATCTATCCGACGCCTATGGACATGACAGAGAGCATGGCCCCGTATCTTCAAAAATAGCGTATCAATCTCGCGAGAAACTCATTTTTAAGGAGAGCAACCGTTCATGTTGGTGCATATTGATGGACCCTGGAGCCCGCTCCTTGGCAGATTGGCGCTTTCCGAAGTGCCCTATAATAATCCGATTCTCATAGGTACTTTTATCTTCGCCGCGATCGTGGCGGTATTGGTGATTGGCGTTACGACCTATTTCGGCCAGTGGCGTTACATCTGGCGCGAGTGGCTCACGACCGTCGATCATAAAAAGATCGGTGTCATGTATATCCTGTTGGGCCTTGTGATGTTGTTTCGAGGTTTCGTCGATGCCGCCATGATGCGCACTCAGCAGGCTATGGCGGTGGGCCCCCATTCGGCAGGGTTCTTGAATTCTCTGCACGGCTATCTGACACCCTTTCATTTCGACCAGGTGTATACCGCCCATGGGACCATTATGATCCTATTTGCGGCAACGCCTCTTTTGGTAGGGATGATGAATATCCTGGTGCCGTTGCAAATTGGCGCCCGCGATATGGCCTATCCCTATCTCAATGCCGTCGCGTTGTGGCTGACAACGGCCGGGGCCGCGTTGGTGATGATGTCACTCTTTATCGGGGATTTTGCCCATGCGGGGTGGTTTGGCATCGTGCCGGTCATGGAATTGCCGTATAGCCCGGGCGTCGGTGTCGATTATTGGATGTGGGCGTTTCAGCTAAGTAGTATCGGTACGACGCTAGGTGGTATCAATCTTTTGGCAACGATCGTCAAGATGCGTGCGCCGGGGATGACCTGGGGGCGTTTGCCGATGTTTACCTGGGCGTCGCTGAGCGCCAATCTGATCAGTTTAACGACATTTCCGGTGCTGACGCTGGTATTGGCGCTGTTGGCCCTGGATCGGTACTGCGGGACCCACTTCTTTACCGCAGGCATGGGGGGAAACCTCATGCTGTATAACGATTTGTTCTGGATTTGGGGTCATCCCGAAGTCTATTTCGTGATCCTCCCCGCCTTCGGAATGATCTCAGAGATCATTCCGACATTCTCCGAGAAGCCGCTTTTTGGATACCTGGGGATGGTGCTGGCGTCTCTCGGGATCGCCGGGGTCTCATGGGGCGTGTGGTTGCATCACTTCTTTACGATGGCGGCGTCACCTGCTGTCAATAGCTTCTTTAGTGTGACAACCATGGCAGTGGGTATCCCGACCGGGGTCAAGCTTTTTAACTGGGCGTTTACCATGTTTCGGGGGCGCCTGCGGTTCGAGCTCCCCATGATGTGGGCGTCGGCGGCTTTGTTCTTCCTGCTTGTGGGCGGGCTTACGGGCATGATGAACGCGTTTACGACCAACGACTATATGGTCCACAACAGCGTATTTGTCGTCGCACATTTTCATATGATGCTCCTACTGATCGTTTGCGCCATTTTTGGGGGCGTCAACTATTGGTTCCCGAAGGTCTTTGGCTTTCGATTAGAGCAACGCTTTGGCAAGGTCTTCTTCTGGTTGTTCGGGGCGGGCACGGCCGTCGTTTTTGTGCCCATGTTTATGCTGGGATTTATGGGTATGACCCGTCGGTTGGATTACATCGCGTTTAGGCAATGGGCCCCGCTGCTGGATATAGAGGTTCTGGGCATCGTTTTGTATGTGCTATCCGCTGTGTATCTTGTGGCTCAACTGTATGTGAGTTTTCGGGATAGGGAACAGAACCGTGCGGGTACCGATGCCTGGGGAACGTCCCGGAGCTTGGAATGGGTGACCCACTCGCCTGTGCCGTTTTACAATTTTGCGGTTACGCCCCAGATAAATGCCCGTGATGAGTGGGCATGGCGCAGGGAGCAGGGTGTCGGGGACCGACGCCCGGATCGTTATGAAGATATCCATATGCCAAAGAATACCAGCGTACCTCTGTGGATCGGCCTGTTGTCTTTGGGTCTTGGGTTCGGGCTTGTGTGGCGTATCTGGTGGTTAGCTGCGGCCTGTTCTATCGGGATCGTCGCGCTCATCGTGATTCGCTCCTTCGATGCGGATACGGATTACACGATTCCGGCAGCGGAGGTCGAGAAGATGGAGCGGGGTATTCGTGATATTCCTTGGCATGAAGGCGCCGGCGCGTTCGGCGGCGGGGTATCGAAATGAGAGCTGAGTCATCATTAATCCCTTGCAAGGAGAAAACGCGCGATCGCAATGAGGAATACTGCAACCCTCTTGCGGTGCGTCAGATGAGCCGCGCGCAATGGGGCATAGGGTCCTTGGCACCGAGGGGACAGTGTTCCAACGCTCGGGACGGTCGGGGTGTACCCCTCGTCTCTTCTTATTCTTGTCTTGGGAGTGGCGTTTTATGAGTACATTTGCAGCTAAGGCTAGTGACACGAAAACCGACGCTCTGTGGTGTCCTACGGGACATAGCCACGATGGGATTGCGACTAGGACGCTGGGATTTTGGCTCTATATGCTAAGCGATGCCATGATCTTTACGGCCTTGTTCGCGGCCTATGTCGTGTTGGATCACACATTCAACGCAGCCGGAGGACCCACCATAGGCGATGTGTCTCACCCTCTATACGCTTATGGCGAGACCGTTCTGATTTTTTCGAGCGTGCTGGCCTATGGCTTTGCGATGATGGCCTTAAAGCGCGGGAATCAAACGGGTGTCATCGCGGGAATCGGCGCGGCATTGTTGATAGGAGTCCTGTTTCTGTTCGCGGATGCGCACGAGATCGCTCTGTTATTTAGTCAGGGCGCAACCCCCGAGAGGAGTGGCTTTTTGTCCGCGTTCTTCGCCTTGGTATTTTACCATGCCTTGCATGTGGTGGTGGGCGTCTTCTGGATGCTCATTATGTTGGTGCAGGTTGCCTATGCGGGCTTTACCGATAAGGTCGTATATCGTCTTCTCAACCTGAGACTGTTCTGGCATTTTCAGGCGGTCATATGGGTCTTTATGTTTACGTTTCTTTATTTGCGAGGCTTGATCGTATGACGCACGCAACAAATAATGCGTTCGAACATCCTGAGGCGCAGTTGGCTAATAAGGGATACGTGGTGGCTTATATCGTGTCCATGGTCTTGATGGGGATATCGTTTATTTTGGTCAAAGACCATATGTTGTCCCCTATTGCGCTTGCGGAAGCCATTTCGGTGAGCGCGGCCGTGGCAGTGATCGTGCAGGGTGTATTCCTTCTCCATATGAATTTGTCGGAAACGCAGATATGGCATACGTTTGCGCTCGTTCTTTTTATTCCGCTGTTCATCCTGGCGATAGGCCTCACGTCCTGGATGTTCCATGGTCTTTATAAACGGACGATGATTATGCCCATGCAGGGCAAGACGGCGTCCGTTATGTCCCTTAGCGCCAAGCACTAGGGAATTCAGGGCAAAAGGTCTTTTGGTCTCTCGGGCGGCTGAGGGCGCTGTTTGCGGGGGCGCTCAAGACGACAACGGGGGTCGTGGCGGGTTGGGGTGGTGGTGCGCTTTAGGCCTGTGCGCTTGGGGAGGCCGCCTCCGTGGCCCCCCGCGTTCGGACGGGTGTTTTAGGGGCGGCGTGTCATCTCGTAGCCGGACGCGCGGGACTTCACCATTCTCACCGAGTCGGGATTTCTGCTCAGGACCACAAGGGACGCGAACGATAAAGGCCGCGAGGGTTTTCCTCGCGGCCTTCCAACTATAGGGTAGAGAGCATGGGTGCGCAGACGGGTGATGTGGGTGTCCCCCACGCTGTCGATAGTGAGATGACCGGGAGTGTTCGGCGAGCCAATAGGCTGGTGTTGGGGCTTGTCGTTCTGGCCGTGGTCCTCGGTGTGGGGCGGGGTGTTCTGAGCCCGCGCGGGGCGCGCGATGCGCTGGCGCTTGGGCTGATGACGTCCGAGGTCGTTCTTTGCTTTACCTTGGTCTTGTTGGGAAGCCTTGTAGAGGGGTTCGGCTTTGGCCTGTCGCTTGGGACACAATGGCCCTACACGCGCAATATTTTTGTCCTGATGTGGCGGGGTGACCCGGAGGCGGCGCACCGCTTGGTGGCCACCGCCGTGGGTTTGATCGCGGTTGCGCTTGTTGCGGTTCACGCAAATTATATGACTATCGCGGGTTTGGTGCTCGTGATAGTCACGGCGTTGTTTGGCATGGGCACTTTG
>Ga0307375_10001215_pt1 | contig 28654 bp, 17 predicted proteins | sample TR1MG_FD_202531 | JGI IMG/M metagenome (GOLD analysis project Ga0307375, IMG submission 202531) | Soil microbial communities from Risofladan, Vaasa, Finland - TR-1 | ecosystem: Environmental > Terrestrial > Soil > Coastal area > Acid sulfate soil | place: Finland: Risofladan, Vaasa | collected...
CGGAACGCGTTTCCCAAGTCCGCTCCGCCGTTTCATTGCGCCCCGTGAACCAGGCGCCAACTCGAGGTGTGTCGCCCTCGTCCCACCAACAAGCCTTGCAGACGGGGCTCCACTCGCCCATCCGAGCAATATCAGCAACCATGTCATAGAGCCGGTGTGCCGGGCGCGCAATCACGATCGAGTCAGAGTATTTGAGGTCTGTCATAACTACATTCTCTCACCCTGAGGATCGACCTCACCGTGCAAGAGCGACGCCGCATCATTTCGCCGGCTTGGTTCTTCAGGGCCGATCAAGCGTGCTGAACCGCCAGCAAACTGTGAGAAACAGAGCCAATAATTTGACTGCTCTGATGTTCGCGGACCTTGGGTGACACCGTAAGAACCACCACCCGAGCATTTCAGGCATGAACATGTCGACCTCGGAAAACTGTTAGACCGGTGAGTCAACGACTCAGTTACGCAGGTGCAGTGATCTCGATACACACTTTTGTCACCATCAAGTTACAACGACCTTGACGAGAAAGGGCTCTGAACTAGCCTGAGGTCATGCCACTTGACTCCAAGGAACTCGCCCGAGCCGCTGACATCATCGCTAAGCACATGGCGCCGACGCCCCAGTATGCGTGGCCCCTACTCTGCGAATTAATCAACGCTGAAGTATGGGTAAAACACGAGAACCATACACCTACCGGGGCGTTCAAGGTCCGAGGCGGTCTGGTTTACGTTGAGAGATTGCGTCGAGAACGACCCGAAGTCAAGGGAGTCATCTCAGCCACACGTGGCAATCACGGGCAGAGTTTGGCATTCGCCGGCCGAGCCGCGGGGGTTAATGTCACCATCGTCGTACCGATTGGCAACAGTCCCGACAAGAACGCGGCCATGCGGAGCTTTGGTGCTGAGCTAATCGAGCGCGGCCACGACTTTCAAGCAGCTGCCGAGTACGCTCTCGAACTCAGTATCGAGCATGGTCTTGAAATGGTCCCTTCATATCATCCCGATTTAGTTTTGGGCGTCGCTACGTACGCCAAGGAGTTCTTCGACGCGGCGGGAGAACTTGACGCCGTCTACGTGCCGGTAGGAATGGGATCTGGCATCAGCGGACTCATCCATGTGCGTGATCTACTGGGACTTAAAACTGAAGTGATTGGCGTAGTAGCGAAAGAGGCTCCGGCCACGGCTCTCTCGTTCACATTGGGGCATGTTGTGTCCACCGACACCGCCGATACTTTTGTCGATGGTGTAGCGTGTCGGATTCCTAATCCCATTGCCATTTCGCTCATATCTTCAGGAGCGGCCCGAATCGTTACGGTCAGTGAAGACGAAGCGGCTGAAGCAATGAGGGTGCTCTTTCGAACTACTCACAACGTCGCAGAACCCGCTGGAGCGCTCGCACTCGCCGGGTTGCTTTCGGAGCGTTCGCTGGCGAACGGGAAACGTGTTGGCATCATCCAAAGTGGGGGCAATGCCGACACGAGCCTCTTGCTCGAAGTGTTTTCGGGACGTACCCCTGCCAACTGAACACACTAAGTCGCCTCGACGACAGCACTGGGGGACTCGATACCCGAGTTTCCATCCACCATTGGCTGCCCGCGTCTGACTACTTCTTCCACGAACTTGTTCTCCAGTCGGAGCGTATTGAAGTCGGGCCCTTGACGTGAATCGTCGACGACCCCCGCAGCTCGGCGACCGGATCGAAGTGAACCGGTCGCCGAGCTGCGGGGGTCGAGATCGGCCGACGAGGCAGGATCTATTTGTCGAGATCAAGAGATATCGAATCGATCGAGATTCATGACCTTGTTCCAGGCAGTCACAAAGTCGTGCACGAACTTCTGCTGTGCGTCGTCGCACGCGTAGACCTCGGCGATTGCTCGGAGCTGCGAGTTCGAACCGAAGACCAGGTCGACGCGGCTGGCGGCCCACTTGATCGTGCCCGTCGCACGATCGTGCCCGTCGTACGTGTCCTCGGATCCGGACGCCACTTTCCATTGCGTGCCCATGTCGAGCAGGTTCACGAAGAAGTCATTGGTTAACGCCTCGGGCCGCTCGGTGAAGACGCCGAGTTGGGACTGGTGGAAGTTGGCATTCAGGACACGCATACCGCCCAGAAGCACCGTCATCTCCGGAGCGGTCAGTGTCAGCAGGTGGGCCCGGTCTAGCAGCAGTTCTTCCGCTGAATGGCGATGTCCGTGCCCGAGATAGTTGCGGAACCCGTCGGCGGTCGGTTCGAGCACGGCGAAGGATTCGACATCGGTCTGCTCCTGAGACGCGTCCGTGCGACCGGGCGAGAAGGGAACCTCGACGTCGTGCCCGGCGTTCTTGGCGGCCCGCTCGACGGCGGTACACCCGCCCAGCACGATGAGGTCAGCGAGGGAGACAGCCTTGTCGCCAGTCTGTGAGTCGTTGAAGTCCTTCTGGATCCCCTCCAGGGTCGCCAACACCTTCGCGAGTTCGGCCGGATTGTTGACTTCCCAATCCTTCTGCGGTGCGAGACGAATGCGCGCACCGTTGGCGCCACCACGCTTGTCGGTGCCCCGGAAGGTCATCGCCGCCGCCCACGCGGTCGAGACCAGCTGGGCAATGGTCAGGTCTGAAGCGAGAATTCTCTTCTTCAGATCAGCGATCTTCTTGGCGCCGATTAATTCGTGTGCGGGCGTGGGAACCGGGTCCTGCCACAACTGCGGCTCGGCCGGGACCAACGCGCCGAGGCCCCGCGAGTAGGGGCCCATGTCGCGGTGCGTCAACTTAAACCACGCCATCGCGAAGGCTTCAGCGAACTCCTGCGGATTCTCGTGGAAGCGTTTGGAAATCGGGCCGTAGACCGGGTCGAACCTCAGAGCGAGGTCCGTTGTGAACATCATCGGAGCGTGCTCCTTCATCGGATCGCGGGCGTCCGGCACGGTGCCTGCGCCACCGGCTTCCTTTGGGGTCCACTGCGTCGCACCGGCGGGACTCTTCACCTGCTCCCACTCGTAGCCGAACAGGTTGTCGAAGAAATTGTTGTCCCACTTCACCGGACTGGTGGTCCACGCGCCTTCGAGTCCGCTGCCGATCGTGTCGTCACCGTTGCCGGTGCCGTAGCTGTTCTTCCAGCCGAGCCCCTGTTCCTCGATCGGGGCACCCTCGGGTTCGCGGCCGACGTACTTCTCTGGATCAGCCGCTCCGTGGGTCTTGCCGAACGTGTGTCCGCCGGCGATGAGCGCCACCGTCTCCTCGTCGTTCATCGCCATGCGGGCGAACGTCTCGCGAATGTCTACCGTTGCGGCGAGCGGGTCCGGATTGCCGTTGGGCCCTTCGGGGTTCACGTAGATGAGGCCCATCTGCACGGCGCCGAGGGGATTGTCCAGCTCCCGATCGCCCTTGTATCGCTCGTCACCGAGCCACGTGGCCTCGGGTCCCCAGTTGGTGCCCTCTTCTGGTTCCCAGATGTCCTCGCGCCCGCCGGCGAAACCGAAGGTCGTGAGCCCCATCGATTCCAGAGCACACGTACCGGCGAAGACCATGAGATCGGCCCAGGAGATCTTGCGTCCGTACTTCTGCTTGACCGACCAGAGCAGTCTGCGCGCCTTGTCGAGGTTCACGTTGTCGGGCCAGCTGTTGAGGGGCGCGAAGCGCTGAGCGCCCGAGCCGGCGCCGCCCCGGCCGTCTCCGACGCGGTAGGTTCCTGCGCTGTGCCAGGCCATGCGAATGAAGAGCGGCCCGTAGTGGCCGTAGTCGGCTGGCCACCAGTCCTGCGACGTTGTCATCAGCGCTTCGATGTCATTCTTCAACGCGTCGAGATCGAGGGTCTTGAACTCCTTGGCGTAGTCGAAGTCCTCATCCATGGGATTCGACGCGAGGGAGTTCTGGTGGAGAAGCTTTAGGTTCAACTGATTCGGCCACCACTGGGCGTTCGGCTGGCTGGTACCCGCGAGGGTGTTCGCTCCGCCCGAGAACGGGCACTTGTTTTCGTTCGTCATGTTCTCTCCTTTGGTTGCTTCATATCTATGTGGTACGAGGACTCTCCTCGCGGTGGGCTCGTCAAATGGGTCAAGGCTCTTACGTTGCGGTTCTGCGCCGGCTTTGACGTCGGTCTGACGGTGGATCGAGGCGAGTCGACAGTTTTCCGTCAGCCCGACATTGTGGACAGCGTCCCCAGTAGGCAACTTCGGCTTCGTCGATCTCGTAGCCGCGGTCGTCGGCCGCCGTGAGACACGGGGAGAATCCGACTGCGCAGTCCACGTCCTCCACGCGCCCACAGATGCGACAGATCAGGTGATGGTGGTTGTCATTGACGCGGCGTTCATAGAGGGCGGGCGATCCAATTGGCTGAATTCGTCGGATGAGGCCCTTGTCGACCAGGACGCCAAGGGCGTCGTAGACGGCCTGGCGCGAGATGGCGCCGATATGAGCCTCGGCGGTATCGGCCACTTCGTCGGCTGTGATGTGCGCCTGAGCGGACACCGCCCGCAGGACCGCCAAGCGCTGGGCCGTCACTTGGATGCCGTGTTCGCGAAGGAAGTCAGCCGGGTCGAGGGTCACGCCGACAGACTACATGATAATCTAGACTTAATCAAGAATTAGATTGAAACAGATATCTCTTGCAAGACTTCCTTCAGCGGCCGCCAGTGGAACCGCTGGAGTACTTGCGCCTAGCAACTTGCGTTGTGGCGGGACGGACTCTTAGCCCGCTGCGTGAAATGACCACAGGCGGGTCCAGAATGATCTCCACAGCCTGTGGCTCGGTGGGAAAGTCGTCTTGGTCGCTCATCTCATTGCGCTGAGCGACGGGACTGCCGCCAGTTCGGTTGACAGTTTGACCTTTCGAAGGCCGTCGGTGGGCAAGATCGATAGGGGTCCTCTTGCGTCACCTCTTGTTATCTTACCTTTCGGCAAGTTTTGTCAAGTGGGTCGCATGTGTCCGGTGTCCACTTCAACTTCATCGGGGTTGAAGTGCCCTTAAGTAGTGCGCCACGTTTGTGAAGGCACAGACACGACGACAGTGCCACGCAAGTCATTCCACGTAACTCGAACTGCAATGTACGGTGGTCAATGCAGTTCAGGCCACGCCATCGACATCCGGCGGACCTCGGTGGTGAGACCTTCCGCCTCGAAGAAACGGTGGGCCCCGGCGTTTAACTCCCACGTCATCAGGTGGAGACGACTGGCCGACACCTGATCCGCAAGGGCACGAATCGTTTGAAAGAGCTCGTGACCAACGCCACGTCGACGGGCCAACGGGGCCACGCCGATCTGGTCGATGCAGACGACGGTCCGCGGCCAGCCCCGAGGTGTATCCGGCGGGTGAAGGACCCGTGCCACAACGAAGCCCAGCGCTGCGGTTTCATCCTCAGCGATGTACGCGGTGACCTCGAGAGTTGCCAGCGTCTCCTCCTAGAAAGCGACCATCACACCCGCGTTCGCCGGCTTGAACCAGTCAGGTCGCTGCCTTACACTCAGGTCGGTCCCGTGCGCCGAGAACTCACATAGGGCCGCGAAGAACCTCATAAGGTCCATAATGAAGCCAAGTGACCACTAAACACTGATCCAATGCATCAACTACCGAAACTGTGCCGTCATCGGTCACACGAGTTTGGCACTCAGGTGACCACACCGCTTCACCTACCGCGGAGCAGCCGCTTTGTCGTCCACCACCCACCACATCGTGAGTCCGGCTGGCGAGGGTGATGCCGAGTTCGGCTAGTCGCGTCTCTGCGCTCACGGTGACCTCCGAGGTGTCGTTCGAGATTCTCTACAACGTACTTCCCACCGAGCGGTGTCGCGAGTGCGTTCACCTGGATCGGCCCGCGCTCATCGCTAGCATCGAGACGGCGTCGCTGATCAGTCGGCCGACGTTCGAAGGATGGATGGATAGGCAATGAGTGACTTCACGACCTGGGCGCTCGCCGCCAGTCGCTACGCCGGCATCGAGGTCGACAACGACGTCGTCGACCAGACCGAGCTGATCTACCTGGGGGTCAGTCGCCAACTGGCCGCTCTCGATGGCATCGACCTGGAGCGGTTCCCTGTTCGACCCATCGACCCGCGTCACGAGCCGGCTGTCGAGTGAGTCACGTACAGGACCTCACCCTCGCCCAGCAGGCCGCGGCGATCGCGTCGGGCGACCTCGACGTCGAGGAGCTACTCACGGGCACCTTCGAGCGAATCGCCCAGCGCGATCCGCTCATCAATTCGACCCCGGTGATCTTCGAGGAGCAGAGCCGTGAAATGCTGGCCAGCGCACCGCGCGGGCCGCTCTACGGCGTGCCGATCACCATCAAGGACATGTTCGCCCTCCCGTGGCGCGGACCGCGCAGCGCCACCTCGGCCGAACTCTTCCCGGCCGGGGCGTCGGGGCCCTTTCGCCGATTGCGCGACGCCGGGGCCGTGATCATCGGCGTCGCCAACCAGCACGAGATGGGCATGGGTACGACGGGCGCAGAGTCGGTCTACGGAGCACAGCACAATCCGTGGAACCTCGAGCACTGCGCCGGGGGATCGTCGGGCGGATCGGCCGCGGGCGTAGCGGCGCGCCTCGTGGCGGGCAGTGTGGGCAGTGACAGCGGAGGCTCGACCCGGATCCCCGGCGCCTACTGCGGCGTCGTCGGAATGAAGGTCACGTTCGGGTCGCTTCCTTACGACGGCTACTTCGGCGTCACCACCTCGCTCAGCGCGCCCGGGGTGCTCGCACGCAATGGCGCCGATGCCCGACTCCTCGCCGAGGCGCTGCTAGACCGGGCCCTGCCAGCCCAGTCCCTCGGCGCGTTGCGCGTCGGGGTGGTGCGAGACCCCTACGTCGAGGACTGTGACCCCGACGTCGCCGCCGCCTTCGAGAGGGCACTGGACGCCACGGGATGGGAGATCGTCGACATCGAGATCGAACACCTGGACCTCGCCGGTGCCGCCTTCCTCTCGCGATTGGTCTCCGAGATCGGCAGGCCATCGACACCCGTCTTCAATCGGCTCAGCGTGGCGTCGAAGGCCCTGTTCCTCGCGGGTTCACTGATGCCGTCGACCTACGTCACGAGGGGCGACCGGGTGCGCGGCGCCGTGTGCTCCGCGGTCGCGCGCACCTTCGGCGAGGTGGACGTCATCGCGTGGCCGAGTTCGCCCGCCCCCGCGCCGCCGCTCGCCAACTCCTGGGTGTGCCTGCCTTCGGGGCTCGCCACCGCCGACATGGCCAACGTCCGTCAGGCTGGGCTCGCCAACCTCACCGGTGTACCGGGAATCTCGATCCCGGTCGGCCTGCACCCGACCGGGTTGCCGATCGGCTTGCAACTACTCGCCCCGTGGAATCATGAGGCCCGGCTTCTCGACGCCGCCGAGCAGATCGAACGGGCGACCGGATCAGAGTTCGTGACGTTGACTCCGCCGAACTTCGGATAGCGAGACTTCACGGCGTAGTCAGTACGGTTGAGGCGCAGCGATGGTTACAACCAGGGTCTCGAGAACCTCGGGCGCGAAGTTCCTCTCGTCGGTGACGCGGTAGCCATCTCTGATGACGCCGAGTGCGGCGTCACAACAGTGATCCATCTTGCTTCGCTCTCGCAGTCATGGGTTGCCTCTCGCTGACATAATGCAAAGGCGATGGTCGCTCTGGTGCCAAGCAACTCTCGAAACTACGTCGGGCACTATCAAGGGGGGTCTCCAAGTGGGAGTTTCGTGCTTGGAGACTTGCCTACGAAAGGTCCGAGCATCTCCGAAGATGCAGGGCTGCGCGGACTTTGGGATGGCGCTGAATCCGTAGCTCAGCCGAGGTCGAGGAGAGAAGTCAAATCCACACCGGACCGGTCAAGGCCGTCGAAGAACGGTCACTTCGCGATGAACCCTTGTCTGTCGAGACGTCATTGGTCAGAGCTCACGGCTGGTGGTCCGTCAAGTCGCCTATGGCCAAGTCTTGGACTCAGATTGAGTTTCAAGACCGGCGTGAAGATGACAGTTCACGAGGTATCGCGTAGGCCATGTGGCCGTGATGATTCACCATAAGACGAGAAGCATAGTCCGCTTGGAAACGCTCAACTACATTCCGGAGCGCGACACGAGGACAGTCCGGTGTGGGGTGACACCACTAAATGCTGAGATCGTGCTCAATGGCTGCGAGTTCTTCAGGCGATCCCTGGATCTTCGGGCCCTTGAACCACTTGCGTGCGGATACTGCGTACCAGATGCCCGCGAAACCGAGGACGACGGCGACAGCCACCGGGGTGAAGTTGAAGTCCGAGAAGTTAACGGGCGACGCCGTCGGCAACATGAAGAGCACGCAGATGAAGACAACCCAGACAATGGCTACCCAGTTGATGAAGGGTCCCCACTTGCCGAGCTTCCACGGCCCGGGAACGAAGGCCGCGCTGTTGATTCGACGGAGGAACACCGGAATCAGGTACGCCACGTAGAGACCGATGACCGCGACCGAGGTCACGGCGAAATAGGCGACCGAACTCTTGAGGTAGGTGGCCGAAAGGATGAACGCACCGACGGCACCGAACCAAGCCGAGTGCACCGGTACGTGGCTCCTCTTGCTCACCCGGTGGAAGTAGTCCGAGAAAGGGACGGCACCGTCGCGCGAGAACGCATAGATCATTCGCGAGTTAGCCGTCACCGAGGCGATGCCACAGAAGAATTGGGCACCGATGACCACGAGCACCAAGAGTTCGCCCAGCACCCGCCCGGTCGCGTGCTCGAAGATCATGACCCACGGCGCCCCACCGAAGGCCCCGGGCACGTCGGCGTAACCATGGTAGGTGGTGCCCGCCAGGCTGAAGGGGAAGACGTGGGGGATGGCGGCGCTCACACCGACCAGCAGCACGAAGCCCGCGACCCACGACACCCAAATCGAACTGATGATGCCCTTGGGACCAGAAATCGCCGCGTTGTGCGTCTCTTCGGTCACGTGGGCCGATGCGTCGTATCCGGTGAAGGTGTACTGCGCGACCAACAGACCCAGAAGGAAGACGTAGAAGGGGGCCGAGAAGCCCGATAGCCCGCTGAAGGCGTGCCAGCCACTTGAACCGAACACGAAGTTCATGCTCTGGTGTGAGTGCGAGGACGGCGCGATGAACAGCAGCACCACGATGACCGTGACGCCGAGCAGGTGCCACCACACCGAGATGTTGTTGAACAGCGACACGATGTTGACCCCGAAGGTGTTGATAAGCCCCTGGAGGAACAAGAGCCCGCCGGTGATCGCCACTACGTGTCCGGACGAGGTCCAGTACGTCTGACTGGTCAGCAACTGAAGGAATGCTCCGACCGAATATCCGCAGCCGAACGTGATACCCGCCGTGACGGCCACCTGTCCCAGCAGGTTGAACCAGCCCGCGAACCACGACCAAATCGGTCCGCTCTTACCGGGTGCGAGCTTGGCCGCCCAGTAGTAGAGACCGCCCGCCGTGGGGTAGGCCGAGCAGATCTCCGCCATGGAAAGGCCCGCGAACATGACCAGGCCCCCGACGAGCAGCCAGCCCCAGATCATGGTCGGGGGGCCACCGTGTGACAGGCCGTAGCTGTAGAGCGTCAGGCACCCGGACAGGATCGAAATGATCGTGAACGAAATGGCAAAGTTCGAGAAGCGACTCATATTGCGGTTGAGCTCCTGGGCGTAGCCCATCTGATGCAGTCGCTCAGTGTCGCTCAACATGTCCGTCGGCCGGTCAAGTCCCTCTGGCATACATCCCCCCAACAAGAAGTTGCTATGTACCGCGTTGTCGTGAGGCTACAGTCCGGTCCCTTGATTAGCAAGGTTCGTTCCAGCGATTGTTCTGAGCAATCCCCCGAGTCTCACCAGCAGAGTGTGAATTGATCACATGGCCATGCGAACAATTGACGAATCACCCTCTGAAGTCCGTGTTCCTTCTTGTAATGACCATTGGCGGGCTCCTCTTCTGAGGTCGTCGCCTGGTCTAACTGGCTTAACGACAACCCGACCAAATTGTCCGCATCACGGAGGGTGCGACCTGATGCAGTGTCGACGGTGACATTCGATTCGACTGTGCGTCGGCAATTGCTATTCGCAGCGTCGACACTACGATTATCCAAAACGCCACGTGGGGGGCAATCAATGGGTACGTCAGCAACAGGTCGTCTTAACCGCGAGGAACTCCTCGAGCACATTCACAGTGGCGATATCGACACCGTCATCCTCGCGATCACCGACATGCAGGGTCGGCTCCAGGGTAAGCGCCTCGACGCGACCTACTTCGCTGACGAGCTCGATCTGGGTGACGTCGAAGGCTGCAGCTACCTCCTGGCGAGCGACGTCGACATGCGCACGGTCGACGGCTTCGCGCTGACGTCGTGGGACCAGGGCTACGGTGACCTTGCTTTCGCGCCGGACTTCTCCACCGTCCGGCGGGTCCCGTGGTTCGACAAGACGGTGATTGTCTTCGCCGACGTCCAAACGGTGCACGGCGAGGCGGTCGCGGTGTCCCCACGTCAGGTACTCCAGCGTCAAGTCGGCCGACTCGCCGAACGTGGCTGGAAGGGCTTCACCGGTACCGAACTCGAGTTCATCGTCTTCAGCGACACCTACGAGGAGGCGTGGGCTTCGGGATACCGTGACATGACGCCGGCCAATCAGTACAACGTCGACTACTCGATTCAGGGAATCTCGCGCATCGAGCCGTTGCTGGGTCGGATTCGCCGTTCCATGCGAGGCGCCGGGATGGTCGTCGAGTCGGTGAAGGGCGAGTGCAACTTCGGCCAGCACGAGATCGCCTTCCAGTTCGCCGAACTGCTCGACAAGTGCGACGAGCACGGCCTGTTCAAACTGGGAGCGAAGGAGATCGCGTCCCTCGAGGGGTGCAGCCTCACGTTCATGGCGAAGTACAACGAGCGTGAAGGCAACTCGTGTCACATCCATCTTTCGCTGCGGGGTAACGACGGCACTCCGGTCTTCGCGGGCGACGAACCTCACGGCTTCTCCAAGGTGTTCGGGCACTACCTCGCCGGCCAACTGACCTACGCCCGCGAGCTCTCCTACTTCCTCGCCCCCAACGTCAACAGCTACAAGCGCTTCGTCGCCGGATCGTTCGCACCGACCGCCCTGTTGTGGGGACTCGATAACCGCACGTGCGCCTTTCGCGTCGTCGGTCACGGCTCGTCGGTTCGCGTCGAGTGCCGAATCCCCGGCGGTGACGTGAATCCGTACTTGGCGGTCTCCGCTCTCGTGGCAGCAGGACTGCGGGGCATCGAAGAATCACTGACCCTGCCCCCGGCGTTCGAAGGCAATGCGTACGTCGCCGATTCATCACGGGTTCCCACGACGTTGCACGAAGCTGTCGAACTCCTGGACCAGAGCGTGATGGCCCGCGCCGCTTTCGGCGACGAGGTCATCGATCATTACGTGCACGCTGGTCGTGTCGAGGTGGCCGCCTACGACGCTGCGGTGACCGATTGGGAACGCTACCGAGGATTCGAGAGACTATGACCACGCAACTTCACATCATCAACCCCGCAACCGAGGGAGTCGTCACCTTCGTCGACATGCGCAGCCTCGATGAGACCGATCGCGCCATCGAGCTGGCCGCGAAGACCGTGAAGTCCTAGCGGGAGGTGACCCCAGCCGACCAGGCTAGGTTGTTGCGCCGCTACGCCGAGGTGGTCGACTGGCACATCGAGGAGTTAGCCCAACTCGAGGTGGCGAACTCGGGTCACACGTTCGCGAACGCCCGATCGCGAACGCGCGATGGCAAGCTGTCAACGCCCGCGACGCATTGGCCTTTTACTCGGTCGCTCCTGGGTGTCACTCGGGCAAGCAAACCCCCTCGCCAGTGGTGTCGAAATGACCTTCCACGAACTCCTTGGTGTCGCAGGCAGCATCAATCCCTGGACCTTTCCGACGCCCAGAGCCGACTGGGGTCTAGGTCCCGCACTGGCCGCGGCCTCGCGGGGCTCTCAGGTGAGCGGCGGCGTGGCCGACGGGGAGTCAGTCGGGCCGGTTTCCTTCGTTGACCGGATAAATGAAGTACTCGCTCAAGTACTTCTCTCCTTCGTCACACATGATGGTCACGATGGTCGCCCCCGGAGGAAGTTCGTCACGGAGTCCCCGCGCTGCAACCATGTTGGCGCCTGAACTAGGCCCGACGAGTAGTCCGTGTTCGCGGGCCAGTCGGCGCATCTCGGCCACGGCGTCGTCACTGTGCACTGCTTCGACGCGGTCGACGATGTCGTGGTGGCGTTGGTAGATCAGGGGGACAAAACCGTCCGAGATTCCCTCGATTCGATGAAGTCCGGTGTCGCCGCACAGGATCGTGCATGATTCGCTGGGCTCCAGAGCCACTAGTAACACGTCGGGGTTCGCGGCCCGGAACGACTGACCTACTCCGATTAGCGTGCCGCCGGTACCCACACCCATGATGAACGCGTTGGGTTCGCGACCCGGCGGCAACTGCGACAAGATCTCAGGCCCCAGCCACGTACGGTTCTCCTCCACGTTCCACTCCGACTCGAACTGATGCGGGGCGAAGTAACCGGGCAGATCACCCAACCGACTGGCCTCCACGAGAGCCTCATTGACGTGGAACGCGCCGACCGTGCGGACCTGCGCACCAAAGGCGACCGATATCACCGTTCGCTCGGGGCTCAGCCCCTCGGGCATGACGACCAGCATCTTGTACCCCTTGACTGCGGCCACCATGCTCATTGCGTTGCCGGTATTGCCACTCGACGCCTCTACAATCGTGTCGCCTGGCTCCAGGAGGCCTTCTCGTTCAGCCCGTTCGATGATGTACCGGGCCATGCGAGCCTTGATCGAACCTGACGGGTTTAGGTACTCGAGCTTGACCCAGATGTCATCAATCTCGATAAGGGGAGTTGAGCCGATGGCGTCGAGAACGGTCGCACCCACACGATTCGCGGACTCCATGATTGCCCCCCCTATCAAGTCTGAACTCGCACCAACAACCCTACGACGCCCATGGCGAGCGCCGAAGTATCCGCCGCTCCCGATCTAGGAGATCAACGTACCCGTGGACTCTGGTGGATCGTAGTGGTGGAGCGCGAATCCCAACCGCGCGCCGAATCGATCCGCGTGGGTCAGCGTCATAAAGCGCTTGTCGTTACGCGCTTTGTCAAACCGGAAGTCAGTGGCCCAGAAAGCGTTCAGGGTCGTAAGGTTCCATCGAAGCTCTCGTAGAACATGTCCTCGTCGAGGGCTAAGTCGGCGACGATCCCTGTGAACCTCCATCTTTAACCTCTATTTCCTCCGGCGCTCGGTGTCGTTCGCCCATGCCACCGCGTTGGGCCTTCCACCGGTGCCAAGTCGACAGGTTCATCGATTCGTGGACAATCGTGCCGTTCTTCAAGTCGCCAGTAGAAGATCGTGGCGATGGCCCATTCAACACCGAATGGGCGATCACGGATTCATGGCGCCAGTGTGCAGTGACATTTCCAAGGGGCCGGCACCGGGACCAATCAAGTATTGACCCAAGAATAGACATCCCAGTTTGAAGGCTCCGTCTTTGCCACCAACTCGGCCGAATGGGAAACCTGCAAAGTCCGCGTTATGCGCTGCTTGATCGAGAATGAGTTTCGCCGCGCAAGGCATCGAAGCTACACCTAGCCCTCATCCAGGTTTGGAGTACTGGCGCTACAAAAGCGATGCGTCCTAGACCAGCCACGACAAGTCGAGGTGGATGGTCTTGAGCAGCTGCCAGTTTCCCGCTCAATCCCGCGGCGCGGAGATGACACGGTCGAGCAGTTTCGACATCGGACACCAGCCGGTCGTGGCCATGAAGAGCTGATTGGCACCGACGAGCGCGGGGAGGATTGCGAACCAGCGGTTCACTCCGACGCTTAGCAATGTACCGATCAGAGTGAAGGAACCAGCCAGTGAGAAGAGGATGCGTTGCTTGGTCGGAGTGAGTCGCGCGATGCACGATGAGGCTTTGGACGGAATGGTGGCGTTGAGAAGGTTGGATGACATCCGTTAAGTATACCTATGGGGGTATAAGAATAATTCTTATCTTGGTGTTCTTTATGCCCCATGGGGTATATAGGCTTCCCGGATGTCAATCCTCGGAACCGCTACATCATTGCCCGTCATCGATTCCAACGCCGACCCCGAACCGAATCCCGGGCTGCTCGGAAAACTCGGCCAGTGGTCCGCGGTCCACAAGCGCACCGTGGTACTCACTTGGCTACTCGTGGTAATTGTGCTCGGCATCTTCGCGCCGAACGTTGAGAAGTCTCTGAGCGGCGCCGGCTGGCAGGCCGATGGATCACAGTCGGTCGCGGTGCGTCTGCTCGCCCAGCGTGACTTCGGTGGCCAGGCCAGTTCGGCGATTGAAGTCGTCGTCCACTCAACGACGGCACTCACTGGCCAGGCCGGGGCCTCAACGATTCACAACATCGAGAAGATGTTGAGGAGTGACCCGCGCATCAGTGAGGTGGTGCCACCCGTACCCGGAATCTCGCTCAGTCGCGACGGCACGACCGCGATCGTCCTCGGCGGCGCTGGAGCCGATCCCAACACGATGGTTCGAGCGGCCGACGCTCTGAAGGCTCCCCTCGCGGCGCTGGGATCCCCGGGAATCACCGTGACCGCGACGGGCCCCTCAGTCCTATGGTCCGATTTCAACACCGCCAACCGCACGGCCATGATGAGGTCCGAGATGTTCTCCTGGCCGGTCACCTTGGCAATTCTGGTGCTCGCCTTCGGTTCCTTGGTGGCTGCTGGGTTGCCACTCCTGCTCACCATGGCCGGCCTCTTGAGCGCCGCGGGTTTGCTCGACCTGCTCACCAAGATCACGCCGATATCGATCTGGGCGATGAACTTCGCATTGATGTTCGCACTGGCCCTCGGCATCGACTACGCCTTATTCATCGTGGTGCGTTTCCGTGGCGCCCATTTTGGGCGCCACCGCGATGTTCGACACTCGGTCTCCGAAACGATGGACTCGGCGGGGAAGGCGGTGCTGTTCTCGGGGGTGACAGTGCTCGTCTCGCTATCGAGTGTGATGGTGGTCCCATCACCTGCGTTTCGCTCCATGGCTGGAGGCATCATGCTCGCGGTGGCGTTCGTTCTTGCCGCGTCACTGACCCTGCTGCCGGCCGTCCTGGGGCATTTGGGAGACCGCGTTGACTCACTGGCCCTGCCGTGGGTCCACTCCGGCGAGCATCGCTCTGCACGCTTTGCCAGATGGGGTGAGTTGCTGTGGCGACGTCCGGTGGTCTTCGGTACCGCTGCGCTGGTCGTGCTCATCGTTTTGGCTATTCCGGTGCTTGGACTCAAGACTGCGATGCCGTCAATCAAGGTCGTGCCGCCCACGGCAGCCTCAAGGATCGGATACCTCGAAGTGCAGAAGGCCTTTGGCATCGGCGCACCGGGACAGCTGCAGGTGGTGGTGTCGCCGGGCAACGTCTCAGCGGCCCGGGTAGCTCTGGCGAAGGACCGTGGCATCATCGCGATGACCCCAGTCCAGTACTCGACAAACGGTTCGAAATTGGCAATGATGGGGGCGATCCCCAAGGTCGATCCTTCGAACCCGTCCTTGGGTGCGACGATCGAGCGGATACGAGCTGAACTCCCCCCGGGCAGTCTCGTCGGCGGTGCACCGGCTGAGAACTACGACCTTCAGGCGGCTCTCTCTTCGAAGACTCCGGTGGTGATTGGACTGGTCTTGCTGCTCGGATTCCTGCTTCTGGTCGTCGCGCTGCGGGCCTTATTGATTGCGGCAATCGGCGTGTTGACGAGTCTCTTGGCCACTGCGGGTGCATTCGGTGTCTCAAGATTGGTCTTCCAGAATGGGGACGGTCACTCGCTGCTCGGATTCGCACCTCAAGGATTCCTCGACGCATGGGGCCCCGTCTTCTTCTTCGCAATGATCTTCGCAATCTCCATGGACTACACGGTGTTCTTGCTTTCGAGTGCGAAGGAGCACTACGAGGTCAGCGGTGATCCGAAAGACGCCATGGTCAACGGTCTCGCTCACTCTGGAAGGGTGATCTTCTCGGCGGCGGCGGTGATGATCGCGGTCTTCTTCACGTTCGCACTTTCTGGGCCGCTGCCCCCCAAGGAGATGGGCATTATCCTCGGTGTTGCGGTGTTCCTCGACGCCTTCCTCGTGCGCTTGATCCTTGTTCCGGTCCTGCTGCGACTCTCCGGGCGTTCAGCGTGGTGGCTACCGGCGTGGCTCGACAAAATACTTCCCAAGGTCAACTTCGCACACGGTTGAGCAGCGCTGGCTTCAATGAATACGTGATGATCAGCGAGGCTGTGTCTCGAGGGTTGAAGGCGAATGCGCCATCACCCTCGCGACACTGCCTTTCAAGTTCTCAGCGCGTCAGTGTGCGCTAGTGACGACGATCGGGGTTGACCGTTAGGTCCGAACCGGTACTTGACCGAGTCACGCCGCGAGTGCAAGGTGATATTTCTGTTATGTCGGGCCTTCGATGTGGACCCGGACTTGAGTGCCACACCCTATTGGCCCGGTTCTTCGATGGGGGGCTCACTATTGAAACTTCCGTGTTCGGCAAGCTCTACCGGACGAAATGCTCCAGATTGGCGCAGACGATTTCGTGATGGACTCTGATTTCATTGCCGAGAGTGGGGGCGGCAACAATGGCGTAGGTTGAGGTTTCGCCGATATCGCTGCGCCCACTGAATTTCGAGGGTGTCTCCGTGACGGATCGGAGCACTAGCGCGCATGTCATTGAAGTCTGGAAGGCGGCTGGCAGGTCCCCGTTGCTGACCCGTCGGACATCAGCCAGATCGAGCCTGGTGGGTTTCAGCTCTTCAACAAGACCATCGAGTTCAGTACATAACTCAATCTCGTGGGGTAGCGGATTTACGTTCATAACGTTTCCTTTCCGGAATCAGTTAATTCCGATGACTTCGCAACGTATGAATGACCTTGTGCACAAGAGAGAGCCGCGGTCGCGTTTGCAACTGTGTCAAGAACTCGTTTGGGTGCAGTCGTCACAGTTTATTCTCAGAGAGATTAGGAAGAATATCCCTCAACCGTTTGGACAAACGTTTGGACAAATGCCCGGTACCGCCGAACCGAGGGGACGTTCGACTTGCGTCGCATCTTGCCACCGGGACCTCGCCGAATGAACTGTGTCTGGACCCTCTAGCCGTCCGAATACGCAGTAGATGCCTCACGTCTCGAATGCTGACAGGGCTGCGATACAACGACAGTCTGGGTTGCCAACGAAGGGACCGGATGCCTACGCCATCTGCCAGCTTGGAGTTCATCTTGACGGCGCGCGTGCACTCGATGAGGGGCACACCCCGTCAGTTTGACCCCCAATGTGTGAACCGCACTGCCCGCCGACGATGAACCTGCTCTGCAGACTGTGAAAAGTTGAGCCCGAGGGGGACAATCTCAGGAAGAGACCACCGTTGGCGGTGGCTGGTATGAGGATGTTTGCGATTCAACGCAGAGGAAGCGGACCCTGGGGCAACTCTCTATTCTTGCTCATACGTAGGCTGAACTTGCGAGAGCAACCCGAAGCCTCCGTCACGACGCTGCTCCGTGTTTCTTCCAGGGTGCCTGATCGAGCATGTTGCTGACTTCACTCGCCGGTATCGCGGGAGAGAACAGATAGCCCTGGCCAAGCTGGCAGCCCAATGAGCGCAGTCGCTCCAACTGCTCTCTAGTCTCGATTCCCTCTGCCAGCACGGTCGTGTTGAGCTCCAAGCCCAGCGAGACAATCGCCTCGAGCAGGGTGTCGTTCTGGGCGCTCTCTTGAGGTGGACTGACGAACGAACGGTCGATCTTGATGATGTTGGGCTTCAACAGTGCCAGGTACGAGAGCGAGGAGTAACCAGTACCGAAGTCATCGAGCGCGATTGTGATGCCCCGACTCCTCAAGTCCGACAAGGTGTCCATGGTCTCTGAGGCGTTGAGCAGCGCCACACTCTCGGTGATCTCGATGATCAGACGCGTGGCCTCCAGTCCGCTTTCTCGAAGAGCGTCTTCGATCATCGCAACCAGGCCGGGATGGTGAAATTGATGCGCGGAGAGATTGACGGTGATGAACGGCGAGAGCGTTCGATCACCAATCCGGTCCCACGAATGGGCCGCCGCCAACGACTCTCGTAGCGCGAATGAACCGAGCTCGAGGATGACGTCGCTCTGCTCGGCCAGCGGTATGAACACCGAGGGCGGGATCCATCCCTGCTCGGGGTGGTGCCAGCGCATCAGAGCCTCGAAGCCCACCACCTCGGTCGTGACCAGATCGACGATCGGCTGGTAGTGCATCGCCAAGTTACCGGCCGTCAGTGCTGGGCGGATCTCCTGGGCCAGAGAGAATCGGTTGGCCACCACCTGCTGCATGCTTGGGGTGAAGACGACGTGATGGCCGCGCGTCTGTCGCTTGGCCTCGTAGAGCGCGATATCGGCTTCCTGGATGCACGTGTTGCAGTCCAAGACCGACCCATCGCAGATCACGACGCCAATGCTGGCGTGCTGGTCGAGAATCAGACCGTCGAACGCGAAGGGTTCGGTGAGCACGTCGAGCAGTCGAGTCGCCACTTCGTCGGCTTCGGCCGCTGACGTCAGACCCTCGGCCAGATAGAGGAACTCGTCGCCCCCGAGACGACACAACGTGTCCGACGAGCGAGTCACCAGCTCCAACCGTCGTGCGATCCCCACCAGCAATTGGTCGCCGATGAGGTGACCGTGGGTATCGTTCACCCCCTTGAAATCGTCAAGGTCCAGGAGCAAGACCGCCCCGAGTCCACCCTGGCGGGAGATCCGCGCGTGCGCCTGAGCGAGTCGGTCCTCGAAGAGCGCCCGGTTTGGAAGACCCGTCAGTGAGTCGTGGAGGGCCTGGTGGAGCAACTGCTTAGTGAGCTCCTCCTGGGCGGTGATGTCTCGCTCCGAACTGACGAAATAGAGGATCGTGCCCTCGGGGTCGCGCGCCGCTGATCTCGACACCTCGGCCATGATGACCCGGCCGTCCTTGCGGAGGTACCTCTTGGTGTAGCGGATTTGACCGATTTCGCCGGATTTCAAACGTTCGTGGGCGGCCTCGGTGACTCCGACGTCACCTGGATACGTGAACTGCTGTGAATCGTGGCCGAGGAGTTCCTCCTTTGAGAAGCCGACCATCTTACAGAAGGCTTCGTTGACGTCGATGGCGAGGTCGTTCAAATCGCTGAACACCATCGGAGCCATATTGTCTTCGAACGCCAGGCGGAATCGCTCCTCGCTCGAGTAGATTGCGCTAGATACTTCCCTCTCGAGGTCCAAGGCCCGCGTTTCCGCCTCGAGACGGGCGTCCTCCGCCGACTTCCTTGCACTGTTGTCGCGAACGACCGCGATGGACCAGCCCCTGCCCTCAACGACCAGCGGCGAGAGCGTGATGTCAACCGATACCTCGGACCCGTCTCGCTTGACGAGCGCGAGGTCACGCCAATACGCCATGGGGCGAGAAGTCGGCTTCCCCTGATATCCGCGGCGATCCTTGACGTGCTTCTTCTTGAACTTGGAGGGGACCAGCACCTCGACCTTCTGGCCGACGATCTCATCAGCGGCGTAGCCACTCATATCGACGAAGGCTCTGTTCGCATCGCGGATAACACCAGCGTCGTCTACGAAGATAATCCCGTCGGGGATCACGTCGAGGAGCGTCTGGTCAGTGGCGGTGACCTTCCGGAAGGACCTAGGCAAGCCGGTCGCGTTCAACGTTTCTGTGCATCTCCGACACCTGCCCCCTAATGTCACTTCTAAAGCACATTATGACCTGTCAGCAAACTCTGGTGGTACTCGCCGGTAGGAATATTCCGGTGCCTTCGAGCCAGTAACACGCGGCATTCCAATTGGACCGAATCCAGTCACCTAGCTGTACCCTGCCCACATCCTGTCATTCGGCGGGGACCTTCCAGTTGATGAGTCACAGAGACCGAATGCGTGACGGCGGTGTTCAGCACGTCACTGCTTCCAAATCTCGAACGTCGAGTCGTGGTGGAACCGATCGATGGGCCCTACGCGACCACCCAGCGGTCTCGTCCACCCTCCTTGGCGAGGTAGAGCGCGGCATCGGCCGCGCCAACCAACTCCTCAAACCCGGTGATGGTCGAGTTCGGTAGTCCTGCAGCCCCGATGCTGATTGTGGCCGTGATGGACTGACTGCCTTCGGTAACCGAAGAATCAGCGACTACGCGCCGTAGTCGTTCTGCCATCAGTTCAAGGTCAGACCGCCCCGCGCCGGGGAGTATCACGAGGAACTCCTCTCCGCCGTAGCGCAGCAGGACATCGCCTTCGCGAAGGACTCGGCGAATGCTGCGGCAAACTGATTGGAGGATGCGATCTCCGACCAAGTGCCCGTACGTGTCATTGACGGCTTTAAAATGGTCGAGGTCGTACATCAGGACGCCCAATGGATCTCCCGTCCGGACCGCCCGACTGAACTCCTCACTCAACCGCTGCAATCCGAATCGACGGTTGTAAACGTCAGTCAACGGATCGACGGCGGCGACACGTTGCAAGTCCTCGTGGTTGAGAGCATTGTTGAGCGCGACCGCAAGTCCAGGCAGCGACGCTGAAAGCACTGGAATTGCCTCTGGCGGGCTCGCAACAGCAAACCCGACCACGAGCACACCGACAACTATGGTGCCGAAGCGAATTGGGAGGATTTGGACCTGACTCGGGACAAAATCGACGAGAGATCCAGAGACGAGAACGTCGTCAGGGAGATCGAGGGTGATGGCTTCGCCCGTTCGAAGAACTGTCGACACCGGCTCAGAAACCACGAGGTTCGCGGGGTTGAGGATTCCGCGCGATCCGGCGACCTCTGGACGTCCGTGATTGGCGACAATCAAACACACGGCGTCACAATGGGTCTGAATGATCAGTTGCTTCAAGGCTGACTCGGCCAGAGCCGAAAGTTCGAGGTGGGAAGTCAGAGCCTCCGAGACGGCCCTCACGCCTCCGGAGACTTGATGTGAGAAGGCCAGGCTCTCGACGAGACGATTGAATGAGGACGCAACTTCCCCCAAATCGTCGGTTGAGTCACTTGGTACCTTGCACGACTCGGGGTCGCAGCCGGACCAATCACCACGAAACGCGGCCTCGACGAGCGTGACTTCAACACGGCGCATTCCGCTCGCGAGCGAGCGAACACGGACGCCTACCACGCCGCGGGCAAGCAGGTAGTTCACTCCGGCCACGATCAGCCCCGCGGCGATGGTGAAGGCGAAGAACGCGGGTCGAATCGCGGTCGCGCGAGGCACGCCAAGAAGAACAACGACTGGTGGAAAGACGACACCTATCAGAAGTCCGAAGCCGATCATCCAGAGGCGAAGATCGAGCATCGCCGAGCGAGTCAAGCGAGGCAGCCAGGACTTGTAGGCACTGGTTGGCGCTACTGACACAGAATTGTCGTCCACGCCCAGAGCATAAGACTCGTTAGCGCGCTGTTCGGAGATGGGAACTCCGCAATCTCAATTGGGCTCTACCGATCGTAGTTGCTGCATTCGGCCCTGTCTGCAGGCTGGGGACGAGAATCCGAAGGGTCCATCACCAGACGCAATTGCGAGGTTGCCCCATCTTCATATCGGGCGTTCGATGCCGTCAATCTTCGAGTGTGCCTCTCTCGGGAAACGGCACTCTGGATCGTGGCCCCGTCGTTGGAAGTTCAGATCGCGCGGTCAGCCCAGATCCGTAGCACTAGATCACGCAACGCGGGCACCTCCTGCGCCGGTACCGCCGGTGAGAACAGGTAGCCCTGGCCGAACTCACACCCCAAATCGGAAAGTAGCGCGAGTTGTTCTTGCGTCTCGATTCCCTCCGAAAGCACGACCATGTCCAAGTTATGACAGAGTTGGACTATCGCCCCGAGTAACCGCACTGCAGATGTGTCGATAGGTGCAAGGCTCAGAAAACTACGGTCGATCTTAATGATTTGCGGCCGCAACTTCACTAGGTAGGAGAGTGACGAGTACCCAGTCCCAAAGTCGTCCAGCGCCACCACCACGTTCATTTGCTTGAGATGTTCAATCACTCTAACTGCCGAGTCGATGTCGAAGAGTGCCACGCCCTCGGTGATCTCCAGTACCAGGCGCTCTGGCACAAGCTTGCTCAATGCGAGCACCTCTGCGATGTGTGACAACAGGTTGCGGTCGTAGAACTGCCGGGCTGAGAGATTGACCGCCACATAGGGGGGATCATGAACCGCTTTGTTCCAGGAAGTTGCGGCAGTAGTAGCTTCGCCTAAGGCGAAGGAGCCGAGTTCCACGATGAGCTCGCTCTGTTCGGCCAGAGGAATGAACACGTCAGGGGGAATCCATCCTCGCGCGAGGTGCTGCCAGCGCATCAGGGCTTCGTAACCAACGACCTCACCAGAACCTAGGTCAACGATCGGTTGGTAGTGCATCGAAAGCTCGTCAAGCGCCAGAGCGTGGCCGAGTTCTTGGGTAAGCGCGAAGCGCTCCGATACCTGTTCGTTCATGATCGGCGTGAACAGGACGTACCGTCCCCGGCCCTGGCGCTTGGCTTCATAGACGGCGGTGTCGGCGTTCTGGACGAGTCTTTCGTAGCTCTTGTCGCCCGCGGCATCGGACACCGCCACCCCGATACTTGTGCTCTGTTCTATTTTGATACCAGCGACGAGGAATGGCTCAGCAAACACGCCGAGTAACCGTTGGATGATCTTCTCGGTGTCAGTTTCATCAGCTATGCCCTCGGCCAAGTAGATGAATTCGTCACCTCCGAAGCGGCAAAGGGTGTCCGGAGAGCGGGTCACCTTCTCCAGCCGGCGGGCCAGGATTACCAGCAACTGGTCGCCGATCTGATGTCCAAAGGTGTCGTTCACCCCCTTGAAATCGTCGAGATCCAACAGAAAGATCGCATTGCAACCTCCGTGACGAACTTGGCGGTCGTGCGCCATGGCCAATCGGTCTGCCAACAGTGCCCTGTTGGGAAGTCCCGTCAGCGAGTCGTGCAGGGCTTGGTTGGAGAGTTGTGCCGTAAGTGCTTGCTCGGCGGTGACGTCTTGGAAGTGCGAGATGAAGTAATCCAACTCGTCCGCGGAGTTGTAAATCGGGCTGGACGTTACCTGGACGAACACGACGTGTCCGTCTGCGTGCCGGTAGCGTTTAGTGAAGTGGTCAACGCTCGCCCCACTCGCAAGCACCTCACGGGTCGAGTCGAGGTCTGTTGAATCAGTCAGGCCGAAAACGCCTAGGCGTATCACCTCGGAGGCGCTATGCCCTACCATGTCGCAAAAGGCGGAGTTAACTCGGAGGAACTGCCCCTCGGAAGAGGTGAAGGTCATGCCTATCGGCGCAGCATCAAAAGCCATGCGGAAGCGCTCCTCGGCGTTCCTGAGCGCCTCGGATATTTCGGCGGCCTTCTCTACGTTCGTAATGACCTGTTGAGTCTCGAAGCGATCACCAAGCACAATTGCGCTGACCAGCACCACGGCAAGGATGCTCCACTCCCCCCAGAGTTCGGTACTGGTGTCGCGCAGAAACAACGTCATTGGCGCTATTAACACAATGCCAATCAGCGCCGTACCGAGAGATCCCACTAGGCCAAAGACCATGCCCGCGTAAATGACGGGAATGAACAGCAACAAAATCCACACAAAATCAGGGAAAGGGATTATGGCTTGGTCTTGAACGACAGTGGCGACAAAATGGAGGAGGACGACGACAGCGACCATGGCTTGGGCCCGCCAGAAACGAAAGTCCGAGAGCGGTGGGTGGGTCAGGTTGACAACAAGGTCTTTACGGGACCTTCGGACTGCGTTCGCGACAGGCGTATACGAGATAATAAGCCCCCTTGCCTGCACCTCGAATGCAAGACATCACAGTACTATGCGCTGGCGGAGGGAGGAACTGAGATGCTCGGGTTACAGATCGAGTCCGAAGTCCGGGCTCGGCGGCTCCAAGAGGTCGTCGCCGGACAACACATACGCTGCCGCCGCCGGTGTGTCCTTGGCCACGGCGAACGTGCGGGCTCGTTGGGCAGCATCGAGGACACGACTGCGCTGAGCCTCTTGCTCATGACTGACAAGCACGTCGTCGAGAGTGGTGTCCGGTGCGGCAATCGACCAGCGGTCAAAGTAAGCAGCGCTAGTGGCGACCTCTCCTACCCATTGTTCGTAGCCTTCGCCCGTCGCAGGAGGATCGCCCAAGTCCTGTACCCAGGACTCGCCGCGGTCGATTGCCTCGTCAGCAAGCGTACGGGCGCGTTGTTCAACGGCGGCAGCACGATCGTTGAGTGCGAGTAGGACGTCGGGGTCGGTTATCCCGGTTGGGCGGGGAAAGAGGCCAGCCACGAGTTCGGTTGCCGGTGGGTTCGGGTAGCCCATTCCGGTTACGTAGCGATCGATGCGGTGGTGCAGGACACTGGCCACGTCGTCGGCGTCATCGAAAGAACGACCCATGACCAGCAGTGGCAGTTCGGTGTGAACGTCGAAGCCTCGATTCTCCGCGTCTCGTAGTTGCGCGAGTAGTGCTGCATACGCGGGGGAGGCCTCGGCCTGAGCGAGCTCGGTGTCGCTCAGTCCTGACTCTCTGAGCACTTCATTCCAGCGTGGGCCTTCAGCCATCGAGACAATGGTGTCGTACTCAGCGACGAGTTCGGCAATGGACTGAGTCTGGGACTGGCGAATCATGTCGGTAGCGGACACGTCGGCTCCCTCGTGATGCAGTACGCCGGCGAGTACTTCGAGAGCGCTCGGAATCGCGGTAAGTCCATCGTGGCCGGTGTCGGGATCAGGATTGTATTGCGTGTCGACGTAGAGATGGTTGGACTCCGAGCCTCGCGTCAAGGCCACGTATAGCACCTCACGAGTGGTGGTCGGACTCACAAATGCGTGGGCGGTATCCACGGTGCGACCCTGCGCGCGGTGCACGGTCGTCGCGTAAGCCAGTTCGACGTGTTCGGTGACGTACCTGGCCGGCAGGACGACCGAGCCATCTCCGTCGATTCGAGTGACGGTTAGTGAACCGTCATCGTGGATTGCAGAGACGGTCCACACTCCGCCGTTCTTGACCCACCCGGTGTCCGCCAAGAGTCGTCGGTTGTTCTCACGCGTCACGACGAGATCGTTGACGCCAGCCGTCATGGCCCCCGCGACGTCGACTCCTTCGTCGACGACCGCACCACTGGCGATCCGCTCGGCTCGAGCACGGGCGTTGAGTTTATTCACGGTCGTAGTGTCGCTCGCGAGCATCAACGAATGCAGGCCGCGTTCGCCATCGGCCCGCCACGCGTCGTAGAGGGCGTCGAGCATGTCGTCGCGGGTGCCGTCAGCAATCCGCTCGTGGGTCGCGTACGCGCCAAGGGCTGAACTCGTTCCGTTACGGATGCCGAGACTGGCCGCTTTCTCCCAGGCGGCGCTGAAGCGGCGAACGTCCGCCAGCGTCGGGGCGTCGTCACCGCGGTCGCGCACGAGAGTGCGAAACATTCCTCCGGCATCAACACTGGAGAGTTGCGCCCCGTCTCCGACGAGGATCACCTTGGCCCGCGCGTCGAGTGCGGCTGACGTGAGTTCATCGAGCGCGAACGTAGAAGCGAGACTGGCCTCGTCGACCACAATGAGTTGACCCTCTCGAAGGGTCCAGCGCGCGAGGGCCTCTTCGCGGCTGGCGATGCTCGCGAGTAATCGGGGATTCGGTGCGCGACCCACCCGTTCGATGAGTCGTACCTTCTCACGTAACTCCTCGAGTTCGCGAGTTCGTTGGCCGTGTTGGCGATGCTCGTAGAGCCACTTGGCGAGGTTGTCGGTATCGATGCCCATGTCCTCACCCAGGACTTCGGCCGCGGCAGCAGAGGGGGCGAGTCCGGTGACCGAACCGGCGCCGTGCTCCGCCTCCCACGCGGCACGAAGCCCGGCCATGGCCGTGGACTTGCCGGTGCCCGCGGGGCCGACGAGGAGATCAAGGGCATAACCCGAGGTGGTGATCTGCTCGACGGCGAGGGCCTGATCAGAAGAGAGCGTGAACGTCTTGCCGGGTAGGGATTGCTTGGTGACGCTTGCGACCGTGTCGCTGCTAACAACGGCGGCGTCAGTGCGCTGGCCGGCGTCGAGTAGTCGTGCTTCGGCATCGAGCAGCGTCGTCGAGGTGTAGAGCCAATGGCCTGTTCTCTGGAACTTTGAAGTGCCATCGGCGCGAAGCAGAAAGCGTGGCGTGTGGTGCAGGTCGGGCGTGGTGATCAAGAGTGCCTGGGTGACAGCGAGGTCGGTGGTCCGAGAGGCGGTGAGAATTCGCTCAGTGGGTGTCTTGAAGCGCACTCCCTGCATCTGGCGAAAGACTTCCGCCTGGACGTTGGCGCGAGAGAACGTCGGACGCTTCGAACTCACGATCTCTAGGGCCGTAGTGGCGATATCGAGCAGGATCTCGTCCTCGAACTGTGCGCTCGTGAAGGCGTGTCAACGCGCGGGGGTCGCCGCCGTGTTGGACGGACTGTTCAGTTTCGAGACGCTGACGGTACTGTCTTCGAACTGCGACAGACTGGGAGTGGATGCCGACGATCTCTCAGGCGATCCACAGTCGCTCCAGTTCATAAGTGTGAGAATATAGCGAACGGGCGGCGCCTTCGCAACAAACGTTGCTGGTATCGTCAGGACCAATCAACTATCCGCCCGGCATTCTTCGAAGGGAATCGTATGACAGCGATCAAGGCTCAACCAACTGAATCAGTCGCTATGCGGCGGTACGCGGGCGCAAACGCGACCGGTCCGGTCCCGATCGTCACCTCCAAGTCTCGATGGGCGAAGGACGCACACACGACCGGTCAAGTTGCGGTGATCAAGTCCAACTCAGCTCGCTGAACGTACGGTTCGGGCGTCAGAAACGAGAGTCAGCGGCTCCGCGCGGGACTGCATGACTGGAGCTTAAGTTCCACGACTACTTTGACGAGGCCGCCAGAACGAATCTTTCGGCAAGTTCTGTCGAGGCCGAGAGGTGCTGATGGAGGTAACTCGCGAAGAGTCTTGGCGAGGCGTAACCCGCGAAAGCAGACCCGAACCGCCCGGTCATTTCCAAGGCACCGCCCGGAGGTGACACCTCGGACCGGTGATACTCGTGTCCGCGTAGGTGCGTGCCCGTCGGTCCGAAGAAACTCTCGGTCTGGGTCGTGGCGCTGCGGTAGCCCAGCGTGAGTTTCTCCGTCATCCTGGCGTGGACGCCGGGGAGGACCCCCGCCATAGAGACTCCGTCGAGCGAGTCACAAAGCCAGAGGTACCCACCGCATTCGGCCCAGGTGACTAGACCGGCACCAAGGCGACGACGGACGTCGTCGAGGAGTGCATTGTTGCTCGCCAGAGCGGCCGCGTAGACCTCTGGGAACCCTCCTCCGGCGTAGAGTGCATCGCATCCGTCGGGTAGTTGAGTCTCGTTCAGGGGATCGAACAGCACGGTCTCGGCGCCGGCCTGGCGCAGAAGTTCAAGGTTCTCGGGGTAGACGAAGCTGAACGCCGGACCCGCACACACCGCGATGCGACAGTGCCCCACTTCTTTGGCGCGTGGCACGCCTTCGACACTTCGCGTTGGGGCCGAACGTGCGAGGCTCACGATGGCATCGAGGTCGAGCGCTCGCGCGATCATCTCGGACAGTCGCAGTATCGAGGCTCTGATCTTCTCGGGTTCCTCGGCCACCGGCACGAGACCGAGGTGGCGCTCTCGCCAGACCAGGGCGTCGTCTTTGTAGATCGCACCGAGAACCGGTATCCGCAGGGGCTCCAGCGCTTCTCGCAGGAGTGTCTCGTGGCTCGCGCTTCCGACGAGGTTCAAGATGATTCCGGCGAGGCGGACCCTCGGGTCCAGGGTGGCGAATCCGTGGACGATCGCCGCCACCGAGCCACTCATCGCGGACGCGTCAACGACCAGGAGCACCGGTGAATCAAGCAGTCGACTCACCGAGGCAGTCGAGCCGTCAATTCCCGGGACGCTTGAGCCGTCGAACAGCCCCATGACTCCCTCGGCGATCAAGATGTCGGCACCCTGTGATGCATCGGCTGCCAGCCCTGGGACGAGTGATTCGCCGGAGAGAAACACGTCGAGCGAGCGAGCCGGGCGACCGGTGGCGAGGGCGTGATAACTGGGATCAATGAAATCGGGGCCGACTTTGGCCGAACTGACCCGTAACCCTCGTGCGGTGAGCGCCGCCATGATGCCGGTTGCCACGGTGGTCTTACCGACTCCGGAATGAGTGCCGGCGACAACGATGCGTGGGCCAAGTTGCGGAATAGAACGAGACTCTAGCAGCGCCTTCGTTACCAGCACACTCTTGACTGTGTGCTCGGTCTCGCGCGGTTCGAGACTCATCATGTCGAGAAGTGCGTCACCGTAATGAGAAGTGTTGAACCTACGCGATACCTGACGCGAAGAGTAGAATCTTCGAACTTCTAGAGTCGCACCGAGGGGCCGCACCCGTGTACGAGCAGCACAACGACCCGACGAGGGTTCGCCAAATTTCTCTCGAACCCTGGAGCGGGACTTGGGACGATGATGACCCTAATTCGAATTTCAAGGCCGATGTCGCGCTCTACTCGCTGGTCGATCCGCTGGTGACCTTGCGGGGACTCTCCGCGGCGACCGAACTACCGCTGGGTGCTCTCGCGCACTACGTGTTGGCACGCTTTGCCACCGCGGGGTCGAGTGGAATGCTCGAACTGGGTCCCGCGATTATCCAGCGGCTCTGGGAACCCGTGGCTCGAGCTGAAGAGACCGGAGACGACCAGGACCGGTTGCGTGCCTATGGTCAACTTCGAGAACTAC
>Ga0307375_10001216_pt1 | contig 28634 bp, 32 predicted proteins | sample TR1MG_FD_202531 | JGI IMG/M metagenome (GOLD analysis project Ga0307375, IMG submission 202531) | Soil microbial communities from Risofladan, Vaasa, Finland - TR-1 | ecosystem: Environmental > Terrestrial > Soil > Coastal area > Acid sulfate soil | place: Finland: Risofladan, Vaasa | collected...
TGGCCGGTCAGCGACCTTTGCTTGGAGGGCGTCGACAGATCGCTTGGCGGCTCTTGCCCCATGGTCACTGACCGACCCATTTCTGCCAGTGGCGGGACCGCAGAATGGCGAAATGACGGTGATTGAAGACAATCTCAACCAGCAACCGCGGAAGCGGTTAGGATTCCGCACGCCACAGCAAGTTTTCGATGCTTCCTTCAATCGCGATGCACTTCGTACTTGAGTTAGCCAAGCACCGGGATGCAACTATGACCGATGGGGAGCATCGTTGGCGTCCAAGTATCAGACGAAGTGAGTGCCCTCACAGCCGCTTGGCAACTGGACTTTTTTTGCGCGTGCGAGTTTCAAGGGGTAGACGACGATGAAGCGGATCGGTTTGGCGCTGTTGCTCACCCTTTCATGGGTAGCCGCCCGGGGGCAAACAACAAACTGCCAAGTTATTGGCGACAATATCCGGTGCACACAAGTGCCGACACTTCAGCCAGTGACTCCTCCAGTTACGCCAACCCCGGCTTTACCCATCTATCAATCGCCACCCCAGCCCCTCCCTCCGCCCGCGCCCACGTTTATGCAGCAACAGCAGCAACGGCAGCAACTTGAGCTGCAGAGGGAGCAGTTGCAGCTGCTGCAGGATCAGCGTCAGGCACTGGAAGATCAGCAGCGCGCCGGTGCGAGTACTCTGGAGCAGCCGGATGATACTGTGCTGAAAGCGGCCTATTGCACAGGGGTCATCTCTGCAGAGGTGAAGGAATCGAAGGCCTTGCAGTCTGCTGCGGCCACGTTGCCTCCCCGGTATGTTGAAAGCGCCCAGAAGGAAACCACGAAAATGGTTGACCTGGATGAGGCCAAACTGGAGCGGGTGGAAGCATACGTGAATCAACGAGCAGCCACACTTCAACCCGCACCATTGAACGGCGCAGTGCGGCAAGGTCGGGACGATTGGTCACAGATACCCATGCAGACCGCCAGCTGCGACAGCCAGTGCCCAAGACCTACCAAGGGCACCATAAAGGAGACTGCGGCTTGCCACGCACGTTGCGGTGAAGAGAGCGATGCCTATCAGCACACGAAAATTTGTCAGCAGCTCAACTTCCTCCCCTATTGAACAATATCTTGGCCGGAGTCAGCTAGGTGTTTTGCGCGCTCCTGGATTTGACCAAGCTGCCGAAAATTGAGTGGCCCGAGTGGACGCTCATCAGACGCAGTGTGGGCTGAACGTGCGCCAGTAGTGAGGTTGGTCAGTCGAAAGCGCGCACGATGGTAAATATGGCACGAGCACCAACAGGGGAGGAGCCAATTTGAGTACCGCGAATCGTCGTTGCCGGGAGAAATTCCATGAGGCGCTTCACCGCCTAGCGGTCGCAGAGGGCGATGTGCGGAGCCGACTGAAAGGCGCTTACCGCCTCCTCCGTTGCCTATCTGAAGACCAGGTTCCATCAGATCTCAGAGCAGAACGGGCCGCTATCCTGAAGGCGCTTACGCGATATGGACCAGAGTGTGATCCTGATGGAACCCTGTATCAGGCAGCCATCGACCACACGATGAGCAGAATAAAGAACCGTACAGGTCGAGCCATAGCCGAACGCATATACAACCTCGTTCAACTGGTTGACTGACGTTTGGCCCGCCTTCGGTTCCGGAGGCGCTTCCTTTTTCCAAGCAGCTCTGCGCGACCGGCTGTTCTTGGCCGGTTGTTGGCGTTGCCCGATGGTCCCCGTCCGACCCACTTAGGTCGTTGGCGTCTAAACGTGGAATGTATGAAGACGGCAGGACTCCACTTGTCCAAAGTTGAATCCTTGCGGGGCGCAGCTCACAAACCGAGAAAGAAAACCGGTGCTATCGCTGCGAGCGTCGCTACGATTTGCAACGCGACGACACCAAGCGCTTGTCGGGGGACGCGTGGCAGCCATTTGATTGCGAAGAAAGCTAGTAGAGGTACCTGCCCAGCCATAAGGAGCTGCCAGACATGGGCAGTGAAACCTTCGTCGGCTTCGTGGACAACGCCGGATAGGGCAATGCTACCGAGCACGACCGCCAACGCAGTGAGTGACATTGCCATGGGAATAAACGCACTTGGCAGTTTAGCGAGTGTGATAACCGAACCAGGATATTGATTCATTGCAAACCTCACTCTTGAAGTTGGAAATACACGCTCGCCAAGCGCTGACCATATGACGTTTGCCAGCGCGCGACGGTCGCTGCGCCCGGTTTGAAGAAGTGCCTCGAACTCTTCGCCATAGCGCTCTCTCCAACCGCGCGGATACAGGCGTACGAGCCAACGGGCGAGCTTCGGGTTCAAACGAACTCCAGTCTCTTCAGTCCAGCTCTGGTGAACTGTTGCAGAGTATTCAGTTTGGCGCGCAAAACGCGCTTGCCCTCGGCGGTAATGCAATAGGGCCGCCGCCGATCTTCGGGTGGTAGCGGTTCAATCCAACCCTGCTGTTCCAGTCGCGCGATGGCCCCGTACAGCGTGCCTGGACCCAGGCGTGTCCCACACATGCCGGCAATGTCCTCGATCATGGCGTGACCATGCTTAGGCCCCGTAGCAAGGCTGGCGAGCACCAGCAACGGCGGGTCGGAGTAATGGCCCATTCCCGCATCGCTTTCGGTTTTTGCTACGTCTGGCGTACTTCGCATGGCGTAGTAATAGCGCACCACTCATCCTGTTGCAAGGGATATCCCGACAATTTGCGTCTACAGAGTGCTCTGCTCCGTTTCAATCTCTTGCGAGTGGCCGTTTTGCGGCGAGCATTTGAAGAGGTCCACCGGCCGTTGTTGGCCGACCCCTGCCGGACGGCCTCTTGAGCGTCGACACACTTTGCAATGCAGATCACGATGTGGTGGCGCATTATTGCGGCAAAACGGAAAGAGTCGACCCCTCGCGACCACCCAACACCGCCATGACAGTCGCTGCACCGCAACAGCCACCGATGACGTGGCACCTGATATTGCGCAGCCTCTTCACGCTGCGTCCCGGCCCGTGGCGATGGAGCAGGGGTGTCACGGCTGCCTTGGGTATGGGGCTGCCGCTTCTGCTGTTCACGCTGGCCGGTCATCAGGCGCTCGGGCTCATGACCCTGCTCGGTGGTTTCACCGTTCTCTATGGTGATCGACTGCGATGGGGCGAGCGCCTGAAGGCGTTGCCTGTGGTTGGCCTGGGCTTCGTACTGGCCTCCACGCTGGGCGTTTTATGCTCGGCCCATGGATGGTTGCTGGCCATCTGCCTTGCGCTGGTGGCTGCGCTGGCATGTGCCATCAGTTTTGGAATCAGGCTGGGGGCTCCCGGCCCCATGCAATTCGTGTTGGTGGCGGGAATCAGTGGCCATATGGCCGCATCCGTGACTACCCCCAACGGCTTCACCCTCAGCGAACTGCGGATTCCGGCAATGGTTGCCGTGGGTGCCGCGATTGCCTACCTGACGGTGATCTCTCCTCTCCTGCTACCACGCCTACGGCACGCTGATGGCCCCGCAGCCAGCCTACAGAAGCTGTTTCCTCGCATCCCCTTTGATCGCGAAGTCTCAATCATCACGATCCGGGTGATCGCTGCAGTCACCCTTGCCGGCGTGGCAAGTCTGCCGCTTGGGGTACACCGCGCTTACTGGGTCGTGCTGGTGGCCGGTGTCATATTGCAGGCCAGTCATGTCTTGCAGGTTTCCGTGCTGCGATCCTTCCACCGAGTTCTGGGCACCCTCCTTGGTCTGGGTATTTTCTGGCTGATTATGCAGATCCAGCCGTCCGGGCTCTGGCTGGTCCTGGTTGTTTCCTTGTTGCAGTTCGCCACCGAGGTCGTCGTTGCTCGCAACTACGCTTTTGGTTTGCTATTCATCACACCCATGGCGTTGATCATTGCAGCAGCGGGACAGGAGTCTTCGCCACGCGTCGTCGTCAGCGATCGAATTATCGATACTCTCTTGGGTATCGCCATCGCCATGACAGTGTTGCTGGTCGACTGGTGGGTGCGCAGCCGGCGGATCAGCACTTGATGAGAGCCATATCAAGGCACGCCTATGACTCCGCCGTTCGCACTACAACACCTCCCCGGCGCCGACGTGGCCGATGCAGGCCAGTCCCGGACTGCCGCTTGCAGATGATCGAGCGGCCTCGACGCCTGCCGAAGATCAGACATGGGATGGATCCGGATATCGTCAGTGACCCGCATCCATGACATCGTCCCCATCCACACGCCTGACCTTATGCGTCGCGCTGGTCGGTAATCTGCTAGTTACGGCGACCAAGAGCCTTGCAGCCCTATGGACCGGCAGTTCGGCGATGCTCAGCGAAGCGGTGCATTCTTTCGTCGATACTGGCAACGAAATCCTGCTGCTATACGGCATGCGTCGCTCGAAACGCCACGCCGACCCTGAGCATCCGTTGGGCTACGGTCGAGAGCTGTATTTCTGGAGCTTCATCGTCGCGTTGCTGGTCTTCGCGCTAGGTGCCGGCGTGTCGCTCTACCAGGGTATTTTGCATGTCCGCCACCCGCAGCCGATCAGTCACCCGTTGGTGAGTTACGTGGTGTATGGGCTGTCGTTCCTGTTCGAGGGCGCCTCGTGGTTGGTTTCGTTGCGCCAGTTCAAGGCTGCCAAGGGTTCGCTCGGTTACTACGAAGCCTTCCGCTGCAGCAAGGATCCGCCGTCCTTCATGGTGCTGTTCGAGGACAGCGCAGCCCTGCTCAGCATCGCGATCGCCACCGTCGGCACGTTCGCGGCCACGACGCTCGATGCACCAGTATTCGACGGCGTCGCCTCAATCCTGATCGGCATGGTGCTCGCAGATACCGCCGCCGTGCTTGCGCGAGAGAGCAAGAGTCTGCTGATCGGCGAACGTGCCGATCGCCGGCTCAGCGCCTCGATCATGCGCATCGCCGAAGAACAGAGTCCGATCGCCTGCGCCAACGGACTGCTCACCGTGCAGCTCGCGCCCAACCAGATCGTCGTCGCACTCAGCCTGGAGTTTGCCGACGACATCCGCGCTTCGGAAATCGAGGACCTGGTGCGCACGCTCGAACTCGAAATTCGCCAGCTCCATCCGGAAGTCGTGGCCCTGTTCGTGAAACCGCAAACCGGCGAAGGCTACAGGGCTGCCGTTCGTCGACGCTTTGGATCAGCCACCAAAGAGTAGCCGGCATCCTGCGAAGTTTCGGAGGTTCGTCCGTCCTTCACCGATAACGCGCCTCAGCCAGATCCAGCTCACGGATGAGCTTGCGCGATGTCTCGTCGGAAATCCTCTGCTGCCGTGTGAGGTTGAAAATTTCAGCGCGCTCCGCCTGCAGGGCAGCCAGCCGCAACGTGCGTTCGACTTCATCGGCCTTGCGCAATTGTGCGGCATCACCTTCGGGACTATCGCAATCCAGCCTGCGTTGATAGAACGCCAGCACGCGGGTGGCGGTATTGGTGTAGATGTCCGCGTCGGCAGCAACGCTATTCTGCGAAAGCTCTTGCTGAGTCTTTTCCACGGCGGCGATTGCTACCGTCGCGGCGGCATGACGGGCTTGGTCCTCTTCCCGTTGCGCGGCCGGCTCGCTGGGCAGCACCAGCCCTTTCAAGAGGGCTGGAAGCCCGAAGCTGGCCGCCAACAGCGACAGCAGAATGACCGCCGTGGCCAAGAATATCGTGAGGTCCCGCGCTGGAAATGCTGTGCCATTGGGCATCAGTAACGGCAAGGTCATGACGCCGGCCAGTGTGATCGCGCCGCGCACCCCCGCCAGCGACATCGCCAGGATGATCCGCCAGTGCGGCTTGCTCATGCGCTCGCCGCGGTGGCGCGCCCGCAGCAGGGTCAACCGCATCGATACCCACACCCAGACAAAGCGCAGCACTCCTAGCCCCACGTTAATCGCCAGCGCATACACCACCAGGCACCAGGAATTGAGGTGCCCACTCTGCTCCACCGAGACCGCCGCTCCGCGCAGGATCCCGGGCAGCTGCTCGCCCAGCAGCACGAACATGACGCCGTTCAGAGTAAGTTGCACCGTGCTCCAGACCGCGCCCCGCCTGAGCCGGGTGGTGGCCAGCGCCCGGCCGCCGAGTTCCACGTAGCTCGTCGTAATACCTGCCGCCACGGCCGCCAGGATGCCAGAAGCCTGTACCTTCTCGGCCAGCAGATACGCCCCGAACGGGATCAGCAGACTGAGCAGGATCGACGACCCGCTTTCCTCGCCGAACTGCCGCGACAGCCAGCGCTGCACCAGACTCACGGCAAGGGTAAAGATCACACCGATACCCAAGCCCGCCAAGGCTACCCAGAGAAATGAAAGCGACGCCGACGCCAGCGAGAAGGTACCGGTCATCGCAGCCGCCACGGCGAACCGGAAGCAGACCAAACCGGACCCATCGTTGAGCAGCGATTCGCCTTCCAGGATATGCATTAGGCGCTTGGGGATCGACACCCGCGCCGTGATCGATGACACGGCGACGGGATCGGTAGGCGACACGATCGCCGCCAGCGCAAACGCCACTGCCAGTGGCATCGACGGAATCAGCCAGTGGATCAGGAAACCGGCGCCAACCACGGTGAACACCACCAGTCCCAACGCCAGTTCCAGGATCACGGTCTTGTCGCGCAGCAGTCCGTCCTTCGGAATGCGCCAGCCATCGAGGAACAGCAACGGCGGCAGGAACAGCAGGAAGAACACCTCCGGATCCAGCACCACTCCATGTTTGAGTACTCCGGAGATCGCCGATCCTATCGCGATCTGCATTAAAGGTAGCGGCAACGAAAACGGCAGCACGCGCACCAGATAGCCACTGGCCAGCACAGCCAGCAACATCGCCAACACCAGTTCGATCGAATCCACACCTTCACCTGATAGTAGGGTTCGCGCCGCCATGCGGAATGCCGTTAGAGTGAATGATGGTGGACCGATTCATGCCTCTTGGCATTGACATGTTCGTCAACGGACCGGCCGTTGAAAGCCTGTAGCCGTCATCCGAATCTCATTCACCCTTTGGCGGGCTGCGCCTGCCAGCCCGTTGCGCCGCGTGCTGAGACGCACAGTGCGCCGGGTCGGCTATCACCAACCCACACTGACCGAGTTAGTCCTACGGTACCCAACAGCCGCACATCATCTTTCCGGAAGTAGGCACCGAAGCTGCAGCGATACGGTTAACGCGAGGATCGTTCGAGCTTTGCATCGATACTGGCTGACCCGGCACCATATTTGACAAACGTTAGAAATCCACCCGCGATCGAGAGATTTTTCATGAAGTTGATCATCTGGCTCTGATCGGCAAAATTCGTGTGCGCGATCAGTGCCGCAGCCACGGTGAACAGTGCAAGGATGGCTGCCACCCAGCGCGTCTTGAAGCCGAACAACAGGGCCAGACCGCCACCCAACTCGATGAGTATGACTAGAGGGGTCACTACGCTCACCAGGGGAATGCCCATCGAGGTAAAGTAGCCCTCGGTGCCGCTGAAGCCCGTCATTTTCTGCCAGCCGGAAATGATGAAAATTTGCGCCATCAACAGGCGCGCCGCGATGCTGATCAACTTGTCCACGATAGTCTCCTTGGTCATAAGGTTGAATACGCAGGTTGACTTGGCACGAATGAGCCGGTTTATTTAATCGGCTCGAACGCGACAACGAGCGCAGGAGGATGGCCGGCAGTCTCTCGGCTATTCCTAAATCCGATCATCCCCCTCACCGCAGGTGCCGCGCAATCGGCCCGCCAATATGTAATGGTGTAGGCGCGCAAGAACTTACCCCTGATCCGCTGTGGCGCCGACGACAATACGTAACTGTTTGCGTAAAATTACCTCTGCCTGCCCCCTCGGATCCATTCGAAATTAATCCATTGCATACTTTGGCGAAACTGGAGTAGCGTGGCTGCCCCAACTGACGGCTCTCTAGCAGCCGCCGTGCGCACTGCAACTCTGTGGAGCAGCAGCAAGCCATGGCACAGGACAGAAACGATAACGTTGCCACATGCCTGGCCAGTCCCACTGACCTGTCGCGGCGCCGCCTGCTTGCAGGGTTACTGACCGCATATACCGCCTCGCTTATTCCGTGGGCGCTGGCTCAGCCGGCCCCCCATGCTTATCGCGGTGCATTCACCGCGCTATCTGCGATCCTTGTCGGCCGCCGGGCACTCGATGCTGCGCAATCGAGCCGCCTGTACAACGCACTAGCCGCTACGCATCCGCATTTTCCGGCGGACGTTCATGCCTTGCTGGTGCTGATCAGCCAGCGCCAGATCGACCCGTTGAACCTTCAGCAGGTACTGGATGCCGAACAATCTGCGCTGGCCCCTTTGCCGCGATTGATCGTTACGGCCTGGGCCCTTGGCGTGGTAGGCAGCGGCGAAGGCGCGCGCTGCGTTGCCTACGAATCAGCACTTGACGCAGTGATCGTCGCCGACGTGCTGAAGCCACCGACCTATGCCTACGGTACGTACGGCAGCTGGACCCTCAAACCGCGCTGAGGAGGGAGATTTGATGTCCGTACAGCTATCGGCTGACATCGTTGTGATCGGATCAGGCATCGTCGGCGCGCTAGCCGCTCGCCGGCTTGCGCAGCAAGGCGCCTCGGTTCTGATCCTGGAAGCAGGACCGCGGCTTGAGCGCGCACGTGTCTTAGCCGCATTCCGAAATTCGCCGATCAAAGGCAATTGGATGGCGCCATACCCGCCATCGCGGTGGGCACCACATCCCATCTATGTGCCTAAGGACAACGGCTACCTGAAACAGGCTGGCCCCTATCCGTACCCGGCTGAGTACATCCGCGCGGTCGGCGGCACCACGTGGCACTGGGCTGCGATGGCGTGGCGGCTCGTACCGAATGACGTGCGCATCAAGAGCTTGTATGGCGTCGGCGTCGACTGGCCGCTGAGCTATGACGAACTCGACCCCTGGTACCAAGAGGCTGAGAAACTTCTCGGCGTGGCCGGTGCCGACAATACCGGCTCGCCCCGCAAGCAGCCGTTTCCGATGGAACCGGTGGCTGAACCGTGGTCGATGCGCCGCTTCCGCGAACGGCTGGCCCCGGCGTACCCAGTGGTTGCCAACACTGTGGCGCGCAACAGTCGCGGGTACGACGGTAGGCCGGCCTGCGTCGGCAACAACAGCTGTCAGCCGATCTGCCCGGTCAACGCGCAGTACCTGGGCATCAACGCGGTGGAAGCGGCCGAGGCCGCCGGTGCGAAGGTGGTTCCTGACGCGGTGGTCTACCGCATCGAGCACGAGGCCAAGGGCCGTATCGCGGCGGTGCACTACTACTCACCCGACAGGGCCGAACACCGTGTCACCGGCAAGACGTTCATTCTCGCTGCGAACGGTATCGAGAGCCCGAAGCTGCTATTGCTGTCCGCCAGCGACACGTACCCAACTGGACTGGCCAATAGCTCCGGTATGGTCGGCCGCAACCTGATGGACCACCCAAGCACGTCGCTGACGTTTTATGCCGACGAGGAGCTTTGGCTGGGCCGCGGGCCGCAGAGCCCCAGCTCGATCAACACCCTGCGCGACGGCCCGTTCCGTTCCCAGCACGCGCCATACCGGCTCGACTTCACCAATATCTCGCAGGTGCTCAGTGTCACCAGCGACTTGATCAAGGAGGGCGTGTACGGCGCGGAGTTCGAGAAACAGTTGCGCTGGCGCGCCGCGCGCCAGGTCAGTGTAAAGAACGTGCTGGAGGTGCTGCCCAACCGCGACAACCGCATCACGCTCAGCTCGGAAAAAGACGCCATGGGCATCCCGAAACCGGAGGCTCACTACGCAATCGACGACTACACGCGTCGCGGCGCGGAAGTATCCAAGGCGGACTTCACGCGCATTGCTGAACTGATGGGCGGTACCGGCCTCCGCTTCAGCGCGGACGGCCAGTACGCCAACAACCAGCACATCACCGGCACGATGAGCATGGGCAACGACCCGACGACCTCGGTGGTCGACGCGTTCGGCCGCACCCATGACCACGAGAATCTGTTTATCTGCAGCACTGGCGTGATGCCCACCGCGGCCACGATGAACTCCACTCTCACGGCGGTGGCGCTGGCGCTGCGTACCGCAGAACACATCCTGCCGGCGAAGGATGCACATGCAACCGCCTCGCACCGGGGACGCGAGGGGAACCTCGCATGAACACGCCGACCCGCTGCGTCGCGCTGCTCGTCTCGATGGGTCTGCTCGGTCTGTTTATCGCCGCACCTGCCAGGGGCGCCGACCCTAGCGATGCCACTCTGCTGCAACGCGGCCAGTACCTTGCGACCGTCGGTGACTGCGTTGCCTGCCATACCGCGCCCAGTGGCAAGCCATACGCCGGCGGGCTGAAAGTGCCCACGCCGATCGGCGACATCATCGCCACCAACATCACGCCATCGGCCAGAGCCGGCATCGGCCGCTACACCGAGCAGCAGTTCAGCGATGCCTTGCGCAAGGGCATCCGCGCCGATGGCAAGCATCTGTATCCGGCGATGCCGTACACCTCGTATGCGCAAGTCACCGATGCCGACGTGCATGCGTTGTACGCCTACTTCATGCACGGCGTGGCCCCGGTGGACAGCATGCCGACGCCGACCCGGCTGCCGTTCCCGTTCAACATCCGGCTGTCGATGGCGGCGTGGAACCTGCTGTTCCTCGACAGCAAGCCGTTCACACCCGACCCGGCCAAGAGCGCCGCGTGGAACCGTGGCGCCTATCTGGTGCGCGGACTGGCCCATTGCAGCACCTGCCACACGCCACGCAACCTGCTGATGGCCGAGGAGTCGTCGCACGAATTGGCGGGTGGCGCCGTCGGCACCTGGCTGGCGCCGAACATCACCTCCGACGCGAACAGCGGCATCGGCAACTGGAGCGAACAGGACCTGGTCGACTACCTGAAGCTCGGCCACGCCCTTGGCAAGGCGCAGGCGGCCGGCCCCATGGCCGAAGCTGTCGACCACAGCCTGCAATATCTCGGCAGCAGCGACCTGCGGGCGATCGCCACCTACCTGAAGACGCTGCCGGCGCAGCATGAGCCGGCCGATACGCACGCCATCGACAGGTGGGGCGCCGCGTTCGACGGCATGGCCGACCAACGCGGTACACCGCTGCCCGACGACGCCAACCGGTGGAGCGGCGCGCAACTCTACGACGCGCATTGCGCCACCTGTCACCAGGCCAGCGGCGAAGGAAGTTTCGATGGCGGGCTGCCGCCGTTGTTCCACAACACCGCCACCGGCCGCGCCGACGCCGACAACCTGGTGCTGGTGATCCTCGATGGCATCCGCTGGACCGACGCTTCCGGCGTACACATGCCGGCTTTTGCGGACAGTCTGAACGACCAGCAGATCGCCACCCTGGCCAGCTACCTCACCCAGCACTACGGCAATCCAGCCGCCACGGTCAGCGCGGAACAGGTGCGGGTGCTGCGTGCCGGCGGCGCGCCATCGCACCTGGTCGCGCTGGCGCGCTGGGCAATGGTCGTGGTGGTGCTGCTGATCCTCGCCATCGTCATCCTGCTGATTCGGCGCAAGCAGCGCCGGACATCCTCCGGCCGGCCCTGATCTCATGCGCAACCATTCCCGCACGACTCGTCGCCTGGCGCTGCGTGGCGCGCTGTGGTGGTGCACGTTGCCGGCCTTGGCGCAGCAGGCCAGTGACGGCAGCTGGCTCAACCAGCCCACGTTGACCGGCAACTGGGGCGGCGCACGCAGCAACCTGCAGGAGGATGGCATCACCCTGCGCGCGCACTGGACTACCGAGAGCGCGGGCAATGTTTCCGGCGGCCGCTACCAGACCGCGCGCTACACCCAGCAACTCGACTTCGGCGCGGACTTCGACCTCGACAAGCTGTGGGGCGTCCCCAACGCAAAGATCCAGTTCACAGTCACTGACCGCGCCGGCCGCAGCCTCACGAACGACGCGTTGGGCAACATGTTCTCAACGCAAGAGCTGTACGGCGCCGGTCAAAATTTCCGCTTGGCCGAGCTGAACTGGCAGCAGGATTTCCTCGACCACAAAGTCAGCATCGAACTGGGCTGGTCGCCGATGGGCGACGACTTCGCGCGGCTTCCGGCGTTCTGCAATTTCCAGAACGGCATCATCTGCGGCCATGCGAATGCGATGACCACCAACAGCGGTGCGCACAACTTCCCCATCGCAGAATGGGGTGGGCGTATCAAGCTGCGGCCCGTCCCGACCTTCTACGTGGCCGGCGGCGTCTACCAGGTGAACCCGAACGCGGGCAACAAGGACCAGGGCTGGAACCTCAGCTTCAAGAGCAGCGGCCTACTGGTGCCGGTCGAGGTGGGCTGGAGCACTCGCGCCGACAACCCCCGGCCCGGCGACTTCAAACTCGGCGCGTACTACAACAGCGCGGGCACGCCCGACGTGCTCACCGACGTCAACGGCCTTTCCGCTGGATTGACCGGGGCCGCATTCGAACACCGTGACGGCCGCTCAGGTGGATATTTTATCGTCGACAAGATGGTCTATCGCGAAGGAGCCGATACCAACCGCGGACTATTCCTGGGCGCCATGGGTGGCGTGGGCGACGCGGCGACCGCGAAGTTCCGCGATTTCTGGATTGTCGGGGGCCACTATCTGGGCACGTTCCCCGGCCGCGACAACGACGTGATCTCATTCATGGTGGCCTCGGCGCGCATCAATCCACGGCTGACCCGATACCAGCGCGATCGCGACCGCGTGATGCTTGGCACCGTACCGATTCAGACCAGCGAAACCGTGCTGGAAGTGGACTACGGCGCGAAGATCGCGCCATGGCTCATGCTGCGCCCCAATCTGCAGTACATCATCCGCCCCAACGGTACCGGCAAGATTCCCGATGCGTTCGTGATCGGGCTCTACACGCAGGCGACCTTCTGAGTGACACGCAGCTTTCCGTTCCCCGGGTCGTCCCGCCAGCCGCTTTTTTACAGCTCATTAACCTGCGCAGTTCCATTGTCTGAAACCGCTTGTAACATTTGTCGTGGCCAGGAGGATTCCATGTCGTCCAAGCAGCACGTCGGCCTGAGCCGGGAGTTCATGGAGCAGCAGCGCCAGCGCCTCATCGCATTGCGCAAGCAGTTGCTGGGTGGTGAGGAGAACAACCTGGCAAGGGAGCGGGCAATCCAGCTGCAGCACGGTGACGAGGCTGCGGAAGAAGAGGATACGGCGCAGGACATGGCGCAGCGGGAAGTCGACCAGGCGCTGCATGACGTCGACGACACCCGCATCGCGAATATCGAGCGCGCGCTGCAGAAGATCGCGGATGGCAGCTATGGCCTGTCCGACCTCAGCGGCGAGCCGATCCCGCAGACCCGCCTCGAGGCCACGCCCGAGGCTATCCTCACCGTGCAGGAAGAACGTCAGCGCGAAGGCCGCCGCTGATTCGTCGCCACACGCGCCGTCATGCCATCGACGCCAACCAGACCGAGATCACCATGAGCATCCTGTCCCCCGGCACCGCCGCCCCAGAGTTCGCCCTCCATTCCACCCCTGACCAATCCGTGGCGCTGAAGGAATTCCGTGGCCGCAACGTGATCCTGGCGTTCTACCCGGCCGACTGGAGCCCGGTGTGCAGTGACCAGCTGGCGCTGTACAGCGAGTTGCTGAACGAGTTCGCGCGGCTCAACGCCCAGCTGCTGGCGATCTCGGTCGACGGCGTGTGGAGCCACGCTGCGCTGGCGCGCGAGCGCAAATACCACTTTCCGTTGCTGTCCGACTTCGAGCCTAAGGGCCAGGTCGCGCGCGCCTACGGCGTCTATGACGAAAAGGTTGGTATCGCCCAGCGCGCACTGTTCGTGATCGACGGCGACGGCGTGATCCGTTGGAGCTACCTGTCGCCGATGGGCGTGAACCCAGGCGCGGCCGGCATCATCAACGCGTTGGAAGCGCTGCCCGCGAACAACGTCCAGAAAACCATCGACGCGCCTGCCACCGACGCAAGGGATGCCTCATGATGCTCGAAGACGCTACGCTGGCCGTGCCGGTATCCGCGCACGACCATATCCAAGGCAATGCGCGTGCTGTGGTGACGCTGGTGGAATACGGTGATTTCCAGTGCCCGGCCTGCGGCATGGCCTATCCGCCGGTGAAACGACTGCAGCATCGCTACGCGGGCAATTTGCGTTTCGTGTTCCGTCACTTTCCGCTGGCTCAGGCCCATCCCAACGCGCACATGGCGGCCGAGCTCGCCGAGGCCGCAGCCGTCGAAGGCCAGTTCTGGGCCATGCACGACTGGTTATACGAAAACCAGGATGCCTGGGTCGCCGCTGGCACTGCCGGCCTGGAAGCCGGCGTGCGCGCGCTGGGTCTGGACGAGCAGGCGCTCGCCGCCACCATGCGCAATCCCGACATCGATGCGCACATCCGCCGCGACTTCATGGGCGGCGTGCGCAGCGGCGTCAATGGCACGCCAGGCTTCTACGTCAACGGTTATCAGTTCCAGGGCGATTTCGATGCGCTGACGCGCGCCATCAGCCGGGTCATCGCCCGGCAGCAATAGATGCCATGGGATAGCTTGCACCACATGCTCAACACCAGGATCACCACGACCATGACCGAGATAACGACGCCTACCTCCCAACCGCTGCCGGGCAATCTGCAGGATCTGCTGCCGCAACTGGAAGCGCTGTACACCGACATCCACGCCCATCCCGAACTGTCGCTGCAGGAAACCCGTACCGCCAAGCTGGCGGCCGAACGCCTGCGCGCGGCCGGCTATGAAGTGACCACCGACGTCGGCAAGACCGGCGTCGTCGGCCTGCTGCGCAATGGCGACGGCCCCACTGTCATGCTGCGCGCGGACATGGACGCACTGCCGGTCGAGGAAGCCACCGGCGTGCCTTACGCCAGCAAGGTCACCGCCGTCGATCGCGAGGGCAATACCGTGCCGGTCATGCACGCCTGCGGCCACGACATGCACGTCACCTGGCTGGTCGGTGCGACCACGCTGCTTGCGCAGACGCGTGACAGCTGGCGCGGCACGCTGATGGCGGTATTCCAGCCGGCGGAAGAGACCGCCGAAGGCGCCCAGGCGATGATCGACGACGGGCTGTTCGAGCGCTTCCCCAAGCCCGACGTGGTGCTTGGGCAGCACGTGATGGTCGGCCCGGCCGGCGCCATCGGCGGGCGCAAGGGGGTGATCACCTCGGCCGCCGACAGCCTGCAGATCCGCCTGTTCGGGCGCGGTGCGCACGGCTCGATGCCGCAGGCGAGCATCGATCCGGTGGTGATGGCGGCGGCGACGGTGCTGAGGCTGCAGACCATCGTCGCCCGCGAGCTGGCGCCGACCGAGGCGGCGGTGCTCACGATCGGCTCGCTGCAGGCCGGCACCAAGGAAAACGTGATTCCCGACGAGGCCGTCATCAAGCTCAACGTGCGCACCTTCGACGAGGGCGTGCGCACGCGCGTGCTCGCTGCGATCACCCGCATCGTCAACGCCGAGGCGGCGGCATCGGGCGCGACGAAGCCGCCGGAGATCACGCCGCTGGACCGCTATTCGCTGGTCAGCAACGACGAGGCGGCGACCACGACCGTGGTCGAGGCCTTCCGCCGCCACTTCCCGGCCGAGCGCATCCGGCAGACCGGGCCAACTTCGGCCAGCGAGGACTTCGGCTCGTTCGGTGCCGAATGGGGCGTGCCGTCGGTGTTCTGGTTCGTCGGTGGCACCGACCCCGACACCTACGCCAAGGCCAAGGCCGCGAACCGGCTCAACGAGATCCCCACCAACCACAACCCGCGCTTCCTGCCGGTGCTGCATCCCACGCTGGAGACCGGCGTGGAGACGCTGATGGTCGCCGCGCGGGCCTGGCTGGCAGGAGCGGCCTGAACCCATGGAACACCCGACCGAAGCTGCCCGGGCCGTACTACGCGTCCTTCCGCTCGTGCTGGACCTCGGCGGCACCTTCGTGTTCGCCATCAGCGGCGCGATGGTCGCGGTCAGGCGTCGGCTCGATGTGTTCGGCGTGCTGGTGTTGGCGTTCGCGGCAGGCAACGCGGGCGGCATCACGCGCGACCTGATGATCGGCGCGGTGCCGCCGGCGGCGATCGCCGACCTGAAGTACGCCGGCGTATCCGCGCTTGCCGGGTTGCTTACCTTCTTCTGGTATCCGGTGACTAACCGGTTGCGCCGGGACGTGCTGTGGCTGGATGCCGTGGGACTGGCTTTCTTCGCGGTCGCCGGCGCCGAGAAAGCGCTGCTGCATGGCATCGACCCGGTGATGGCGGCCCTGCTCGGCATGATTACCGGCATCGGCGGCGGCATGCTGCGCGACGTACTGGTGTCCGACATTCCCATTGTGTTGCGTGCCGACCTTTACGCGCTGGCGGCGCTGGCCGGCGCCAGCGTGGTGGTCAGCGCCCATCTGCTGCACCTGTCGCCACTGGCAGCTGCGCTGACCGGCGGCGGCGTGTGCTTCGCGCTGCGTTTCATGGCGATCCGCCACGGCTGGCACCTGCCGACGGCGCGGCCGCCAGCAGAGGCTGAAGGAGCGGACGCGCCGCAGCGCCGACGCCACGACGAGGAGAACTGACATGGGAGCCTGCGTATTGCTGTGCGGCGGCATGTTCGATGGCGTGGCCGAGCGCCTGAGCGGCCCGGTCGAGATCCTCGTGGTAGACGATCGCATTGCCGAGATCGGACCCACGGTGCACCGCCCGCCCGATGTGCAGACGATCGACCTGTCCGGGCACACAGTGAGCCCCGGCTTCATCGACTGCCACGTCCACCTGACCATGGATGCCGCTGATCTGGCGCAGCAGACGCTGGCCTCGTCCGCAACCAAGGCGCTGAAGGGACTGAGCATCGCCCGCGAGTACATGCGCTACGGCTTCACCACCTTGCGCGACATGGGCTGCGTCGACCCGGACTTCCCTACCGTGGACCTGCGCAACGCGCTCGCCGCCGGCCTCGTCGAAGGGCCGCGGCTGGTCGTCGCCGCGCACATCATCAGCTCATCGGCTGGGCACGGCGACCTACGCGGGTTCTACGGGCCGCGCTGGGACATCCCCGTCTCCGCCATCGCCGACGATGCGGGCGCGATCAAGGCGCTGGTGCGCCGCGAGCACACCTTTGGCAGCGACTGGATCAAGACCACCAACACCGGCGGCTACTTCAGCCCCGGCGACGACCCGGCCCACGTGACGTGGTTCGACGACGAGATGAACCTGCTGGCCGACACCGCCCGACAGCTGGGCATGCCGGTGGCAGTGCACACTGGCGCCGCCGACGGTTGCCGGCAGGCCATCCGCGCCGGCGCCCGCAGCCTGGAACACGCTTACCTGATCGATGCCGAGGTACTGGCAATGGCGGAGCAGGCCGGCGCCTGGCTGGTGCCGACGATGCAGATGACCCAGGAAGACCTGCACGCCCTGCACGAGCATACCCTGCCGTGCCAGGCGATCTGGAAATTCAGCCGCGACAGCGGCTCAATCGTCGAATCGCAGCAGCTGATCGCACAGAGCCAGGTGAAGATCGCCTATGGCACCGACTGCGGCATGTTTCCCTTCAGCCACGGCATCCTCGAATTCCAAGCGATGGTGGCGGCGGGCCTCACGCCGCTGCGCGCACTGAGAGCCGCCACCAGCGTCGCGGCGGAACTGCTCGCCCAGGACGACATCGGCGTACTCGCGGCCGGCAAGCATGCCGACATCGTGGCCATGCCGGGCGACCCGCTGGCCGACATCGGCGTCACCGCAAAGGTGGATTTCGTGATGAAGAGCGGCCGTATCTACCGCAGTCCACAACGCACCCCGGCAGCACACCTCTAAACCCAGGAGAACGAACATGACTCAACGCGTCTTGATAACTGCCGGCGCGAGCGGCATCGGCAAGGAAATCGCCAGGGCGTTCGTGGCGAACGGTGCCATGGTCTGCGTCTGCGACATCAATGCGCAGGCGCTGGAAACGGCGGCAAAGGACATCCCCCGTCTGGTGACCCTCGTCTGCGATGTTTCGAAGCGGTCGGACATTGAACGCATGGTCGGCGCCGCCGCCGAAGCGCTGGGCGGACTCGACGTGCTGGTGAACAACGCTGGTATCGCCGGCCCTACTGCACCGGTCGAGACGGCAGATCCCGACCAGTGGGAGGCGGTCATGACCGTCGACGTCATCGGCACCTTCCACGTCACGCGCCTGGCCATTCCGCACCTGAAGAAATCGGCAGCCGGCAGCATCGTGGTGATGTCGTCGCTCGGCGGGCGCTACGGCTACCCGAATCGCAGCGCCTACTGCGTCGCGAAGATGGGATTGATCGGGTTCGCCAAGACGCTGTCGCGCGAACTGGGCCCGTACAACATCCGCTGCAACGCGATCGCGCCGGGCGCCGTCGGCGGTGAGCGCATGGAGCGCGTTCTGCGGGGCCGCGCCGACGCGGACCACAAGACGTTGGAAGAGGAGCGGGCGGCCATGATGGGCATCCAGTCGCTCAAGCGTTTCGTCGACCCGAAGGACATCGCCAGCCTGATCGTGTTCCTGGCGTCGGACGCGGGCAAGTCGATTTCCGGACAGGTCATTCCGATCGACAACGACGCGCAGACCTCGGCTTACTGACAGAGCGCTGACCACACACCAAACCCCGAGAGACATTGATGGCAAAGACATTGCGCGAACAACTGGTGGGCGCCTGGAAACTGGTTTCCTACATCGAGAAACCCGTCGATTGCTCCGAGCCGTTCTATCCGATGGGTGAGGAACCGCTGGGCATCATCATGTACACGCCCGACGGCTACATGTCGGCGCAACTCATGCGCCCCGGTCGGCCTGCGTTCGCCTCCGGTGACTGGTTTCGCGGCACCGACGAGGAGATCAGGGAGGAAGCGTCAGGCTATATCGCCTACTCTGGCCCGTTCCACACGGACGAAGAGGCGCAAACTCTGACGCATTCGATGTTCGTGTCGCTGTTCCCAAACTGGATCGGCCAGACGCAACCGCGGGTCGTGCGGATCGAAGGTGACCAGCTCTTCCTGAGCACGGCGAGTCCGATTTCGTCAAGCGGAAAGATTGTCAATTCGCACCTCGCCTGGCGGCGCATGAGCGCGGTGGAATTCGCGCCGAAATAGTCAGCCGGAAAGTTCGCTTAAACACGCCGATTGTGCGTTCCGAATTTTTTCTGCATGCAGAATGATTCTCATGAAACGTCTCAAACTCGATTTTGACGGCCATACCGTGCTTATCACAGGCGCTGCGACGGGCATCGGCCGCGCCACCGCGCTGGCTTTTGCGGCGGCGGGCGCGGCGGTCCTGATTGGCGACCTGGATGCGCGGGCCAAGGACACCGTTCGCGACATCATCGCCGATGGCGGCAAGGCTGTTTTTCAGAAAACGGACGTGTCCGACAGCGCGCAGGTCGAGGACATGATGGCGCGGGCGGCAGCGGAACTCGGCTCGCTTGACGTGGCGTTCAACTATGCCGGCCTGCTGCCTCCCACAGCACCGCTTGCTGAGCAGACCCAAGCGGACCGGTCGCGCATCATGAGCGGCGATGTCACCGGCGTGTTCCTGTGTCTGAAGCACGAATTTGCCCAGATGAACAAGGCCGGTCGCGGCGTGATCGTGAATACGGCTTCCGTGGCAGGACTTCGCGCTGATCCGGGCATGGCTCCGTACGTCGGCGCGAAGCATGCCGTGGTGGGGCTGACCAAGGCCGCTGCAATCGATTACGCCACCGCGGGTATCCGGATCAACGCAATTGCGCCCGGCCTGGTGCGCACGCCCATGACCGAGCGCTGGCTCAACGATCCGGAGATGCGGGAAAAGGTCCTCGCGGACTCGCCGATCCGGCGCGCGGCCGAACCCGAGGACCTCGCAGGACTCGTGCTGTTCCTGGCGTCCGATCTGGCCAGCGTCATCACCGGTGCCGTCTACCCCATCGACGGTGCGCGCACGGCCCACTGATCCAGGAAATTTTGCGGCAGGTGTGACCAGAACGCGCGCGTTCAGCCGAACTGCACGCTCAGCATCGAGATCGAGCCACCGTCCATGCCCTCGACCGGGAAAGCCACCGGCTCGCCGGGGACGCTGGCGCCGAGCACGTACAGCAGCGGAAGGTAATGGTCGGGCGTTGGTACCGACAGCTCCGCGTCGCGGCCCAGCGCTTCGTAGTCCACCAGTGCCTGGTGATCGCCTTGCAACATCAGGTTGCGTGCCTTCGCCTCGAAACGCAGCGCCCAGTCGAACGGCTCGGCCGGATGCCGGCCCCAGGCATAACTGTGCAGGTTGTGCACCACGTCGCCGCTGCCGATCAGCAAGATGCCCTCCTCGCGCAGCGGTCGCAGCAGCCGGCCCAGCCTGTAATGGAACGCCGGTGGCTGCGACTCGTCGATGGAGAGCTGCACCACCGGCACGTCGGCGTCGGGAAACACATGGCGCAGCACCGACCAAGTGCCGTGGTCCAAACCCCACGACAGCTCCGCGCGCACCTCCAGCGGCTGCAGCAGTTCTCGCACGCGGCGCGCCAGGCCGAGGTCGCCGGACGCAGGATATTGCACCTCGAACAACTCGCGCGGGAACCCGCCAAAATCGTGGATCGTACGCGGCGCCGCCATTGCGGTAACCGCTGTGCCGGGCAGATACCAGTGCGCCGAGATCGAAAGCACCGCGCGCGGCCGCGGCAGGCTCGCGCCGATTGCGGCCCAGCTGCGGGTCCAGTCGTTGTCGTGCAATGCGTTCATCGGGTTGCCGTGGCCAAAGAAGATTGTCGGCATACGTGAATTCATGACATGTCCCTTGGGTGGGGATGAACGGCCGTGTCGATGGTAATGCCAACTCCAGCAAGGATTTTTCGATAGGCACAGCGGCCAAAATCCAAACATGGCCATGAGCGTCATCGTCTAGCTCGACCATGGCGGGTAGTGGTTAGCCCGACGCCCTTTCCAATAAACGCATTGATTACATCAGTGGCGTTAATCTGACAGGTAGTGGATGCATCTTTGGACCCCATGGAAGGCTATCAGGCCGCGCCTCCATGCGCGAATCGTCGAACTACCCTTACCCAAGGCATCGACATGAAGATTGCACTGATCGGAGTCAGCGGCCATGTCGGTTCGCGCCTGCTGACGGAGCTGCTCCATCGCGGCCACAGCGTTACAGGCATAACGCGCGACGCCACGAAACTGGCGAGTCGGTCCGGCTTGGTACTGAAGGCGGGCGACGCCACTCAGCCGGTGCAGCTCGCCCCGCTGCTGGCCGGTCACGACGCAGTCATCAGCGCCACGCGTTTTCAGTCATCCGACCCGAACGCACTGATCGCCGCCGTCAAGCAGGCCGGCGTGCCTCGGCTGTTGGTGGTCGGCGGCGCAGCAAGCCTGGAAGTGGCGCCCGGCAAGGCGCTTTTCGACGCACCGGGTTTCCCCGAGGCTTACAGAGCGGAAGCTGAAGCCGGTCGCAGGTTCCTCGACGTCCTGCGTGCGGAAAAGCATCTCGACTGGACTTTCGTGTCGCCCTCGGCCGAGTTTTCCCCGGGCGAGCGGACCGGCAAATTCCGCCTCGGCGGCGACCAGCTGCTCAGTGACGCGAATGGCAAAAGCTGGATCTCGATGGAGGATTTCGCGATCGCCTTCGCCGACGAGCTGGAGACGCCGAAGCATTCGCGCCATCGCTTCACCGTCGGCTACTGACAGCACATCCCACGCTCGAACCTGCCCATCGGCAATCTCATTGAAGGATCACGCCATGAAGAAAACGAAAGCCGCCCCCGACAAGGCATCCCTGCTGCGCAAGCGGCGCGCGCCGCTGGCCACGCCCACCGACCTCGATACACGCGCCACCCGCGATGTGAGCGGCGCGATGAACGCGATTCTTGCCGACGTGTTCGCGCTGTACCTGAAGACCAAGAATTTCCATTGGCACATGAGCGGGCCTAACTTCCGCGACTACCACCTAATGCTGGACGAGCAAGGCAACCAGCTGTTCGCGATGACCGACCCGATCGCCGAGCGCGTGCGCAAGCTCGGCGGTAACACGCTGCGCTCGATCGGCCACATCGCGCAGCTGCAGCGCATCGACGACAACGATGCCGCTTACGTCGAGCCGGAGGACATGCTGGCCGAGTTGTGCGAGGACAACAAGGCGCTGGCCGCGCGTCTGCGCGAGGCCCATGGGGTGTGCGACGAACGGCACGACATCGCCACCGCCAGCCTGATCGAGGTGTGGCTCGACGAGACCGAGCGACGTACCTGGTTCCTGTTCGAGACCGCCCGCCGCGGCGATTCGACTGGGCATTGAACGCCCATTCGCACTTCAACGACAACATCACCCCAAGGAGTCCCCATGAAGACTTACAAAGTTGGCTATCTTGTCGGCAGCCTCGCCAAGGGCTCAATCAATCGCCTGCTGGCGCAGGCACTCACTCGTCGCGCCCCGCAGGGATTGGAGTTGGTGGAAATCCCGATCAAGGACCTGCCGCTGTATAGCTACGACTACGACGCCGACTACCCGCCGGTGGCGCGCGCGTTCAAGCAAGCCATCGCGGAGGTCGACGGCGTGCTGTTCGTCACCCCGGAGTACAACCGCTCGATACCCGGCGCACTGAAGAACGCGATCGACTGGGCCAGCCGGCCGTGGGGCAAGAATTCCTTCGCGCGCAAACCGTCCGGAATAATCGGTACATCGCCCGGCGCGATCGGCACCGCGGTCGCCCAGCAGCAGCTGCGCGGGGTAATGTGCTTCTGCAACTCGCCGCTGATGAACACGCTGGAAGCGTATATCCAGTTCACCCCGGGCCTGATCACCGAGGACGGAACGGTCACCAACGATTCGACGGCCGAGTTTCTGAGCAACTACTTGAAGGAGCTGCACGTGTTCGTCGAGCGTGTGCTGACGGTTTTGCCGCGCGAGGACTGAGCACAGAGCCGTGGTTGAAGCGTGGGACTGTCAAGAAGGAATCCTCATGAACAAGAAGACCGAATTCAACAAAAGTTGAGTTCAAGGATCGAAATCGACCACCCCGACTTCGCCACGTTGCCGGAGCCAGTGAAGCAGAAGTTCGACAACCTGCCGACAAAGGTGAATTTCTTCCGCATGCTCGGGTACAGTCCCGGTACGCTCGTGGAAATCATCGACCTGACGAATACCATCTTCAAGAACTTGACATTGCCCGACTACCACGGGGAGTCTTCGTCCTAATGGCGGCAGCGCATGAAGACGCGGACTACGAATGGGAACAGCACGCTTCCATTTCCAGCGCGGCAGGCGTGCGCTAGGATCAATTGATCACCATCGCGGAAAACCGGCTCGACGATGCCAAGGCGTTCAATGAATCCGAACGCGCGCTGTTGACTTGCGGGAAGGCCCTGCTCGAGCGCGGCAACGCGCCAGGCGTCATGTTCAAACAAAGGCCGTGGCCGAAGGGCTGAAGCTTGGCGATCACTATCAATTGCCTCACGACGAGCTGTTCAACCTGCTGAAAGTCAGTACCGGCGACAGCTGGGTGGCAAGGAACTGGAAGGGCGTCTCGGAATGGACGGCGGAAACCGCGCTGGCTGTCCTTCTCAAGGATCTCAAGGCAGCCCACGGCGAGGGACTGATGCACAATGTCCCTCTGCCATTCAATGCTCTGTCATCCACGCTGCTATTTAACGCCATGGGAAAAGAGAAGCCCGATGCCCGTAATTCGTGAGGAACACGGCTGAGCCTCTTGCGATACCGTCAGGCGACCTTCGCGAGCCGGTGTCCTACCCAGGTACGAAAATCTGCACGCATCGCCTCGCTCATGCCATGACCCACGCCGTCGTAACCAAGGAAGGAGTGGCGTATGCCCAGCGCATCGAGTCGTCGCGCGGAAGCCTCGGCAAGCGTGAAGGGCAGCATCGTATCCGCGCGCCCATGCATCACCAGTCCCTCGATCGGATACGAGGCGAGGTTAGCGGGAATCATTGCGTCAATTTCGCCAAGAATACGGCCAGACAAGATACCAAATGCCCGAACGCATGCCGGTGCCGTGAGCGCGATGCTTGCACTCATGATGCCACCCTGGCTGAAGCCGGCAACGATTGTCTGTGCAGCGCTTACCCCAAGGCGTTTCTGCTGTTGCGCCACGAACTCGACGAGTATCTTGCGGCTGGCCTCTGCCTGCGCGGCATCGAGCACCGGTCCGTTCGCGCCAAAGGACACCGGATACCAGCCAAACGCGTCGTCTCCAAGGGTTACGGGACCACGGGGAAGCACGACAGCAATATCCTTGTCTTGTTCATCCGCGAGAGCCGACAGGCTTCTCTCATTGGCACCTACACCGTGCAACAAGATCAGCAAACCGCGAGCTGGCCCGGTCGCCGGGCGCTCGATGGCCACCAGAGGACTATTGTTCAGCGTTTTCATGCGGTTTCCTGCCGGGAGTCGGCACCATCAAAGCGATAGATGTCCATGGAAAGGAAGCCCATATCAACGCCGGCATCAATGCGCTTTGCTCCAAGAGTTCCCGCGCCAGCCGCGCCCATCGCGAAATGAAGTGGCAACAGGTGTTCATCCGTCGGGTGGGCTCGTTCTGCAAATGGGGCGCGCTGGCGATAATCGGTCAGCGCTTCGACATCGTCGGACGCGAGGCGCTCTTCCACCCACGAAACGAATGGCGCGACATAAGGCGCCTGCCGATCTGCGTCGTAACCCGCATGCCAATCGTGCAGGTTGTGGGTGATGCTGCCGGACCCGATGACAAGCACGCCGTCATGACGCAAGGGGGCGAGCGCGCGGCCGAGCGCAACATGATAGGCGGGGCCGAGATGCGGTTGAATGGCGAGCGGCACCACGGGTATGTCGGCCGCGGGGTAGAGCATTCTTAACGGTGTCCATACCCCATGGTCCAGCCCACGATGCCGATCCACGGTCACCGGCATGCCGGCGCTGGCGAGAAGGTGATACACGCGTTCGGTCAATGCCACGGACCCATGCGCTGGATATTGGATCTGAAAAAGCGCGTCTGGAAAGCCGTCGAAATCGTGAATCGTGGCGGGCGCCGACGCACCTCCAACCGTGGGTTGCCTTGTCAGCCAATGCGATGACGCGATGACGATGGCTTCGGGACGCGGCAGGGTGGATGCCAACTCGGCGAGCCGCTGACCGGTCAAACCCGGGTGCAGGGCGGACATCGGCGACCCATGCGATATGTATAACGAAGGAAGCTGGGACATGATCTGATGGGTTCCCTGATGATCTTCATACGGCCGCGGCTTTGTGGGCCGCGGCCTTGCGTCGCCATGATTACCGTGACTTGAGTGCAAAGCGCCCGTCACCCACGAGAAACAGCACGACCAACGCGACGGCCCACACGGCGGGGTATTCCCAGCCGCCTCCGGCATTGGCAAAACTAAAGCCATTGGCCCCATGTACGGAGACAATCGTGCCGATCAGCAAGGGGATGCCCAGCAGGCCGACCCACCGTGCGTAGATGCCGAGGATGAGGCTTAGCGCCAAGACCGATTCCAGCGCCATGGTGAAATAGGCAAGGCCGGGCGGGAGGCCAAGGGAGTGGAAGAAGGCAACGGTTCCGGCTGGGGTGAATACGAAAAGCTTGGTCAGCGCGTGGGTCAGAAAAAGTATCCCGAGGGTCACGCGCAAGAGCGTGGCGCCATAGGGTGCGAGCGAGGAGCTAGAGGACGGGTTCATGGCGATGATCCAAGAGGTGGAGGTGGTGAGGATCGTATTGCGGCCATGAAGTGTGATAAATACACCATAATGACAATATCCATTTCGTAAAATGTAATAATGAATACGATCGAAGATATGCGTGTGTTTGTCGCCGTAGCCGAGCAAAACGGCTTTACGTCTGCCGCAGCGTCATTGGGCATGTCCAATCCCGGCGTGACGAGGCATATCGCTCGGCTTGAGGCTAGGCTCGGCGTTCGTTTGTTTAACCGAACGACACGGCGTGTCAGTTTGACGACGACGGGCGTGGCCTACTACCAACGTTGCCTGATGCTGCTTGCTGATTTTGATGAGCTTGAATCAAGCATTCGCGAGCAGGGGCTCAAACCCACGGGAACCTTGCGCATCAATGCGCCCGTCAGTTTCGGCATCGCCAAGCTTGCACCCCTGTTGGCTGGATTTCGCTCGAGATATCCGGAAGTAAAGCTCGATCTGACCTTGACGGATCGGCTTTCGGACATAGTTGAAGAAGGCTATGACCTGGCCATCCGAATCACGCGTCAGCCAGGTCTCGCCCTGATCGCGCGCAAGCTCACGGAGACACGCCTGTTGCTCTGCGCGGCACCTGGCTATCTTGAGCGACGGGGCACTCCGTCGCTGCCTGCCGACCTGCTCGCGCACGAGTGCCTCTCGTATACCTACTGGTCGGATGGCGAAACCTGGCGGTTGTCTGGTCCCGACGGGGACGTATCGATTCCGGTCCATGGCAGCTTGCGCGCAAACAACGGCGATCTACTCCTGCAGGCAGCGCGCGATGGCCTCGGTATTGTCCTGCAGCCTGACTTCCTGGTTGCGTCAGACCTGGCCAGTGGAAGACTGGTTGAAGTGCTGCCCGATCACAATATGGCAAGCATGGGAATTTACGCCGTCTATGCAAGTCGTAGCCATCTTGCGCCGAAGGTCCGGACTTTTATTGACTACCTGGCGAACGCGCTTTCATAGAAGCACGACACTGCGTATTAGTTTCCCGCTGATCGAGACCGACCTCGATCCTCACGAACACTGCGACCCCAAACTGTTCCATCGGGACCAGGCTCCCGATGACTTCGGCGACTGTGAGGTGGAAATCATCAACTTCGCGCCGGACATGTCCCTGTCAAACGACTTCAAGATTGTTCGGACTGAACCGCTGCTTCGATAACGGCGGGCTTGAGCGAGCGTCGACTTTTAACAGTGGATCCCCGCAACCTACACCTTTGCGTGGATTCTCTAAAAGCGCTGGCAACCCAAAGCGGCCATCCGTCAACGGCTGCAACTGGCCGATTTCTGCCCGTCGCCCCGACGTCGCGCCATGAGCCCAACGATCCGAGGGCGTCGACGGAGGGTGGGATTCATGAGCCCAGGGTGGCGGATTCGAGAGCGCCAGGGCTGGCCGGTTTGGGAGCATTCCAAGTGTTTGGTTTGAGAGTGGAATCGATGGCGGGTTCGATCCGGAATACGCACACTTCGTTTCACGTCGTCATTTGACGCAAACGGCGGGCTGCCAGATGCATGGTGGCCGCGTGTCGATGTCGCGGTCGAGCATCCGGTAGCTGTCCATTGGCGCTGATAGCTGGATGGCTTACGGCATCACGGTCGAATGTTGCAGCTTGTGCGTTCGAGGCATTGAAGCCAAAAAAAAGAAGAGTCGAACAAGGGGAGAGGAGCTCATGCTCCTCTCCCCCTCCGCACCAGCTCAATCATACATCTGCTGGCTCGCCTAATTCGCGCGTCACTCGTCGCGCCCGGATTCGGGCTTCTGTGTGACCTCCGCGGTTGGCCTGTTCAGATACGTGGCCAAACCGTACAGCGCGAAACCGTAAACCACCACGCCACCAATAATTCCGAACATGTAGAACTCCTCCAGATTTTTGCGTCAGCCATTTCCCAACCGGGTCACCTTTTCTTCGAGCTTGCCCCGCAAACTGGCGGGAGGTTGCCCGACAGCTCCCGCTCCTGCCTCTATGTGGCCCGGTGCGGGATGGAACTCCTCGACCACTGCGGGTACGTCTTCTGCCAGGTCCTCGAAGGCCCCGTTGGCGAATCCCTTGCGCGCAGCCTCGTCCAGCGTATCCTGCTCGAAGCCGCTCGCGCGCCGTGACTCGTCAAGTCGCCTGGCCTCGACGATAGCCTCCTCCACCGTCATGCCGGATCGGACGACGAGATCCACATAGAAGATCGCAGTGCGGAAGCTCATCGTCGTCGACTTGCCGCGCAGCTTGAGTTCCAGTGGCATGCAAGCCAGCAGACCGCCTGACACTGCCTGGAAGTACTGCAGTCGTGCCGCCAGAGTGCGGATGGTGTTGTAGGACGTGGTCCGGAGCACGAACGATCCCAGCGCATCGTCCTCGCCAATCACCACATTGAGTCTCGCGTAGGCCTTGCAGTCGCCGTTGGCAAACGCACAGCCATCGGGTGATGGACAAGGCAGGGCAGCGATGCCCTCTGCGCTTGACCGCCTGCAGGTCTCGCCGTTGCCTACACACACCGGCCTGCCTGTGGTGCGATCGAACAACGAATAGTCTGCACGCAGGTTCAGGGTGGGGTCGTTGAACATCATTCGCACTGGGATCGACCGCAGCTTGCCTCCCGTAGCCTTGCGCAAAGACTCATCGAGCGGATGAAGTACCCAACCGTCCCGGTTCTGGATCTGACTGGTCAGGGTGAACTGGTCGTCTTTCTCCGGCAGACGCTTGCCGTTGCGCTCCACCACGCGCCCAATGGAAATCCGCCCGATCACGGGCGGTGTGATTGCCAAACCTTTCAGCATGATGAACTCCTGTATTTAGGAATCGGAAGCAAGGGACAACACGAACCGGCGCGAGCCGGGGCGGGGTACGGTGTATTGCGCAGCAAGGTCGGGGTGATCGGCGGCCAGTCGCTTGGTATCGAGGCTGGTGCCGTCTTTCGAACGCCTGAAGGTGACTACGCCACCGGGGAACACGGCGCGGGATGCGTCGCCCATCGCCTGCTGGAGGGTTTGCTTGCACTGCTCGGCCAGTTCTCCCTTTTCTTCCAGTTCGGCCTTGAGCGTGGAGAGGACAGTGAACGTCTCGCACAGGGCTTCGTCCTGGCTGAAGTCCCGCGTCGTATCGTT
>Ga0307375_10001218_pt1 | contig 28608 bp, 28 predicted proteins | sample TR1MG_FD_202531 | JGI IMG/M metagenome (GOLD analysis project Ga0307375, IMG submission 202531) | Soil microbial communities from Risofladan, Vaasa, Finland - TR-1 | ecosystem: Environmental > Terrestrial > Soil > Coastal area > Acid sulfate soil | place: Finland: Risofladan, Vaasa | collected...
TCAGAGCGTGTGTTCTATTTGGCGAGTGCGCCAGGAAACACGACCGACACCATCAAGTCGTGGCCTACTCAAGCGATCTGACAGACGCCCAGTGGAATCTCCTGGAACCTCTCCTGCTGGTTCCGTCGAAACGAGGACCGAAACATGGTGCCGACCTGCGACACGTCGTCGACTCGATGCTCTACATCTCGCACACCGGGTGCCAGTGGCGATTCCTGCCTGATGAGTTCGGCCCGTGGACCCGAGTTTGGTCGCAATTTCGCCGGTGGTCGAGGAACGGAACCTGGACGCGAGTTCTCACTGCACTGCATGCGTCGTCGCGAACCGCCCTGGGTCGAAAGGAACCGCGGCCCTCGATGGTCGTCATCGACACCCACCTCGCACGAGGAGCCTCAAACGGGGGCGTCACCTTCCACAACCAGGGTGGTCCCTACGGTCGCACTAACGGGACCAAGCGCATCGTCTGCGTGGACATCACGGGACTTCCGCTCTGCGTGAGAGTCGTCCCCGCCTCGACATCCGAGGCCAGTGCCGTCGAACTGATACTCGACGACCTGGCCCGCTCAGGTGCGGACGAACGCCTCGAGCTCGTGCTCGTGGACCGCGGCACTGCGGTGTCGGCTGCCACGCGACTGTCGGCAAAATTCAAGTACGAGGTGCGCCGGGTTGGATGGGACGACCCACCGCGTAATGAGCACGGGGCCAAGATCTTTCGCCCCATCCGTCACGCTTGGCGTGTCGAGGTCGCTCATGGACATCTTGTGCGCCGTCGCCGACTGGCGCGCTGCTTCGAGAATACCGTGACCTCGGCCACCGGATGGCTGCACGTCGCTTCAATCACCGAGGTCCTTCGAGTGCTGTGCTGAGCCAGTGACGATTCAGTCGCTGGATGAAGGCCAAGCCATAGACATTCGTCGCATCTCGGTCTCGAAGCCTTCGGCCTCGAAGAATCGATGTGCGTCGACATTGAATTCCCAGGTGGTCAGAACGATGCGTCTGGCCGACACTTGATTGGCCATCTGTCGAACGGCATCAAAGAGTTCGTGGCCGACGCCACGGCGTCGCTGTGACGGCGCTACGCCAATCTGTTCGACATAGAGAGTCGTCTGGGCCCAGCGCAACGGGGTATCAGGCTTCGCTTGGACCTCGACCACGACAAATCCCAGCGCGATGTCGTCTTCCTCGGCGATGAAGGCGGTGACCGTTGGGTCCATCAAACGATTGCGGTACATCTGCGCGATCGCGTTTTCGTCAACTGGCTTGAACCAGTCGGGACGCTCCTCGTGGTGCACTTGCTGAACACTCGCATTGAGGCTTGCCATCGATTCTGCATCGTCAGCTGTGGCCCTTCGAACCTTCATGATTTCGTCTTCCCTCGATGGATGATCGTGACCGGGTCTGGCGCCAACGAACACCGGCTAGAACTTTGGTGCAATCGATTCTGAGAGTTCACCCATCCAGTATCGTCCCGCGAGGTGTCACAAGCGCACTCAATACTGAGCACAGTGCCCGCACGACCGACTTCCTCCGTCCTCTCACACTCTGGTCAGGTGCTCTCACGGGCCGTCACGTTCCAGTTCGCCCTTGACCCCAACGTCGAGCAAAGGGTCCTCCTCGCCAAGTGCGCGGGCGCCCGACGCTTTACCATGAACCACCATTTGGCGCGAGTCAAAGCCAACTTGGACGCCCGATCGGCCGAGCGAGAAGCTCACCTCGAAAGTAGAGAGTCACATGAATCGTCAACCGCTTCGATCTCCTGGTCGGGCTTCTCGTTCATCAACGAATTCAACGGCTGGAAGAACGGGCGGTCCGATGACTCACCGATCAACGAGGATGGCAGTCGGGGTCTTGCCTGGCGCCACGAGTTGCCCGGCGACGTCTTCGAGTGCACCAGCGTGGACGCGGCCCGGGCCCTCGAGAATTTCTCGGCGTCGCGACGAGGCGAGCGCAGTGGAAGAACAGCCGGGTTTCCTCGATTTCAAGCGAAGGGGAAGGTGACGCCGAGTTTCCGGCTGAGGAACCGGGCAACGCCAGGCCGGGCGCCCTCGGGCCAGCCGATCCGCTTCAGCGATCCTTCACATCTGCGACTGCCCAAGTTCGGACCAGTCAAGCTCTTCGGCCCCACCCGCCAGGTCCGCCGGAGGATTGACGCCGGTCGCTTTCACGTGTACTCGGCCACCCTCACCCAGCGCGCCGGTCGTTGGACCGTGTCACTGACCGGTGTGGCTGTCCGCGTACTCCCAAATATGTAGCACGAAGTACATGCGAACGTGTAGGTCCGCCGAACTCCACCCGGCAGAGCGCAGTCGCACCAGTCGTCACGCCGCCCCTGTTGGAGTCGACCGAGGGATCAGCTCCCTCTGCGTCGCCGCAGACGCCAACGGTGTTCCCTTCGAGAGCTTCGAGGGGTGAAAACACTGACGCAAGCGCAACGCACGCTCAAGGCGGCCAACCAGGCCCTGGCCAGAACCACACCGGGGTCCAAGGGCCGCCAACGTGCGAGGGCACGACTCGCGAAGCGACATCGCAAGGTCGCCAACACCCGCCGGCACCTCGTCCACCAGGCATCCAGGGCCCTCGTGGACAGATGTCAGGTCCTCGTGATCGAGGACCTGAACGTGGCTGGCATGGTGAGGAACCGACACCTGGCCCGGTCCATTTCGGACGCCGCCATGGGAGAACTCTCACGCCAGATCCTCTACAAGGCCGGCTGGCACGGGGTCGAGGTCCGAGTCGCCGACAGGTTCTATCCGAGTTCCAAGACGTGCTCGGGCTGTGGCGTGATCAAGAACAACCTTGACCTGTCGACACGGACCTACTCGTGTGGGGCGTGCGGCCTGGTCATCGACCGTGATCTCAACGCGGCCATCAACCTGGCCCGCTGGCGACCCAAGGAACCCTCCGCCAAGAAACTCCCAGCTCCTACGCGCGTTCCGCTTCTCTTCACAGCCTGATCCGCTTGGGATCTGCACCGCGAAGCGCGCGGGAAGAGTCGATCGTCACCCGCACAACCGTCACGGCAACGTGATGAGGGCCCTGGGTCGGAACCGAGTACTCAGACGAATCATCGTCTGGGAAGTCGGACGGTCAGCAAGCACCACTGGGCCACTTGGTTCAGTTGGTCAAGGCAAACCGGTGGGTCCAATTAGGACACACGCTGTCACCGATGTTCCCATGAGCTCCGAGCGAACCGTGCGGGTGTGTCGGACGGGGTTTTAATGGCCGCCATTGTTCAAGGGGTGGCGGCCAGGTCGCATGAGATTGAACTTGCGCCGGGTCACAAGCAAGATGAGAATCTGGCTCTGTCAATGCGATTGCCAACTTGAATGATCAAATCACCTTCAATATTTGATACTTTGCTTCATAATTCTTGACGACTGTTACAGGGGTGGCTATAGTGCCGGATGTCTGCACCGCACAGGAAGAGGGGGAGTACATGTCAGGTAAATCAGTACGTGGCGTTGGTAAGGCCGGCTTCGTTAAAGAGCACGGGCTGGACACGGAGAGCTTCAGCCGTGCGGCTGAGCAGAGTCGGGAACTGGTGAAGCAGCACGACCTGCAGACCGTGCGGATGGTGTGGGTGGATCAACACGGCGCTCCGCGGGTGAAGTTCATGTCCGCAGAAGACTACCTGGCGTCGTTGGAGAGCGGTATTGACTTCTCGGGGGCCCTGCTCAGCTTGGACTCGGGCAACTTTGTGTTCACCCAGGCCTTCGCCGAAGGCGGCGGGTTCGGCGTGCCCGAATTTACTGGCTTCCCAGACTTGGTCTTGGTGCCCGATCCGACCACGCTACGAGTACTGCCATTTGCGAATCGGACCGGGTGGGTGCTCACTGATTCGTACTTCGCAAATGGAAAGCCGATGATGTTTGATCCGAGGCGCATTCTGCGCGACCAACTGGCTGCCGCGGAGGCGATGGGATTCGACTACGTGTCAGGGCTGGAAGTGGAGTTCTACGTCGTGCGTCTGGACTCGCCAGGGCGCATTGACTTTTCCGAGACCGGTTGGCCGCCGGCACCGCCGAAGGTGAGCGCCGTTGAACAGGGCTATCAGTACCTCTCAGAAGTGCGATTGGCTGGCTTGAACCCCCTTCTTGAGACACTGCGCGATACGTTTCGCGATCTTGGGCTTCCCCTGAGGTCGATGGAAGACGAATGGGGGCCGGGCCAGTTGGAGATCACGATGGATCCCATGGTGGGCCTAGGGAGTGCGGACGCCATGGTGCTCTTTCGGTCGGTGACCAAGCAGATCTGCCAGCGTGAGGGTCTCTTGGCTTCCTTCATGGCTCGCCCCAACCTGCCCAATGCCTTCTCTAGTGGGTGGCATCTTCACGAGTCGCTGCGCAGTCACGCCACCGGTGAGAACACTTTCACTAGTGATGATGACAACTCGTTGTCAGTGGTAGGTCGACAGTTCGTGGCGGGCATACTCGAACACGCCGTGCCGATGTCGATATTCACTAATCCGACCATTAACGGATACAAGCGCTTTCGTCCGTACTCGTTTGCTCCCGACCGTGCAGGTTGGGCGGAGGAGAACCGGGGCACGATGGTCCGAGTCCAAGCACAACCCGGAGAGAAGGGCGCGCACATCGAGAATCGAATGGGCGAGCCGGCAGCCAACCCGTATCTCTATCTCGCGGCAAACGTCGCGGCTGGACTGGATGGAGTTCGTCGTCAACTGACGCCACCACCAATGTCCGGGGCCGATCCGTACGCGGATGACAACGCTCAGAAATTGCCAAAGAGCCTCTGGGAAGCAACGGATGCCCTGGATAATGACGCGTTCTTTCGCAACGAGTTTGGCGATAGCTTCGTCAACTTCCTCACTATGATGAAGCGCAACGAGATCAACCGGTTCCTGAGCGAGGTCACGGATTGGGAGATGAAAGAGTACTTTGAGTTCTTCTAGGAGGCCCCACGTGCTCGCGCTGCTGTTCACGGCGTAGCGGAGGGGGAGGCAATGTTGGAGAGGGTTGGTGGGCGGTTGCGGTGGTTGCGTGACATGACGCGATGGGTAGACCTTCCCCTATGAGTTGGAGTCACTTGGACGAGGTGGATCTCAAGATCCTCGAGCATCTCGTTACTGATGCTCGACTTTCCCAGCGGGCGCTTGCTCGCTCCATCGGAATGTCACCACCGGCGATTTCGGAGCGAATCTCGCGCCTGGAGGCGTCGGGGGTCATAAGGGGTTATCGCGCGATCGTGGACTGGAGCGCGCTGCGTCGACCGATGTTGGTGGACATCAGTGTCCTCTCCGAGAGGAGCGCCGATCAGCGTGAGGTCGCAGCGCGACTGCTCGAGATTCCTGAGGTTGAGAGCGTCGATATCATCACCGGTTCATTGGACCTGCGACTTCGACTTCGAATCGCGGATCTGGACCATCTGAGGGAAGTGTTCTTTGATGAACTCCTGGCGGTGTCAGGAATTCAGCACACCAATACGTCGATAGTGCTCAGCACCCTGGAGCCGCCAAATTTCGCTCGAAGCGTATTGCAGGAGCTGCTCTCTCAGGTTGCGGAAGAGGATGTCGCCGGGCGCTGACGCGTGGCGGATCACTTCATCGACCTTCGCGATCTACTTATGGTGAGTGGTGGCGAGTTGACGTTGTCCAGTTCTGGAGGTACCCCTCACATTGCCTGGCCGGGACCACGTTCGTCGACGGCGCTTCGTATCGCTGTCAGCTACCTCTTGCAATGACTCAGGCTCCCTCGCCACTGAAGCGGCCGAGATTGAAGAATTCGCTATTGGGTTTGAGAGCCATGGCGTGCACCATGCGGTTCGAGAGCGCGAAGAACGCGACCACCGAGGAGATATCCCAGATGTCTTCGTCATCGAAACCGAGTTCCCTGAGAACCTCCTGGTCGTCGTCCGATATCTCTTGAGGATGGAGCGAGAGCTTGACGGCATAGTCAAGCATCGCGCGGTGACGCTTTGTCAGCGGAGCAGCGCGGTAGTTCATCGTTAGTTGATCCGAAAGGTACGGATCCTTCGTGAGGATACGCAGGCTCGAACCGTGCGAGAGCAGGCAGTAGGTGCAGTTCACCGTGGCGCTCGTCGCCACGACGATCATCTCTCGCTCGGCTTTCGTCAGTCCATCGCCGCGATCCATGATTGCGTCGCGGTATGCGAAGAAGGCTCGGAACTCGTCGGGACGCCGTGCGAGCGCCATTAGCACGTTGGGGGTGAAACCGCTGCGTTCCGTAACTTCGGCAATCCGAGATCGAATATCCTCGGGAAGTTCCTCGAGCGATGGAACCGAAAACCTGCTGAATGCTGACATGATTGTAATGATATCAGTGAATTTCTGTGTCGTTAGATAGGTCTTACCATAGGAATGTTCACGTACGTAAGACATACTTCTCGAAACCCATCCACCGTCGCAACTGCGTCGGGGGCTCCGACTTCACGTGGAGGGTTGACAGCTCCTCGCACGACGTGTCGCGGCCCTTCGCCACTACGCAGAACAACAGTTCTAGTCGTGCCACCAAGGCGCGGCACCTCGTGGCCCAGCCTCAGTGACCCGATACGAAAGCCCGAGAACCCAGTTCCGAACGCTTTGTCGCCAACGTTCTCACGTCGACCATGAGAAGGGTGTGATTGTCCAGCGTCGCCCAGCCATCGTCGTCACGCTGCGGGAAGCCCGAAGAGGCGACCACTAGTGAGTCGGCGCTGACCCGCATCCGCAGCTGGTAGTACGGCTCGCCGTCGGGCTCCATCTCCGGCCCCGGACTTTGCGCGGGGTCATGACTGTTGACGACGTAGAGAGCGTCCGGGGTCACGAACATGGCGTTGAGACTGCTGACCTCGAAATCCCGCGTGAGTCGGGTGACCGTGGCGTCAATCGCCTGCGCGAGTGTCATGCCCCCTGCCACCTCGGCCATTACGGCCATGAAGTACCGCTCACTGTCGGTGGTACCGACAAGGTGGTGACGCCAGTGCTCCGGTACGATCTCATCGAGACGACTCTGCGGCCAAATCGAACCGTTGTGGGCGAATGCCACTTCGTCAAACACGAAGGGATGCGTGTTGCGCATCTCTACGGCCAAGCCCGAACTTGCCTTTCGAAAATGGACAATGCAAGCTCGATATCTCAAGGCAACGGTCTCGCGGAAGAGCGCATCGCGAAAGGCTGGCAACGTTGATCTCGTCACCTTTGGAGTCTTGCCGACCTCATCGATCGCGGCCGTACCCCAGCCATCATCGTGCAGGCTAGAAAGGTTGGTGAACGCGGACAGCCCGGGTCCGCCAATCACCTCGCCGAGGCTTTGCGGTGAAGGCGAAACCCACGCCAGTAGTCGGCACACTACACGTACCTCCCCATCCCTCCGGCGACATCGATACTGGCGCCAGTGATGTAGCTGCCACGATCACTCGCCAGGAATGTGACGATACCTGAAACCTCGTCTACCGTACCGAACCGTCCCAGGGGAACTTCGGCCTCGGCCCGGGATGTAAGAAACTCGTCGAAACTCAACCCGGGAGCTTGGAGTTGATGAATATTGTGCCATTGGGGAGTAACCACGAAACCAATGTTCACGCTGTTCACGAGGATGTTCTTGGGTCCCAACTCAATGGCCAGCGCCTTGGACAGGTTGAGGCACGCCGCCCGACATACGGTGGTTGCGAAGAACTTTGGGTCCGGATAGCGGGCGTAGATCGCGTTCACGTTGATGACTCGACCAGCGGGACTCTGGCTCAGATATTCGCCAGCAGCGCGCGTGCACCGTATCTGGGAGAACAGTTTCACATCGAGATCACCCTGCCACGCTTCATCGGTGAGCGAGTCAAAGTTGCCCGGGTGTGCGGCACCCGCGTTGTTCACCAAGATGTCAATTCCCCCGAGCGCGTCAGCGGCTCTGTCAATGAAGTCAGTGACCTGCTCGGCAACCGTGACGTCAACGGTCTGCGAGTAGACGGTGCCTCCCAGCGCTTGCAGTTCACGATCGGCACTCGCGACCTCGTCGGCGGTGCGAGCGCAGATAGCCACGCTCGCACCTTCGCTCGCCAACTCGCGCGCCACCGCGAAGCCGATTCCTTTGGATCCCCCGGTTACGACCGCGCGACGGCCACTCAGACTCAGGTCCACGCTACGAGTCTTTCCGGAGTCTGAGCGCTTCGGCCTCCGCGTGCTTCAACAGAGTTTCGCGCGGCGGATTGAAGACGTCGGCCTCCAGACAACTCACATCGTTCGTGTGCGCACCGTGTGGAACCCACGGGGGGATGACAGCGACGTCACCCGGACGCATCGTGCGAACGTCACCATCAATATCGAATTCGAACTCACCCTCAAGAACCAACACAATTTGCTCTTCGACGTGCACGTGCATCGGAGCCTCGACGTGTGGCGCGAAGTGGACGAAATTCACCATGGTCTTCTCGCCGAGCACTGGGCGGAATTCGAGTCCGGGAACCAGCTCAGATGGATTGATGTCCTCAACCCTCACGTAGCGACCCGGGGCCGTCGGTGTTCCGGCATTTTCGGTGCTGAAGTGTGCTTCATTACTCATTGAATCTCCCCTTTGTTGATTTGTGACGATGTGTGTGTGAAGAGTGTGGCTAAGCGCCCAATTCCTTCTGCGATGTCCGACTCGGGAACACAACTAAACGACAGACGGATCTCATTCTTGTTCCCACCGTGGGGATAGAAGGTCTCCCCGGGCACATAGGAAATACCCGCCGAGGTCGCCCGAGGCGAAAGCGCGCTCGTGTCAATGCCGTGGGGTGCCGTCAGCCAGGTGAAGAATCCACCCGTCGGACGGGTCCATCGCGTCCCCTCGGGCATCGTCAATTCGAGCGCCTGCATCATGGCGTGTGATCGTCGTTGGTAGAAATCGCGCGCATCGGGAAGCCAGTCGTCCATGTAACGTCCGCGCAGGTAATCCTCAATGAGACGCTGGCCCAGACTTCCAGCACACTGATCGGCGAGCTGCTTGGCCCCGACCATGGCTTTGAGCACCGCTTGCGATCCCAGTGCCCAGCCGAGTCGAACGCCCGGGAAGAAGATCTTCGAGAACGTTCCTATTTGAACAACGGTGTCGGGGGCCAGGCTCCACAGACTTGGTGCCCGCTCATCAGAAAAGCCCAACTCTCGATAAGCGACGTCTTCCACCACGAGCACGCCGTAACGTCGGCAGAGTTCCACCAGGGTGTGGCGTCGCTCGATAGACAGACTGCATCCGGTTGGGTTCTGGCCGTCGGGGATTGTGTAGAGCAACTTGGGTCGCATCCCCTTTGCCAGTAGGTCGGCCACGGCGTCAACGTCCATCCCGCCGTCGTCGACTGCAACGCCTACGGTCTCCGCCTGAAAGCTGGCGAAGGACATGATGGCACCAAGATACGTGGGCGCCTCGACGATGACCATGTCGCCGGGATCGAGGTAGCTCTTGGCCAGTAGACCGAGGGCGTCCATCCCGCCACTGGTGATTATCAGTTCATCCGTTGACAGTCCGAGTTCGCCTCGACCACTCAGCCATCGGGCAATCGCATCGCGCACACTGGAAAGTCCCCTCGTGGGCGAGTACTGCATGGTCACCTCAGGTTCTTCCGCCAGAAGTTGTGCGGTCAACTTCGTTACCACTGCGGCCGGGAAGATGTCGGGACTGGGGAATCCGCCAGAAAACGTGATCAGACCCGCAGCCTCGGTCTGAGCCATGATGTTGGCGATGGCTTCGCTATTTGGCGTCGAAGATACGCGTTTCGCCAACAAGTGGTCCCCCTGCACGACCTGGGGGCAACTCATTTCGAGTCGAGCCCTCTGCGCAGACCGCTCGGGGCGAAACGTCTCGCAAGAGACTCGTGGACCGTGCGAGGCAGATTCTGACGCACGCACGCGTGCGCCGGTTGAACGTGACGATGGACGAGAGCATCGCCCCAAACACCCCGAGTGAACTGTCCGCTGCCGGCGTGCGAAGTGGCGCCACGGCGCACTGACTGCCTTGACATTGGCACCCTCTTCCCCTCGAGACTAAACAGTAAGAAGACTATCGACGAAGCCAACACTTGTCAAGTAAATGAGAGAGTCAGCAGTGATAACACAACTATCTACGTTCGAAAGTTTTCATTCGAATTGTATCCCTGGCAATCGCTTATGGTAATCGCGTGAGTGCACGGGGCCGACATTCTGCTCGGCGCTCGCACATCGATACTGATGGGCTACCCGACGTGAAGCGCGGATCCCTGGTCTCTTGATCGTGGCTCGTGGCGACGAGGGCGCTGGATCACCCTGGGTTGTGTGGAGCCTGCATCAGACTCAGGGCGATCCAGACGTTGCTGTGGAGACTCTGCGCGCGGTGCACCCAGCGATGAAGCAGTTCGTTGGCTGAGCGCCATCGCTTCCTGCGCGTGGAACCGAGCTCGCTACTGACAACACCGGGGCGCTCTTGCCTGCGCCCCGGTGTTGTCAGTTCGTCTCGTCACCATTGCGGAGTGTTCTGATGCGTGGGGGCACTCCGTACTAGTGGTCCTAGACGCTGGGAGACGATGAGGAGAGTGGCGACTCCAACTCTTCGATGTCGCCGCCCTCTTCACCAAGAATCGTGCCGATCCGCTCAATGGCAGCGCGATTGCGCGTCGAGAGGACCGCGAGGACAACGAGGCCGAGTACGAACCATATGATCGCAATGAATGCCGCGGAGTTGATCGGAGCGGGCGGTGCAGGCTTGACCGAGCCATACCACGCCGCTGCGAAGATCGCCGCACCGATCAATGGGATAAGGCCGTGGGTCAGTGGGTTGAATCGGCGACTTGTCTTCTTGAAGAAGACGATGCCGCCGACACACAGCGAGATGTACACAACCACAATCGCGAGTGTTCCGATCGTTGCCGTAAGGTCGTACACCGTCCAGGCGTCCCCGCCGAGCGCAGCTGACCCAAACCCGAAGCCAATGATGATCGTTACGATTGTCGCCACTGCGGCCACCGTGGCCGTAGCGTTGAAGGGTGCTCGTGACCACGAATTCGTGTGGCTGAGCCACTTGGGGAGCACACCCTCACGAGCCATGGCAAAGAGGGTGCGACTTGAGGCTGTGGCGCACGCCACACAGACGATGAAGGCGGAGAACAGAGCCGCGACCTGCACCATGGTGCCGACAGCGTGGCTCATGTAGATTGTCGCGACCCCAGCAAAACCGTTGTTTACCCACGACGATGGGTCGTGCTGCAGGGCATTGACGCCGTAGCCGACGGTCATGACGTACGTGGTCCATACGTAGAACACGATGCCAAACAACACCGCAACCAAGACGGCGGTCGGGATCGCCTTGCGAGGGTTTGCGGTCTCTTCTCCGAAGTCGGCCGCAGTCTCGAAACCGATGAATGATGTCACTCCAAGGATGAGACCATAGAAGACCCCGTGAAAGCCGCCACTCGCGGTGTGACCAAAGGAGAAAGGTGCCAGCGATAGTCCGTGGGCGCCACCCTTCGCAGTGACCACGATGTCCACCACAAGAAAGAGGAGGACAGTGGTCGAGGCCACCAGCAACTGCACCTTGGTCGTGAACTTGATCTGAATGATGGAGAGCAGTAGCAGTAGAGCCATCCCCATCAGGAAGAACCAGAACCACCAGTTTCCGCCCAGTCCGAAGAGACTGGAGAGCAGTCCGCCGACGCCAGCCATCGTCATTGGGACGAAGCAGGCCATGCCAAATGCGTAGAGCCATCCGGCCATGAAGCCCGAGTGCTTACCGAGGCTGCGACTCGCGTAGGTGTACGCGTAACCCGCTGAGGCGAGTCGGCGAGTGAAGCCAATGACCACGAATGCGAGAGAGAGGCAGGCGATGCCCCCGAGCAGGAACGCGAGCGGTGTTGACCCACCTGCGACAGCGGCAACCCCGCCGGTGTTCAATTGCATTGCCATGGCCGGAGACAACACTGCAACGCTGATTGCGACGGCGTCCCAAGTGCTTAGCGAGCCTCGCGCTAACTTCCCCTCCTCCAAGTCAGTAAGGACGATTGCAGGTCCGGCCGCTACTACCGACTCGTGCCGTGCACTCTTTGCTTCCTCCATCTTTTTCCCCCCGGTTCAATAGTTGTGACTGATTCAAAGGACGAATCCCTTGTCTCCAGGTCACGAGCATTCGCACCACCGTGGTGACGACGTTCACAGACGTGAGGAGAATAACATTTCAAATTGGCGGATGTCAAGCACCATTGCTGCTCCACCGATCAATGTTCATATTCGTGCAACATTGGAGTTTCAATTGGCTGGCAGATGAAAAGTGTCGACACCCCCGGAGGAGCGAGCCACCGTGACCCAGATGGGGGCTCGCGCTGGAGAACTGGGCACCTACCAGGTACCTTCGACCTTGTCAGGGGTGATGCGAACTTGCGAGCTGGAGTGATGACCGATCAACGGGTCCGTTGTCGGATCGGCCGCTGTCACGTGGCGTGGCTCGGCGATCGAATCAGTGAAGTGGTGCGTTCACGATCGGCGATGGCGCGGGGTCGGCCATGCGAAGCGACCACACACCCAAGACGGTTACCGGAATCGACACCGCCAGGCACAGCCACGCGTAGGAGAGGGTCCCGACGATCACCCCGGCGAGCGCGCCCCCGCCGGCGCCCACCAGATTCATCACCAGATCACTGGCCCCTTGGGACGACGGGCGCATCGAGACGTCGACCGATTCGGAGAGGAACGTCGAACCGGCGATGAGGGTGCACGACCAGCCGAGCCCCAGGAGGAAAAGCCCGACACCCAGGCGGACCGATTCCATGCCCGGCGTGGTGCCGGCGACGAGGGCGGCGAGTAGCAGCAACACGACGCCGATCCGTATCACGCGGACTCGACCGATCCGGTCACTGAGCGCGCCGATCAGGGGGGAGAACGCGTACATGCCGAGCACGTGCACGCTGATCACGAGGCCGATCACCGTGAGGGTGACCTCGACCATGGCCATGTGTACTGGGGTCATCACCATCACCGAGACCATGGCCAGGTGGCCGATCGCCACGGTCGCGATCGAGAAGAGGGCGTTGGGGTAGGACCTGATGTGCGCCAGTACCGCGCGCGTCGACTGGTGCTTGGCCGCCGGCGACTCATCCGATTCGCGCCTCGCGGTCAGATACGGATCGGGCACCAGGAACAGCCGCGTCACCGCTGCCGCCATGAACAAGGTGAGCGCAGCAATGAGGTAGGGACCGGCGAGGCGGGGCAGGCCGAGGAAGTGAGCGACGTCGCCCGCGGGTTGCATCAGGTTGGGGCCGGTCACCGCACCGATGGTCGAGCCCCACACGACAAAGGAGAGGCTCTTCGAGCGCGACGCGTCGGTGGCGAGGTCGATGGCGGCGAATCGTGCCTGATAACCCGAGGCCGACGCTGCTCCGATCATGAAGGTTCCCAGGAGCACCACGTACAGGGTCCGGTGGGTCGCCCCGAGGACAACTAGTAGCGCCCCGAGCACGCCGATGCTGTAGCCAGTGGCGAGGGCGGGGCGGCGCCCGCCGCGTCGGGTCAATTGGGCGAGCGGCAGTGCCATTGCCGCCGCTCCGAGCACCCCCGTGGTCTGGGCAAGTCCGGCGAGGGTCGTGGAGTGCGAGATGGAGGCCACCAACAAAGAGCCGGCCGCGACGGTGCCGGTGACTCCGATGCCGTTGAGGACCTGCGCGGTGCTGAGGACCTTGACAATCCGTGATTGGTGCTCGCTGTGATCGAGCGGCTGATTCATCTGGGCAAATCTAGTGTTCCAGCGCTGCAGGCTTTGCGTGCCTTCGCCGCGGCGCTCAGGAAGTCATGACTGATCGATGACCGCCAGTGAGAGATAAGACCACCCAGAACAGTCGTCCCCCCTCTCATACTGGTGGGTTCGACATGCGGCACATTGACGTGGTGTGGGTGAGTAGATCTGATGCCCTGGGACACCGATGCACATATATATCGTGGAAGTCTGTGGCCGACGTGTCCCGCACCCTCGTTGCTGGGGGTACATTGTTGGCGAAAATGGATGAGTACTGTCTCATCGATACGCTCCGGCGAATCAGACAAGGCAACTTGCGGTCAGTGACTGTCGGGGGCTACTTCATTGAGAATGGATCGGCCCGTAGGAGCCATCTTCTCAGCAAGAAGATGGCGGAGAGCGCCGCATGATTCGAGAAGGAGCGTCTCGCGGCGCTGGGCGTGATGGGTGTGACGGTCACCAACTCGGGCTACGGCGCGACGAAGTCTGTTGCCACCCCATCGACGTCGCTGGGGAATCATTGAACTGACGTGATCATCAAGAAGTGGCGGTACGACCGCGGTGCCCGTTGGCACTCTCACTTGCATCTTGGCGCCCGAGCGAAACGACCTTGCGGACCGACGGCACTGAGGCTGCGATTCCGTGATCGTCGGGTGCCAAAGCGCGAGCACGGCTCGGTGGCCGGTTGATTGGTGATCCGCGGCGATGAACGGTACTTCGAGGACCGCAGTGAGCGCGGCCTAGGTCCAGTGCGTCACACCCCGCGCTTGCATCGCTGCGGTCACCCTTCCTTGGGCGAGTGCCCTCGCGGCAACCCTCGTCGACGTTTCGGATCGATTGGCGTGCTCGAGGACGGTCGCGGTCTGTTGTCGAAGACGTGTCGACACTGACGCAAGCACTGGTTCAGGGTCGACTCGAAACGGGGAGCGGCGCGCGTCCATTGCGTACGCGGCGGCAATGATACCGCCCGCGTTGGCGACAATGTCAGGTATCACGGTGATGCCACGTTGGTCGAGTATCGCGTCGGCGTCCGGTGTGATGGGCAGATTCGCCCCTTCGACAATCAGGCGGGCATTGAGATTCTTGGCTTCGTCGGCACCGATCACGTCCTGCATCGCTGCGGGGATGAGGACGTCCGACGCTATGGTCAGTTCGGCCCCGACCGGAAGTACGGTGCCTCCGGGGTAGTCGAAGATGCACGCGTCGCCCTTGGCACGTTGCAGTTCGAGGAGGGCGACGACGTCGATTCCCTCGGGGCGGTGCAGGACTCCATCGCGAGTTGACACCGCGAGGATCGTCGTGCCCAGTTCTGAGAGGCGGCGCACCGTCGCGGAGCCGACGGCGCCGAAGCCTTGGATTACTGCGCTCGCTCCGGCGAGCTCGAGACCGATCACGTCGGCCGCTTCGGCGGTGGCCTCGGCCACGCCAAAGCCAGTGATGCCCAACTCGTCGTAGGGCAGGCCGCCCAGTACGTCGGGGGTGCCCACCACAGAACCTCGATCACCCAGTTCATCAAGGATGACGGCGGCGTCGGACTCCTGGAGGCCCATGTCGAGACCGAATACGTACTCCTCGGGAACCTCATTGCGTAGGCGCCGTACGAACGCACGCAGCACAGCTTCCTTGTCCGCATGGTTTGGGTCGAATGAGATCCCCGCTTTGGCCCCTCCGAGGAAGAGATCGACGACCGCCCATTTCCAGGTCATGACGCGAGCCAGTCGGGCGACCTCAAGCACTTTCAAATTCGGTGCCATTCTGGTTCCACCCTTGCCCATACCTCTCGCCGTGTTGTCGATCACCAGCACGCCTCGCATGCCGGTGCGGGCGTCCGATACGCAGATGATCTTTTCGGGTCCGTATCGGTCTATGAGGTCGAGCGCGTCCGTGGTCACGGTGAGAAAGTATGACAGTCCATATCTGCACCAACAAGGTGACGACAACCGAAGTCCGCGTCGCTGAGAGTAACGTTTGCTTATGCTGAATCCTGGGCATCTCAAGACTCTTCTCGTGATCTTGCGCACGGGTTCGTTCGTTGACGCCGCTCGAGAGTTGGACTACACGGCGTCGGCGGTGTCCCAGCAGATGTCCGCACTGGAACGAACGGTGGGGATGAAGCTCTTCGAGCGCGAGGCGCATTCGGTGAGACCGACTATGGCCGCCGAGATGCTGGGGATCGGTGCTCGCGATGTGCTGACGTCGATTCTGCAGTTGGAAGAAGAGGCGATGGCGCTGGCGCACGGTGAACGTGGACGCGTGCGCGTGGGGAGCTTTCCTTCGGCGGGGGCGACCCTCATGCCCAGGGCCATACAAGCCCTTTCGGCGGACAGCCCTGGTGTGGAGGTCCTGCTCGACGAGGGCGAGCCCGAGGTCCTCTTGGATCACCTGCTCGAAGGTGACCTCGACGTCCTGCTCGCCTACGAGTACAGCGTCGTGCCCAGGACCTGGCCTGAAGGACTGTCGCGAGAGCAGGTGCTGCGTGAGGATCTGATCCTTCTGGTGCCGGCTGATCCCAACCTGCCCACTGGCGTCGAGCACGCGGACCTCTCGGCGCTCGCCGACGCGCACTGGGTGGCGAGCGGTGTGGCGACCGGTGGCGCCGCCTGCCTCGAGCGCCTGTGCGCGGCGGTGGGCTTCTCTCCCCAGGTCGCCTTTAGGAGCAACAACTACGACACGGTCATCGGCATCGTGGGCGCGAATCTGGGAGTTGCGCTTGTGCCGGCTCTGGCCTATCGAGGCTCACCACTGGTCAGAGCACGCAGCCTCGACCCCGAGTTGGCGTCGCGACGGGTCTACGCGATCTGGCGCGAGGGCAATACGAATCCACTGATTCCCATGGTTGTCAGTTCCGTGAGACGTGCGGCGGTGCACGTCGAGTTCGCCTGCTGAGTGGCGTCGTCGCTCGAGAGCGGCAGTGACATGATGTGCAACGAGCACGTACGTGATGTCGTGTTCTGTCGAGCCGTGACGCACGGGTGGGAGGATGTTCGATGACTGTTACGCAACCCATATGGATCGGCGCGGATGAGGTGTTCGCACGGGTCGACTACGCCACGGCGGCGCACGCCGTGCAGCGCGCGCTGCGCGATGGTCTCGATCCCGCCCAGGACGTGAGCCGCAGCGTTGTTCCGGTCACCCACGGGCAGGTCATCTTGATGCCCGCCGAGACCTCGGAGTTCGCGGGCGTGAAGATCGTGACCGTGGCGATGGGCAACCCGGCGCTCGGCAAGCCCGTGATCCAGGGCGTGTACGTGCTCATGGACGCCACAACACTCAGCCCGGTGGCGCTGATTGACGGTACGGCGCTGACGACGCTGCGCACGCCGGCGGTCTCCGCCGCGGTGGCGGAGTTTCTCGCCCCCGAGATCATTGAGCATCTGGTGGTCTTTGGCGCTGGCACGCAGGCGGCGGGCCACGTCGCGGCGATGCGGTCCATCCGGTCGATTCAGAGGATCTCGATCGTGGAACCTGATCCTGATCGCGGTGCCGCGCTGGTGGCCAACCTGGTCGCGGGCGGTATTGATGCACGCGTCGGCACCGCCGACGACGTTGTAGACGCGCAACTCATTGTTTGTGCCACGACGTCACGCACGCCGCTCTTCGATGGCGGCCTTGTGCCGCAAGACTCCCTGACGGTGGCCATGGGTGCGTACGAACCTGATGCTCGCGAACTTGACTCCACGCTGGTCGCACGCGCCCAAGTGGTGGTCGAGGACGTCGGGGTGGCCCGGCGCGAATCCGGTGACGTGATCTTCCCGCTCGCTGAAGGCGTCATCGCACCCGAGTCACTCCTCACGATGCGCGAGATCATCACGGGCGCGGTTGCCGTAGAGCACGGACGACCTCGCGTCTACACGGGCTCCGGCATGTCGTGGGAGGACTTGGTCGTCGCCACCGAGATCTTCAAGGCCGACTAGGTCGGCCACCGCGACACTCGACTCGTACGAGAGCGTGCTTCGCTCGGACGAGTGAAGCGTCGGGTGCCCGTCGACCTTTGACGAGGTTGGGGGTGCATGATACGCTCGCCGCGAATTGGTCGAACTGCGCCGCAGTGGACGCTACCAAGTGCCCCACGATTGACTACTTCGTAGCGCGCAGGCGCTGCGCGTCGCTCGGCGAAGGGACGTTGCTCGAGGGATGACCGCCTCGACGGGACCGCGAAGCGTCGCGGAGTTGAAGGGGACGGGACATGGTGGTGATGGTTCGAGGAGGCGCGAGCGTGGGCGCTGCGATTGTGTCGCGCGCATCGAACTTGTCGTGTCGCGTGGCCCGCGTGGACGATCGCTTTGCCCGTGACGCACGACCTCTCGTTCGTGATGACGCCGAGCGGGCTGGTGGCGCTGCGTCAGGTCAGTGTCAGGAATTGTTGGTTATTGATATTCATGAGCGTCAGACTAACCACGCTTCCGGGGTGAATAGGAACTCTTGTCATACGGTGTTAACCAGTGATCATGTGTTCTCAATTGGCAGATCAACTGTGCATGATTCTCAGTTTTGTGACGTTGATTCGTGCTCGAATAGATGGAGAATGTGATGCAAGTAGACGGGAACGACTTCCCGAGAACGGCCTCGGTTGTGATCATTGGTGGTGGCGTCATGGGCGTGAGCATCGCCTATCACCTGGCCGCCGCCGGAGTCCGCGACGTGGTCCTGGTCGACATGAGCGACTTTGGTTCGGGCTCGACGTGCAAGGCGGCGGGTGGAGTGCGCGCCCAGTTCTCTGACTCGCTGAACATTGCGTTGGGTGCTCGAAGTCTGAAGGTCTTCGAGAACTTCTACGAACTGTTCGGCCAGGAGATCGACCTGCACCAGGTGGGCTATCTGTTTCTGCTGAGCTCCGACGAGCAGGTGAAGTTGTTCGAGCAAAGCCTCGTGAAACAGCACGAACTGGGCGTCTCGAGCCAGATAATCAGTGTTGATGAGGCTAAGCAACGTTCACCCTTGATCGACACTGAGGGACTCGTCGCCGCTGTCTTCTCACCGAACGACGGACACTGCACTCCGGAGTCGGTCGTGCTCGGCTACGCGACGGCGGCCCGCCGAAGCGGTGCGGTGCTTATTCCGCACTGCGCGGCCAACGGCATCGAGGTCGAGGGCGATCAGATCGTGGCGGTGCAGACCTCGAGGGGGCGTATCAGCACCGAGACCGTGGTTTGCGCCGCGGGCGCCTGGTCCCAGCGCGTCGGCGAGTGGGCTGGCGTCCATCTGCCGGTGACGCCGCTGCGCCGCCAGATCCTGGTGACCGAGCCCATTGCGGGCCTTGACCCTCGTACGCCCTTCACGATCGACTTTGAGACGACGTTCTATTTTCACCGAGAGGGTCCCGGTATTCTGCTCGGAATGTCCGATCCGGACGAGACGCCGGGCTTCAAGCTCGAACAGTCCGATGCGTGGCTGCCTCGACTGGGTCAGGCGATGGAGAAGCGCGCACCTCGTCTCGCCGAGGTCGGGCTCTCCAGCGGTTGGGCGGGTCTCTACGAGAACACACCCGACCACAACGCCCTGCTCGGCGAAGCGGCCGGTCCTTCGCGATTCATCTACGCCACCGGCTTTTCGGGGCACGGCTTTCTCATGGGGCCGGCCATCGGCGAAGTGGTGCGCGACATCTACGTGGGGGCTACGCCGTTTGTGGACGTCGCGGAATTGGACGCCCGACGATTCGCCGACGGAGTGTCGCGCCCGGAAATGAACATCGTCTAGAGCAGTCAGTTGACGTCACAAGGAGAGAAATGACCCAAATTCCCACATCAGTTGAACTCACGAGGATGGTGACTGACGCCGCTTCGCGCTGCGGTGTCGACCTCGCCGCCATGGCGGGCGAGACTCCCGTTCACTCGCCGATTGACGGACAGACCATTGCTTCGTTCCGTGCGGCCGGCCCGAGCGATGTTGAGAACGCCGTGGACCGGGCGCGAGCGGCATACCAGGAGTGGCGGATCGTGCCACCACCGGTGCGCGGCGCCCTCGTGCGACGACTGGGAGAGTTGCTTCGCGAGCACAAGGCCGACCTCGGGACCATCATCAGCGTCGAGGTTGGCAAGATCACCTCCGAAGCACTCGGTGAGGTCCAGGAGATGATCGACATCTGCGACTTCGCGGTGGGTCTGTCCCGCCAGCTCTACGGCCGCACGATCAGTTCCGAACGGCCGGGCCATCGACTCGCGGAGACGTGGCACCCACTGGGCGTGGTCGGAGTGATCAGCTCGTTCAACTTTCCGGCCGCCGTGTGGTCGTGGAACACGGCCATCGCGCTCGTGTGCGGTGACGCGGTGGTCTGGAAGCCCTCGGAGTTGGCCCCGATCACCGCATCGGCCGTCTCCGCCCTCGTGAATCGAGCGATCGCGGAGTCCCGGGCACCGCGCGATGTCGCTCAGGTCGTGCTGGGCGGATCGCTCGTGGGCGAGGCACTCGTCGATCACCCCGGGGTGGCGCTGGTCAGCGCGACCGGCTCGACCCGTATGGGCCGGGCCGTTGGCCCTCGTGTGGCCGCGAGGTTCGGTAGGTCACTCCTCGAACTGGGTGGGAACAATGCCGCGATCATCACGCCCACGGCGAATCTGGACCTGGCGATGAGGGGCATCGTGTTCGCGGCGGCGGGGACCGCGGGTCAGCGGTGCACCACCATGCGCCGCGTCATCGCGCACTCCAGCGTGGTCGACGAACTCGTCGACCGCCTCGCGCAGACCTATCGGCGCCTGGTCGTGGGCAACCCACTGGAGTCGTCGACGTTGGTGGGTCCGCTCATTCGGCGATCCGCCTTTGACGCGATGCAACACGCGCTCGAAAGCGCGTTGCGCGAGGGTGGCGAACTGGTTGTCGGAGGCGGGCGCGAGTTGGAGGCCGACGCACCCGAGGGGTACTACGTGCGCCCGGCGATCGTTCGCATGGCCCATCAGAGCGACGTCGTTCGACAAGAGACCTTCGCCCCCCTGCTCTACGTGATGTCCTACGACGACTTCGATGATGCGATCAGCATCCACAACGACGTTCCTCAGGGGTTGTCATCCAGCATCTTCACGAATGAACAAGTCGAGGCTGAGCGCTTCGTCGCCAGCGACGGCTCGGATTGTGGGATGGCCAACGTGAATGTCGGCACGTCGGGAGCCGAGGTGGGGGGCGCCTTCGGCGGAGAGAAGGAGACCGGCGGGGGACGCGAGTCGGGCTCGGACGCGTGGCGCAACTACATGCGTCGCTCGACAAACACCATCAACTACTCGGGCGAGCTCCCACTCGCCCAGGGTGTCGAATTCGACGTTTGAGGACGGCGGGTCGTTCTACGATCCATCCGGCGAGGAGGCATATGACCAGCGCACCGTCAGAGTCGTCGACGCCACCGCGTCACGTGGTGGTCGTGGGAGCGGGGATGGTGGGGCTCTCCACCGCGTGGTTCCTGCAAGAGCGGGGCGCGGCCGTCACGGTGATCGATCGCGTCGGCGTGGCCGCCGGGGCATCGTGGGGTAACGCTGGTTGGGTCTGTCCCGGCCTCGTCAGCCCCCTACCGGAACCGAGCGTGCTGCGCTACGGACTTCGGGCCCTGTTCGACCCCTCCGCGGCGCTCTACGTGCCTCCGACGATCGACGTCGGTTTGTGGCGTTTCCTCGTGGGCTTTGCGACCCACTGCACGACGACGCAGTGGACGCGGTCGATGAAGGGCTATCTCGACGTCAATCGGCGGGCGTTGGAGGCGTTCGATGACCTGCGCGCCGGTGGGATCGCGGCGCCCGCGAACGACGCACCGATCATGATGGCTTTCCAGCACGCCGATGAGGCAGAGGCCATGCGCCACGAGTTGGAGCAGTTTGCTCGTCTGGGTCAGGCACTCGACGTGACCGAACTACGCGGTGATGCCATTCACGCCGCGGCCCCCCAGGTCGCCTCGGGGACGCAGTTGGTGCTGCAACTGAACGGGCAACGCTACATCGACCCCGGCGACTACGTGAACCAGTTGGCGGCGGCGGTCATCCAACGGGGCGGGTCAATACGGTCGCCCATGCACGTGGACTCGGTGCGTCGCCAAGCGAAGGGCGTCATCGTGTTGGCTCGAGAGGGGTCCGTGCATGCAGACGCCGCGGTCGTGGCGACGGGGTCCTGGTTTAACGGGCTCACCTCGAGCCTTGGCGTGCGACGACGGGTGCAGGCCGGACGGGGCTACTCGTTCTCCGTGGCGACTGACGTGCCGGTTCCCGCACCTCTATATCTGCCCACATCGCGGGTCGCCTGCACCCCCTATCGGGGGGGAATGCGTGTCGGGGGCACCATGGAGTTCCGCTCGGTTGATGCGCCGATCGACCCCAAGCGGGTGGCGGCCCTCGTGAAGTCGGCCAAGCCCCTCATCACTGGGGTCGACTGGGATTCGATCTCGGACGAGTGGGTCGGTTCGCGACCCGTCGGCGTTGACGGGCTTCCCTTCGTCGGTGCGACCAAGGTTCCCGGTGTCTTCGTCGCCGGAGGACACGGTATGTGGGGCATCACGCTTGGTCCGATCACTGGCAAGTTGCTCGCCGAAGAGATGATGACGGGGGTCCGGCCCGCGGCCCTTCGCCCGTTCGATCCGCTTCGCTGACAGCGTGTGTCCTAATTGGACCCACCGGTTTGCCTTGACCAACTGAACCAATTGGCCCAGCGGTGCTTGCTCACCGTCCGACTTCCCAGGTCAAATTCTGTCTGAGTACTCGGTTCCGACCCAGGGCCCTCATCACGTTGTCGTGACGGTTGTGCGGGTGACGATCGGCTCTTCCCGCGTGCTTCGCGGTGCAGATCCCCGTGGGATCAGGTTGTGGAGAGAAGCGGAACGCGCGTAGGAATCGGAACTATCTCAGCGGAGGGCTCTTTGGGTCGCCAGCGGGCCAGGTTGGTGGCCGCGTTGAGGTCGCGGTCGAAGACCGGGCCGCGTCCCAGACGAGCATGTCCGGGCCGAGAGGTCGAGGTCGCTCTTGACCTCACCACAGCTCGAGCAGGTCTTGGGGCGCGGAAAGCGCCTATCAACTACTCGGACCTCGACCCCGCGCCGTTCCTCGACCAACGGCGAAACTGGGACCAGAAACCCGGGTCCAAGGACCGAACTGCTCGGACAGGGGCCGCCGCCGACAACCGATTCGCGAGATGTAGAGCATTGCGTCGACGACACGGCGCCTCGCTCGAACTCTCCTACGTGCTGGCGGGGCGCGCGACGCCTCTCCCCAACGACATGGGGACACCCCGGCGAGGGTGCCAGTTGTGCCCCACAGTCAGGGAATTCGTTGACCCGCAGCGTGGACGCAGCATCAGGACGCCCATCAAACGATGCTCACGGTCAACAGTCGCAGGGTAAGTCGCTCTTATCCTAAGCAATGCCAACTCGGGGTGTCCCACGGTTGCCGCGCTCGGGACCAACTGACAAACTGCTCACCGTAACGGGCGATGTCCGGCAGAACCGTGAATCTCACGATCCTGCAGCATCGTCGTGGAAGTGATTAGGCGTAGTTGTGTATCACCATCATGGACATTGACCAAACAAGTTAACGTTCGTCATGGTGCGCATCCGACTCAGGGGAGGGAGTCATCGTTCGTAGGGGGGAATGCCTGCGGGCTGCGGCCAGTTGAACCGCGTCTTCTATTCAACGATATGTCCAACTTGAGGGGGACACTACATGCTCAAGAATTTCAAAGTAGCGAGACTTACCACGACGGGGATCTTGGTCGTGGGTATGGCTGCGCTTTCGCTCGGCATTCAATCGGGCGGCGTTGCGTCGGCATCGTCAAAGTCGAAGTCCAGCTTCGTTATCGGCGTACCGCTGCCGATGACGGGCGCGGAGGCTTCGGCAGGCACCGAGATGTTCAATGCGATGAAGCTCGCGGTCGGTCAGATCAACAGGGCCGGGGGACTGATGGGACACAAGGTGGTGCTCAACGAGCAGGACTCCGCGTGTGACGCGACCACCGCGGTGAACGCGGCGAACTTGCTGGTGTCAAAGAAGGTCAACGCGATTGCTGGCGAATACTGCTCGAGCGCTGCACTGCCCGAGGAGCCGATCTTCTCGCGAGCCAACCTGCCCGTCGTGTTCTCTGCCGCGAACTCACCGGCGCTGCTCTCCAGCAAGTACCGCAACACGTTCTTGACCCTGGCGTCGGGAAGTGGTGACGCGGCGGAGGCGGCGGCGTTCTTCAAGCAGGACATGAAGGAGACCAAGATCGCCATCGTGGATGACCAATCCGCTTATGGCGTGGCCATCGCCCAGGCCATGCAAAAGGACGTTCAATCCTCGGGCATGACCGTGGCGGGAGGGGCGATTCAGGCCGTACCCAACACGCAGACGGACTTCTCATCGGTGATCTCCGCCATTCAGAGCTCGGGTGCCACTGGCATCTTCTGGACCGGTTACTTCGCCCAGGCCGCGCTGTTTGTGAAGCAGCTCGCCGCTGCTGGCGTGACGGCGACGTTCGTCGGATCTGAGGCTGCCATCGACCAGACGTTCATCACGGGTGCCGGTGCGGCCGCGACGGGTACGTACGCGACGGAGTTCACCACACCCAAGGGCAAGGCGATGAACGTCTTCAACAAGCAGTACCGCAAGACGTTCCACAGCGCGCCCGGACCATACTCGTCCTACGCCTATGACTCGATCAAGATCCTTGCCAGTGCCGTGAAGAAGGCCAAGTCGATACAGCCAGCCAAGATCATTGCTGCATTGCGAAAGACTCACATCTCCGGCGTGACCGGCAAGATTCAGTTCAGTTCGCAGGGTGCCCGTCTGGGCCTGCCCGAAGAGGTTCTGGTCGTCAAGGGCGGCCAGTACGTGTCAAACTCGGTCCAACCGAAGGTGTAGTCAGAGCGTTGCCCAGTGTCGTCGGCGGGCCGGTGCCCGTCGACGGCACTGGGCGGCATCGAATGCGGGCGACGCCGATCGGGGTGGCGCGTGAGACCAGAGGAGTGCGGTGCAACTATTTCTAAATGAGCTCGGTAACGGGCTATTCCTCGGCGCATTCTTCGGACTCGTCGCTTTGGGTTACAGCATGGTGTACGGGATCCTGCGCCTGATCAACTTCGCCCACGGCGACTTCTTCATGGCGGCGGCGTTCGTCAGCTACACGATCTTGGGCGCTCTCGCGGTGGGCAAGGCTCACATGCCCTGGTTCACCGTTCTCTGGGTGGGCCTGTTGGTGATGATTCTCACTGGACTGCTCGCGGTGCTCGCAAACCGTCTCATCTATCACCCGATGCGACGGGCGGCTCTCTTGAGCTTGATGATCGCCGCCCTCGGACTCTCACAGGTGCTGGAGAACGGCGTCCTGAACATACCTGGTTGGGGGTCGTCCTTCCTGACCTACCCAGTGACCTCGCCTCCGAACGGTTTCACCCTGGGCCAATCCCACTTCTCCTGGTTTCAACTCATTATCGTGATCATCTCGGGCGTGCTCGCGCTCGGGGTCTACTTCCTGGTGAGCCGCACACTGCTGGGTAAGGCCATGCGCGCCGTCGCCGAGGATCGAATCGCCGCTGCCCTCATGGGAATCAACGTTGACCTGGTGATCGCCATCGTGTTCTTCATCGGCGGTGCGCTCGCGGGGGCGGCGGCCGTGATGACCGGTGTGTACTACGGCCAGATCAACTACCTGATGGGCTGGACAGTGGGACTCGAGGCATTCACCGCCGCGGTACTCGGTGGGATCGGCAATATTGGCGGTGCCATGCTCGGCGGGGTAGTTCTGGGCATCGCGCAGTCGGTTGGGACCGGCTGGTTCGGCGCGGAGTGGGCGATCGTCGTGACCTTCGTGGTGTTGGTTCTCTTGCTCTGGCTGCGGCCCACTGGCATCCTGGGTGAGCACGTCGCTCGGAGGATGTGAGTCGAGTGTCCCTGCCCCGGACCGCCGAGCGGGAGCGGACAGTACTGTCCGCGAAGACCTCGAAGCGCATACTGATCCTCGCACTCGTGGTGGTGGCAGCCTTCGTGCCCCAGATCACGGGGGACCAGTACTACCTGAGCGTCGCCTATCAGGCGGAGATGCTGATCTGCCTGGCGATCGGGCTCAACATCGTGGTTGGCTACGCCGGACTTCTGGATCTGGGCTTCGCTGCCTTCTTCGCCATCGGCGCGTACACCACCGCCATGCTGTCCACGATCGACAACTGGCCGATTCTGGCGACCATCGTGCCGGGGATCCTGGTGGCGGTGGTCTGCTCGGTGATCATTGGACTGCCAACCCTTCGACTGCGCAGCGACTACCTCGCCATCGTGACCCTGGGATTCGGCGAGATCATCCAGACCATTGCTAACAACCTCGGCCCCACCGGTGGTCCGACCGGCATCTACGGCATCCCGACGCTCTCGATCGGCAGCATCGTCATCCAGAGCGCAGCGTCCTACTACTACGTGTTCTTCATCTTGATGGTGATCTTCGTCTTCTTCTCGTTGCGCCTGCGTAGTTCGCGCATTGGACGCGCCTGGCTCTGCATTCGCGAGGACGAGGACGCCGCCCAGGCCATGGGGATCAAGATTCACCGCTACAAGCTGTACGCGTACATGGGAGGCGCCGTCATGGGATCGATCACGGGATCGTTGTACGCGCCGGCACTGTCGGCTATCTCCCCGCCGAGCTTCGGGTTCAGTGAATCACTGCTGATTCTGATGGCGGTCGCCATCGGAGGAATGGGGAGTGTCTGGGGGGCAATCCTGGGCGGTGGGATCGTGGTGATCTTGCCCGAGGCCTTCCGCCAGTTCTCCCAGGCGCGGCTCCTGGTCTTTGGTTTCATGCTGATCGTGATCATGATGACGCGCCCCCAGGGGCTGTTCCCCGAGGGCGGGTTTCGCGGGACGTTCTCACGGCTACGTCGCCGGACCCGGGACTCCTCGGACCTGAAGTCGGCCTCGGCGAATTCCCATGAGGTCCGCCTGAGCACGATCGAGACGGAGGAGGTCTCATGACCGTGCTGCTCGAGGCCGAGAACCTCTCTCTCCACTTCGGGGGCGTGAACGCGCTGGTCGACGTCTCGTTCACCATCCAGGAGCACGACCTGCACGCGATCATCGGGCCCAACGGAGCGGGCAAGACGTCGCTCTTCAACTGCTTGACCGGGTACTACAAGCCAACTGGGGGCGCGGTGCGCTTCCGGGGTGAGGACATTACCCGCCTGAACGCGGCCGCGGTGGCGACGCTCGGGATCCGGCGCACGTTCCAGAACATCCGTGTCTTTCCCAAGATGTCGGTCCTCGAGAACATCCTCGCCGGAGCGCACCTGAAGGCGAGTGCGAACCTGCTCTCCATTGTCGCGGGAACGCCGGGTTTTCGGCGCAGCGAACGTGAGCTCCACGAGTACGCGATGAGCCGTCTGGAGTTCGTCGGCCTCGGAGAGCAGGCGAAGAAGATGGCCGGCGACCTCCCCTACGGGATGAGGAAGCGCATGGAGCTCGCCCGAGTCCTCATCGCCGACCCTACGCTGGTGCTGCTTGACGAGCCCGCCGCCGGCGTGAGTTCGGTGGAGCGAGAGGAACTGTCACGCGTGATCAGCCGGATCCACGAGAACGGAATCTGCGTGGTGCTGATCGAACACGACGTCGAACTGGTGATGGAACTCGCGACCGACGTGATGGTCCTCGACAATGGTCGGGTCATTGCATCCGGTCGGCCCCAGGAGGTGCGCGCCAACCCCGACGTCATACGCGCCTACATGGGTCGGAGTCGCACGTGAGGGCGCTCGAACTCGAGCATTTGAGCGTCTACTACGGTCCCGTGCGCGGCGTGGAAGACGTGACTTTGCACGTCGATGACGGCGAGATCGTCGCGCTACTTGGCGCGAACGGCGCGGGCAAGAGCACGCTGTTGAAGGCGATCTCGGGGATCACGCCCATCAAGCGCGGAACGATCCGTTACTTCGGCGAGGAGTTCCCGAAGCTCTCGCCGCATCGCCGCGTAGTCCAGGGTCTCGTGCACGTGCCCGAGGGGCGCCGGATCTTCACCGCCTTGACGGTGGCGGAGAACCTGGAGCTGGGCTCCTACGGCACGGGGGTCAAGCGTTCGGAACGAACCAAGCGCACGTCCGAGGTGTTGGAGATGTTCCCGATACTGCGCGAGCACTTCAAGCGACTCGCGGGCATGCTCTCGGGCGGCGAGCAGCAGGTGCTGGCGATCGCTCGAGCCATGATGTCCAAACCCCGGGTGTTGATGATCGACGAGCCGTCGCTCGGGCTCGATCCCCAGAAGGTCGATATCGTCTACGACCTGCTCGAGGCCGTCGCCGCGACGGGCACTACGGTGCTGCTGGTGGAGCAGAACGTGAACTTGGCGCTGGAGATCGCCACCAGGGCGTACGTACTTCAGCAGGGCTCGATCGCACTGTCGGGGGACGCCAATTCCCTCGTGTCGGACCCTCGTCTTTCGGCTGCCTATCTCGGCGCCGAGACGAACTCACCAAGCGACAATTGAGAACGCCGGGATGGCGCCGCGGGTGGCGGGCCGTCTTGGAAGTTGGATCCTCACCACGCCCGTCGCCCATCCGCTACGGGAAGACTTCCATGCTGGGATGATTACTAGGACGTGACATTCCAACTTCGGGGGGCGCTCCTTCTTGTTCTGGCGTTTCATCGACTCTCATGCGAGCCGCAACCCGTCAGGAGCTTGGCGCGCATTGAGAGTCTCTCCGTGAGAGCATTACCACTCGGCGGGACGTGAAACGAATTAGAGCGATATTCGCGAATATCAGCGCCCTAAATTACTGTACATGGTGACTGAATATTAATACCAACTGTGAAGGTGTCTGGATGGGTATGGGGAGTATTTAAGACAGGCCGCCTGGTAATGATTGAGCCGTAGTCTTCTCAATTACTCGCCGGATTGTCAATGGCCAATTTCTAGTACCTGCTGGTGGCCAGCAAAAGTCCCAGCCCTTCACTTGTTCATTACTTCTTTTGTGACGAGAACTGGCCCCCTCTCGCTCGGGCTTCTTTCATCCGGAACGACT
>Ga0307375_10001219_pt1 | contig 28608 bp, 26 predicted proteins | sample TR1MG_FD_202531 | JGI IMG/M metagenome (GOLD analysis project Ga0307375, IMG submission 202531) | Soil microbial communities from Risofladan, Vaasa, Finland - TR-1 | ecosystem: Environmental > Terrestrial > Soil > Coastal area > Acid sulfate soil | place: Finland: Risofladan, Vaasa | collected...
GCAAATGGGGCATGCGACAGTCGGTGTTCGATCATTATTATCTGCGCCGAGGGACGCCGGCTGCGGGCATGGTGCTTCCTGAGCCTGAAGATACCCTGAACTTTCGCTGGCAAATGTTGCGCAGCTTGCTAAAGCGTCGCTTGAGTTGAGGGTGCTTCAAAGCGACGGCTTTGGCTGGCTTGCGAATTTCTCTCTATTATCACCCTGTTTAGGCAAAGCTCATTTCTGAATTAAAGATATACATTTAAGAATGAGTGCCAATAATTGATTTTTGCATAGGTATAATGCCGGTCGCAATTATTATCCACGCTTTTAAAACAGAATATTACAGTCTCCGTTGCAAGTTGCTTTGGAGTCAGGTTCAGCATGAAACATGGCCTGTTAAAGCAATAAACTATGGCCAACCAAAGTTTGTATCAGATGGTTTTGCGAGGTAAAAAATGTTCAATGAGAAAAATATTTTAATAACTGGTGGCACAGGTTCATTTGGCCACACCTTTGTTCCGATGACCTTGGCTAAATACAATCCGCGCCGCTTAGTAATTTATTCCCGTGACGAAATGAAGCAATGGGAAATGGCAAAACTTTACACCAATGACCCTCGGGTTCGCTTCTTCATTGGTGATGTGCGAGACAAAGATCGCCTGGCTCGTGCACTTGATGGTGTGGATTATGTAGTGCATGCAGCAGCTACCAAGATTGTACCCACTGCAGAGTACAACCCGTTTGAATGTGTCAAAACTAACGTGATCGGTGCGATGAACTTGATTGATACCTGCATTGATCGAGAAGTTAAAGGCGTAATCGCTTTATCGACAGACAAGGCAAGCAGTCCTGCGAATCTTTACGGTGCTACAAAGCTGACTTCAGACAAGCTTTTTGTTGCGGGTAACTCCTATTCTGGTGCTCACAAAACACGATTTAGCGTGGTTCGATACGGCAATGTTATGGGTTCGCGTGGCTCTGTGATTCCATTTTTCTTATCGATTGCAGACAAAGGAACATTACCAATTACCGATGCTCGCATGACACGTTTCATGATTTCACTGGAGCAGGGTGTGGATCTGGTGTGGCATGCATTCGAAGACATGGTTGGCGGGGAAATTTACGTAAAAAAAATTCCGTCAATGAAAGTGACTGATGTTGCACTTGCATGTGTACCCAATGCGAAACAGGATATTGTTGGTATTCGTCCCGGAGAAAAGCTGCACGAACAAATGATTGGTATGGAAGATGCTCTTCATACTTACGAATATCCTGAACACTTTAAGATACTTCCGGCTATTCATAATTGGAGCAATGATCCATACCGAATTAAGGATGGCATGAAAGTGTCCGAGAATTTCACCTACTGTTCTGACAACAACAAGGAATGGATGAGTATCGAAATGCTACAAGCTTGGATAGCACAAAACAGGGAAAAAGTCGGAAAGATATGACAGAAATGATTCCATACGGCCAGCAAAATATTTCTGAAGAGGACATCCAGGCAGTCGTGGATGTCCTCCGTTCAGACTTTCTGACGCAAGGTCCGGCTGTCCCAGCTTTTGAGAAAAATATCGCTGAATATTGCGGTGCTAAACATGCTGTCGCAGTGAATAGCGCTACCAGTGCGTTGCACATTGCTTGTTTGGCACTAGGCGTAGGTAAGAGCGATGTGGTCTGGACCACCCCGATAACCTTTGTTGCGAGCGCTAATTGCGCGCTTTATTGTGACGCACGTGTCGATTTTGTGGACATCGATTCGCGTACCTACAACATGAGTGTGGAGCGCTTGTCCGAAAAACTGGCGCAAGCAAAACAGGCTGGTAAGCTCCCTAAAGTGGTGATCCCAGTACATCTGTGCGGACAACCCTGCGACATGGCGGGTATCCATGCGCTCAGCCAGCAATATGGCTTCAAGATCATTGAAGATGCCTCACACGCCATTGGCGGACAATATCGCGGCGAACCGATTGGCAATTGCCACTACAGTGACATCACTGTTTTCAGCTTCCACCCGGTCAAAATTATCACAACTGGTGAGGGTGGTATGGCCACTTCCAACGATGCACATTTGGCCAATCGTATGCAATTGCTGCGTAGCCATGGCATTACCCGTGACGCGAGCGAAATGACCCATGCGCCGGATGGCCCTTGGTACTACCAGCAGATCGACCTTGGATTCAACTATCGCATGACGGACATGCAAGCTGCGCTGGGCAAGAGCCAATTGCTGCGGCTCGATGAATTCGTTGACAAACGACACACCCTTGCCAAGCGATATGATCAAGAACTGGCAGGCTTGCCGGTCATCACACCCTGGCAGCATGCGGACAGTTACTCGGGCTTACACTTGTATGTGATCCGCTTGAAGCTAGGCGAGATCACCAAGACGCGCCTCCAAGTGTTTGAAACGCTGCGTGCCGCTGGGATCGGTATCAACTTGCACTACATCCCAGTCCATATGCAACCCTATTACCAGAAGCTCGGTTTCAAAGCCGGTGATTTTCCGGAGGCAGAAAGATACTATGAAACTTCGATTTCGCTGCCCCTCTTCCCTGCATTAACCAATATGCAACAAGACAAAGTAGTTAGATCAATCAAAATTGCTTTGTACAACCCTAATTTGAGAGATCAATCATGAAAGAACGCAACGCTGCCATTCAAATTAACGGCATTCTCGTGGGTGATGACGCTCCATGTTTTATTACCTTTGAAGCAGGCCCAACGCATCAAGGGTTAGAGTCGGCAAAGCGATTGGCAAAGCATGCCAAAGAAGCCGGTGGAAATGCGATCAAGTTCCAGGTATTCGACCCGATGCGGTTGGTTGCCGATCCAAATTTGCCTTTTACCTATCAAATATTGGTGGACGCGGCATCGGAAAAAATGGAAACGGTGACAGAACCTCTTCGTGACATACTTCTTCGCCGCCAATTGAAGCTGGATGAATGGCGTGAGCTCAAGAGTTACTGTGACCAAATCGGTTTGGCATTCTTCGCCACGGCATGCTTCCATGAAGATGTAGATTTTCTTGTCGGCATTGGATGCCAATCGATCAAGATCGCCTCTGCTGACGTCAATCATTTGCCGTTTATTCGTTATGCCGCCCGAACAGGGCTCTGTATTCAACTGGACACAGGGATGGCATCGCTTGGAGAAATCGAACTTGCCGTAGATGCAATACGCGCAGAAGGCAACAACAACATTGTCATTCACCATTGCCCTTCCGGCTATCCCGCGCATCTCGAAAGCATCAATCTGAGAGCAATTCCGACGATCAAGCGCGTATTTGGCTGTCCGGTGGCTTTCTCGGATCACAGCGTAGGTTGGGATATGGATATTGCCGCTCTAGCGGTTGGCGCAAATATGCTTGAGAAGACCATCACCGAAGATCGAACCACGCGCTCGGTGGAACATATCATGTCGCTGGAGCCAAAGGATATGCGTCGGTTTGTCGAAGTGATTCGCGAAATAGAAGTGGCTCTTGGGAATCCACGCCGAGTACTTTCGGATGAAGAGCGCAAGAAGCGCAATTCGATTCGGCGCAGCTTGCACGTGGCACGCGATCTGCCGGTGGGCCATGTCATCACAGAGGCCGATATCGATTATCGTCGCCCAGGAACAGGCATCACGCCAGAAAGACTGTCAGAGGTGCTTTCCAGGCCGCTCACGGTAAAGAAAAGCGTCGGACAGCGACTGGAATGGGACGACCTGGGCAAATGATGTCAAAGTCCGTAGCCATTGTCGACTATGGGATGGGGAACTTGCGGTCCGTGCAAAATGCGGTTGCGCACATGGGGGGCAAGTCGTTTATCGTGGAAAATCCTGACGACTTGTCCGTCTATGACAAGATCATTCTTCCCGGAGTAGGTGCTTTTGTCCAGGCGATTGCATGCCTGCACCAAACCGGGCTTGCCGCTGCCTTGAATGAACGGCGTGAGGCAGGGGCGCACATTCTGGGTATCTGCCTCGGCATGCAATTGATGTGCAGTGTTTCCGAAGAAGACGGAGTTCATGAAGGCCTCAATTGGTTTGCGGCGCGAGTGACTCAATTTACGCCGGACACAGGCTTATCCGTCCCGCACATGGGGTGGAACGGTGTGGATTTCACGCGTGACGACCCTATCCTTGCCGGCCTGGATTCAGGGAGTGATGCCTATTTTGTGCATAGCTATCATGTGCGCTGTGAAGACATGTCCGACGTGCTTGCCACCACGGATTACGGTCTGAAATTTCATTCCATGATCCAGCATGACAATGTGCGCGGTATCCAGTTCCATCCGGAAAAGAGTCAGGGATTTGGATTGGGAATTATCCGCAACTATCTGGAGATGCCATGCTGAAAAAGCGTTTGATAGCAGTGTTGATTCTGCGCGATGGACAGGTTGTGCAAAGTGTTCGGTTCAAACATACGAACGTAATTCACTACGATGCAGTTCATGCCATGGAGGCCTTTAACAAATGGGCAGTGGACGAGATCGTCATTCTCAATGTAAGTCGCGAGCTAGCCAGCCGTGACAAATTTGCCGAGATCGTCGAACGAATCTCCAGCCATTGTTTTGTCCCTTTGGCGGCTGGCGGCTGGATCGACAATGAAGAATATGCGCAGAAATTATTGCGCAGTGGTGCAGACAAACTGGTCATCAACACCGCGCTAGCCGATGACCCGCAACTAGTAAGTCGTTTGGCATTGCGCTATGGCCGGCAATGCATCATCGCCTCCATGGATGTGAAACGGGATGCCGCAGCTGTTCCACAAATTGCGGTCGATCGCGGAGCCAGGATCATTGAAGCCACCCCTGAGGAATGGGCTCGCAAGGCAGTTGAACTGGGGGCCGGGGAGATACTATTCAATTCAGTTGATCATGACGGTGCCCGCAAAGGGTATGATCTTGAGTCAATCAAAAAAGTATGTGAAGTGGTGTCTGTGCCGGTGATCGCATTTGGCGGCGTGTTTACCTGGAGCCACCTGGTCGAAGGCATAAACGCCGGCGCGTCGGCGGTCGCAGTAGCCAACCTTTTCCACTACACCGAGCAGAGTACCCGCAAAGCCAAATCGCATCTTGCCAATGCCGGTGTTTTGGTCAGGCAACAAGGACAAAGTCTCGCTCCGGCGAAACCCGGGCTGTCAGTTTAAGATTAGCCAATCGTTCGAATACGTAATTAAAGGAAATCAAATGAGATATTGCGCCCGATGCCTGTACCCCGAGAACGCCCGTCCTACCATTATCTTCGATGAAGAGTGCGTATGCAGTGGCTGTCGTTACCACGAAAGCCGCAGCAAGCAACTCGAGATCAATTGGGAGGAGCGCGAGTCCATGTTCAAGCAGATCCTTGGAGAAGCTAAGCGCATAGCAAAGGAAAGAGGAAACAGTCACGATTGCATCGTGCCCGTTTCCGGCGGTAAGGATTCGCACTATCAAGTATGGTTGCTGAAGGAAAAGTACGGCATGAACCCGCTGCTGGTGACTTTCAATCATGCATACAACACACCCGCAGGCAATCGCAACCTGTATAACCTTGTCGAAAAATCGGGCTGTGATTTTGTGCGCTACACCGCAGGTCTAGATTCGGTTCGACGCATCTCGCGCTACATGCTAGAAACGGTAGGAGACCTGACTTGGCACTATCACGCCGGCATCCGCACCTATCCTTTTCAGGTCGCGGTAGAGCGCAATATCCCGCTCATCGTATGGGGCGAGCACGGATTTGCCGAACTAACAGGCATCGTCTCATTGGAGGATTTCGTCGAATTCACACGCTGGACCCGCAAAGAACATGACATGCGTGGTTATGAGCCGCATGATCTGATTGGCAACGGCGGCATCACGGAACACGACATCGCGCCTTACATCTATCCGTCGGATGAAGATATCGCTCGTGTTGAAGTGCGCGGGATCTATCTGTCGAACTTCCTTTACTGGAACGCGAAGACTCAGGCAGAGATCATGATGAGGGAATGGGACTTTGCACCTATCGTCTATGAGCGTGAACGCACATTTAGCCTGCACAGCAAGATCGAAGACCATGCCAACGACGTGCACGACTTCTTGAAGTACCTCAAGTTCGGCTATGGGCGCGCAACGGACGATGCCAGCATGGAAATCAGGCATGGAAGAATGTCCAGAGAAGAAGGAATAGAGATGGTCAAGCGCTATGATTCACGCGAGCCTTCCACCCTTCAGACCTATTGCGATTTTCTTGGTATAACCAAGCAACAATTCTATGACTATGTCGAGCCGATGCGCGACGAAAGGCTCTGGAAGAAAAATGCTGCCGGGGTATGGGAACCGCAGGATGCAGTATTCCTGCATGAGATCGGTGAACTTGAAGAGCGCGCAAGGGTTGCTCCCTCGAAAGAGCGTACGCTATCGGACGAGAACCGCCGTATGTATTACAACCCGGCAAATCCGCCACTCAAGACCGGGGATGAGGCATTGGATCAGCCAAGCGTTACCTTCAGGGTGATCTGACGCAAATGTCTACAGTTGCGCTGATTCCGGCACGCGGTGGTTCAAAGCGTTTGCCAAGGAAGAACATTCTGGATGTAGGAGGGTTGCCTATGTTGGCACGCCCCATCATGGCTGCGCGCGCGACCGGTTTGTTCGAGCGTATCTATGTGTCTACTGAGGATGCAGAGATCGCCGAGATAGCAAAACAGTATGGGGCCGATGTGATCGAGCGACCGCCACAAATCGCCGAGGACCGCTCAACAGTAGTGCAGGTCTGTCTTCATGCATTGGAGACGCATCCGGAAATTAACTTGATGTGTTGTGTATATGCCACGGCAGTACTGCTTGCACCGGAAACGATAGCCGCTGCTCATAAATTGCTGGGTGGTGAACCCAAAGCCGATTTTGTGATGGGTGTCTCGGAATACGAGTACCCTCCTGTCCAGGCACTGAAGGCCGGCGACAACGACTACCTGACCTACATGTGGCCCGAATGGCGTGGGATTCAGTCACAGTTCCATCCCCACCTTGTAGTGAGCAACGGAACTTTTTACTGGGCACGCAGGCAGGCCTTGCTGGAAGAGAAGACATTCTATGGCCGTCGACTGCTGGGCGCTACGGTTCCTTCTGAACAGGTTTCCGATTTAGATACTCGGGAAGATCTAGCCAGAGTAATTTCCAGGTTGAGTGACAAACATAAGCCGGTGGGTACTTGAAGACTAATGAGAAAAAAGTCGCCTTGCGCGTTGATGCTTCCAGTCAGATCGGCACTGGGCATTTCATGCGCTGCCTGACATTGGCGGATGCGCTGCGAGAAAGCGGTGCACGTACTCGCTTTGTCAGCCGACATCTGCCTGAGCACTTGCGCAGTAAGCTCGCAGAAAAAGGCCACGAGTTTGTGCTACTAGACACCGTATCAAATGTTACGGCCCTTGATGATCTTGCACATGCCTCCTGGCTGGGAGTCAGCCAGGCACAGGACGCTGCAGATTGCATTCAGGCACTTTCCAAACAGAAGTGGGATTGGCTCATCGTTGACCATTACGCGCTGGATTCTCGCTGGGAATCCATACTCCGGCAATCTGCCAGAAAGGTATTGGTAATAGATGACATTTCAGACCGCCGGCATGACTGCGATGTTTTGCTGGACCAAAACGTATATGCAGATATGGAGTCGCGCTATGCAGGCAAAGTATCTGCACATTGTAAGCAATTGTTAGGTCCGCGCTATGCTTTGTTGCGAAATGAATTTGGAAAGCTGCACGAGCAAGTCAAGTTGCGCAGTGGGCCAGTCAAGCGGGTGCTGGTTTTTTTTGGTGGGGTGGATGCCGATAACTACACCGGTCATGCGGTCGAAGCGCTGGCGCAATTGAGGCTACCAGAAGTTCATGTTGATGTGGTGATTGGTGCGCAGCACCCTTCGCGTCAACAAATCGAAATGGAATGTGCGCAGTATGGATTTGAGTGTCATATGCAGACCGACAAGATGGCCGAGTTGATGGCGGCAGCTGACTTGGCAATCGGGGCGGGTGGTGCAGCAACATGGGAACGTTGTTGCCTCGGGTTGCCTACATTGGCCCTTTGTACTGCAGATAACCAACAAAAGCAACTGATAGACGCCGCACAGATGGGTCTGCTGTATTCACCTGAGATTGCCGGCGATCCGATACAAGTGATTGGCAGGCACGCACTTGCTTTGATCGAGAACGGCCATTTAAGACAACACATTTCCGATAAGGGAATGCAAAAGGTCGATGGATGTGGAGTATCCCGTGTACTTGAGAACATGTGCTGCATTAGCGGAATGGTGATTCGTTTAGCAACTACAAACGATTCGGAACGATTATTTCACTGGCGCAATCATCCAAGTATCAGAAAGTTCTCGCGCAACATCGATGAGATCCAGTGGCAGGATCACCAAAAATGGTTTGCTTCATTACTCGCTGATTCAAAGCAATGGCTGCTCATTGGTGAAGATGCTGGCACACCCATTGGGGTAGTGCGTTTTGATGCAGAAAAGGATGAGGCAGAAGTCTCGATCTATCTGGTTCCTGAAAAAGCATCATCCGGGCTTGGACAATATCTTCTGCATAGTGCCGAACGCTGGCTGATCACGAATCATCCGGAGGTCCGCAAGGTACACGCTTATGTGATTGGCACGAATGAACGTTCATTGAGATTTTTCTCCAAAGCAGGATACCAAATTGAATCCGCTGTTTATTTGAAAAGGCTGTATTGAACATGACTGAACAGATCAAGATCACTGACAAATTCATCGGCCGAAACCGGCCACCTTTTATCATCGCCGAAATGTCTGGCAACCATAATCAATCACTTGTTCGGGCTCTGGAGATAGTCGAGGCTGCCGCTAGGACAGGCGCTCATGCGATGAAGATACAGACCTATACGCCCGACACCATGACGCTAGATTTGGATGAGCGTGAGTTCCATATCAGCGACCCGAAAAGCCTGTGGGCGGGCACTTCACTATACAAGCTGTACGGCCAAGCCTATACACCGTGGGAATGGCATAAGCCGATCTTCGATCGCGCACGCGAACTGGGCGTCATTCCCTTCAGCACTCCGTTCGATGACACTGCGGTCGATTTCCTCGAAGGTCTGGATGTGCCGTGTTACAAGATCGCTTCGTTCGAGAATACCGATCTGCCATTGATCCGGCGCGTTGCAGCCACCGGCAAGCCATTGATCATTTCCACCGGCATGGCCACAGTGGCAGAACTGGACGAGACAGTGCGCGCTGCGCGCGGGGCTGGGTGCAAGGAACTGATCCTACTCAAGTGTACCAGCACCTATCCGGCCACAGCGGAGAATACCAACATCCTGTCGATTCCGCATCTGCGCGAGTTGTTTGGCTGTGAAGTGGGGCTATCCGATCACACAATGGGCGTGGGCGTATCAGTGGCCAGCGTCGCTTTGGGTGCTACCGTCATTGAAAAGCATTTTACGCTCAGTCGCGCTGATGGAGGTGTGGACAGTAGTTTCTCTATGGAGCCAGCCGAAATGGCTCAATTGGTAGTAGAGACAGAACGTGCCTGGCTGGCACTTGGACAAGTGAGCTACGGCCCGACAGAGATTGAGAAGAAGTCTATCCAATTTCGCCGCTCACTGTATGTAGTGCAAGACCTTAAGGTGGGTGATGTGCTGAGCCGTGAGAACGTGCGCGCGATACGCCCAGGGTTGGGATTGCCACCAAAATATTTCGATGTGCTATTGGGGCGAAAAATCAACCAAAATATAAAAAGAGGAACGCCGCTTGCTTGGGCGTTATTAAGTTAGATGACTATTTCAAATAACAACATCAGTGCAATGCCAGCCGTAGGCGTGGTAACTTTTGATGCCTATGTTGGGGTATATGCCGAGACATTACGCTATGTTTCTTGGAAACTTCAACAGATGCAATGCAAAGTATACAGAATCGGCTGCGATGGGGTTTTGGGTGCATGCACTTCATTTAATTCTCTGGGACTGAATTATATTGACGGGCGCATGAGAGCAACAATTTGCAAAACTTGTAAAAATTCACAATCAAAGCTTGCTGCAATTCTGGTTAGCAACGTAAGCAGTGATCAAGCACTGCTTAATCAGGATGCAATTGATTTTCTCAGTGAAGTGGAAACAACGCTGAAAAAGCAATTGGTGGTTTCATCTGTGCTGAATATGCACTATCAACAACTCCCTTTGTGCAAAATAGCTTTTTTTGACTTTGCAATTACACTGAAGCTGTCACCAACTAGTCAATTGAGCGAAATAGCCATATCTAGATTTATGCAAGGGCTGAGGGATTTGGTGATTTTGCGGCAGCATCTAGAGACTTTTCTAAAATTAAATGAGTTAACTCACATTGTTTACGTCAACGGCAATTACAGTCTAAACACGCTTGTCAGAATACTTTGCACGAGAAGAAAAATTGCATGTTTAAGCATCGAACCGCAGCTGACTTCACAGCATATATTGAATTACATAACAATAAAGCACGACAGAATTGAACTGTCGCCAGAAGCTTTATGGGCTGCCAATTCTGAGTCTAACATTCATTCTAAATACTTGGGTAAAGTTTTCAAAAATTTTGGCGCGCGTATTAATGGTAGTGACTTTAATGCATATACCTCACTAGGCGAGGTTTGCAATCAAAAGGAAACAAAAAAATTGATGAATTTTTTTGAAACGTATAGCAGAGTGCATTCATTCTTTATGAGCAGTGAAGATGAGTTGATACCGCATATTGTTACACATGGCTTTTCAAATGAAATAGACGAAGCAAGTCGTGTTTTTTACAGAAATCAATTTGAGTTTACCCAGTATTATTTATCTGAAGCGGCTAAATTTCCTGATATAGGTTTCATAATAAGATTGCACCCACGCATGGCAGTTAACAAGCGGGATTCAACTGAATCTGCGGAGCACATTCGATATAAAGAACTCCTTGAGCAAACGACTATTGCACCTAACGTGCTGATTATTTTTGGAGACAGTAAAGTGTCTTCCTATTACGTAATCTGTAAATCAAACTTGGTAGTTGTATCCTGGTCAACTATAGGGCTTGAAGCACTTATGATGGGTGTTCCAGTGGTGTCTGCTTTCCCAAATTATCTAATGTACCCACTAAATAAACTTTCCAGACAACCGCAAAACTTCGATGGTTTAAGATCAGCGCTTTTTTCGCATTCAGATTATGGCTTCGCCGATGATATAAAGCTGTTTAATTGGGTAAGCATGGCACATGAGGGTCAATTCTTCCCCACGCCTGCTCCTCGCGGTCAAGGTGGGCAATTGGGGAGAGTCTATAAATTGTTTTATAGACTAGTTAATAAGCTTGGTGCCTACAATTTTTTTGCGTACTTGGTCGACAATATGTTGTTTAGAGGTATTATTTATTCAAAGGAATATTTGTTAACTAAGAAAGTGAAAAAAGAGCATTCACAGGTTAAGACTTGTCTAACTTTGATAAACACATATCGAATAACAATTAGTAAAATGCTTAAGCAGTATGAGAATGGATTGTTTGAACCTGTTAAAGATATGAGGTCTATGTCTCGCCAGAATGTACATAAAGATTAGCTGTGCTAAATAGAACAGTTAAATTAATTGCATCCGGGGACAAACAAATAGCACTCTATTTGTTGAGATCAATTGGGAGGCGAAACGCTTTTATATTGCTATTTATTGTTGTGGCAATGTCATTGATTGACCTAATTGGCATCGCACTCATATTTCCATTTTTGCAAGTGGTAACGCAAACAGATGCCCTAGAAAAAATGCTGAGGACATACGGAATTGGTTTTCTGGAGTTCTTTACGCATAACCAATTAATTTTGTTGATTGGTTTTGGGTTGATTTTGTTTTATGCCTGTAAAACGGTTGCTCAATCGCTCCTAATCCGGATTCAGGCTAAGCAACTTGCACGATTTACGGAATATATGACTAACAATGTTGTTTCTCACGTATTGAATGCGCGATATTCGATATTTCAAGAAATTGCTGCTTCTGAGATTGCAGGGAAGTCATATAGCAATACTGTACATGCCACGTTAGCGTTGACGGCGCTTATACAGGCTGCCAATGAGGGGTTGATATTGGCATTATTGTTTTTCAGTTTTTTAATTTTTAAACCGATGCTTGCACTCGGTGCAATATTGTTAGCGGTTTTGAGCGCCTTGCTACTTTACCAAATTGTGATCCGCCGTTCAGCTCAAATAGGCGCAGCCCAAAGCCAGATAGAAAATGTTCGATATAGGCTCTTGTTTTCAATTGCAAGTGCAATACGTGATATTAAGATTATGGGGCTCGATGGCTTGTTTGACTCACGGAATAAACAGGTTTCTCAAGAGTATTCTAAGTTAGCCTGGCGTTACAACGTTAATAGTTCTTTGCCCAGGCTCCTGATTGAATTTATAGCGCTGCTGGCTATAGTTGGTGCGGCTCTGGTGGTGGTGGTTATGTCAATACCTCTGAAAGAAGCCGGGCCATTGTTGGGACTTATTGCCGTGGCAACTATACGTGCGGTTCCTGCATTTACAAGATTGTTTGGAGCAGTGAGTACCTTTAGGGCTTCGAGTTCTTTTGTTAAAGGCTTAATCGAATTGCAAATAAAACTTGCTGAAGTAGCGGTATGCCGCATCAATGACAAGCTGGCCTTCAATCAGCAAATTGAACTAAAGGATATTGGATTTCGCTATGGTGATAAGAAAGTATTAAAAAATGTAAGTTTGCAACTTACCAAAGGCGAATCAATTGGAATAGTTGGATCATCAGGTGCAGGAAAAACTACACTTTTGGACTTGTTTACCGGCCTGCAACCGGCTAATGAAGGTAAATTTTATTGCGATGGCAAACCATTCGATCCATTTACAAGCCATGCAATTCAAACGATGATTGGTTATGTACCACAAATAATTACTCTGCTTGATGAAACGATATCTTTTAATGTTTCTTTTGAAGAGAAAGCAGACAACGCTAGAGTTATGCAAGCCTTGAAAATGGCTAATCTGAAGGGTTTTATCGATTTGCTACCTGATGGAACCCAAACACGTGTTGGCGAGAATGGTCTGCGTTTATCAGGGGGGCAGCGGCAGCGAATCGGTATAGCGAGAGCTTTGTACCGCTCGCCGCAAATATTAATATTCGACGAGGCAACAAGCTCACTTGATACTCTTTCTGAAATGCAGTTGACCAATGAAATCGAAAAGTTGCATGGGAAAATCAGCACAGTAATCGTTGCTCATCGCCTGTCGACGGTTATGGCTTGTGATCGAATTTACGTTCTTTCCAACGGTGAAATTGAAAATAGCGGCACTCATGCTGAACTGCTTTTGACGTCGAAGATATATAGTCAACTATATGCGAGTCAACGTAATAGTACTTTGGCTCAGAATACTGAATTATGAAATCAGCTCAGCTTATGCCTAAGAGGCCTCTGTGATCAAATGAAGCTAGCCAGATAATGTTTACAACATTGCTTACTGTTGATATCCAAAATATAACTCTGCTACAAGCTAAGAGCAATTACAAACATTAGCTAATTGTCACAATGAAATGGATGATAAATGTTTAAGCAATTGTATTTCTCCTTTGTTGACTCAGATTATGAATCTGAAAAACTGCTTCTGATGGTAAAGAAGTTCGCGAATTCTGAATCCAGAATTGTGGATGTAGGGTGTGGTTATGGGCGCAATCTCCGTATGCTGATTAATGCTGGATTCGAAAACGTAATTGGAGTGGAAATTAATACGGAAATCATTAAGGAAAATATTAGGCGTAACCTACCATGTATGTCCGTTGATGAATTTAATAGTGCAGCAGAAAATTGCGACGTCATATTAATGTCGCACGTAATTGAACATTTTTCACCATTTAATTTAAAAGAGTTTATTGACGGATATCTGGATAGACTGAACGTTGGGGGTTACCTTGTAGTTGCGACACCCCTAATGAGTGACTATTTTTACGATGATTTTGATCATGTAAAGCCATTTCATCCTGCGGGTATTTTAGCTGTATTTGGTATAGGTAAAGCCCAGGTCCAGTATTACTCAAGGAATAAGTTAACATTGAAAGATCTTTGGTTTAGGAAGAGCCCTTACCGACCAAGTTATTATAAAGAGGTCTATTTAAAAACTCGTTTTAGCAGACTGGTTCAACTGGCTTCGTTTTTAGGCGCACTTATTTTTCGTCTTTCAATTAGATCGGTTGGGAAAAAAGACGGTTGGATCGGAATATTTGAAAAGGTAACAACAGTATGAATTTCAAACTTGATGAAGCCAAGCTTGCCGTTGTGGGATTGGGGTATGTTGGCTTACCCCTTGCTGTTGAGTTTGGAAAAAAATATCCAACGATAGGGTTTGATATTAACCCACGAAGAATCAGTGAGCTTAAGTCCGGTTCTGATGGTACGCTTGAATTGACCGACCAAGAGATGCAAGAAGCGGTCCGACTAAGCTATACGGACAAACTTCATGATCTTAGGCAGTGCAATATATTTGTCGTCACTGTGCCAACACCAGTGGATAAGCACAATCGCCCTGATTTGGAACCGTTGATTAAGGCTAGCGAAGCATTAGGCCAAATAATCAAAAAGGGGGATGTTGTCATCTACGAATCCACAGTTTACCCGGGAGCTACGGAAGAGGACTGTGTTCCTGTGATTGAGGCAGTTTCCGGGCTTATATTCAACGTAGATTTTTTTGCCGGATACAGTCCGGAGAGAATCAATCCGGGTGATAAAGAGCACCGTTTTTCAAACACAATAAAAGTTACTTCCGGCTCAACTCCTGCAGTAGCCGATTTTGTTGATTCCCTATATGGGAGCGTTGTAGCAGCAGGGACGCACAAAGTATCTAGCATTAAAGTCGCCGAAGCTTCCAAAGTAATCGAAAACACCCAACGGGACTTAAACATCGCGCTAATCAATGAATTGGCAATCATTTTTAACAAGATGAACATTGATACGGAAGATGTGCTGATTGCAGCTGGAACAAAATGGAATTTTTTGCCATTCCGTCCAGGTTTGGTCGGCGGACATTGCATTGGCGTAGATCCATACTATCTGACACACAAAGCACAAGAGCTCGGATATCTCCCCGAAGTGATATTAGCTGGCAGGAGGATCAATGACGGGATGGGTGGCTATGTGGCCGAGCGCGTTGCGCGGCTAATGATGCACAAACGTATCCATGTTGTAGACTCGAAAATTCTGGTAATGGGACTTTCATTTAAAGAGAATTGCCCAGATATCAGAAACTCCAAGGTTGTTGACATCATCAATGAGTTCAAGGGGTTTAATGCAAATATCGATATTTATGACCCGTGGGTTAATAGTGATGAGGTTCAACATGAATATGGCATAACACCAATCAGTCAGTTAGTTGAAGCGAAATATGACGCGGTTGTAATTGCCGTTGCGCATTATCAATTCATAGAGATGGGCATTAAAAATATCCGACAACTGGGAAAGCTGAATTGTGTAGTGTTCGACGTTAAATATTTGTTTGATGCAACGCAAGTTGATGGAAGGCTATAGCCAAATGGTTAAGTTCGATCAGAATGACGCTACGAGGAGCAATGATTGAGCGAAAACCAAAAAATGTTGGCGCCCATAGTAGTCTTTGCGTACAATCGCCCTTGGCATTTGCAACAGACGATTGAAGCGCTGTTGCAAAACAATGAGTCTGCACAGAGCGATTTATTTATATTTTCCGATGGTCCAAAAAATGCCCAGGCAGATGAGGCTGTTAGTCAGGTACGCCAGTACATTAAAACCATCTCTGGTTTTAAAAGCCTTACACTAATTAAAAGAGAAGAAAATTATGGGCTCGGGAGATCCATAATTGAGGGCGTTACTTTTGTTTGCAATCGGCGCAATAAAATAATCGTTCTGGAGGATGATCTGGTCACTTCTCCTTTCTTTCTCAGATTCATGAACGACGGGCTTGATTACTACGAGTCAGAAGAGCGAGTCGCGAGTATCCATGGTTATGCGCTGCCCGTTAAACAAAAAATGCCTCCCACGTTCTTTGTTCGCGGTGCAGATTGTTTGGGCTGGGCAACCTGGAAAAGAGCTTGGGATCTATTTGAGGAAAATGGTCAAAAACTCTATGACAAACTTCAGCGTTCAAATTTAACCCAGCAATTCGACTTGGATGGCGCCGCATCATTCTCTCAAATGCTACAGGATCAAATTGCTGGAAAGAATAATTCTTGGGCAGTTCGCTGGCACGCAACAACATTTCTTGAAAATAAATTCACGTTAAGCACACAAAAATCACTTGTCAGGCACATCGGTAATGATGGCACGGGCACAAATTTCAACGTTGAAGACATGCTAGATACAGTACTCTCCAACCAACCTGTAGCAGTAGGCGGCATACCGATTGTAGAAAGTCTTGATGCTCGATCAGCAGTTATAAAATTTTTCAATTCTCGTAATTCACTACTTCAGCGAATTATGAGAAGAGTTAGGAAAGTTTATAGGGGCATGAAGACCTAAAGAGATAGAGGAGGTTTTTAATTACAGTTGCAGTTGATACTGTCGGATCGAACAATGATACTTTGAGGAAAATATGGTTTGTCCATTGTGTACTGAAAAAAAATATTTAACATTGCGCCGCTATGCAATTGCAAACTTATCCGAGATTTGGAATGATAATTTTGGATTTGATCCATTTAATAAATTTCCTGCCGGGGCGACGTTAAGTAAATTATCTTGTGTTGAATGTGGGCTTATATATTTTTCACCAGAGTTTTATGGTGATGGAGAGTTCTACGCAAAATTATCGAAGTACGATTGGTACTACGAAGGAGAAAAATGGGAATTCGATAAAGCACTAGATATTGTTCAACAAGTTCGCCCCAAGAGTGTTCTGGAAATCGGCTGTGGCTCCGGAGAGTTCTTGCAGAAGATTTCTTCAGGTGTTGAATATTCACTTGGGGTCGATATCAATGAGGCGGCTTTAGTCAAAGCACGTCAGAAAGGGTTGCAAGTTATCAGTACGGGGATATACGACTTAACCCATTCATTTGATATGGTTTTTCTTTTCCAGGTGCTTGAGCACTTGCAGTCTCCGGGGGAGTTTCTCCGAACCGTTGAAGGCAAACTAAATCCGGGTGGAGTGTTGGTGATCGCCGTACCTAATCCAGATGGGTATCTAAAAGATATGGGAACTGTCGCGCTGGATATGCCACCGCACCACAATACCGGTTGGAAAAAGGAGACTTTCACAGCATTGGCAAAGCTCCTGAATATGGAACTTCTGAGCTATGAAACAGAGCGCCTGAGATATATTCACTATCAAGGCTTGCTATCTGTGGTAGGCGATCAGGGAACAAGTAAACGATATTTGCGGATGACTCAGAAATTGATGTCCAAAATATTGGGGCCGTTATTCTATGCTTCGGGAGGTAATCAGCTTGTAGGGCAAACTCACCTGGTAGCCCTGCGAAAGAAGATATGACGGACCTGCTGTCTGGATTGTGATGATTAAGAGGCTAAAAAGCTTTGTATTGAGGCTACAATTTTATCCGGGAGTCATGGGTATATGGCTAAACCCGTTTTATCTTGCACGCAGGGAACTTTATCGTGAAATGGCACGTTTTGCGCCGCAAATGCACGGCAAGCTACTTGATGTTGGTTGTGGGACCAAGCCTTATGAAGAATTATTCTTGAACTCGACCGAGTATATTGGACTTGAGTTCGATTCCCCAACGAATCGTGTTGCCAAGCGTGCAGATCATTTTTATGACGGCAATACCTTCCCGTTCCAGGGAGAGGCATTTGACGGGGTTATCTGCAATCAGGTTCTCGAACACGTATTCAATCCTGAACAATTTCTGCAGGAAATATCGCGCATCATTAAGTCAGGCGGGTATTTGCTAATAACGGTTCCTTTCGTTTGGGATGAGCATGAGCAACCTTGGGACTACGCGCGTTATTCGTCCTACGGCTTGCGCAACCTGTTGGAGCGGTGCGGATTTTCAGTAATCGAACAGAGAAAAACTAATGCGGATGCCCGAGTGTTATTTCAGTTGATTAATGCTTACTTGTATAAAGTGCTGCTTACGCGGAGTGTAAAGTTCAATTTGATGATTTGTGCTCTAGTAATGTCGCCATTCACCTTGCTTGGAATCCTGCTAGGTATATTGTTGCCTGCCAATCCTGATCTATATCTCGACCAGGTGGTTTTGGCTAGGAAAAATCCATGAGCATCCACGAGACCTTTAAAGACACAAAGGTTTTGATAACCGGTGGGTTGGGATTCATTGGTTCTGCATTGGCGCGTGCCTTGGTGGATGCTGGTGCCAGCGTCACATTGGTTGATAGTTTGATTCCCGAATATGGCGGCAATTTCTTCAACATTGAGGAGATAAAAGACAAAGTCCAGGTCAATATCAGTGACGTGCGCGATCCATTCGCCATGGCCTATCTGGTGCAAGGACAAGAATACCTGTTCAATTTGGCGGGACAGACTAGCCATCTCGATTCAATGAATGCGCCGCACACGGATTTGGATATCAATGCGGCAGCACAGCTTTCCATTCTGGAGGCGTGCCGTAAACATAATCTCAATGTCAAGATCGTGTTCGCCAGTACCCGTCAGCTGTATGGCAAACCAGAATATTTACCGGTGGACGAATCACATCCGATACGTCCGATTGATGTGAATGGCATCAACAAACTGGCTGGTGAGTGGTACCACATCCTTTATAACAACGTGTATGGGATTCGGTCATGTGCATTGCGCTTAACCAATACTTACGGCCCGGGAATGCGGGTAAAAGATGCGCGGCAGACCTTCCTCGGTATATGGGTTCGCAACCTTATAGAAAGCAAACCGATTTTGGTATTTGGCGATGGGATGCAGATGCGCGATTTTAATTATGTGGATGATGTCGTCGAGGCCATGCTGCTCGCCGCCTTAAGCGACAAAGTCAATGGCGAAATCTTCAATTTGGGCAACAGGGAAGTGGTCAACCTGAAAGACTTGGCTGAAAGGATGGCAGGAATGCATATTGGTGGTCGTTATGAGATTGTCCCCTTCCCTCCGGAGCGCAAGGCAATCGATATCGGTGACTATTACAGCGACTTCACGAAGATCAAAGAAGCGCTGGGCTGGGAGCCCAGGATTTCTCTTGATGATGGACTGCGCAGATCGCTTGATTTCTATGCACGGCACCACACACATTATTGGGATTGAACAAAATGATTTTGATGAATGATTTCAAAGACGAGCCTGAGGAACTGCGTCAGCGCGAGTTGGCGGCGGTCGAGAGAGTATTGCGTTCGGGCTGGTACGTTCTTGGCAACGAAGTCAAAGCATTCGAAGCGGCTTGGGCGGATCGCTGTGGCACACGCGATGCGGTAGGTGTCGGCAATGGTATGGACGCCATTGAAATTGGGTTGCGTGCATCAGGTATTGGAGTGGGTGATGAAGTAATCACGACTCCGATGACGGCATTTGCGACCATTCTGGCGATCATCCGTTCCGGAGCAACTCCAGTTCTTGCGGATATCGATCTCCAATCGGCTTTGTTAAGCGTAACGAGTGCTGAACGATGTGTCTCGACTCGTACCAGGGCTGTGCTACTGGTTCACCTGTATGGGCAGGTCAGAAACATGGTGCAATGGGAAACGTTTTGCAAAAAGCACGGTCTGCTGTTGCTGGAGGATTGCGCTCAGGCACATTTGGCAGAGTGGAGCGGTCGGATTGCAGGAAGTTTTGGGAAGTTTGGTGCATACAGTTTTTACCCGACAAAGAATCTGGGTGCGATCGGTGATGCCGGGGCACTGGTGACAAACGATACTGAACTTTCTATACGTGCAAAAAGGTTGAGGAATTATGGGCAAAGCGAACGTTATCATCATCCTGAATTAGGAATGAACTCGCGCCTGGACGAAATTCATGCGGCCATTCTGACCGAGCGCTTGGCGTGGCTGGATTCATTCACTCAAACGCGGCGAAATATTGCCGACGCGTACCATCTTCGGATTTCTAATCCGAAGGTTAATCTGCTAGCCAGACCGGAACAACCCAACAGTCATGTCTACCATTTGTTTGTGGTGACAAGTGAAGAACGGGACAGGCTGGCTAGTTATCTGACTGTGGCAGAAATAGGCAACCACTCGCACTATCCGATTCCAGTCCACCGACAAGTTCCATGCCTCAACACTAAGACTGATCCAGCGGGATTGCCAAACTCCGAGCAACACGCAAAGGAATGTTTGTCTATCCCTTGTCACCCTCAAATGACTCAAACACAGATCAAAAATGTAATTGAGGTTATCAATGCCTTCCGATGAATCAATTGAACATTATGTAACACTATTCGACAACAATTATTTGCCAATGGGGATGTGCTTGCATGCTTCATTGATGAAACATGCACAATCATTTCATTTGTGGATTCTGTGCATAGACGAGTTGGTTGAGCAACAACTGAACGTGCTTTCGCTGCCGCACGTTTCGCTTATCCCGCTACGTGAAGTTGAATCCCAAGAGTTATTGGATTTAAAAAAGACTCGCACGCGGGCGGAATATTGTTGGACGCTGACACCTTTCACACAACAATTTGTCTTTGACCGCGACCAAAACGCTGAGCAAGTAACTTATCTTGATTCAGACCTCTATTTTTTTGATTCGCCACGAAAGCTGCTTGATGAGTTTGCGGAGAGCGGCAAGCAGGTATTGATTACCGAGCATGCTTACGCCCCTGAGTATGATCAAACGCTAACCTGTGGGAAATATTGTGTGCAATTCCTGACATTCAAGCGCTCTAGCGGAGGATCAAGAGTGATGAAGTGGTGGCAGGCTCGTTGTCTGGAGTGGTGCTATAACCGTTTTGAAGATGGCAAGTTCGGAGATCAAAAGTATCTAGACATTTGGCCAGAACAATTTCCCAATGAGGTACATGTTTCGGCTCAGGTAGAAAAGATATTAGCGCCCTGGAATGTCCAATATTTTGAGAAGAAAGACCACACTCTATCCCCGATCTTTTACCATTTTCACTCGCTTAAGATCATCGGCATAAATAAGGTCAGGTTATATGCTGGTTACCGGATTGGTTCGCAGGGGAAAGAATTATATTCGCAGTATCTCGATGAATTAAGCCGCAGCATTAAGCACATGAGAGAGTTCCAGCTTGAAGTCGGATATCTTCCTGTATCAAAGGAATCTTGGAGAATCCTCCGGACACTCAAGCGCGAATTATTGGGGCGTGGTGAAATGATTGCTGTGCTTGACAGAGCCATTTGATATCTGCAAGCAATGAATAATAGCCTGTTCAAACTGGATTTGATTCGTCCACTAATATACATCCTAGTCGTGCTCTGCGCGATAATCGCCGTCATGCCGGGGACAGAAGCGGGTGAGTCTGATTGGTTATTGAAATTTGATTATTTCCTTTCCTTTCTGATCTCGCCTGTCATTGCCGTTCTTGCACTGTTTATCTTCATTTTAAAATATCCGAAGTTGGTGCGGCAAGATGTCATTACAAACAAGGCATATATATCCGCGTCAATCTTGGTTTGTCTTGTCATACTCCTCTCCTATGTAGTGAATGGCGTTCATAGCAAAGAGACCTTTACTTCGGCGATCAACTTTGCTGGTATGAGTTTATTCTTGTTGTTAGTTGTAAGGCGTTTTGCAACGGAAAAAGTTATCTGGTGGTCAACACGAATACTTGCTGTTTGGTCAATTCTGCCTCTATTCGCCTTACTGACACCGGATTTTCAAGAGTACGTTCTTCAAATTCCTTGTGACTTTCAGGGTCTAGCTGATGGGCGATTGCTTTATGGGTTCTGGTGCGGGGTTGGCCTGATACTTTTGATAAATTCGGCCAGCAACACCCCTTGGGGGAAAAGAGCAATCTTTATTGCCATATCATTAGCTTGGGTTGGCTTGGTATTTAGTCGATCCAGGGCAAGCATGGCGGCCATTGCCCTAAGTTTGGTCGTGCTTTGTTTTTATGAAAATTGGCAGTCAATACGAAGAATTATCGTACTCTCTCTGTGGCTGATATCGATTTATCTAATTGCATTCACGGCTTGGCAGACTGCGTGTGCAAATGGATTAGAGAGACCGTATGAGATGGATTATTCTACATCGATCCCAAGATGGAAATTTTCAACCAAAGATAATGTGGAAAGAACCTCAATACTTACAATTTTATGGAAATCCTTCGGCATTGAAGATAATGAGTTAAAAAATATTAAAATCGAGTTTAATCATAAAGTTGACTATGAAGACCCTACACGTTCACGAATCTATTCGTTGTTTTGGCAGGACGTACAGGAAAATTGGCTGATCGGACATGGCAAGATGAATCTTATTCATGTACCCGGTGCCGGGGCGGACGGTAAAGGAGCAGAAGCAGAAGCTCACAATTTATTTCTCCAATTCCTATCGAACTACGGAGTGGTCGCATTAGCCGCTTTTCTATTCTGGCTTATGGCGTTCTACTTAACTCTACAAAATCATCTGGCACGCATGCTATTTGTCTATTTGATCGTATATAGTCAATTTCAGCCCGTATTTGGCGGAACGACCAATATGTTTGCTGTGATACCGATGCTGGTTTTCCTTTTGATCATGGCAGCGGACGGTAAGTGCTCAAAGCACAACACAGGACCTTTTCAGATGCCGCGCTTCACTTAGCGTTGTTTTAAATGAATCATGGATAGGTTTAGCAAAACGATAGACAGTGCCAAAGGGCTGGCGATCTTATTAGTCGTGCTTGGGCATATCAATTCCCCATTTGGCGTCCTGATTTTCTCTTTCCATATTCCGCTATTTTTCTTTTTAGCAGGAATTTTCATTAAAACCAGCTACACAGGGACTGTTTATTTAGCTAAAAATATAAATCGCTTGATGGTTCCATTTCTTATATTTGGCACGCTGGGTTTAGTGGTTACGATATTAAAAAATGTATTGCTACACCGCCCGCTTGAGTCAGTGTACGAGAGTCTTTCTGGCTTACTGTATTGGATGGATGCACCACACATGCACCATTACGGCTTCATCTTGTGGTTCTTGCCCGCGCTGTTTTGGGGAAGGGTATTCGTATTCATTTCAATAAAATATTTAAGGCTACATCCCGGATTCCTGACTGTTGGCAGCATTATAATTGCTTGGCTGACAACACTTTATATAACCTTGCCATTTGGCTTGGATAAAGCACTTGTGGCCTTGCCTTGGATAGTGATGGGGTTTGTGTTTTACCAGTATCACGAACGCTGGTTATCGACGACGTGGATTGGGTTAGTCGGTTGCGCCTTGTTGACAGCATTGCTGGTTGGATTTTTCGGCATACAACGACTCGATCTTGCAACAAAATATATTGGCAATCCGTTTATATCGTTCCCATATACGCTCGCAGTTATTTTGCTGTTAGTTAGCTTGTTATATCAGTGCAGTAATTTTTATGGTGGCCGTGTCACGGCCTTGATGATCAAGTTCGGTCAGAACACAATGCTGGTGATGGTATTGCACGTCTATACCAATAATGCAGCGGATGTGCTTGTTAATCGCGTATTAGGCCCGGGTTACTGGCTAATAACATTTTTACTTTCTGTGTCCATCGTTTTTGTTGCAATTCAAATGAAGCAGCGCTACGCAGATTCATTGGTATTTAAGTATCTGTGATGATTTCTATGCAAATCGACATATCTACCCTCCGCAATGTGAGCCTTACTGCACCAATTCTTAGAAGTTTTTCGGGCGCCATGATTGAAAGATTGTTATTTCATCCTGCTAATCTTTCAAAACTTGGTGAGGGTGGGTTACGCACCCAGGACAAATTTAAACTTTCGCAACCGGGCAAGCCGTTGGTGAGTATTCTGATAGCCGTATTTAATGGCGAACAGTTTCTGGAACAGACTATCAAGAGCGTTCTGGATCAGGACTATGATAATATTGAACTTATCGTGATCGATGGAGGCTCAACGGACGGAACGGTGGATGTCCTCCGAAAATATGAGCATGCGCTTGACTACTGGATTAGCGAACCTGATCGCGGAATTAGCGATGCCTTTAATAAAGCCGTTTTGCTTTCCTCAGGCAACTATTTGAATTTCCAGGGCGCGGGTGATTTACTGGTATCTAATGATGTGGTAACTCGGATGATGGAAAGCATCAATCCTCAACGGGATATGCTCATTAGCGCCAGAGTGCAACGGGTTAAAGAAAACGATCCGAATGAAGTGCTTTGGATTACCCCGCGGCGATTCTCATCTTCATTCAACAAACGTAGCCTGCTATTCCGTATGTCGCTCCCACATCAGGGGCTACTGGTCAACAGTCGCATGTTTGAGCGCTATGGATTATTCGATATTAATAACGTATTTTCGATGGATTACGAGCATCTGCTGCGCGCGTATCATGAATTTCCGCATGTCGTAATGAAGGATGTGATCTTTTCCGCATGGCGGGAGGGAGGCGTGGGTACTGGTAGAATTTCCAATATTCTCAATGAATACAATAGAATCAAAATAAAAAATCAGGTCGCTCCAGCTTGGATGTTGCGTAGCATTGATATTTATACGAAACTAAAATTTAAGTTGAAAACGAGATTAGGTTTCAAAGACTAGTCTGTAGTCTAGCCAGTGTTTTTGGAAAGTATTTTATGAAAAGTTATATGCAGTTTGGTTGTGGTTGGTCAGCGCCAAAGACTTGGAGGAATTTTGATGCTTCCCCAACCTTGCGGTTTGAAAGAATCCCTGTGTTGGGATATCTCTATACGAAAAATGCCACGAGGTTTCCGCCAAATGTCGAGTACGGCGACATTGTTAAAGGCCTCCCAATTCCAGCAAACTCGTGCGATGCGATTTTTTCCAGTCATGTCCTGGAACACTTGGCACTCAGTGATTTCAGGATTGCACTTGGCCACACGTTAGATCTATTAAAACCGGACGGCGTGTTCCGCACCGTAGTTCCTGATCTGCACGCTCTTGCAAAGTCATATCTGGAATCTTCAGATCCGTTGGCAGCCCACAATTTCATGCGAGATTCGTTTCTTGGAATTGAATCAAGGCCAAGAGGAGCGTCGGGACTGATTAAGGCCTGTCTGGGTAACAGCTCGCATTTGTGGATGTGGGATTTCAAATCGTTGCAATTTGAATTGAATAATGTCGGCTTTATCGGAATTAGACGTTGTGAGTTCGGGGATTCATCAGATCCACTATTCGAAGATGTTGAAAATCATGAAAGATTTATCAATGCTGTGGCTGTCGAGGCAAGGAAGCCAGGTTGATACATGGAGCTGTCAATTAAGGAGGTCTGCCGCTCTAATCAAAGCTACGATTTTGTATTCGTTTCACACCTGCCATCGTTTTACAAGATCAACCTGTTCAACAAGCTCGCAAAATCGGTAAGTATTTTGGCGATTTTTCTGGGTGAATCATCCAATGAGAGAACCGCTGATTTCGTTAAAGGTATCAAGCAATTTGACTATTTGTTCCTGAACTCTGGTGATTTTGAACGACGAATACGTTGGTATTCTTCATGGAAGCTTCTCCGCATTCTGCTGAAATTGAAATATAAGTGGCTCAGCGTAGGGGCGTGGGATTTGCCTGAGTCATGGGTCGCTATATTATGCTCCCCAAAACACCAAAACGTTATTGCACAGGAATCATCCATTTTTGAAAGCGAGCTTTATGGCTGGAAGGGTCTGATTAAGCGCCTATTTGTTAAACGACTCAGCTTGGCGCTCGTTTCGGGTGAACCTCATGGTCGCTTAATGCGTGCTGTTGGATTCGATGGAGAAATTGTCGTAACCGGCGGGGTCGGTTTGGCGAACAGGGCTAAACGAGCTATCGATTCAGATAGAAAATTCTCCGGGAATTTTTTATATGTCGGGCGACTTTCGTCTGAAAAGAACTTAGCCTACCTGTTGGGAATATTCGCTTGTTCGCAGATGGCCAATTTTCGTTTGACCCTGGTGGGTAATGGCCCTGAGCGCGAATCTTTGCGTATGTTAGCAGGTAGCAATGTTTCGCTTGTTGGTCATATGCCTAATGAGCTCATCCACGAAATTTATTTATCGCATGATGTATTTGTTTTACCTTCATTAAGTGAGCCTTGGGGATTGGTTGTAGAAGAGGCCTTGTATTATGGATTGCCAGTACTAGCATCTTCAAAAGTGGGCAGTGTTGAAGATTTGGTTTTGAACTCTGGTGCGGGATTAGTTTTTGATCCACTTTCTGAAAAGTCACTGCATCAGGCAATTGAAGCCATGGCCACTCATTATGAGCAGTATTCCAAAGCGGCGCGTGCTATTGATTTTGCCTCACGGGATGCGGCTCAGGTATGGGCTTATGTAGAGGCTGTTCGTCAAAAGGCGGCAGTGTGAAACGTCCTCAAGTGTGCTTAGTCGGGATGTTTCCACCACCACTGCATGGAATGTCGTTAATTAATGAATACGTCAAAAATTGTATTTCTGCGAGTGCTTCTCCTTTGGTGATTGATTTTTCGCCTCGCAATCTAAATAGATCCTTTATGGTGCGTTTTGGTAAGATTTTTCGAGTGATTCAATGTATTTTTCAATTGCTTTCGTATTTGATTGCTGGTCGAGTCGGTTCCGTTTATCTGGGTCTGTCGGGAGGTAATGGACAAAGTTACGACGCGATCTTTGCTGGCATTTCTCGTGTGTTTGGCAAAAATCTGTATTTACATCATCACAGCTACCAATATCTGAATCATTTTCGTTGGCTGACTAAGCTGTTATTTGCAATTGCTGGAAAGCAAGCTATTCATATTGTTGCCTGTGAAAAAATGGCGTGCGATTTGAAACAGCTATATCCAATGGTAACTAAGATTCGAATTATTTCTGGCATCGCTGCGCTTGAAGTATGGAATAGTCAGGTGCGACACCGCGACGTAATTCAGTCGATTGGTTTTTTGAGCAATATCAGTATTGAAAAAGGGATTTTAGAATTTCTCGATGTGGCCGACCATTCAGGTCAAGCCCAGTTACCATTGCAGTTCTTGCTTGCGGGACCCTTTCAAGATGATAAGGTTAAATATTTGGTTGAAAAGCGAATATCAACATTGAGTAATGTTACTTGTATCGGGGCTGTGTATGGAAATAATAAGCAGGCATTCTTTGACTCCATCGATGTTTTTCTTTTCCCGACAGGATATGTAAATGAGTCTGAAGGGTTGGTCATACACGAAGCGATGAGTAGGGGGGTACCAGTGATCGCTTATTCCAGGGGATGTATCGAACAAATAATTTCAGATCAGGTCGGACTGAGGTTTGCGCCAGAAGACGATTTTGTGGCTGGAACTGTTGAATTACTTAAAAAGTGGCTTTTAAATCCAGAAGCCTTTCAACTGATTTCTCAAACTGCGCTGATTCAGTTTAACGAGACAAGATCGCTTCATGTTAAAGAAATGGAAGCTCTTTGTGCTGAGCTAATTTGTGGGCATACAAAATGAGATTTATATCTATGCTATTTTTGCGGTTGAAAAAGCTGCAGATGATATTGTCTTATCCTATGCTGCGTCGTGTTTTTTTCAATCATCTTGTTATGGCGGGTATGGAGCATAAAGCTGTTCTTAATCGACCTCTTTCAACGATAGTCGATATTGGCGCTAATCGTGGGCAGTTTGCTCTAGCCGCCAGAGCTATTTCTGGTGCTAAGGTGGTATCGTTTGAGCCCTTGCCAGAGATCGCCGAAATTTTTCTGAAAGTGTTTTCCAATGATCCAGCAGTCAAGTTGCATATAGCTGCAATTGGCGATAAGTCTGAAAATAAATTAATCCATTTATCTGCGTGTGACGATTCTTCATCTTTGCTTGAAATAGCGGAAGCTCAATCTAGCTATTTTCCGGGCACGCATGAGGTGGGCACTTTAGAGGTTGCAGTCGGTACACTGGATGTGTTCTTAGCTAAGGAAGAAATTATTCAGCCGGCCATGCTTAAACTTGATGTGCAGGGGTTTGAGTTACAGGCGCTTGCGGGTTGCAAAAGCCTGATCGGCAATTTTGATTATGTCTATTGTGAATGCTCTTTTGTTGAACTTTATAAGAATCAGAAGCTGGCTGGCGAGGTTGTAGCTTACTTGGGTTTATTAGGTTTCAGTCTTTCGGGTATATACAATGTTTCATACGATCGTTATGGAAATTGTATCCAGGCGGATTTACTTTTTATCCAAATTAATGGATGAGCATGCTCGGTATTGATAGCCCTGATTTTATTTGAAGACAATATGGCTTAATTGAACATCTCATGCGCATTCTTATTCACGGCATCAACTTCTCTCCAGAGCTAACTGGTATTGGTAAATATTCAGGCGAGATGGCGGAATGGCTGGCTGCGCAATGCCATGAGGTGAGGGTGGTTATGGCACCACCTTACTATCCGCAGTGGCGGGTTGCGGAGGGGTATGCGAATAGATGGATGCGAGAAGAGATACAAGTGGCAAGTGGCAACTCGCAAGTTGAGGCGTGCTTACTTGAACCTTGTGCCTTGAACCATAAACCTGTGATTATTTATCGCTGTCCGATATGGGTTCCCGCCAAACCGTCCGGGCTGAAACGTCTCATTCATCTTGCCAGTTTTGCATTGAGCAGCTTCCCAGTGATGCTCATGCAAATACTTTGGAAGCCCGATGTGGTCATATCCATTGAACCCCCGCTGATGTGTGCACCTGTGTCTTTACTTGTTT
>Ga0307375_10001220_pt1 | contig 28595 bp, 31 predicted proteins | sample TR1MG_FD_202531 | JGI IMG/M metagenome (GOLD analysis project Ga0307375, IMG submission 202531) | Soil microbial communities from Risofladan, Vaasa, Finland - TR-1 | ecosystem: Environmental > Terrestrial > Soil > Coastal area > Acid sulfate soil | place: Finland: Risofladan, Vaasa | collected...
ACATCCAGGGACCGATTTCGTATTTATCGGTGCTGTTGTCGAATTCGCTGGATAGGCTGAACCGCTGATCACCGGCCCATGCATCCGGAACGGCAGCAGCGGTTGTGAGCACAAGCAGCGTTCCTGCTATCAAGGCAGTTAAAGATATTCTGTTCATATCGTGTTCTCCTCACTTGCGGCCGGATGAACAATCAACAGGTAAAGCATTTTTTCGGAGATATTGTGTTGCATGTTCCGATAACTTTTCAGCGCATCTGTTCATGGTCCGGGCAAGGAAAATGATTAATTTATATGCTGATATTTTATGATAAACGGACAATTGTTGCCCGGGGCAAACCGCCAAATATTTTCGATTGCCACTTGAAATCGAACCTAACCTGCTCCATTACAAGAACAATTGCCCAATAGGAGTGAGTGATGCGTTTCGACAAATTTACCACAAAGTTTCAGCAGGCTCTGTCCGATGCCCAGAGTTTGGCCGTCGGCAGCGACAATCAATTCATCGAGCCGCAGCACCTGCTGCTGGCTTTGCTCAACGATGCGGACAGCGGCGCATCCTCGCTGCTGTCGCGTGCCGGCGGTAATGTTGCACCGCTGAAGGTCGCGTTGAAGGAGGCGGTAGAGCGCTTGGCCAAGGTCGAAGGCCATGGCGGAGAAGTGCAGGTCGGTCGAGACCTGTCCAATCTGCTCAATCTGACCGACAAGGCAGCGCAAAAGCATGGAGACGAGTTCATCGCTTCCGAGATGTTTTTGCTCGCTGCCTGCGATGACAAGGGCGAGACCGGACGACTGCTCAAGCAGCATGGTGTGGGGCGTGCTCCTCTGGAACAGGCTATCACGGCCGTGCGTGGCGGCGAGACGGTCGGCAGTGCCGAGTCGGAGGGCCAGCGCGAATCCCTGAAAAAATACACCATCGACCTGACCGAGCGCGCCCGCCAGGGCAAGCTCGACCCGGTGATCGGCCGCGACGACGAGATCCGCCGCGCGATCCAGGTGCTGCAGCGCCGCACCAAGAACAACCCAGTGCTGATCGGCGAACCCGGCGTGGGCAAGACCGCCATCGTGGAAGGGCTGGCGCAGCGCATCGTCAATGGCGAAGTGCCCGAATCGCTCAAGGGCAAGAAGGTGCTGAGCCTGGACATGGCGGCATTGCTGGCCGGCGCAAAATATCGCGGCGAATTCGAGGAGCGTCTTAAGAATGTGCTCAAGGAACTGGCCCAGGATGAAGGCCAGACCATCGTGTTCATCGATGAGCTGCACACCATGGTCGGGGCGGGCAAGGCCGAAGGCGCGATGGACGCGGGCAACATGCTCAAGCCGGCGCTGGCGCGCGGCGAGCTGCATTGCGTGGGCGCCACCACGCTGGACGAATACCGCAAGTACATCGAAAAAGATGCCGCGCTGGAGCGCCGTTTCCAGAAAGTGCTGGTGGACGAGCCGAGCGTGGAAGCGACCATCGCGATCCTGCGCGGCCTGCAGGAAAGGTACGAGCTGCACCACGGCGTGGACATCACCGACCCGGCGATTATTGCCGCCGCGGAACTGTCGCACCGCTACATCACCGACCGTTTCCTGCCGGACAAGGCCATCGACCTGATCGACGAAGCCGCCGCGCGGGTCAGAATGGAAATCGATTCCAAGCCCGAGGTGATGGACAAACTGGATCGCCGCCTGATCCAGCTCAAGATCGAACGCGAGGCGGTGAAGAAGGAAAAGGATGAATCTTCGAAAAAACGCTTTGCGTTGATCGAGGAAGAGATCGCCAAGCTGCAACGCGAGTACGCCGACCTGGAAGAAATATGGAAGGCGGAAAAGGGCGCGGCACAGGGCACGGCCCATCTCAAGGAGGAAATGGAAAAAGTGCGCGCCGAGATCGTTCAGCTCCAGCGTGCGGGCAAACTGGAGCAGGTCGCGGAACTGCAATACGGCAAGCTGCCGCAGCTCGAGGCCAAACTGAAGGAAGCGGTACACGCCGAAGAGAACAAACCCAAGAACCGTCTGTTGCGTACCCAGGTCGGCGCGGAAGAGATCGCCGAGGTGGTCAGCCGCGCGACCGGTATTCCGGTCAGCAAGATGATGACGGGCGAGCGCGAAAAATTATTGCACATGGAAGACAAGCTGCACGAGCGCGTGGTTGGTCAGGATGAGGCTGTGCGTCTCGTCTCCGATGCAATTCGCAGATCAAGATCAGGACTGTCCGACCCCAACCGTCCCTATGGCTCGTTCCTGTTCCTCGGCCCTACCGGCGTGGGCAAGACCGAACTGTGCAAGGCGCTGGCCGGTTTCATGTTCGACTCCGAAGACCATCTGATCCGTATCGACATGAGCGAGTACATGGAGAAACATTCCGTCGCACGCCTGATCGGCGCACCGCCCGGATATGTCGGCTATGAAGAAGGCGGCGGGCTCACAGAGGCGGTGCGGCGCAAACCCTATTCGGTGATCCTGCTCGACGAGGTCGAGAAAGCGCATCCCGATGTGTTCAACGTGCTGCTGCAGGCGCTGGACGACGGGCGCATGACCGACGGGCAGGGGCGCACGGTGGACTTCAAGAACACCGTGATCGTGATGACCTCAAATCTGGGCAGCCAGATGATCCAGCAGATGTCCGGCGACGATTACCAGGTGATCAAGCTGGCGGTGATGGGCGAAGTGAAATCCTATTTCCGCCCGGAGTTCATCAACCGCATCGACGAGGTGGTGGTTTTCCACGCGCTCGACGAAAAGAACATCAAGTCCATCGCGCGCATCCAGTTGCAGTATCTGGAAAAACGCCTGGCACAGATGGAGATGAAGCTGGACATCAGCGAATCGGCACTGGCGGAGATCGCCAATGCGGGATTCGACCCGGTGTATGGCGCAAGACCGCTGAAGCGCGCAATCCAGGCGCAGCTGGAGAACCCGCTCGCCAAGCTGATCCTGGAAGGGAAATTCGCCGCAAAAGACACCATCAGGGTCGATTGCAAGGGCGGCGTGATGAAGTTCGAAAAATAAGGGGTATTTGTTGCAATGAAAATGCCCGGCAATGCCGGGCATTTAATTTGGCGAATATTCGCCAGGCATCGACAGAATCGAAAACGGGCAGGGCTGCTGGCCACGGCCAGTAAGCCTGCGGGGCAGATTTAAGTTAAACTTTCACCGCGCCCGATGCGCGCTGTTGGTCAGCACGGTAGTCGTGGCAGCATATATTTTCGCGGCATGAATAATTCAGGAGAAGCCAGTGGTCACCAAGGAAGACATGATCGACATGTTCGAAGAGTTGTTCAGCACTGCAAAAATGGAAGTCATGTCCAATAGTGAAGACGTGGCCGTCAACCGCCAGCTGTTTGGCCAGGTACAGGGGTTTTTCATCGCGATGACCATGGTCCTGCCGATGGATCAGGAAGAGGTCGAGTTCGTCGAAGTCCGCTTGCGCGCGCTGGCAGAGCAGATCGGCTGACGTGGCGTGCAGGAATAATCCCATGCGGGATTGTCCATGCCGCGATTAAACCCTGTTATATTTCTGTGCCGATCATCATGGAAAGTGAGTTGATATGAATTCGATTAAATGGGACGGCAAAGCGGTCTATCCGTCCAAGGTCGTTTGCATCGGCAGGAATTATGCCGAACACATCAAGGAGTTTGATAACGAGCCTAATCAGGAACCGGTCATTTTCCTGAAGCCGAACTCGGCCATCTCGAGCGAGGTTTATTCCAGCAAGTCGGAGCTGATTCATTATGAGGGCGAAATCACCTTCCTGATCAGTTGCGGTGAACTGGGCGGGATCGGGTTCGGGCTGGATCTGACCAAGCGGGATCTGCAGTATCAATTAAAAACCAAGGGGTGGCCATGGGAGCGCGCCAAGGCATTTGATCGTTCCGCGGTATTCAGCGAGTTCGTGACTTTCGCTGGTGATATCAGCGCGTTGCGTATGGAGTTTTATATCAATGACGTGCTGGTGCAACACGGCAATTATGACTTGATGATGAGCAAGCCGGCGCAGATGCTGGACGAGGCAAAAAGTTTTCTGACCTTCGAGGACGGCGATTTGCTGATGACCGGCACACCCAAAGGGGTCGGCCCGGTCAATCCCGGCGACCGCTATCTCGGCAAGATATTCGAAAAGGACAAGCTGATTGTGGAAGGTTCCTGGGTGGTCAGATAACCGTAGCCGGGCCCGGCCAGATTGATTGTTTAGCGAAGGCTCGCGCGTGGCTGAGCCGAATCGACCGGAAACATTACCCCCGTCGTACCGTGAAGGAGGAAATCATCCCAAAGGGCTACTGGATCGTGCGCGCCGACGTTGCAGATCAGCGCAAATACTAATGCCTATATTGCGGCCAATGCCGAGCCGTTCAGGAAGCACGGCGCCCGTTTTCTGGTGCGGGCCGGCCAATTCTAGAATCCCGAGTGAGCCAGCCGCAACAGCAATGCGGTGATTGAATTTCCAAGTTACCAGGCGGAGTTCGATTGCTGGAAATCGCCCGAATACCAGCAGGCCATCAAACTGCGGCAGCCTGTCGCTACCCTGGATCTGGTGATTATTGAGGGATACCAGGGTGCACAACCGGGTTGAGGTTGTGTTTCGCGTTGGTTGTGACGATCCATGGTTAAGTTGCAGTGGTTAAGTCGTGATCAGGCCGCCAGCTTCTGATCTCGATTTCCATGGTTGGCCAATAGATAGCCGCTTTGTGGCGATGAATTGCTGGGCGTAAACTTCGGGATAAGGCAGAACAGTCCTTCGGGAATTCTCCCGTTAGGCGCGATTCGCTGAAAGATATTCAGCTCATCGTTACCCTCCTGGCAAATTATGTTGACATGCCAACGAAATAGGCTACTATGCTCTAATAATTCCGTAATGATGGAAGTGTGGAAATGACAAATGTAAAACAGGCCGTTGACAAACTTGCTGCACTCGCCCAGGAATCCCGTTTACGGATTTTCAGGTTACTGGTTGAAGCTGGTGAGGATGGGATGAATGCCAGCGCGATTGCCGAGACACTCGATCTGCCCCCCGCCACATTGTCGTTTCATGTGGCGCATCTGGCACGTGCAGGACTCGTCAATGCACGTCAGGAGAGCCGTTTCATCTACTATTCGGCGAATTACACGGCCATGGACGACCTGATTGCATATCTGGCCAAGAATTGCTGCCAGGGGGAGGCCTGTCTGCCCAAGACGGCGGCAGTCAACGCCGCCGTGAAACCGCGGCGAGCAGCCAAGCAAGGCATCTGAAGGGGGAGAATGTGAAGGACAAGATTTACAACGTGTTGTTTCTCTGTACCGGTAATTCGGCACGCAGCATCATGGCGGAAGCCATTCTGAAGCATCTCGGCAAAGGCCGATTCTGTGCCTTCAGCGCGGGCAGCCATCCTGCGGGCCTGGTCAATCCGCTCGCCATCGAGCAGTTGCAACGAGCCAGTCTCCCCATCGGGGGGTTGCGCAGCAAGAATTGGGAAGCGTTCTCTGCACCGCATGCACCGGCGCTCGATTTCGTGTTTACGGTCTGCGACAAGGCTGCCGGTGAAGTATGCCCTGTCTGGCCGGGCCAGCCGATGACGGCTCACTGGGGCATTGAAGACCCGGCGGTCGTGGAGGGCAGCGAAGAAGATAAACGCCAGGCTTTCGCCAAAGCCTTCACGCAACTCAACAGGCGTATTTCCATATTTCTCAGCCTGCCATTCAGCAAAATTGATGCGATGGCGCTCAAGAAGGAATTGGACACCATCGGCCACCTGCGTGAGCAAGGGCTATAAGTTTACCAACTTTCCAAAGCAAGGATATATCCATGACTACTCCCAAAACCGTCCTCGTACTATGCACGGGTAACTCTTGCCGTTCCCAAATGGCTGAGGCTATTCTCAAACACGATCTCGGCGACAAGGTTCGTGCCCTGTCAGCCGGTACCCGTCCCCAGCCCAAGGTTGCCGATGGGGCGATTGAGGCGTTAAGGCTGGCCGGCCTTCCGACCGATGGACTGTATCCCAAGGATGTGGATGTTTTCATGAATGAACCCATCGACCTGGTGGTGACGGTCTGCGACAACGCCAGGGAAGCCTGCCCGATCTTCCCGCGCCCTGTGCCGCAGATCCATCTTCCGTTCCACGATCCGCATGGCGAACCGCTGGAAAGCTTCGTTAAAGTTCGCGACGATATCCGTGCCCGCCTTTTGCCGGCAGTGCGGCATGCGCTGGGCGGGCAGGTCATATGAGTGCCCAATGTGAAATCGCAGCCAAAGCCGGAGCAGGAGCGCCGATGAGCATTTTCGAGCGTTACCTGACCGTCTGGGTATTTCTCTGTATCGTGGCCGGAATTACCCTCGGACAATTGGCCCCGGCATTATTCCAGGCAGTCGGCCATATGGTCATCGCACAGGTCAACCTGCCGGTTGGCTTGCTGATCTGGGTGATGATCATTCCGATGCTGGTAAAGGTCGATTTCGGCGCCTTGCACGAGGTCAGGCAACATGTGCGCGGCATCGGCGTGACGCTGTTCGTCAACTGGCTGGTCAAGCCATTTTCAATGGCGTTTCTGGCCTGGCTGTTTATTCGCCACCTGTTTGCGCCCATGCTGCCCGCGGACCAGATCGACAGCTACATCGCCGGATTGATCCTGCTTGCCGCCGCGCCATGCACAGCAATGGTGTTTGTATGGAGTCGTCTCTCGAACGGCGATCCGCTGTTTACTTTATCCCAGGTGGCGCTCAACGATACGATCATGGTTTTCGCCTTTGCACCGATCGTTGCCTTGCTGCTGGGAATCTCAAGCATTCATGTGCCGTGGGATACGCTGTTTACCTCAGTCTTTCTGTATATCGTGATCCCGGTCATCCTCGCGCAATTATGGCGCAAGAGCCTGCTTGGCAAGGGCCAGGAACACTTTGACGGGGTCATGGAAAGGATCGGCCCCTGGTCGATCTCGGCGCTGCTCGTGACGCTGATCCTGCTGTTCGCCTTTCAGGGCAAGGCCATCATCGAACAGCCCCTGGTGATCGGGCTGTTGGCGGTCCCTATCCTGATCCAGGTATTTTTCAACTCCGCGCTTGCCTACTGGCTGAACCGCGTCGTCGGCGAGAAGCACAACATCGCCTGCCCGTCGGCACTGATCGGCGCATCCAACTTCTTTGAACTGGCGGTGGCGGCCGCCATCAGCCTGTTCGGATTCCAGTCCGGCGCTGCGCTGGCGACGGTGGTGGGCGTGCTGATCGAGGTACCGGTCATGTTGCTGGTGGTGCGCGTGGTCAATTCCAGCAAGAACTGGTATGAGTCCGGAGCAACATTGAAGAAACTCTCATGAAAAGACATGAAGTCTTCGATCCCGGTGATCAAGGAGATGAAATCCGGCATTGATTGCCAATACGGATCCTGTTCTATCGGGACCAGCAACGCTGATTAATGTGCTGATACGGTTAAGCCGGCATACAAACGGAATTTGCTAGAGTGCGCGCACTTTGACCGTTTTGCCTTTCACCTTGCCGGCGGACAATTTGCGCACCGCCTCGCGGGCGATGTCGCGCGCCACGGCAACGTAAGTGGAAAATTCGGTGACGCTGATTTTGCCGACCTGTTCACGCGTATAACCCGCATCGCCCGTGAGCGCACCCAGCACGTCGCCGGCGCGTATCTTCTCTTTGCGTCCGCCCAGTATCTGCAGTGTCACCATGGGCGGCACCAGCGGGGATGCGTCATCATTCCGCAACTCATCCAGCTCATGCCACTCCGGTTCGATGTGCATCATCTGTGCGATGGTGATGATGCGGTTGCGGTCGGTCGGGGCGCACAGACTCAATGCCCAGCCGTTCTGGTCGGCGCGCCCGGTGCGGCCGATGCGATGGATGTGTATTTCCGGGTCGGGCGTGATATCGACATTGATGACCGCTTCGAGTTTTTCGATATCCAGGCCGCGTGCCGCCACATCGGTCGCCACCAGCACCGGGCAACTGCGGTTGGCAAACTGGATCAGCACCTGGTCGCGTTCGCGCTGTTCCATGTCACCGTTCAGGGTCAGCGCCTTGATGCCCTGGGCATGCAGCACTTCCAGCAGCGAGCGGCATTGCTGTTTGGTGTTGCAGAACGCCAGGGTGCTGACCGGCCGGTAGTGTCTCAACAGGCTCGCGACCGCCTGCAGGCGCTGCGCATTTTCCACTTTGTAGAAGCGCTGGCGTATCTTGCTTTCCTCGTGCTGCTCCGCCAGCTTCACTTCCTGCGGGTTGCGCATGAACTGGCGCGCCAGTCGCGCGATGCCTTCCGGATAGGTCGCCGAGAACAGCAGGGTCTGGCGCTGTGCCGGGCAACGCTTCGCCACGAACGCGATATCCTCGTAAAAGCCCATGTCCAGCATGCGATCCGCTTCGTCCAGCACCAGCGTATTGAGCGCTTCCAGGTTCAGCGTGCCGCGTTCCATGTGGTCCATGATGCGCCCCGGCGTGCCGACCACGATGTGGGCGCCGTGTTCCAGGCTGGCGATCTGCGGGCGCATGGTCGAGCCGCCGCACAGTGTCAGAATCTTGATGTTGTCGGCGGAACGCGCCAGCCTGCGTATCTCCTGCGTGACCTGGTCGGCCAGTTCGCGCGTGGGGCAGAGCACCATGGCTTGCACCGCAAAACGGCGCGGATTGAGTCTGGTGAGCAGGGCCAGCGCGAATGCCGCCGTCTTGCCGCTACCGGTCTTGGCCTGCGCAATCAGGTCGTGTCCCGCCAGCGTGATCGGCAGGCTGGCGGCCTGTATCGGCGTCATCGCCAGATAGCCGAGTTGCTGCAACGTCTCCAGCATGGCGGGTGCCAGCGGCAACGCGTTAAATGAACCGGCGATGGTGCCGGCGGAGCCGGGTGAGATATCAGTCATGGCGATGATCAGGGCTTGCGCCGTTTGTATGGAAGCGGCTTGCCTTTGAGCAGCGTTCTGTCACGGACCAGATCCTTGGTGGGTATCCAGACTGCCTTGGGTTTGTCTATCAGCCAGCTCCGGCCCGTGGTCTTTGTCTTCTGGCAGGTCTCTACAGCAGCCAGCAGCAGGTCCGGATGCACCAGTATCGTCATATGCTCGCCGTTCAGGTGGTAGTCGGCGAGATGCTCCTTGAGACGATACATTTTCTTCGCGGTGTCATCGTTCTTGCGCTGGCTCGCCAGCATCTGCTGCGCATCGGCCGAGAGCGTATAGCCTCCGTCAACTTCGATAATCAGGCCGTAGGCCGACAACCTGGCGAATGCATCCGATAACTTGTTCCCCGAAGGGATCGTGCCCTGCGCCAGATCGATTGCCGTGATGATATCGGGCAGATCGGCGGGCCGCCGCTTGGACGCAATCGACAGGGACAATAAAAGAACGGCATCAACATCGTGGACTGGGTACATCTTGAACCTTTACTGAATAAGTGTGCGTCCAATCGGGACGCGGGGTGGAGAGTGTAATGGATGCAACAAAACTAAAGGGAGCCGCTTGAGTTGCACACCCGGTGATCGTCAGGGTTTGCTGCCCATCGCCTCGCCCAGGCATATCGCCCGCGCGGGCGACCATTCCGGATTGAAGTTCAGCGTGTTGCGCGGGAACAGCATCACCACCGTGGAGCCGAGCAGGAAGCGCCCCATCTCTTCGCCTTTGTTCAGCGTGATCTCCTTATCGTCGTAGCGCCACTCGCGCACCGTGCGCGAACGCGGCGGGTTGACCACGCCATGCCACACCGTGGCCATGCTGCCGACGATGGTCGCACCCACCAGCACCAGCACGAACGGACCGAACTCCCCGTCGAACACGCACACCACCCGCTCGTTGCGCGCGAACAGTCCCGGCACGCCGCGCGCGGTGACCGGGTTGACCGAGAACAGCTCGCCCGGCACATAAACCATGCGCCGCAAGCGTCCCGCACAGGGCATGTGGATGCGGTGATAATCCCTGGGGCTGAGATACAGCGTGGCAAAACTGCCGTGTGCAAATTTGGCGGCCAGATCCGCATCGCCACCGACCAGTGCCGTCGTCGTGTAGTTGTGCTTTTTGGCCTGATAAATACTGTGGAGATCGATTGCGCCGAACTGGCTGATCGCGCCATCCACCGGACAGATGAAATTTGCATCCGCCAGCGGGCGTGCGCCCTCGCGCAACGGCCGCGTGAAGAATTCGTTGAAGCTGGCATAGCTCGCGATGTCGGGATTGGCCGCCTCCTGCATGTTCACTTTATAACGCGCGACGAAGCGGCGGATCACTGCCGTGGTCAGGCCGCCCAGTCTGGCATTGGCGAATTTGCCGGCCAGCACGGTCAGCAGCTGCTTGGGCATCAGGTATTGGGGCAACACGGCTAAACGGTCGGACACGGTACTTACCAGTGAGAATGAATAGTCGGATTATAACGGGCTGCGCCACTTTATATATTGTTCACCGTTGGCTGATTTGCGATCACTCTCAGCAAGCCGGTGCGCCGGATGCTGAAGGGCGCCAGCCTGGAACCGGCCGGTCAATGCGGTTTGTTCTTGCTCTCGATGCTGATCAGCGTGATCTCGGGCGGCGCAAACAGGCGTATCGGCGGCCCCCAGGTGCCGGTCCCGCGGCTGACATACAGCAGCCGTCCGTCGGCCAGTCTGGTGAGTCCGGTGTGCACGCGATAGACCAGGCGCGTCAAATAAACGAACGGGAATATCTGTCCGCCATGGATGTGTCCGGACAACTGGAGATCAAACGGCGTATCGCCATCCACCACCGGCTGGTGCTTGAGCAGCACGATAAAGTCATCCCGGGTGACTGACGCGAGTGCTTTACGGGTGTCCAGTATGGCCGGGTGATCCGGATCACGGCTGCCGGGATCGTCGACACCCACCAGCACGATCCCGCCTGCCACGGCCGATTCACCGCGCAACACGGTGAAACCCGCGCTATGCAGAAAACGCAGCGAATTATCCAGCCCCGCATAGTGTTCGTGATTGCCGATTACCGCGTAGGCACCGAGCGGTGGCGTGTAGGTCTTGAAGCGCGGCGCAAGCGCATCGAGGTCATCACCTTGTCCGTCGACAATATCCCCGGTCGCCACGACGATGTCGGGTTTGAGCTCGCGCAGTTTGTCCATCACACTGCCGAGGAACTTATCCCCCTTCATCATGCCCAGGTGCAGATCGGAAATCTGCGCGATGGTGACCCGTCCCGAGGCGAGCTTGGGCGTGCTGATGGTTACTTTTTCAACCTGTATCTGCCGCGCCTCGATCAATCCATAGCCCAGCGCCGCGAGTGCCAGCAGGCCCGTGGCCCTGAACGTCATCACATTGCCCAGCGGCCACCTGAGACTCAGCAGCGTTGCTAGTGCATGGCCGAGATCGAATGCCAGTCCGATGCAAAAAAACAGGAACAGGAATCCCATCCAGGTATAGCTTACCCAGGCGGTGACGACGGTAGCGCCGTGCCAGTTCTGCCTTTCCATATACCAGACCAGCAGCGGGGAGAAGGTCAGGGCTGTCCCGGCCAATACCAGCGCCAGCCCCAAGCCGAACGTATGCGGGAATGCCATCCACACCTTGCCTAGGGCATAGAGATGCATGGAACCGTAAATCAATAGCGCCACACTCATGAAGGTCAGCATAGGTATGCTCCCTGTAGGTATTCCTGGCAGAAAATCAAACGGGCAGTATCCGGGATGCCGTTAACAAACCAACGGTGCTTGTTGCCGGCATTATACTGTTCACGAGGCGTTGCGGAATTCACAGGCCCGATACGGTGCGCTTGATAAAATCGGGTACCATGCAAGTGGTGACTGCCATGAAAAAACCCGGAATCAGCAAGAGGTGCATAACGTGGAAAAACGCTTCGAATATCTTGCACAACTTGCCGCAGTGTTTGTCCTGGTGGCGGGTTGCTTCCTGGTGCTGAGGCCGTTTCTGGCCGCGATGCTGCTTGCCCTTGTCGCGTGTGTTTCGACCTGGCCACTTTATCTCCGGCTATTGCACAGGATGAGGGGCCGGCAAAACATGGCCGCGTTTACCATGACGCTATCGCTGGTACTCCTGGTGATCCTGCCGCTGGCACTGGTGGCATACAACCTTGCAGACAACATCACCGCCTTTTACAACTGGATCGGACAGGCTATCGAGGCCGGACCGCCGGGTCCGCCGACCTGGTTAAAGGAAGTCCCGATTGTCGGCAATTCTGCCGATGCATACTGGCATCTGGTCGCCACCAACCGCCAGGAATTGGTCACGCTGCAGAATCGCCTGCTGGAGCCCACCAAGCGTTTTTTGCTTGCCGGCGGAATCCTGCTTGGACGGGGTGTGGTGGTGATGAGTCTGGCCGCCTTCGTCAGTTTCTTTTTCTATCGCGACGGTGTTGCGCTGGTGCGTTTTCTCAACGTGGCGATGGACCGGGTGGTCGGCACCCATGTGCAGAATGTCCTCGGCATCGTCAGAAACACCATTCGCAGTGTCATGTACGGGCTATTGGGAACCGCTCTGGCGCAGGGCATCGTTGCCACGATCGGCTTCGCCATCGCGGGCGTGCCGGCAGTGTTGCTGCTCGGCGTAGTCACTGCCATACTCTCCCTGATTCCGGTTGGGCCGCCTCTGATATGGGGCGGCGCGGCCATCTGGTTGTTCTATCAGGACTCCGCGGGATGGGGGGTGTTCATGCTGTTATGGGGATTTTTTCTGATCAGCGGCGTGGACAACGTGGTGAAACCCCTGCTGATCAGCTACGGCAGCAAATTGCCGTTCATGCTGATTCTGTTCGGCGTGATGGGCGGGGTGCTTGCTTTTGGTTTCGTCGGCGTTTTCATCGGACCAACACTGCTTGCGGTGGGGTACAGCCTGGCGCAGGAGTGGGCTGCCAATGAAGGCGCGGCCTGAAAAGAAAAAGCCGGGATCATTCCCGGCATTCAATACCCCAGCGCCCTTGCGCCCTGGTAGAACGCAAAGCTCACCAGCCAGGCCAGCCCCAGCGACCAGACCAGCGACAGCACAGTGAAGCCGGTCTGCTTGGATTCGCTTTGCAGCGTGGCCACAGTCGCGAGGCAGGGCGTGTAGAGCAGGGTGAACAGCATGAAACTGTAGGCCTGCACCCAGTCGAGTTGGTGGCCCAGCGCGCCGCTGAGCGCCGTGCCGCTCAGGCCGTAGATCACCGCGAGCGCGCCGATCACGATCTCCTTGGCAATGAAGCCGAAGATCAGCGCGATGGTGAGTTGTTCGTTGATGCCGATCGGGGCAAAGACCGGCTGCAGCGCGCCGCCTATCATGCCCGCTATCGTGTCATGACCGGCGGGGACGGCGGACAGCGGCAGATGGGTGAGCAGCCACACCATCACCACGCCGGCAACGATGTACTTGGTGGCGCGGCGCAGGAAATGGTGTACTTCCACCCAGCCGCGCAGCACCATCTGGCGGAAGGTGGGAAAGCGGTAGGGCGGCAGTTCCAGCACGAAAGGTTCGGTATTCCTGAAGCGGTTCTTGAAGATCAGCGCGGTGAGTATCGCGGTGGCGAAACTGAACAGGTACAGGCTGAACAGCACGACCGGTGCGGCCTTGGCCGAGAACAGCGCGGCGGTGAAGAAGATGAATACCTGCAGGCGCGCCGAGCACAGCGAGAACGGAATCACCAGCATGGTGAGCAAACGCATCGCGCGCGAGCGCATCACGCGCGTGCCCATCAGCGCGGGGACATTGCAGCCGAAACCCATCAGCAGCATCACGAAGCCGCGCCCGTCCAGACCGAGACGCGCCATCAGCGCGTCCATCAGGAATGCGGCGCGCGACAGATAGCCGCTGTCCTCGACCATCGCCATGAATAAAAAGAACAGCACGATGATGGGCACGAACGCCGCGACGGTGGCCACCCCGTTATAAATGCCATCCAGCAGCAGGCCCTGGATCGAATGCGGCAGGCCGCCCAGCAGCGGCACCAGCGCGGTTTCCCGCAGCCAGATGAACGCTGCGGCGATACCGGCCTGTATTGGCTGGCCGAAGATGAAGATGCCCTGAAACAACAGGTACATCACCGCAAAAAAGATCGGCAGCCCCAGCCACGGATGCAGCAGTACGCTGTCCAGCTTTTCGGTCAGATGGTCAGACAGGCGCGCGGGGACCTGCACGGTGTGCTTCAACACGCGCGCCATTTCCGCTTCGATATGTTCGTCCTGTTCGAGCTGGCTGCGCAGTTGTTCCGCCATGCCGGGCGTGGGATAGCGCAGTGCCCTGGTGATCGCTTGCAGCGCTTCGGGGTAGCCGCTGCCGTATTTGGCGCTGAGCAGGAATATCGGCAATTCCAGCAAGGCAGACATTTTCGCCACATCGACCGTGATGCCGAATTTCTTCGCTTCGTCGGCCATGTTGAGCATCACGACAAAGTTGATATTGAGCTGCTTGAGCTGCAGCAGCAGGCTCATCTGGCGTTCGATCTGGGTAGTGTTGAGGATGACCAGCGCGAGGTCGGGCACGTTGTCGTGCAGGAAGTGGCGCACCACCTGTTCGTCGTCGGAAAAGCCGTGCAGGTCGTAAATACCCGGCAGGTCGATGATTTCCACCATGTCGTCGCCCAGCAGTATCTTGCCGCTGAGCAGCTCGACCGTGATGCCCGGCCAGTTTCCGACGCGTGCCGCGCCGCCGGTCATGCGGTTGAACAGCGTGGATTTTCCGGTGTTGGGCATGCCCAGCAAGGCGATGCGTTTCATTCTAAAAACCCTGATTCAAGCCGCAGAGTGCACAGGGAATATGCGGGTTTATCTCTGTGCGCTCGGTGAACTCTGTGGCTAATGGTTTTTTGTTCATGATTTGAGCACCTTGATTTTGGCAGCCTCGACGCGCCGCAACATGACATCAGTGGTGCCGATGCGCACCTGCAGGGGCCCGGAGAAGCTGGCCTTGCGTATCATCTCGATCTGTTTTCCGGTGCGGAAACCCAGTGCCAGCAGGCGCAGGTGCAGCGCTTCCTCGGCGTGTATCGAGACGATGGTGGCGGTGTCGCCGGAATGCAGGGCGGCCAGGGTTGTTGCAGACATAGGGGTTATGAATTAAAGAGTGAAGGCATTATTTCACTTCGCATGACTTTTGTCGCGCAGCCCATGGGGAGAGGTGGCGAATTACGGTAGAATGCCCCTTTTATTTTTTGGCAAGCCCACAACAAAATGATTGAGGGAAAAATGATCAAAGGCAGTATTGTTGCAATCGTCACCCCGATGCGGGAAGACGGCAGTCTCGACATGGCGGCATTCCGCGCGTTGATCGATTTTCACATCGAACAGGGCACGGACGGCATCGTCGTGGTCGGCACCACCGGCGAATCGCCGACCGTCAATGTTGAGGAACACGAGTTGCTGATCGCCGAGGCGGTGAAGCACGCCGCGAAGCGCATACCCATCATTGCCGGAACCGGCGCGAATTCGACCAGGGAAGCGATCGAACTGGCCGCGTTCTCGAAAAAGGCCGGCGCGGATGCTTCTCTGTCGGTGGTTCCCTATTACAACAAGCCGACCCAGGAAGGTTTGTATCTGCATTTCAAGGCCATCGCGGAGGCGGTGGACATGCCGCATATCCTTTACAATGTGCCGGGACGCACAGTGGCCGACATGAGCAATGATACGGTTCTGCGCCTGGCGCAGATTCCCAACATCGTCGGCATCAAGGACGCGACCGGCAACATCGAGCGCGGCAGCGACCTGTTGCAGCGTGCGGCGTTATTGAATCGCGCCCAGGGAGATTTTGCGGTGTATAGCGGCGACGATGCCAGCACGCTGGCGATGATGCTGCTCGGCGCGCACGGCGCGATTTCGGTGACGGCGAACGTTGCGCCGAAGCTGATGCACGAGATGTATATCGCCGCGTTGAACGGCGACGTTGCCAAGGCGCGCGAGATCAATTTCCGCCTGCTTGGTCTGCATCGCAACCTGTTCGTCGAAGCCAACCCGATCCCGGTGAAATGGGCGGTGGCGCGCATGGGCCTGATGAAAAACACGTTGCGCCTGCCGCTGACCCCTTTGTCGGCGGCCGCATATCCCAAGGTCGAGGCGGCGATGCGCCAGGCCGGTGTGCTCAATTGAATATGCTGTATAGCCGGAGAGAAACAATGAAAGTATTGCGCATGGGTATGTCGGGTTTGATGCTGGTTTTATTGGTGGGCTGCAGCATGTTCAAAGCCAAGCAAATCGATTACGCTGCCGAGGCGAAAAGCATACCCTCACTTGAAGTGCCGCCGGATTTGACCCGCCCCGCCAGCGATGAACGTTACCAGATACCCCCCGGAGCGATGGCAACCCAGAGCGCTTCGGCAGGTTTGGGCCAGGTCCCGTTACTTGTCGTTGCAGCGGCAGCGAATGAATCCACCGGCAACCAGGAAGGTACTGCGGAGCCGGCAGCCAGCGCGGTAGCGGCAACACCGGCAGCGGCAGCCAACACCCTCGAACTGGCGGGAATGGCCAGCCTGAGGGAAATGTCCGGAGGCAACACCATCATTGTGCTGAACGATCCGTTTGACCGATCCTGGCGAAAAGTGGGTCTGGCCCTCGAAGGCGCCGGCCTGGTCGTTGAGGACAGGAATCGCGAGAAAGGCATCTATTACCTGCGCCCGGTCAGGCTGGACAGAAGTTGGCTGGATAAACTGATGTTCTGGAAGAGCGACGAGGATACCAGCAGGCACTATCGCGTGATCGTTAAGGATGGGGGTAATACCTGCGAAGTGTCCATTACCGACCAGACAGGTGCAAGCAACAAGGTCAGCAAGCAGATGCTCGAGGCGGTCTACAAAAATATCAATCAGCAGCAGTGACGGTGAACCGCTGATGGTCATGCGTTTCGCGTCCCTGGGTAGCGGCAGCGAAGGCAACGCACTGGTGGTCGCCTTCGATTCGACAGCGGCTTCGCCGGGCACTGGCCGGACGAGCGTGCTGATGGACTGCGGTTTTGGTTTGCAGGACACGGTCATGCGTCTGGCCCGACTGGGCGTATCTCCCGGGGAGTTGAACGGCATCGTCGTTACCCATGAACACGGTGATCATATCGGCGGCGTGGCGCGACTGGCACGCAAATACAATCTGCCGGTATGGCTTACGCACGGCACGCTGCGCGCCCAGGAAAAGGCTTTTGCCGGCATTGCCGATATCCGGGAAATCGATCCCCGCCTGCCATTCATGATCGGCGAGCTCGAGGTCACCCCTTACCCTGTGCCGCACGATGCTGCCGAACCGGTGCAATTTGTATTCAGCGATGGCGCCCGCCGGCTGGGCGTGTTGACCGATACCGGATGCAGCACTGCACATATCCAGCAGACACTGAGTGGATGCGATGCGCTGGTGCTGGAATGCAATCACGATTTTGAAATGTTGATGAACGGCGCTTACCCGTACAGCCTGAAACAGCGTGTGGGCGGGCGATTCGGGCATTTGAACAACCATGAATCCGCCGCCATTCTGGCCAGCCTGGATATCAGCCGTTTGCAACACCTGATTGCCGCGCATCTCAGTCGCAGGAACAATACCACGGAACTTGCCGTGCGCGCGTTGAGCGTTGCGGCCGGGTGCGAAGAAAGCTGGGTGAGCGTGGCAACCCAGCAAGAAGGGTTCGGCTGGAGGGAAATCAGCTGAATACCGGAGAAAACGAATTGCTGCAGAAATAAAAAGCCGGCTTGCGCCGGCTTTTTATTGTTCGTCAATCCTTGCTTTACTTTTTGTCGTCGGCAGCAGCAGGTGCGCCGACAGCCGATGTCGCCGATGGTGCAGATGCAGCCTCGGACGCAGCAGGAGCAGCTGCAGGCGCAGCAGTTTCAGCAGGAGCAGTTTCAGCAGATTTTTGGCCGCATGCGGTCAATGCAAGAGCCAGCAGAGCGGCAACAAGCGCGATACGTTTCATTTTGGTTTCCTTGGACAGTTAAGTTGAGATACACAATAATTTACCCGGATTCAAATGCATCCAAAAGCAAAGCGGAAATGCACCCATAATCGAAGGCGGCGCATTCTAGCAGGTAATATTAGGAAATCCAGATATTTTGAAACATTTTTTTACAATCCAAGTTTTGTATTAGAAACAGCAGGATGCGATTTCCCCCACATTTCCAGGAAGCGCGCTTTCAGCGCGCGAGCCTTTTCCGGGTCATGCAGTCCCAGGATGCCGCGCGGATCGTCGAAATGGAAGCGGCGCACGTAGTTCGATTCGTCCGCGACGGAAAAGGGGTCGGAAATGTGCTGCAGGTGCTTGGATGTCTGATAGATGAACATGGCGGTGCCGAACTGTTCCAGCAGCATCAGCATGCGCGGGCACATTGTGGACAAATAATGCGTGTCATGGGCCAGCACGTAAAGCCGGTGGGCGGGGTTGGCAAGCAAAAAATTGCGCAATATCGTGTAGCGCGCTTCGCTGTTGTATCCCAGGCCGTCGAAATCCTTTTCGAACAGGAACAGGTTGCGCTGCGCCAGATGGCACAATGTGTCGAGCGCGGCGGTGTAGTCCGTGATGCCGTCCAGCTGGGTGTGCTGCAATTCATCATCACTCATGATCCGCCCCTGAATTCAGTCGATGGAAATATAGCCGTCCAGATACCATTGGTAAAGCAGTTCAACCGACCCTGCAGAGCAGTCCTTCAGGGCGGACGATTCGCGCCGGTCGGCCAGGTTGCGCAACAACAGATAATCCCGTTCATTCACCTGGTGGTCTTCGCCGTTCATGAAGATCCGTCCGGTATGACAGAGCATCTGGCTTTTCAGGTCGAGTTGCACACCGGACTTTTGTAAGAGCAGCCCGAATTTGGATTTGCTCAGCGGACGTTCGGGCGCCTCAAAAAATATATGCGGTTTGGGTTCACTCAAATAACAACCCAGGAAATTCGCGATGTCCTCCCTGTCCCAGCGCACCTGTTTGATCGCCTGCTGCACCTGATGCAGCATCGCCGGGCTGATTTCGGAAGGATGCTGCTGTGTCTTCAGGTCGGGGTCGGCATACATTCCTTCCACCGTTATCCTGTCCTGCAGATATACCAGGAACTGTTCAGCCAGTTCCTGGTAGGCGGGTGTGCGAAAGCCGATGGAATAGGTCATGCAATCATCTTCGGCGATACCGTTGTGTGCATAGTGCGGGGGCAGATACAGCATGTCGCCCGGTTCCAACAGCCATTCCTGCTCGATCCTGAAATCGCGCAGAATACGCAGCGGCGCGCCCGGTATCAGGCTGCGGTCCGCCTGTGCGGAAATCTGCCAGCGGCGGTGTCCCGAACCCTGCAGCAAAAACACATCGTAGGAATCGAAGTGCGGGCCGACCCCGCCGCCTTTGGGGGCATAGCTGACCATCAGGTCGTCCAGCCGCGCATGGGGTATGAATGAAAAGTGTTTGAGCAGTTCGGCTGCTTCGGGGAAATAATGATTCACGCCCTGCACCAGCACTGTCCAGCCGGTCTTGCCGAGGCCATCCAGTTGTTCCGGCTCGAATGGCGATTGCTGCAATTCGAATTTGCCGCGCTTCTGTTTGACCAGCCTTGCCTGCACGTCTTCTGTGCTGGCAAGGGCAAGCAATTTCTGCGCATCAATCAAGCCATTGAATTTCGGAAAGGCTTGACGGATCAACAGGGGTTTCTTCTGCCAGTAATCGCGCAGGAATTCGTCGACGCTCAGTCCACCGAGCAATGTAAGTTTGCTTTTCATTGACCGGATTATAGCCGTGTCATGCCAAGTCCGGGCACGCCGCAAATATTTTTATAAGATTTGCGAAAAGTGTTTAAAATGGCGCACGGGAGAAAACACCAATGTCAATGCAACTTGTTACAGGAATAGAAGCGCCACACTTCGAGTTGCCGGATTCCGACATGCAGACTTTCAGTCTTGCGTCGCAACAAGGGAAGAAAAATGTCGTACTTTATTTCTACCCCAGGGACGACACGCCGGGCTGCACCCTGGAAGCCAACGAATTCAGCGCACTGGAAGAAGAGTTCAGCAAGCTGGGCAGTATCGTGATCGGTATCAGCCGCGACGATTGCCTGAGCCATGCATCATTTCGCGACAAGTACGGGCTGTCGGTTTTACTGCTTTCGGATCCCGATGCGCGCATCTGCAAACGCTATGGCGTAATGTATGAGAAAGAAGTCGATGGACAAAAGAAATTGTCCATCAAGCGCTCCACGTTTGTGATCGACAAACATGGAAAGCTGCGCCATGTCATGTATGGCGTGCAGGCACACGGACATGCGCAGGAAATTCTCAATTTGATAAAGGATATGAAATGAAAATCACCAAAGACACAGTCGTTTCACTGAACTACGAATTGTTCGATTCGACCGGCGAGTTGCTGGAAAGGGTCGATGAGCAGATCAGTTATTTGCATGGCGGCTACGATGGCATTTTTCCGCTGGTCGAAGAGGCATTGCACGGCAAAGGTGTCGGTGAAAAATGCAGCGTCACCATGCTGCCCGATGACGCTTTTGGCGAATACGACCACAGTATGGTCGAGGTCGAACCGCGCAGCTCGTTCCCGAAAGATGTTGCAGTCGGCATGCAGTTCGAAGGCGCGCCGGAGGCTACTGCGGATGATGAGGATTTCATACTGTTTACCGTGGTGGAAGTGAGCGACGATGAAGTGACGGTGGACGGCAACCATCCGCTGGCCGGCAAAACGCTGACATTCAACTGCACCGTGACGAACATCCGCAAAGCCACCGAGGAAGAGTTGGAGCACGGGCATGTGCATGAAGAGGGCGGGCACGTCCACTAAAAAATCTCTGTAAAACTACTGCGCTCGACAGAGCGTTGTTGCTCAAGAATTCGGAATGCTCATGTACTTTTCGTACATTCCGCTTCCTCATCCTTTCGCGCCTAGCTCTGCCTTCGCTCGCTACGTTTTACAGGGTTTTTTGATTCGGATTGTGTTCGCGCGATAGATCACAATTCAGTCTTTCTGCTAACCACTCGGCTACCTGGTTTGCCCCTTCCGGAATGACCTGCTTCGGTCTGGGTGTGTTCCAGATATCTTCCAGCCCTTCTGCGATCTTTCCCTGTTTCAAGGCATCGCGCGAGACTTCGCGGCACAGGCCGTTTTGTTGCAGCCATTCGACCAGGGCCGGGGCTTCCGGCCAGTCGGGGCGGTTCACGTAGAGCACCGGTACGCCGCTGCTTGCGGCTTCGACGAAGCTGCCGTAGCCGGGTTTGCAGACCAGCACGTCGCAGCTGGCGAGCAGGTCGCTGAAATTCATCGGCAAAGTTTCGAGGATGACTGCATCGGGATGGTCGATATGCCAGCTTTCCTGCACCAGCCAGCGCACGCCCGGGATGCGCGGCCAGCGTTCGATCGGCAGGCGGCTGGCGATACCGCCCAGGCTGACCAGCGCCAGTTTCTCACCGCAAGGCAGTTTGAGGCGATAGTCGAGTTCCGCACGCCGGTTCGTGCCGATCGCAGCGATGGGCAATGCCGGAATCAGATTGGGCAGGCTGGCCATCAACATGCCCGGCGTGGCGCGCAGGAACGCATCGGCGTTGGCGTAACTGTCATATATCTGCGCGGCGATGTCATCGTCGCCGCAGTAGTCGCGATAGATGTCCGCCCAGTTCAGCGAACACAGCGCGGCATTCGGAATGCCGGCCCGCTGGGCGCCCGCCAGCGGCAGGTATCCGACGTTGGATAACACCATATCCGCACCGAGGCCGCGCAGCAGATGTCCCTCGTCGGCGACACGCTTGTCCCAATCCCGATGGAAGGCGCAATAGGCCGCACGGCTTTCTTCGACCATGACATCCAGCGCCGAAGACATCATCATGCCGATGTCACCATCACTGGGCAGATGCACGAACGGCATGTGGATGCGCGAGCGCAGATGGACCGGCGGCACGGCAGAACGCACCGTCAAACGCAGTTCCGGAAGAAGATGATGAAGCCGGTTCAGGACTGGCGCAGTTTGCGCGACATGGCCGAATCCATGGCCGGAAACCGAGACGACGAGATGGGCCATTTAGTGTTTTATTACGGCGCTATATCGCACAACTGACCGACTCCCGCAGTTGTTCCAGATAGTCCTCGACCCGTTCGTGCAGCATCTCCGGCGCAACGACGATGTCATGGGCCAGCGTGAACAGCGGATAGGCACGCCACTCGAACAGGTGAAATTTCTCGACCATGCGCAAAGTGTGCACCCCTTCACCGGAGATGTCGGACCAATCCCCGAGCACCAGTTGCCGCCCCAGCGTATGGTGATGCGAATCGTCGCTGGTGCCGGTTGTCACCAGATCGCCCAGCCCGGCGTAGCCGTCGGGTGTGCGCGCCTTCCCGCCGAACGACTGCACGATGCCGGACAACTCCGCAATCGCGGTGACCATCAGATGCCCGCGCATGTTTTTGCCCAGCCCCAGTTCATCCGAAACACCGAACAGAATGGCATATACATTTTTCAGGATCACCGACCAGCTTCTGCCGTGCATGTCCGATGCCTGCTGGCAGACCAGCCTGCTGCCCAGGAACAGGCTTTGTATCGTGGCGAAATCCGCGCTTTCGGACAGCACGGCATCGGCAAAGCCGTGCTGTCCCGCCCTGAGTTCCTCCGAGATCATCGGGCCGTATACCACCCCGTAGTGATGCTTGTCGCCGAACACATCGTCGAATATCTGGGCCGCCGTCTGCCCGGATTCGTCCAGTCCCTTCGCGATCGTCAGGCACAGGCTGCCCTTTGCGAGGCAGGGTGCGATGCGGCCGGCTATCTCGCGGTGTGGATTCACCGGCAGGCAGAACAGGATCACCTGCGCCTCGGCGGTTTCCTGCTCCAGCGTGGTGTGGCTGCCTTTCACGACCGTGCCGAGGTTCCAGATGCGAACATCGTGTCGTGCGAAAAGCAGGTGTTCCATCGCGTGGCCCATTTCGCCGTAGCCCAGAATCAACACTCGTTTCTTCATTGCGTCACCCCATTCGGATAGGCGGACATTATCCTAAAAATACCGGTTGCGCGAATGCGGGCCCCGTTCGCCGGGAAATCCCAGCAGGACAGCCTCGTCCGTGCTGACTGCCGCGGGAATTTACGGCTATAATTCCCCCACTGTATTTGTCGTCGCAAGGAAACCAGATGCCAGCACTTACCGATCAGCAAGCCTACGAATACATCATCAAACTGCTTACCGCGATGAGCAAGGCGGGCGGCTCAGACCTGTTTATCGCCAGCGATTTTCCACCCAGCATGAAGTCGCACGGCGAAATGCAGCCGATGACCACGCAAAAGCTTACCGGCGAGATCACGCGCCTGTTGGCGCACTCCCTGATGAATGAAACCCAGCGCGCCGAATTCGCCAAGGAAATGGAGTGCAACTTTGCCATTTCCGTTCCGGGCGTTTCCCGCTTCCGCGTCAACGTCTTTGTCCAGCAGCAGAGTGTCGGCATGGTCATCCGCACCATTGCCGCCGAGATACCCAACTTCGAGAAGCTTGCCCTTCCGGAGATTCTCAAGGATGTCGTGATGAACAAACGCGGGCTGGTGCTGGTGGTCGGCGGCACCGGTTCCGGCAAATCCACCTCGCTGGCCGCGATGATCGACCACCGCAACCGCACTTCCAAAGGGCACATCATTACCGTCGAAGACCCGGTGGAATACGTGCACCAGTCCCAGAAATCGCTGGTCACCCACCGCGAAGTGGGTGTCGACACGCACAGCTGGCATCACGCTTTGAAGAATACCCTGCGTCAGGCGCCGGATGTGATCCTGATCGGCGAAATACGCGATGCGGAAACCATGGAGCATGCGATTGCCTTTGCCGAGACCGGCCATCTGTGCCTGGGCACGCTGCATGCCAACAGCACCAACCAGACCCTGGACCGCATCATCAACTTCTTCCCAGAGGAGCGGCGCAACCAGCTGCTGATGGACCTTTCCGCGAACCTGCGCGCATTGATCTCGCAGCGGCTGGTGCGCACTCCGGATGGCAAGGGACGCAGAGCCGCCATCGAGATATTGCTCAACACCCCGACCATAGCCGACAAGATATTCAAGGGCGAATTCCACGAGATCAAGAGCGTGATGGAAAAGTCGCGCGAGCTCGGCATGCGCACCTTTGACTGGTCATTGTTCGAGTTGTATAACGATGGCCATATTGGCTATGAAGAGGCGATACGCAATGCCGATTCGGCAAATGAACTGCGCCTAAACATCAAGCTCAAGAGCAAGCGCGGTGAGCCGGGCTCGGCAACGATGGAAATGATGAATCTGACCCTGCACGAATACAAGAGCCCGGAAGAGCTGGAAGCAGAGCGGAAAAAGGAGCTGGCAGCCCAGGAAGAGAAAAAGCGCCAGTTCGATGCAGAGCAACAGGCCAAGCTGCAGCAGGAAATGCAACAGTTGGTACAGGCTCAGGCGGAGAAGCCGCAGCAGCCGGTGCTACAGCAGGAAAAAATACAGTTGGCAATCGAGTAACCGGAACAGGCTTGTTGTCATAAAACAGATCAACTGCAAAATTCAGAGGGCAGTATAGATGGGGTATGAAATCAGCCAATTCGACATTCTGAATCGCCAAATGCTGGCAGGCAAACCGCAGCCGGGTTCGGGTAAGGTATCGGACATCGGCGAAGCCAAAGTGACCCGTACGCTTTTCGGCAGGGCCAAGGTCAGGGTGATGCGCGATCAGGACAGGAAACGCCGTGCATGGTTATTGGCGATTCTGTTTTCGGCAGCGGCCGCCGCCGCCGTATGGGAGGGATGGGTGATTTTTCAGCGGGTGGGACACAAGCCTCCGCCGGTTCCGTTGAGCGAGCGGATCTGGGTAAGCCCGCCGGTATTCCGGCCTGCACACATCGCCCCGGACCCGCACCAGTCGAAGCAGAAGCCGGAAACGCTGATTCAATCCGAAATCAACAGCCTGCTTTCGGGCCCGCTTCCGCGGCACCCTCCACCGGGGTTGAAGGCCAAATCAATCATTGCCGAAAAGCGGATTGCATCGGAGTCGATAATTAAAAACAAGCCGCTGGCTGAATCAGCGGGGACAACGAAGACTGCATCGGTGAGTAAATCGGGTCAGCCTGACAATCAATCAGCTGCGATATCGCCGGCAGCGAAAATCGTGGCGAGTACGCCGCAGCCTTCGGTAAACCAGCCAGCCGAGCCAGTTCAGGTGGCTAACCCGCTGGTCAAGGGAGGCGCTGCGACAGCGTCGCCGACAGGAAATGACCAGCCGCCGGACCCATCCAAGGCGCAGGATTGATCGGGATAAACGGCGCTTGTCTTTGCCGTGACTTGGGCGGGCCTGCTCCCTTTGGCCAGGCCGGAATCAGTGCAATGCTTTTCTGCGGAATGCGCGGTTACAGGTGGTGAGGTATTTTGCGGGTGTTGCGGCGACAAGAGGTGGGCAATGTCAAAATCAGACCGGACGACTATCAAGATTCGCGCCTATGCCGGCAAAGCGACAGGCGATGATGCGCAGAGCAATCTGAGCGCAGAGCAGAACAATGCTTTGGAACTGGTAAAGAGGGCTGCACAGATTCAGGAAGAAAAGAACAAATCGCTTGAATATTTAAAAGCGATCGGGCTTCTGCAGGAAAGTCTCAGGCAGGAACAGGCAAGAGCCGCTGAAATGGAAATGATGGTGGCCGGACTGGAAGCCCAGCTTAAAGAATTTGCCGCGCAGGAAACCAACGTCAAAAAAGTGGCCGAGCTGGAGGCCAGGGTCAAGGAGCTGACCGAGGTGCTGGTCAAGATCTCGGGTATCGCGGCTGCGGGGAAGGCGGGCTAGCTCACTCTATTCCCATTATTGACACTTCGTAATTCATGACACTCTTGCCGTCACTGCGAATGAAGTGAAGCAATCCAGTGGTTGTATTACTGGATTGCCGCGTGGGTACAAGATCGTGCCCACCCTGCTGGGCTTCGGCATCGACACATGGCGGTCCATCGGGATTCCGTGAAGTGGGCGTCCATGGGTGGCGCAGGGAAGCGGCTCATTTCGGAAACAGGAAGTCGAAGAGCGCCTTGGCCTTCGGCGTCAGGTTCCTGGGGTCCGGACGAAGCAGTTCTTCCTCGGGCACCAATATCTTCGCGTAGGCTGCCTCATACACCCGCTTCACAATACCGGGAGCGACCATCTCCCTGTCGTAACCCGGGCTGAATCCAATCAGCCGATAGCCAGCCTGTTCAAGCGCGAGCTGCATGTTGGGTATTTTCAAGGTTGCCAGGCTATAAATAAATCCCGCGCCCATCGCCCGCCCTATGCGTTCGCCAAGCTCCATGCCGTGCACCGCCAGCTTTTCTCCCCGATGCCCGGGAGCAATGACTCCAAAGCGTACATAAATTGTCAGCGCGTCCGGTTTCCGCTCCCAGGAGACCATGCCGGCAAGTTCGTCATTGTGCTTGAGCAAGACCACCAGAATGTCCCTTTCGGTTTCACTGTCAAGAAATGCTTCGTCGGTATAGAAGTCTGCGCGCAAATAACAACTGGCAGCACCGACAGCGATGTCCGGATGCCAAACAGAGATGGCCTCAATGAGCCTGGGAATCCCGCTGCGTTTAAGCAGTTCCAGTGTGTAGCCATCGGGCAAAGTTGTCATGGCCGAAATATCGGCCATACTGGGCCAGTGCATGTTGTTCATCGGGATACGCAATCAGTCGTCGATAATATCGTTGTCAGGGCATCGTGCAGCGATTCAAACGGGATGGCCGGCTGAATCTCGGGGGTGGCTGTCTGGTTACTGCTCTTTGCAGTTTACCATCTGAACGCGCGCTTTGCGCACCACCCGCTTCCCCGCTCGCTTGCGGCTGATCGAGCGAGCCCCGCAAGCGACGCCGGATAGGTCATTGCCTATGGCTGCCGGACCACCCCCGGCGAAATTTTTTTACATAAGCTTCTTCAACTGATACAGCTTTTCCAGCACTTCCTTCGGACTCAATTCATCCAGCTGTAAATCGCGCAATGTCGCCAACAGCGGATGTTTTTCCGGTTCCGGCAGCTCCGGTTGCTTGTCGAACAGGTCACCCTGCGGATTCTGTGCTGCGCTGTTCTGTTCCAGCTTGAGCAACTGTTTTTTCGCGGCGCGGATCACGTCGTTGGGTACACCGGCCAGCGCGGCGACCTGCAGGCCGTAGCTCTGGCTGGCGGCTCCATCGCACGGCCGCCGTGCTCATGCCGTAACTCGCGGCGGGTATCACCGCATAGCCATCCGCATCCCCGCCGAAAATCTCCGCCGACAGGCGGCGTATCGTTTCCGCGTCCTCAAAAAAACTCTGCATCGTGCGCTCCCACGGATGACTCTTGCTGCGCGCGCCGGTGTGCAAACGGCGTTGCGATTCGTTCAGCTGCGGTGAGCTGGACGCGCAATTGAAATAGGCGATGTCATCGGGGATGTCGAACAGGTGACGCTGGGAAGGGAGGAGTGACATAGTGGGCTGGTCCGGAATTCAAGCATTGTCAGGAGTGTGGTTAAATGAAATAGCTAGAACCGAAGCTCCAGCGCCCCGCACAGGAAGCGCATGACCGGATCGGCCTGTTTGAAGCGCACTGCGACCAGACTGCGGAAATTTCCCGAGGTTACGTTCGCCACGCTCAATCCCGCAAGTCCGATGAAATCCTTGCGTTTCAGATCCTCGGCTAGCGGATGATCCCTGGTAAAGCCGCGCGGTGCATTGGCCAGCGCATCGCCGACCAGTTCAAAATGCTTGCTGAAGGCCCGTTCATCACGTGCCTTAACCCATGCCGCCGGATTCAGCGCGATGCTCTCGCGTATCTTGAACAAGGCATCGGTATCGGGATGCCACAGCCCCGCGCCGACAAAACACTCGTCCGGTTCAATGTGCACGTAATAGCCGGGTGCATGAATATCCTTGCCACGCCTCGTGGCGGAACTGGATGCCGATGTTGGTCTTGTAGGGGGTTTTGTCCCTGCTGAAACGCGTGTCGCGGTAGATGCGCATCAGCGATCCGCCTACCTTCTTCGGCACAGCGCGGAAATGTTTGGAGATCGCGCGCAGTTCTTCGTCCATGTCACTGATGAAATCCAGTGCTGGTTCACGAATGCAGGCTTCGTATTCCTGTTTGTGTTCCGCGAACCACTCGCGGGTGTTGTTTTCGGCAAGGGACGAAAGGAAGCTGAAGGTTTGTTTGGTGAAGTAACGATCGGTCATTTCGTTGGTACCGCTAGTGGGGGGTGAGTTTTCCTTCATTGTTATGTAGAACAAAAAGCAAATCAACACCATCGGGGGGTGCCATGGCAGTTGGTCATCTTTGTTGTCTTGCCAGGCAAGGGTAACCAAAAGAAATTGCCCACCGGTTTGACGCCCCCGTTGGTTTTCCTGCATTGCTCGCCTGGTCAGGCGGTGAACCCGCATGATCCGCTACCCATCCACGTGCTCAGACAAAACCAGCGAATTGGCTGGTAATTTCATCAGTTCACGCCGAAACCCCCTGCCAGCCTGCGCTAATCGGTGGCACTAATGGGAAAAAAGTTGCCCATGACACGCAATCAACAGCGATAGGGGCAGATGCCACTGACAAGGCGGCAATCCATTCGACAGATCAACCGGGCGTACATTCCATTATCAAGTTTTGTGGTGATTTCACTTTCATTACTGCGAAAATTAAACCGTAGGTGTATGACAATGTTTTATACGCCGGCAGCCAAACTGGCTACTAACACTGCTGCTGCGGCAAGCCAGCCGAGTTCACCGATAAACTCAATGTCTTCCCCTGACAGTGTTTCATTTTCTTCGGCATTTGATTCGAAAATATTCG
>Ga0307375_10001222_pt1 | contig 28527 bp, 26 predicted proteins | sample TR1MG_FD_202531 | JGI IMG/M metagenome (GOLD analysis project Ga0307375, IMG submission 202531) | Soil microbial communities from Risofladan, Vaasa, Finland - TR-1 | ecosystem: Environmental > Terrestrial > Soil > Coastal area > Acid sulfate soil | place: Finland: Risofladan, Vaasa | collected...
TCGTGAGCCATTTGCCCCATTTGTTGTCTTTCGCGCTGGTGCACGAGATCGCGCAACGCGACAACCGCGATCTGCTGCTTGCATTTGCGGCAAGCGGTTTCCGGGATTTCACCCGCATCGCGGCCAGTAATCCGGAAATGTGGCGCGATATCTGCATGGGCAACCGCGCTGCGCTGATGGCCGAATTGCAGGCCTACATCGCGGAATTGAACCGGATCAGTTCGGCGCTCGCAGCTGGTGATGCGGAACAGCTTGAGCAGACCTTCCTGGCTGCGCGCACGCTGCGCGCCGGCTGGACCATGAAATAATGAATAAGACGCTCTCAAACAAGCGAATCTGGTGGCTGGCGATTGCCCTTGCATTGATCTGGTTCTCCAACCTCGAATACCGCAAGCTGATCAAGCCGGACGAAGGCCGCTATGCGGAGATACCGCGCGAAATGGTGGTCAGCGGCAACTGGGTCACGCCACGCCTCAACGACCTCAAGTATTTCGAAAAACCGCCGCTGCAATATTGGGCGACGGCCACTGCTTACGAAGTGTTCGGACAGCATCAATGGACGTCGCGGTTGTGGACCGGCCTGACCGGTTTTGCCGGTATTCTGCTGGTGTGGTTTGCCGGCTTGCGATTGTTTGGCCGCGAGGCAGCAGGGTACGCTGCGGTGCTGCTGGGCGGCAGTTTGCTGTATGTGTTGATGGGCCACATCAACACGCTGGACATGGGCGTCACATTCTTCATCACGCTGGGTATTGCCGCACTGCTGATTGCCCAGCAGGAGCTGGAAAAACATCGCGGCCGCTGGATGCTGCTGGCCTGGGCTGCGCTCGCATTGGCGGTGCTCAGCAAGGGCCTGATGGGCATTGTGTTGCCCGGTACGGCGCTGTTCCTTTATGCATTGGTGCAGCGCGACTTTACCGTGTTCAAGCGCATGCACTGGCTGGCCGGCCTGGCGGTGTTCCTGTTGATTACCGCGCCGTGGTTCTACCTGGTGATGAAAGCCAACCCAGAATTCTTCCAGAAATTTTTCATCTACGAACACTACACCCGCTTCACCACCAAGCAGCTCGGGCGCTACCAGCCATGGTATTACTTTGTGCCTATCCTGCTGGCCGGCATGTTGCCGTGGACGGTGCTGATGTTCGACACCCTGATCAGAACATGGCGCGACAGCAAGCTGCCGGGCAAGGCTTTCAATGCCTCGCGCTTCCTGCTGGTGTGGGCGGTGTTCATTTACCTGTTCTTTTCCGTTTCCGATTCCAAGCTGCCGTCCTACCTGTTGCCGATATTCCCGGCGCTGGCGCTGCTGATGGGCAGGCAAATGGCAGCCATGAGCAGACGAAAATTGTTCTGGTTGATCTTGCCGGTATTGCCGCTGACCCTGCTGGGCCTCGGGTTTGCGCCATTTGCCGCAAAGCTGGCCGACACGCCGCTGCAGGTGCGGGGGTACAGCGCATATGCATGGTGGCTGGTGGCGGCCGCGCTGGTCTGGTCGCTGGGCGTGATCACCGCGCTGGTTCTGCTGCGCCGCCGCAATAGCGTCGAACAACACAAGTTTGTCGCGGTGCTGGTGCTGTCGCTGAGCACGTTACTGGCCGCGCTGATCGGCACGTCAGGCTATAACACCATTGCAAAAGAGCGCTCCGGCTACTACATTGCCGAAGCGGTACGCCCGTACATCAAACCTGACGAACCGTTCTATTCGGTGGACATGTATGAACAGACCCTGCCGTTCTATCTGAAACATACTTTTACCCTGGTGCAGTATCAGGATGAGATGGCATTCGGTATCAAGCAGGAACCCTGGCGCTATATACCCGATTACGCAAGCTTCGCAAAGGTTTGGCAGGTGCAGACGACAGCGCTGGCGATCATGCCGGTGGACACCTACACGCGGCTCAAGGAATTGAACTTTGCGATGAAAATAATTTATCAGGATCCGCAATATATAGTGGTGAGCAAACCATGACGATACTCGGGGGTGTTATATGAATTTGGTCAGCTTCGGCCTGATTTTCACCGGCGTGATGCTCAATGCTGCCGCGCAGATACTGATGAAATCCGGCACCAACGCAATCGGTCATTTCGACTTCAGCGCGTCCAATATCCTGCCCATCGGCCTGAAACTGGCGACCGAGTGGCACATCATCGTTGCGCTGTGCTGCTATGCGTTCAGCGTGGTGATCTGGATACTCGCGCTGTCGCGCGTACCGGTCAGCATCGCGTTCCCGATGCTGTCGATGGCCTATGTGGTGAATGCGGTTGCGGCCTGGTACCTGCTGGGCGAGGCTTTCAATCCGACCAAGTTGGTCGGCATGGGGGTAATCATCCTGGGCGTAATAATCATCTCCAGAGCATAAATGAATAAATCCTTTCTTCCCTTTTCCAAACCCACCATAGACGAAGCCACCATCGCGGCGGTCGGTGAGGTGCTGCGTTCCGGCTGGATCACCAGCGGCCCCAAAGTGCAGGAATTCGAGAAACAGCTCTCCGCCTATTTTGGCGGCCGTCCGGTGCGCACTTTCAATTCCGGTACCTGCACGATGGAGATCGCGCTGCGCATCGCGGGCATCGGCGCGGGCGACGAAGTCATCACCACGCCGATCTCATGGGTGGCCACCGCGAGTGTGATACTCGAAGTCGGCGCCACGCCGGTGTTTGCCGACATCGACCCGGTCACGCGCAACATCGACCTGGACAAGGTCGAAGCCGCGATCACGCCCAGAACCCGCGCGATCATCCCGGTGTATCTGGCGGGAAAGCCGGTGGACATGGACCGGTTGTATGCGATTGCGGCCAAATACAATCTGCGCGTGATCGAGGATGCCGCGCAGGCGATCGGTTCGTCGTGGAATGGCAAACCGATAGGCTCGTTCGGCGATTTCGTCTCGTTCAGCTTTCAGGCCAACAAGAACATCACCACCTCGGAAGGCGGATGCCTGGTGTTGAACGACGAGATTGAAGCAACATTTGCCGAGAAGTACCGGCTGCAGGGCGTAACGCGCAGCGGCTGGGACGGCATCGAGGTCGACGTGCTGGGCGGCAAGTTCAACATGACCGATATCGCTGCCACGATCGGTCTGGGGCAGTTTGCAAAACTGGATGACATTACTGCGCAGCGGCGCAAGCTGGCGAAGCATTATTTCGCGACGCTGGGCAAGGATTTCGAGCAGCAGACCGGCGCGCAACTGCCGCCTGCCGAATTCGACATGACCAACTGGCACCTGTTTCAGGTCGTGCTGCCGGAGCGCATCACCCGTCCCCAGTTCATGGAAAAGATGAAAGCACACAACATCGGCATCGGCTTCCACTACGCGCCCATCCACCTGTTCAAGCTGTATCGCGCGCTCGGTTTTAAGGAAGGCATGTTCCCGGTTGCCGAACGGGTCGGCAGGCAGATTGTCTCGCTGCCGATGTTCTATGCGATGAACGAGGCGGATGTGGAGCGTGCCTGTGCGGCGATGCGCGAGGTGTTGAAATAATAGTGCGACAGGGTAAGCCGCTGAGCTTGCCCAAACTGCATAACTGCGGATTTCGCTAACCCACTCGCCATGCTGTAAAATGCCTCCCTTATGAGTACACCCCAACTTTCTGTCGTCATCCCCGTCTACAACGAAGAGCAGGGTTTGCAGGCCCTGTTCGACCGTTTGTATCCGGCGCTGGACACACTCGGCATTTCCTACGAGATCTTGTTCGTCAACGACGGCAGTCGCGACCGTTCCGCCGCGATCCTGCGCGAGCAATTCCAGAAGCGTCCAGATGTAACGCGGGTGATCCTGTTCAACGGTAATTTTGGCCAGCATATGGCGATCATGGCGGCTTTCGAGCATAGTCGCGGCCAGCGCATCGTGACACTGGATGCCGATCTGCAGAATCCGCCCGAGGACACCGGCCTGCTGCTGGCAAAAATGGACGAGGGCTACGATTACATCGGCTCGATTCGCAGGCAGCGCAGCGACAGCATGTGGCGGCATGTCGCGTCAAAGGCGATGAACGGATTGCGCGAGCGCATCACGCGCATCAAGATGACCGACCAGGGCTGCATGTTCCGCGCCTATGACCGCGGCATCATCGACGCGATCAACAGTTGCAAGGAGGTGAATACTTTCATCCCTGCGCTGGCCTACACTTTTGCACGCAACCCCGCCGAGGTGGTGGTGGGCCACGAGGAACGTGCGGCGGGCGAATCCAAATATTCGCTGTACAGCCTGATCCGCCTCAACTTCGACCTGATGACCAGCTTTTCGCTGGTGCCGCTGCAGCTGTTCTCGATGCTGGGCATAGGCATCTCCGTTCTGTCCGGATTCTTCGTGATATTTCTATTCTTGCGCCGCTTGATTATCGGTCCGGAAGTGCAGGGAGTGTTCACGCTGTTCGCGATTGCGTTCTTCCTGATCGGCATCACGTTGTTCGGCATCGGTCTGCTCGGTGAATACATCGGCCGCATCTACCAGCAGGTTCGCCACCGGCCGCGTTACCTGGTCGAGGCGGTTCTGGAAACCCAGGAAGGCGTCAAAGCAAGAAAGCCAAGAGCACCGCGTGTCGCCAAAGTTGCCGGGGAGGCTGATCCGTTTGCAGCGCCGGGAACCGAAAAAAAATCAGAGAAAGTTGCGCTGGACGAAGATGCTGCACATCCTTCCCTGTTTTCGGATAAACAGGAATGAGCCGACCAGTCGTATTCGACTATCACAATGTAGGCGTATGCGCCGGGACACGGTGGGCGCAGCCGCGGTGCGGGCACGGCGAGCAAGACGCCTATGCTCTGTTTCCGGGAAGTGCGCGATGAGCAGAGCCATCGTTTTTGCGTATCACAATGTAGGCGTATGCGCCGGGACACGGTGGGCGCAGCCGCGGTGCGGGCACGGCGAGCAAGACGCCTATGCTCTGTTTCCGGGAAGTGCGCGATGAGCAGAGCCATCGTTTTTGCGTATCACAATGTAGGCGTCCGTTGCCTGAACGTATTGCTTGCGCACGGCGTGGATGTCGCACTGGTCGTCACGCACCGCGACAACCCAAAAGAAACCATCTGGTTCGACAGCGTCGCGGAACTGGCCGCAGTGCATGACATCCCGACCATCACGCCGGATAACCCGAATACCCCAGAAGTCGTTGCCAAAATACGCGCGCTGCAGCCGGATTTCATGTTTTCATTCTATTACCGCGAAATGCTCAAGCGCGAATTGCTGGAAATACCCCGGCAAGGCGCCCTTAACATGCACGGTTCGCTGCTGCCGAAATACCGTGGCCGCGTCCCGGTTAATTGGGCGATAATCCACGGCGAAACTGTGACCGGCAGTACCCTGCATTACATGACCGAGAAACCCGACAACGGCGATATCGTGGCCCAGCAATCCGTACCGATATTGCCCAACGACACCGCGTTGCAGGTGTTCCAGAAAGTGACGGTGGCAGCGGAGATGGCATTGAATGCCTGCCTGCCGAACCTGATGGCCGGGCGTGCACAGGCGGTGCGGCAGGATTTGAGCAAGGGCGGTTATTTCGGAGGAAGAACCGCGGAAGACGGCGTGATCGACTGGTCGCAGTCGGCTCAGCAGATACATAACCTGGTGCGTGCCGTGGCGCCGCCCTATCCGGGCGCGACCACGCAACTGATCGGCAGGCCGATGCGTATTCTGCAAACGCTGGTAACAAAGGACAAGGCCGGCGACGACAAGAAAACATTCTATGTCAGGGACGGCAAGGCTTACGCGACTTGCGGCCAGGGCGTGTTGCGGGTGGTGCGCTTCGAACTGGGCGGCATCGCAATGAACGCGGCTGAATTTTCGGCACGATTTGGCACACAACGATTCGAATTTAATTGTTAAGGAAATAAAATGAAAAAAGTATTGATACTCGGCGTTAACGGATTTATCGGCCACCATCTGTCCAACCGCATCCTCGCCACGACCGACTGGGAAGTGTACGGCATGGACATGAGCACCGACCGCATCAGTGACCTGATCGGCAAGCCGCGCTTCCATTTTTTCGAGGGCGACATCACCATCAACAAGGAGTGGGTCGAGTATCACGTCAAGAAATGCGACGTGATCCTGCCGCTGGTGGCGATTGCCACGCCATCCACCTATGTGAAGCAGCCGCTGCGCGTGTTCGAACTGGACTTCGAGGCCAACCTGCCTATCGTTCGCGCGTCGGTCAAGTACGGCAAGCATCTGGTGTTCCCATCGACATCGGAAGTGTACGGCATGTGCCATGACGAAGAATTCGACCCGGAAGAATCCGAATTGATCTGCGGCCCGATCAACAAGCCGCGCTGGATCTATTCCTGCTCCAAGCAGTTGATGGATCGGGTGATCTGGGGCTACGGCATGGAAGGATTGAACTTCACGTTGTTCCGCCCGTTCAACTGGATAGGCGCCGGTCTTGATTCCATCCACACCCCGAAGGAAGGCAGCTCGCGCGTGGTCACGCAATTCCTGGGCCATATCGTGCGCGGCGAGAATATCAGCCTGGTGGATGGCGGGCACCAGAAACGCGCTTTCACTTATATCGACGACGGCATAGATGCGCTGATGAAAATAATCGCCAACAAGGATGGCGTCGCCACCGGCAAGATCTACAACATCGGTAATCCGGTCAACAATTTTGCGATTCGCGACCTGGCCGACATGATGCTGAAACTGGCAAAGGAATATTCCGAATACAGCGCATCCGCGCAGAAGGTAAAGATTGTCGAGACGACTTCCGCGGCGTATTACGGCAAGGGATACCAGGACGTGCAGAACCGCGTTCCCAAGATCACCAACACCTGCGAGGAGCTGGGCTGGAAACCGACCATCAACATGGCTGACACGCTGCGCAAGATTTTCGATGCGTACCGCGGCCAGGTGGCTGAAGCGCGCAAGCTGATGGACTAGCATGGCGAAACAACTCGCCCTGAAAATTGATGTGGACACCTATCGCGGAACCCGCGAAGGTGTGCCGCGGCTGGTTGAAGCATTGCAACGGCATCATGCGCAGGCAACCTTCTTTTTTTCGCTCGGCCCCGATCACACCGGACGCGCGATCAAGCGCGTATTCCGTCCCGGCTTCATCGGCAAGGTATCGCGCACCTCGGTGGTGGAGCACTACGGTATCAAGACCCTGCTGTATGGCACGCTGCTACCCGCACCCGATATCGGCAAGAGCTGCGCGGACATCATGCGCATGGTCAAAGTCGCCGGATTTGAAGTCGGCATCCATTGTTACGACCACATACGCTGGCAGGATCATGTGGCGGGCAAGGATGGCGAATGGACAAGGCGCGAACTGCAACTTGCGGTCGATCGTTATACCGAAATTTTCGGTGAGGCTCCGCACGCCCATGCGGCAGCCGGCTGGCAGATGAATCGCCATGCATTACGCTTGATGCAGAATCTGGGTTTTAAATACAGCTCCGATACGCGCGGTACGCATCCGTTTATTCCGACCTGGCATGCGGAGATCATCGCCTGTCCACAGCTGCCCACCACCTTGCCGACACTGGACGAATTGATGAACCGCGACGGCATTACGCTGGACAACATCGCAGAACATATCCTGAAACTTACCGAAGCACCTTCCCCTACCGGGCATACCCGCGACACGTTACTGGCGAAGCCAGCCGATTGCGGGAGCGGGTATGAGGCCGGTATTCCCGCACCAGAGGGCTCCGCCCCACCGTGTCATACCGGCCATGTATATACCCTGCACGCCGAACTGGAAGGCGGGAAATGGCTGCCAATATTCGAGAAATTGTTGCAGGGCTGGAAGGCGCAGGGCTATGAGCTGGTATCCATGGAGCAATATCTTGAAGCGCTCGATGTGGCTACGCTGCCTCATCATGAGGTGGTGATGCGCGAGGTGGAAGGGCGTGTCGGCACGCTTGCCGTGCAGGGATAAGTCAATCAGGATTTATCAATACCCGCTGGTTTGACCGTCGAAATGGTATTGGCATAGTATTCTTGTGCAGTGTATCCGGCTGCTTTTTTGAATATGGCGTAGCGGCACGGCGAACGAATTTCACGGTGTAGTGCGAAAGTGGGGAGTGCGATGACTTCACAGGAAATCAAAGGGCTGGATGGCTGGGTAGCCTTTCTCAGCAAAGTCGATATCCCGGTTTTGAAACAGACTGCACGCGACCTCGGCGCATTGCACGAGGACGCGGAAAATATCAGTGCGCGGGGCGTTGCCGAGGTCATCGCGCGCGATCCAATGATGACAGTCAAGTTGTTGCGCTATCTGCAAGGCCACAAGCACAGAAAACAGGAACACGAGGTGGTACAGGTCGAGCAGGCGTTGCTGATGCTCGGGGTGGAAGCATTCTTCAGCAAGTTGCCGCCAAAACCACTGGCCGAGGAGTTGCTGGGCAGCAATACACCGGCACTGATCAGCCTGTTGCATGTGGTGCGCCGTGCCCAGCGCGCTTCCAGCTACGCACGCGAATGGGCGGTCAACCTGCGCGACATGCACTTCGAGGAAGTGCATATTGCCGCGCTGCTGCACGATTTTGCCGAGCTGTTGATGTGGTGTTTTGCGCCGGACGACATGCTTAAAATCAATGCCCTGCAGCAGCAGGACAAGACGCTGCGCAGCCGGGTCGCCCAGGAGCAGGTGCTGGGTTTCCCCCTGTTCGATCTGCAGTTGGCGCTGGCAAAAAAATGGTCGTTGCCCAATTTGCTGCTTACCCTGATGGATGACGCCAGTGCCAGGCAGACGCGTGTGCGCAATGTGGTCCTTGCCGTCAACCTTTCACGACATTCGGCCAAAGGTTGGCATGATGCCGCACTGCCGGATGATTACAAAGAGATCGGCGAACTGCTGAAATTAAAACCGGAAGAAGTGATGGAAATGGTCGGCGCCAAAGCGGGGAATTAGCTCCACACAGGCAGTTCCGCATGGGCCGCTTTACTAGATACTCCCTGGGCACCTAATCATTGCCAAACAAATCCCGACTGTAAATCTTGCCCGCCACGTCCCGGATGTCGTCGGTAATGCGGTTGGCGACGATGATGTCGGATTCCTTCTTGAATTGTGCCAGGTCATTCACCACCCTGGAGTGGAAAAACTCCGCTTCCTTGAGCGCGGGTTCATAGACGATCACCTCGATACCCTTGGCCTTGATGCGTTTCATGATGCCCTGGATGCTGGAAGAACGGAAGTTGTCAGAGCCGCTCTTCATCACCAGGCGATGAATGCCGACGATCTTCGGGTTGCGTTTGACGATGCTGGCCGCAACGAAATCCTTGCGCGTGGTATTGGACTCGACAATCGCGTTGATCAGGTTCTGCGGGACATCCTGGTAGTTGGCGAGCAGTTGTTTTGTGTCTTTGGGCAGGCAGTAGCCGCCGTAACCGAACGAGGGATTGTTGTAGTGATCTCCGATGCGCGGATCGAGGCTTACCCCCTGGATGATCTGCTTGGTATCAAGCCCGTGAGTGGCCGCATAGGTGTCGAGTTCGTTGAAAAAGGCCACGCGCATGGCGAGGTAGGTATTGGCAAACAGCTTGACTGCCTCGGCCTCGGTCGAGTCGGTAAACAGGGTGGGGATGTCTTGCTTGATCGCACCCTGCTTGAGCAGATTGGCAAAGGTCTCGGCGCGCTTCGAACGTTCTCCGACGACGATGCGCGAGGGATGCAGGTTGTCATACAAGGCACGGCCTTCGCGCAAGAACTCCGGCGAGAAAATCAGGTTGTCGCAATTGAATTTTGCACGGGCTTTGACGGTGTATCCGACTGGGATGGTGGATTTGATCACCATCACTGCCTTCGGGTTGATGTTCATGACATCCTGAATGACGGATTCTATGGACCTGGTATTGAAGTAGTTGGTCTCCGGGTCGTAGTCGGTCGGCGTGGCGATGATGACATAGTCCGCACCGGTATAGGCTTCGCGTTTGTCCAGGGTTGCCTTGAGGTTGAGGATGCGGTGGCTCAGATAATCCTCGATCTCGGCATCTTCAATGGGTGAATGCTTGCGGTTAAGCATTGCGACCTTTTCGGGAATGATGTCGATAGCCACCACTTCATTGTGTTGGGCGAGCAGGACAGCGTTGGAAAGACCTACGTAACCGGTACCGGCAATGGCTATTTTCATGGCAACTGACTTTCATGGATTTGGCAAAAAGCAGGCGTGCATTATGCCGCAGAATGAACGGAAAATGAACTGCGACGACAAATGGCTACACGTTTGTCAGCGTATTCTTGGAGATTATTTCAAGTGCTCTGTTGGCCAATTCCGGCGCAAGACAATCCAGCTCAATATTTTCCGGCATTGATCTCAGCCAGGTGAGCTGGCGTTTCGCCAGTTGCCGCGTGGCAATGATGCCGGTTTCCAGCAATTGCACATCATCGATTGCACCTTCCATGAATTGCCAAGCCTGGCGGTATCCGACGCAGCGCATCGAGGTCATGTTCGGATGCAACGGATATTTTTCGCGCAGCATGCGCAACTCATCCACCAGGCCTTGTTCGAGCATAGCCTTGAAGCGGGTGGCGATGCGGGCGTGAAGTTTGGCGCGGTCGGAGGGGATAAGCGCGATGGGGATGATGCGATAGGGCAGTTCGGCATTTTGCTGTTCGGCAATCAGCGCGGACATCGGTAGTCCGGAGATGCGGTGGATCTCCATCGCGCGCTGGATGCGTTGTGTGTCGGTCGGCTTGAGGCGCGCGGCGGTTTCGGGGTCAATCTTGGCAAGTTCGTTGTGCAGGTGTTCGATGCCGTGCTGCGCGATCTCGGCATCAAGTGCCGCACGTATTTCCGGGTTGGATGGCGGCAGGTCGTTGAGGCCCTCGCGAAGCGCCTTGAAATACAGCATGGTGCCGCCGACCAGCAGCGGAATCTTGCCGCGCAGCGTGATGTCGGCCATCAGGCGCAGTGCGTCGTGGCGGAACGCCGCCGCGGAGTAAGCTTCGGTCGGGTCTATAATGTCGATCAGGTGATGCGGCGCGCGGGCGAGGGTTGCGGCGTCCGGCTTGGCGGTGCCGATATCCATGTCGCGAAATACCAGCGCCGAATCCACGCTGATGAGTTCAACCGGCAGGTGCCTGACCAGGTCCACCGCGACACCGGTCTTGCCGCTGGCGGTGGGGCCCATCAGGAAAATAGCGGGTGGCAGCACACTCATCCGGATAACTGTCCAGGGTGATGAAAAACGTAGCGAGCAATCCCAGATGCGCGAAGCCGCGCATAACCAGCGACTTGGCCGCTTGTGGCCTTAGTCGAATGGCTAGTAATATTTTCAGAGAGAGCCGAGATAGTACGAGACTGGTACAGCGAGGGTCGAGCGAGCACGCGACAAAGCATATGGGATGCGCAGTAGTTTTGCATCATCCTGCTATTGTCCGCGCATGAACATCTTGTCCAGATCATTCATGCTCAGTTGAAACCAGGTCGGGCGGCCATGATTGCATTGGCCGGAGCGTTCGGTCTGCTCCATCTCGCGCAGCAGCGCGTTCATTTCGGTGATGCTCAGGATGCGATTGGCGCGCACCGCGCCGTGGCAGGCCAGGCTGGAGAGCAGTTCGTCGCGCCGTTCGGTCAGCGCGCGGCTCGCGCCGAATTCGCGCAATTCGTCGATCACGTCATGCGCGGCGGCTTCGGCTTGTGATTGCTTGAGCATCACCGGCATGGCCCGCACCGCCAGCGTATTCGGTGACAGCGGTGCAATGTCGAAACCGAGTTTGCCGAGCGCATCCTGTTCGGCTTCCACGGTGGCAACTTCCAGCGCATCGGCATAAAAGCTTACCGGGATCAGCAGGGGTTGGGTGGCAATCTGCTCGGCATCCAGCGAGGTCTTGAGCTTTTCATACACGATACGCTCGTGCGCTGCGTGCATGTCCACCACGATCAATCCATGTACATTTTGTGCAAGTATGTAAACACCCGAGAGTTGCGCGAGTGCGAAGCCGAGGGGAAATTCGTCTTCATGCAAGGAGCGGGAGTCAGGGAGCAAGGAGGGCGCTGATGCCGAATATTGCGTTTCCTGCTTTTCGCTTCGTGTTTGTATCTCCCACAGGCGGTAGGCGGCTTCCTGTTCCGCAACACCGAGCCGCATGGATTGCTGGGCCGGCATATACGCTGCCGGGAGTTGCTGTTCGGTTGCGTGGTTCTCCTGACCGCTTGCCGGGACAGCGAGTGCCTGTTGCAGGGTATGAAAAATGAACTGATGGATGCCCTGGCTCTCGCGGAACCGTACCTCGCTTTTGGCGGGGTGCACATTCACGTCGACTTGCTCCGGTGGCAGTTCGAGAAACAGCACGAAGGCGGGATGACGCTGGTGGTGCAGGATGTCCTGGTAGGCCTGCCTCAACGCGTGACTGGCAACCTTGTCGCGCACGAAGCGGCCGTTCACGAAGAAATACTGTGCATCCCGGTTTGCGCGAGAATAGGCCGGCAGCGCCGCCAGGCCCCGCAAGGACAACTGCGCCGCGCTACGGGAGACCGGCACGGCGGCCTGTCCAAACTCTTCACCGAGCACAGCGGTGACGCGTTTCAACGCGGCCTGTTCTCCCTGCTGGGCGGACAATTGCCAGATCGTGCGTCCGTTGTGCTGCAGCGAAAAACCGACATCGGGACGCGACAACGCGATGCGCTTGAAGGCTTCATCGCACCAGGCGAATTCAGTGGATTCGGATTTCAGGAATTTGCGCCGTGCCGGGGTGTTGAAATAGATCTCGCGAATTTCGACCGTGGTGCCTTGCGCATGGTTGGCGGGAACGGCTGAGCTGAGTCGTCCGTCGATCGCTTCGATTTTCCATCCATGGGTTACTGCCGCTGTTTGGTCGGGCGTTGTGGTGCGACTGGTCAGGGCAAGTTGGGAAACTGCTGCCATGCTCGCCAGTGCTTCGCCGCGAAAGCCCATGCTGGCAACCTGCTGCAGATCATCCAGCGATGCGATCTTGCTGGTGGCATGGCGCATCAGTGCCTGCGGCAGTTCATCCCTGGCGATACCCATGCCGTTGTCGCGCACCCGCAACAGCTTGATGCCGCCCGCATCAAGTTGCACCGATATCTCGGTTGCGCCGGCATCCAGACTGTTTTCCAGCAGTTCCTTAAGTGCAGCGGCCGGGCGTTCGATGACCTCGCCGGCGGCGATTTGGTTGATGAGCAGTTCGGGGAGCAGCCGGATTGCAGGCATGGATTGGGGAAATGTTATTTTGTCCCCGGATTATAACGGAGAAGCCGCATCGTTTTGTCTGGATAAGATACTGGCCGTTGCACGTGATTCGGCATGAACAAGTGATTTATTCGGGACGGAATTTGGCCGCAGCACAGCTTGACTTTTTGTCGAATTGGGCGCTGAATTCGCTCCCGTAGTTGACCAGATTACTCGTGTATAACCCCATGTTAAGGAGAATATCTTGAGATACATCAAAAGTTTGTTCATTGGTTTGGCACTGGTTGCATTGGCAAGTCCCGTTTGGGCAGCCGATTCGGCAGGTTCGATCACGATCAGTTCTCCGGCAAACGGCGCGGTGCTAGCGAGTGGCAGCGGCAACAAGTTGGAATTCAATGTCAATTTGAGCCCGGACGGGAATCATGTGCATATCTATGTCGACGACCAGAGGCCCATTGTCGATCGGGACATCCATAATTGCCCGTGCAGCATTGATTTGCCCAATCTGACGCCGGGCAAACATACCATTGCGGTTAAGGAGGCAACGGTCAGTCATGCCCTGACCGGGATCGAGGGAGTGACCACGGTAACGGTCAAGTAACCAGAGCGGCAAATTCAAGCAGTGCAAAATCTGATCTATGCGCTGATCCAGGTCGTACATAACTTCGGTGCCGTGACCGTGGTTGGCACTGCCACAGCGGCCATCTGGCTTGCGCACGGCAATGCCGGGGTTCGGCACCGGATGTCGTATTTGATGGCCTGGGCCTGGGCTATCCAGGCAGCAAGTGGCGTGATGTTTGGCGCGATCACCTATTATTTCGAGAAGCATCTGCCGGATATCCACGGTGTAGCGGTGGATGCGCTGCTGGTGAAAATGGGTTGCGCTGCTGCCGGGTTTATTTTGGCGGTAGCCTATATTAGGTTCAATTCGGGCTGGAGCGCAGCGAAACAACTGCTTGCATGGCGCGGGCTGCTGGCTCTCGGCGCGATTGCGCTGATCTGTGCCGCCTTTCTGCGCTGGTTTTCCTGAATTTCCCGGGCTTTTCCTATCGGTGCACAACTGATAATCGGATGAGTCAGCTTGGCTGTAACAGACGCCGTGTAGTCTTTATTCAAGTAGTGCAGGTATAATCGCGGCCACCAAAACTACCCGTTTTTAACAATAAACAGTACCCGTGTGTCTGAAACTGAATGGGCAGTCTGAAATAAATCAATTAATGAGGAGAACTTCATGCGTATAGGGATTCCTGCGGAAACTCTATCAGGCGAAAAACGTGTTGCGACGGTACCTGAAGTCGTAGAGAAGCTCATCAAGCTGGGCTTCCAGGTGGCGGTTGAATCCGGCGCCGGAAATGGGGCGAATTGCAGTGACGATGCTTATCGAGCTGCAGGTGCCGAAATCATCGTTGGTGCTGCCAAGCTGTGGGCTGAATCAGACATCGTTTTCAAGGTGGGTGTACCAACGAAGGTGGAAGCCGGCATACTGCGCGAAGGCGGCAACTTGATCGGCTTCATCTGGCCGGCACAAAACCCCGAATTGATGCAGCAACTCGCCGCCAGGAAGGCAACTGTGCTCGCTATCGACTGTCTTCCGCGCGTGTTGAGCCGCGCCCAGAAGATGGATGCACTGACCTCGCAAGCCGGCGTTGCCGGCTACCGCGCCGTCATCGAGGCCGCCAACGCGTTTGGCCGATTCTTCAACGGCCAGATCACAGCTGCAGGCAAAGTTCCGCCAGCCAAGGTGTTCATCGCCGGTGCCGGTGTGGCCGGACTGGCGGCGATAGGCACAGCTGCAGGCCTGGGCGCGATTGTGCGCGCCAACGACACCCGTGCCGAAGTGGCCGACCAGGTCAAATCCCTGGGTGGTGAATTCGTCAAAGTCGAGTATGAGGAAGAAGGCGGCGGCGGCGGTGGCTATGCCAAAGTGATGAGCGAAGGCTTCCAGCAGGCACAGCGGGAGATGTACGCCAAACAGGCCAAGGAAGTGGACATCATCATTACCACCGCATTGATTCCGGGCAAGCCCGCGCCAAGGCTGATCACGGCCGAGATGGTGCAGAGCATGAAACCCGGCAGTGTCATCGTTGATATGGCTGCCGAACGAGGTGGCAATTGCGAGCTGACCGAGCCTGGTCAGGCGGTGGTGAAGCACGGCGTAACCATCGTCGGTTACACCGATCTGAATAGTCGCATGGCCAAGCAGTCTTCGACCCTGTATGGAACGAATCTATTCCGTCTGACCGAAGAGTTGTGCAAGACCAAGGATGGCATCATCAACGTCAATATGGAAGATGATGCGATACGTGGCCTGACAGTGATCAAGGATGGCGTAATCACCTGGCCTGCGCCTACGCTGAAATTGCCAGCCACTGCGACTAAACCGGCTGCAGCCAAACCGGTTGCAGCTCCTGCGGCGCACGGCCATGGCGGCCGCGGGGCCCCGGCTTCAGCGAGCAAAATTGCTGTGATATTCGGCCTTGCCGTGCTGCTGTTCCTGCTCATCAGCGCTTACGCGCCCGCGGCGTTCCTCGGGCACTTTACCGTGTTCGTGCTCGCCTGCTTCGTCGGCTATATGGTGGTATGGAATGTTACTCCCGCCCTGCATACCCCGTTGATGAGCGTCACCAATGCGATCAGCAGCATCATCGCCATCGGAGCGCTGGTGCAGATTGCTCCACCGCTGGCGCTGGGTCTGGATCGCCCGGACGGCTGGATACGCTGGCTGGCGGTAGCGGGTATTACGCTTACTGCAGTCAATATGTTCGGCGGTTTTGCCGTCACCGGACGTATGCTGTCGATGTTCCGAAAACAAGGGTAAATCATGATTTCTTCAAGCTTGGCAGCAGTTTCATATATCGGCGCGACTATTCTGTTTATTCTGAGCCTTGGTGGACTTTCCAATCCCGAAACGTCGCGGCGCGGTAATCTTTACGGAATCATCGGCATGACGATTGCCGTACTGGCCACCGTGTTCGGCCCGCGTGTCACGACGGCCGGCCTGCCGTGGATCATCGCTTCGATGTTGGTCGGTGGCAGCGTCGGGCTCTATGCGGCGCGCAAGGTGCAAATGACGCAGATGCCCGAACTGGTTGCGTTGATGCACAGCCTGGTGGGTCTTGCTGCCTGTCTGGTTGGCTTTGCCAATTACATCGATCCGATGGCGGCGCTGCATTTGTCCAGCGCTGAAAAAGGGATCCACGAAATTGAGATATATGTTGGCATATTGATCGGCGCGGTGACCTTTTCCGGTTCCCTGATTGCCTTCGGAAAACTCTCGGGCAAGATTGGCGGCAAGCCGCTGTTGCTGCCGGGACGCCACTTCATGAATCTGCTGGGACTTTTGGTTGTCATTGGGTTTGGCTGGCAATTCCTGCACGCTGAAACAATCAGTGCAGGCATGACAGGCCTGACCATAATGACGGTGATCGCGCTGCTGTTCGGCATACATATGGTGATGGCCATCGGCGGTGCCGACATGCCGGTGGTGATCTCGATGCTGAACTCCTATTCCGGTTGGGCGGCAGCGGCAACCGGCTTTATGTTGAACAACGACCTGCTGATCGTCACCGGTGCCCTGGTGGGATCCAGCGGCGCCATTCTTTCCTACATCATGTGCCGTGCGATGAACCGCAACTTCTTCAGCGTTATTGCGGGCGGATTCGGCTCAGGAAGTGGAAAATCCGCCGCGAAGTCTGACGGTGATGCGCAACCGGCGGGCGAAGTGGTGGCCATCAGTGCGGTCGAAACGGCAGAGCTGTTGCGTGAAGCCAAGAATGTGATCATCGTGCCCGGGTACGGCATGGCAGTGGCCCAGGCTCAGCACGCGGTCAATGAGATCACGCAGTTTTTGCGCGAAAAAGGTGTCAACGTGCGTTTCGGCATCCATCCGGTTGCCGGTCGCATGCCCGGCCACATGAACGTGTTGCTGGCCGAAGCCAGGGTGCCTTACGACATCGTGATGGAGATGGATGAGATCAATCCAGACTTTCCGGATACCGATGTCGCCATGGTGATCGGTGCAAACGACATCGTTAATCCGGCTGCGCAGGATGAACCCGGCAGCCCTATCGCCGGCATGCCGGTATTGGAAGTCTGGAAAGCCAAGACTTCTATCATGATGAAACGCAGCATGGCTACCGGCTATGCGGGTATCGAGAATCCGTTGTTCTACAAGGAGAACAACCGCATGTTGTTCGGCGATGCCAAGAAGATGCTGGATGAAGTTCTTGTTGCGCTGAAAGCATAATTGAGCAGGGTCGCCCAGGGCGGGCTGCTCTGATGTGATATGAGTCGTTTGAATGGAAGCCAGGTTGACCTGGCTTCTTTTTTAGGGTGCTTCAGGCACGCTGATATTTGACGACCAGTACGATTCCCAGCAAACTTTCTATTGTGTAAATCGTGCTGGATAGGTGGTGCAACATCGAGAAGCGCGCTGCCAACGTGCTGTGCATTACATCGAGTGGCATAGCTTCCAGCTTGAGGCCGGTCATGACCGGCTGAATGCCGAACTGCAACACCATTGTGATCAGCAACATCACCGCGACTATCAAGAACCGGGCTTGCCGAAACGATGCGCGGCCCGACACGCCCATGCTCTGAATCAGCAGATACAATCCGCACACGATGCCGAGATAGGATACCAAAGTGAACATCTGACCGGCCAGCATTCCCGCCAGCTGCCGGTCAGGTTGTGCGTAAAACAGCACAGGCACGGCGAGAAAGCCGACAGCCCAGAGGCCGCCAACCCAGGCCGTGGTTAAAAGCGAAGCAACAAGTCTCGAAAAGTTTTTCATGGGGTCTAGGTTAGCACAGCAGCAGCCAAAGCAAGTCCAAACAATGAACCTGATGGACTTTATCAGGTCACAAGTCTACCCTGACAGACGTTGTCATCAAAATAAAGGATATGCCCATGTATTACCTCGTAGACAGCAACAAGTCATTTGAACAGGCCTCAACCGACCTGGAAGCGGCAGTAAAGCGCCACGAATTCGGTGTACTGCACATCCATGATCTGGGCAATACGCTGCGCAGCAAGGGCATTGCCTTTGCCGAAAATTGCAAGGTATTCGAGGTGTGTAATCCCGGGCAGGCGGCCAAGGTGCTGGGTACCGACATGCGCTTGAACATGGCCCTGCCATGCCGTATCTCGGTGTATACGGAAAAAGGCAAAACCAAGATCGGGATGATCAAGCCGGTGCCCATGCTGGCTTCCTTGTCCAAGGATGCAGCGCTGGCCGGGATAGCAGAAGAGGTTGAGCGCAAGACCAAAGCAATGATCGAAGAAGCCAGATAGATTTACCCTAAGATTTCCATGACACTGATTCCTGTTTGGACCGAACAAATCAAATATGTAGTGGGTATTTTCGCCATTTTGAATCCGCTCGGGGTGATTCCCATTTATCTCAGCCTGATGGCGGATCGCAGCCCGAAAGAAATGGGCCATACGGCTTTCAAGACCGCCGTCGCAGTGGCGGTGATCCTCATGCTTTCGGTCTGGGCGGGCGATGCATTACTGTCGTTTTTCGGTATCGGCATCCCGGCATTTCGTATCGCCGGAGGATTGCTGGTGCTGATTATTGCAATCGCGATGTTTGGCGCAAAAACCAGCACGGCCCGTCACACCGATGCGGAACAGGCCGAAGCAGCGGCAAAGAATGATATTTCCGTCGTGCCGCTGGCAATCCCGCTTTTGGCCGGACCGGGCGCGATCAGCCTGGCCATTGTCGATGCGCACCAGGCAGGCAGTTGGTCGGGCAAGCTGGTGTTCTGTCTGGGGATTGCGGGGGTGGCGGCCATTGTCTGGTTGGTGTTGCGACTAGCCGAACCGATAGGAGCGCGTCTGGGCACCGGCGGACTCAGCATCGGCACCCGGGTGATGGGCCTGATACTTGCCGCGATGGCGGTACAGCTGATGGCGGATGGTATGCTGGGCTTATTTCCGGGGCTGTCTCACTGAGAGAAATCCATTTTGCGGGCAAATCGCGGTGTCGCGTGCTCGTTCACTCCTCGTCTATCTATCCGATATGCCTCGTCGTTTACTGTGCGGCTCCTTGCGCTTTATCCCGCAAAACGAATTTTCAGAATTTCAGCTTTAAGGTATTCGCTTAGGGTTGATCCTGCCCGGCGGTTTTTTGCAATTCGGTCAGGCCTCCCGGAATCTGCGCCACTGCATCTTGCGGACCGTTGATCTTGTTCTGTGCCCAGTCCACTGTCCACCCGACCCCCCACGCCATCAGGGTGGCGAGCACCACCACCATCACACCGCGCGCCATGCCCTTGGGAACACCCTGTTCATCCAGATAGCGGTTGAGAAACCAGGCAGCCGCCAGAAACACGATAGTGGATATGGTCAGGTTCAGCATGGCGGGATCATGGTCAACATGGGATTTTCTCCTGGCAGGAAATGACGCTCAATTTGTTATCGGGCACATTCTCCTGTCCAAATCAGAAAGCATATGCAGCCTTGCTGTTATCCCCTACAGCGATATAGCCGAAGCCGCTGCTGGTTAGGGGATTCATGCAAGTCGTTCCGGCTGTGCAGGTTGTACCAGTATTGTTGCCCGTTGCTGTCCAGTCGTGGCCGTTTATGCTGGTATAGGTATTGCCGACTTCGTCAATAGCCACGAACTGGGCGGCCGAAATGAACCCAAGCCACATGTCTGTCGCCGGGGCGGTGGTATAGGCAGTGGTGGTTTCGACGCCGCGCGGTTCGACTGTCACCCCGACCAGGTTCGCTGAGGCGGGTACATTGGGCGATGAGACAAGGGACCATATACCATTATGTAAGTAGCTGTCGCTGGTCACGATGGTGCCATTGTCGCCTACTGCGACATAGATGGAGCCGTATACCGTCGCAATGGCGGCAACCTGACGCAGGGTTTGGGTAGTTGGGGATGTTGATACTGGTTGCGGACCGGATGTTGGTGGTGTTGAATATGGCAACGAACTCCAGCCGCCGCCACTATTGACCACGATGGTACCGTTGTCACCGACCGCGACAAACATGCCGGCATGAGCTATGCCGTTCAGCCTGTTGGTGGTAGGTGAAACGTTCGCAGTCCATGTGTTCCCATCGCCGCTCGAGATGATGGTTCCGGCATCGCCGACCGCATAGAAGCCGCCGCCGACCTGTATGATGGAACGCAAATTTTGCGTTGTTGCCGGGGCAATTGCATTTGCAGCAGTCCAGTTGATCCCGTCGGTGCTGTAAACCGCTGTTCCGCTATCGCCGACGGCCACCCAGCGCAGTCCGGGTGTGGTTGCATTGTTCTGGTTGGCAGCATAACCGGTTATCGCATTCAGATTAGCGCTGAATCCAGTTGGTGTAGTTTGCTGGGTCCAGCTGATCGCGTCGGGACTGGTAAAGATTACTCCGCCCGCACCGACGGCAGCGTATGTGCCGGTAGCGCTCAGAGCGGTATTGTTCGCGCAAGTGGTCAGGCCGGTATAGCCCACACCATAAATAATAGGGGAGGAAGTGGAGCTGATAGGTGGGGAATTCCAAGTTTGAGTACTGGCATTATACGGCGTCAAGGAGATCGTCGGACTGCTTGCCCCGCCGGGTCCGCCATTGATACGGCCGTTGGTGGCAAAATAATACGTCAATCCATCGATCAGTCCGCAGATATAAGATGGTGTGGGCGCTGCAACCACTGCTTGCGCATTGGCCAAACTGGTCCAGTTGAAGGCGGTAAGGGCCGGGTCAGTGGCAGCAAATACCCAGTAATCAACACCGGGCGTGGCTGTCCAATTCAGCACGACCCTGCCATCCCCCGCGGTGGATGCGAGCCATGGCGGCGGCGGTGCAGAAGAACCGGTACCCAAGCCACACCCGCCAAGCAGGGATGTTGCCATTCCCGCGATTAACACATAAAACAATTTTTTCACTGTTTGAATTCCTTGAAGGGGGTTTAATCCATTTCTGTATACGCGGTACCGGTTCAAAATAGTGCAACCGGCTTTAAATATTCTGCCGCATAAAAACCGGTACCGGCAAATCTGTTTGGAACCCGCCTTATTGATTTGGTTGCAGTTTGGAGCGGCCGGAACGATACCTGAGCACAAGAAAAAATGAAAGCAACATTGTTACCGCATGTTATCAGTGCCCGCATCTTTTGAGTCCGGCTCGATCGTTGTTTTATTGGGTATTCCGGCACAAATCTACCCAAGTCCGTGAAAGGTTACGCTGCAACTGGAAAACGAAAATATCAATTTATCGTACCTGTTTTTCCATGGTTTAAGGATTACTGTTGTTATAGTTGATTTGTGGAGCCGGCATTACCCCGGGTGCGGCAGTTTCCGCCGGCTTTGTCACCGTCACCGTGGCGGAGGAGAGCGTCTGGTTGCCCGAGGCGTCGGTTGCCGAATAAGTTACGGTATAAACCCGCCCGGCCGGGCTCTTGCTTTGTGCGAGCAGCTTGAAATAGCGGTCATCAAGGCCATAGCTCGCATCCCGGATGTCGTTGGGCTCGAGATACTCGTTGGCGGTAATGGATACCAGCTTGATTTCAGGAAAGCGATCATAGTCGTCCTTCAGGATGAATGATGCCTTGATGGGTACAAGCAGGCCGGTTTGCGAGACGATCGTGTCGGGACTCAAAATCACCGTCAGACTGGGTGGTGTAATGTCGAGCTGACCGATCGGAACGGTCAATTTGGCGGGGCTTCCGTCGAGGAACGTTACCAGTGCATGCCCGCTCAGATAGCTGCTGTCAGCCTTGTCCAGGGAGACACTCATCTTGTTCAGGGTATAGCCGGTACGTATCTGGGGTGAATGCTCATTCAGTGGTTCCCAGGCGATGGCATGGGCGACATTGTTTTCCGGCGCGATCACACTTGCACGCCATCCTGTCGGGCCGTTGTAACTGGTCGATGGTATGCCCAGATTTGCGTTCCAGCCTGACGGGAGGCTGACCAGCTCATTGACATCATTATTGGGATTCCCGTCATTCTGCTCATTGCGCCCGATCGTAACGGCGGTGATATTTTGCTGGCTGTTATTGGTCACCCGATAGTGATATACGATTTTGCCGCCAGCGTGTTGTGCATACACGCCGACGACGGCAAGGGGCTTGCCATCACTTGTCGTCGCTGTCGTATCTGCAGCGCAAACCTGGCATGAAAATGCCAGGCTGGATGCGGCGAACAGCATAATGGCGATACTCTGTTTCAACATGATTTACTTCCTCAAGAATTGTTTTTGTTCAATCATCGTCGCGCTTGGCAAGCCGCTCAGGGTTGTTGTTGACCGGCTTCCTTGAGCAACTGTGTCAAATTGACCGAAGTCTGCGCGGCCGCCTGCGGACCCTCGATTTTGACCTGTGCCCAGTCCACCATATCCCCGGCACCCCATGACACCAGGGAGGCAAGAACAAATACAATCACGCTGCGTGTCATACCCTTGGGGATTCCCTGTGCATCGAGGTAGCGCCTGGCATACCAGGCCGCGATGAAGAATACGATGGTCGAGATGACCATATTTGACATGGAAGGGAGCATCGGAAAATTATTCTCTGAAGTTGGTTTTGTGCAACATGATAACGGCTGGATCACCCGGATGCCAAAGGGCGTATTTTAGCATTACCGATACAAAACCTTCCGAATCAATAAAATTTTTAAGCCAGCGACGCAATCCCGGGTAGTTGGCCTGCGCAAACCATGTCTTGTCGACTTCGGCAAACTGGCGGACAAAAGGGAAAATGGCCGCATCGGCAATTGATAATCCATTACCCAGCAGGCAATGCGACGCAGCCAACCGGTCTTCCAGTTGCATCAGGAATTCTTCACCCTTGCCGCGATAATGGAGTTGCGGATATTCCGGGTAGCGGTCGGGGTATTTGTAGCGATCCAGGTGATACTTGAACACGGTGTCGTTTTCGCGGACCAGGGGAGTGGCAGCATAGACGTGGCTATCATTCGGCCCCAGCCAGCCTTGTGGATCATTCTGGTGCAATGCCCATTGCATGATTTCCCAACTCTCATCGATCACCTGCCCATCAGCCAAAACCAGCACCGGTACACTGCCTTTTGGCGAAGCGGCCAGCATACTGGCCGGCTTGTCGCGCAATGAAACCTCGCGCAACTCGACCAGCATGCCGCTCGTATAAAGCGCAAGGCGGGCGCGTATCGCATAGGGGCAGCGCCGGAATGAATAAAGTACAGGCAACATGGATTGATGCTCTCAGAAACAGTGGGGAGACGAAGTTGCTAATTCGCCGCGGGGTATTAATGGTAACGGTAGCGGCCGAATCGATACAATAAAAAATTGTCCAATATCCTTGATTGCGTCAAGACTGGGCGTGGTGCGTCCAATAGCGTTGGTGTGTCTTGCGGTAGCGTTCAATCGTCAATTCATCGGCATTCATGTCGACCATGATTGCACCGTCTTGATCTGAACGAAGAAGTGTTGCGCCGCTGTCATTGTAACGCTGGACTATGCCCTGTTTCGGGTGTCCATAGCGGTTTCGATACCCTGCGGTGAACACCGCATAACGGGGATTGACTGCGGAGATGAATTTTTCCGTGGAGGATGTCTTGCTGCCGTGATGCGGAACCACCAGCAATGCTGCCGGCAGTTTATCGAAATGTTTCGCGAGCAGTTCCGCTTCGGAAGCGGCCTCGATATCGGCAGTCAAAAGAATGTGCTGGTTTGCTATGCTGATGCGCAACACGCAACCACGGTCATTGTCGCTGATGTTCGGTTGTGCATAACTGGCTTTGTCCGGATGCAGCATCTCGAACAGCACCCCGTCCCATTGCCAGTTTTGACCATCGATGCAACGCCGATTATCCACCGATGTCTGCAATAGCGGATGCCCGTCCGGCAGCGAGGAGGCGAGCCAGCCGATCGGCATGGCCTGCATGATCGAAGCCGCGCCGCCGGTGTGATCAGTATCGTCGTGGGTGAGTATCAGGCCGTCCAGTTTGCGTATGCCCATCGCGCGCAGCGACGGGATCAGGATGCGGTTGCCGCTGTCCGCACTGCCGCTGAAATCCGGGCCTGCATCGTATAGCAGTGCGTGATGCCGGGTTTGCGCGGCAACCGCCAGGCCCTGCCCGACATCGAAAATAATCAGGCGCAGACTGTCTTTTGCAGGCTCCTGAGGCGTGTTGAGGAACATCGGCAGCATCAGGACAACACCCAGCCAGCGTGCCGGAAAACCGCGTGGCAGCAGGATCACCACAGCACCCAGCATGCCGGCAGCGGCACTCCAGGCCGGCGGCGCATGCTGTGTCCATACTGCCTGCGGCAGGCTGTTCAGCCATTCCAGCAATGCCATGGTCCAGGCCATTACGGTGTGTGCCAGCCACAATGGCGCCCCCCCGATACTGAAATACGGGGGCAGCACCGCGCCGAGCAGGGTAAGCGGCACCACGACCAGGCTTACCAACGGGATCGCGAAGGCATTGGCGATCGGCGAGACCAGCGAGACTTGCTGGAACAGCGCGAGCAGCATTGGAATCAGGCCGATGGTCATCGCCCATTGCACCCTAGCGTATTCCACCAGCACATGTGACGGTTTTAGCCTATATGCCGTCACGTACAGGATCAGTGCCACCGCACCAAATGACAGCCAGAAGCCGGGCGACAGGATGGACCATGGGTCGGGAATCAGCACACCGAGCAGCGCGATGCTGAGTATCTGGGCCGGCGAAAAGTTCCGGTTAAGCCAGAGCGCGACGGCGACCGCACCGGCCATATATACGGTGCGCTGTGCCGGTACGGCAAAGCCGGAAAGTAGCGCATAGGCCAACGCCACCAGCAATGCCGCCAGGGCGGCTGCCTTGCGTGCAGGCAAGCGCAGGGTAAGCCACACGCTGCGTCGCCACAGCCAGTAGGTGAGCGCAAAACCCAGACCGGCGAGCATGGTGATATGCAGGCCTGAAATGCTCATCAGATGATTCACGCCGGTACGGGTGAACACCTGCCATTGCGCCTGCGGAATACTGCTCTGGTCGCCGATCGCGAGTGCTGTCAACACGCCTGCATAGGGCGCAGCGGACAGTGTCGCGCCAAACTTGTCACGCACGTATTCCCGCCAATGCTGGATGTGATAGTTGAAACCATCTGCCAGCTTTGCGAGAAGCAGGTTGTCAGCCTTGCTGTTCACATAACCCACAGCGCGCACATTGTTTTCCAGCGCCCATAATTCAAAGTCGAAGCCGTGCGGGTTGCTGCTGCCGTGCGGCTGTTTGAGGCGAACCGTGAGTTGCCAGCGTTCACCCGCGTGCAGCTCTGGCGGTTCGGCCTGCCGCGAATAATAGGTGCTGAGGTACAGGTGTTTTGGCACACTGGCCAGCGGGGTGAGAACTTTCTCCACGTCGAAGCTGAAATGCTGGCCCTGCTCGAATTTTCGCGGCAATTCGGCCACTACGCCGATCACTTTGATGTCCCGGCCTTGCCATTCATCGGGCAGCGCAACGGACAACCGTTGCTCGGCCTGCCATGCGGCATGATAGAAGCCGGCGCCCAGGGCCAAAACAGCAATCAACAATGTCCGTACGGCCCGTTGCGCAAACGGCTTGGCCGGAATCAGCAATGCGAGCAGGACGCCGAGCAGCAGCCATGCCCAGCCAAATTCGGGCAGTGAGGACTGCTGTTGCAGCAGCCACAGCATTTATGTTTTAGGCATTCCTGAATAGTTATTAAGTCGCCTTAATACTATTGATACAATGGAATATTGTTTCCTAAGCATTCCTGATAATTCCCTTGCAATATACCAACAAATGTTGGTATTATTGTTGGTATGTGGCAATACCAACAACCTCAATACCAACAGCAGGGGGATATATGGCACTGACTGAACTCCAGGTAAAGAACGCGAAGGCAACCGACAAGCCTTCGAAACTATCAGACGGCGGCGGATTGTTTCTGCTGGTGCAACCCAACGGCGCAAAGTATTGGCGGCTTGCCTACCGGTTCGCTGGTAAGCAAAAGACGCTGGCGCTCGGGGTTTACCCAGAAGTAAGCCTGTCGGATGTTAGGGAACGCCGCGAGGCAGCTCGTAAGATGTTGGCTAATGGTGCAGATCCAAGTGCAGTAAAAAAGGCTCAAAAGGCCGCTGGCTTAGCACTGGCAGCTAATAGCTTTGAAATTTTGGCGCGTGAGTGGCTTGATAAATTCTCGAAGGGCTGGAAGGAATCGCACACCCGAACCGTCAGGGGAAGACTTGAAAACGATGTTTTCCCGTGGCTTGGTTCTCGCCCAATTGCAGAGATCGACGCGCCCGAATTGCTGGCAGTAATACAGCGCATTGAAAACCGTGGCGCACTGGAGACGGCACACCGCGCCCTTGCTAATAGTGGGCAGGTATTCCGTTACGCCATTGCGACACATAGGGCAAAGCGCGATCCATCGGCTGACTTGAAGGGTGCATTACCAGCGCACAGTGGCAATCACTTGGCAGCAATCACCGACCCCGTTGAGATTGGTAAATTGCTGCGAGACATTGACGGCTACAAGGGTACTTTTATAGTCCGGTGTGCATTCAAGCTGTCCCCTTTGGTATTCCTTCGCCCCGTTGAATTGAGCAAGGCCGAATGGTCGGAAATTGATCTTGATAAAGCGGAGTGGCGCATCCCGGCCGGCAGGATGAAGATGAAGAAACCGCACATTATTCCGTTACCCACTCAGGCCGTGGATATTCTGCGCGAACTCCATCCATTAACCGGGAAGGGGAAATACGTTTTCCCGAGCATTCGCGGTACTACTGAGCCAATGGGAACGAACGCGGTATTAAGAGCGATCCGCAATCTAGGCTATACCCCCGAAGAAATGACCGCGCACGGCTTCAGGCACATGGCCAGCACGTTACTCAATGAGCAAGGCTTTAATGCGGACGCAATCGAGCGGCAACTAGCGCACAAGGCTAGTGGTGTGCGAGGGACATATAACGCGGCTGAATACCTACCAGAACGGCAGCGGATGATGCAGCACTGGGCTGATTATTTGGATGGCCTAAAATCTGGTGCAGATATAATCGCAATTAACAAAAACCGCGCCTGACGGTATCAGGCAAAAGCGGCGGTAAGGGTAACCATTTTGCCGCACCTAGCCGAGGCTGATCCCCAAGGGCGAAAACCTGCAACCCTGACAGGTTGGTGCGGCATCTATTCAGGGAGCAAAACGACACGACATGAAAAAATTTAACCCTTGTACAGACCTAACGACAGAGGATACGGCTAACTGGATTAGGATGGGCGACAGAGACCAGGCGGAACAATTAGCGGCGCATTTAAGAATTTTTCTAATCTGCTTAGCTGGCAACGTCGAGGCAACGCAAGCAATAGTGCGTTTAGGCATTCCTTGGATAGGTATGGATAACGCCCGGCTTATTGTTGAGTCGATAGAACGAAAAAAAAGCGGAAAAAAAGGCAAGACTACTAAGTCTGGTGCCGAGTTGTTCGCCAAATTCCTTGCTCCAAACAAGCCAACTAAAAGGAAATTTGAAGCGATTTGGCTGGCGTCAGTCTTTGAATTGAAAAAGAGTGGCAACCGCAAAAGTGAGTTTGAGCGTATAGCCACATTCATAAACCTGGAAATTGAAAAAAACAACCAGATACTTAGAAACTGGAATAGCGGCAAACGTGATGACGGAAATTACAACCCGTCGTTACCAAAGCGGCGCATTACAAAAGATCAGTTAGAGCGAGCCTACCGAGAATATAAAGGATTCATTCAGAATAAAAATGACCGTGCTAACGGTGTTTCCCGCCATCGAATCAAATCGTAATTATCGTTGTATGTATAGGTACATGTTGCGCTGAATTTCATTGTTAATTCATTCTGCATAGTATTCCTACACGAGCCCCAACTAACCTAGTTGGTGCGTTACAGAAAGGAATACTTATGCAACCTACAACCAGCGACACACACGCACACGATCAGCATCAGACCGCACTAATTCGCCGCCCTGCAGTCGAGCGGCTTACTGGCCTATCACGATCTAGAATCTACGACCTCATGAAACAAGGCGCATTCCCTAAACCCGTTGCATTGGGTTCAATGTCTGTTGCATGGTTGGAAATCGAGATAAGAGAATGGATTGCCTCTCGTATCGCTGACAGTCGCAAGACGGCTGGGGTGTGAACATGCAACCCACAAAAAACAACGCCCTGCGGGAACAGGGCGAAGTGCAAACCAAAAACAACGCGATTCAGTTTAGCCTATTTATCACCGGTATTCAAGAGCGCCTAGCGCGGTCTATGTGGCGAACAGCTTATCGTTTGGAAACGGCTCGCCAAGATTATGGTAATTCCGGACACCTATGGCGGCAAGCCGGTTGCTGCATCGGTCTTTCATTCATTCGCATGATTGGGGGCGGCTTATGAGTTCCCCATCCTTTCAAGATGCGATCCGTGCTGCTGGCCTGCAACCGCCCAACGTGATCGAGCCAGGTAAGTTTCACAAGTTCCCGGGCGAGGGCAAAGGAAGCCG
>Ga0307375_10001223_pt1 | contig 28521 bp, 27 predicted proteins | sample TR1MG_FD_202531 | JGI IMG/M metagenome (GOLD analysis project Ga0307375, IMG submission 202531) | Soil microbial communities from Risofladan, Vaasa, Finland - TR-1 | ecosystem: Environmental > Terrestrial > Soil > Coastal area > Acid sulfate soil | place: Finland: Risofladan, Vaasa | collected...
GCCCTCGTCGACGCCAGCGGCCAACGCGCGATGATGACCGATCGCGGCGTCAACTCCTCACTTTCGATGAACAGCGTCCTCGGGGCCCTCGCGGCCGACTTTGAGCACCTTCACGTCTCGGGTTACACGGTGCTCGACGAGGCGACACGGCACGTCGCCACGGCGGCCCTGGCGGTGGCGCGCGCTCGTGGTGCATCGACGTCGGTCGACGCGTGCTCGGCGGGCCCCCTCGAGGAGTTGGGTGCTGACGCGTTCTTGCACGCCATTGGGCGCGTCACGATGCTCTTCGCCAATGAGGAGGAGGCCCTCTTACTCTCGGGTGCCACCGACGTCGATGCGGCGGGCGAGCGGCTCGCGGCACTCGCAGACGAGGTGATCATCACTCGAGGGGCATCGGGCGGATTGGTGCTGCGTGAGAGCGAACGCTGGTCGGCGCGCTCGAGGGACGTCGACGTACTCGACACCACCGGTGCGGGCGACGCCGCGACGGGGGCGTATCTGGCGGCTCGATTGCACGGGACCGGGTGTGGCGAGGCCCTCGAACTCGCTATGGCGAGCGCCGCCTCCGTGGTGGGTGGACTAGGCGCTCTGGGTTGACGTACGCCGATTACTCGCGGTGGTACGGCACACCATCGGCGGCGGGTGCTCGAACGCGTCCGATGAGACCCGAGACCACGGCGATGGTGATGATGTACGGGAACATGTTGAGGATGTACGTCGAGACGGGCACGTTGTAGGTCTGCAGGTTGCTCGAGAGGTAGACCGACAATCCGAAGAGCACCGACGCGACGACCGCTCCCGAAGGACGCCAGCGACCGAAGATCATCGCGGCGAGGGCGATGTACCCGAGACCCGAGGTGTAGCCCGGCTGGAATTGGCCCTGCGAGGCCATGAAGGCAACTCCGCCCACACCGGCGATCGCGCCGCCGAGTACGACGTTGATATAGCGCACGCGCACGACGTTGATCCCGACCGTTGCTGCGGCCCTCGGGTGCTCGCCCACGGCGCGCACGTGCAGTCCGTAGCGAGTCTTGAAGAGCGCGAAGCTGACGGTGGCGACGAGAAGCACCATGAAGTAAAAGAAGCCCGACTGGTCGAAGAAGACCGGCCCGATGATCGGGATCTTCGATAGCAGTGGAATAGCGAGATCGGGCGCGAGGGTACCCGTGTTGAACTGCGGGAACGGCGTGAAGACCTGCAGGTTCAAGTAGGAGGAGAAACTGCCGACCATGGTCACGAGTACGACACCCACGATGATCTGATCGGAGAGGTAGCGCAGCGAGAGGAACGCCAGAAGGAGCCCGAGCACACCACCGATTGCGGCTCCGCCGATGGCCGCGAGAATGAAATTGTGCGTCGTCGAGGCGATCATGGTGCCGATGAACGCACCGCCGATGAACTGGCCCTCGATGGCGATGTTCACGACGCCCGACCGCTCGCACATCACGCCTGAGAGTGCGCCGAAGATGAGCACCATCGCCGTCGCGGAGCTCCCGATCAGTACCGCCGTCAGATTGATGGCGGGAATTGGTGAGGGACCCGGGGTGCGCACGACCCAGAACAGAAGTGCGAAGAAGAACATCACCGCCACCACCCCGAAGCGGAGCATCACCGCGCGACGAGGAGAACGTATGACGGTCTCGCCGCCCAGGGCGATCATCAGCAGTGCGAAGACGAGGTTCACCCAACGTGTCAGGATCGTGAGGTTGCCGAGGTGCCACGGTGCGTTGCTGAGGTTGACCGGATTGAATGTGAGTCCCGAGTGAGCGCCGCTCGATGCGCCCATGGCGAACACCAGACCGGTGAACAGTCCGATGGCGATCATGATGACACCAATCGCTCGGGTGCGCCCGCTGGGTTTCGCGGAGCTTGCGGCGCTGGGCGTGATGGCGCTGAGGACGCTCACGAGTTCCATCCCTTCGTGGCGAGTTGTATCGAGGTGCTCGGCGCAGTGCGCAATCGGAAGATCTCTTTGACGAGCACGGGCGTGGCGACGAAGAGGACCACGGCGGACTGGATGACGGTCGCGAGGTCGAGCGGGATGCCGGTGGTCGCCTGCATGGAGCGCCCGCCGACGCCGAGTGCGGCGAAGAGCAGTGACGCCCAGACGATGCCCATGGGACGATTGCGGCCGAGCAGAGCCACCGTGATGGCCGTGAAGCCGATGCCGGCATTGCCGATCAGGAAACCACCATCGATGAAGTGCGTCGTACTCGCCGCCTGGACGATACCGGCCAGGCCCGCGAGACCACCCGAGATAAGAAAGACGAGCACGATGATCGCGCGCGAGTTAATCCCCGAGGCTCGAGCGGCGGTGGGGTTGGCACCCGTGACGCGAAAATCGAAACCGAGCGAGGAGCGGTCGAGGAACCACCAGGCGAACACCACGACCACGGCCGCGACCACTATGCCGTAGTTCACGCGCAGACCGGTGGAGGCGCCGAAGAGCGGCGCGAGTTGCGATGAGGGGTCCATCATGCGCGAGATGTCATTCTGCTGACCCGGCTGCTGGAAAGGGGTGGAGAGCACCGAGAAGAGCAGGAACGCGTAAATGACGTAGTTGAGCATGATCGTAACGATCACTTCGTGGGCACCGGTATAGGCCTTCAGGAGCCCGGGGATGGCGCCCGCGAGTACGCCGCCGGCGATGCCCGCGAGCAGGGTGAGGGGTATGTGCACGATGGTGGGCATGTGCAGCATGGACCCTACGGTCGCGCCGGCGATACCACCGAGTACCGCTTGCCCGTTGGCACCAATGTTGAAGATGCCGGTCTGGAATGCGATGCCCACACCCATGCTCGCGATGATGAGCGGTGTGGCGTAGGTGAGCGTTTCGGAGATGGGCGTGAGCGTGCTGTCCCAGCCCTTGCCGGTCGTGAGTGAATGCCAGAATCCGGGCGGGTCAATGATCGCGCCGGTGAACATGGACCGGTACGCGGCGCCCACGTTGTCGACGGTCAGTTTGAGGGCCCGGCCCGGTGAGCTCCAACTGTGGAAGATGTCGCGCCAACCGTTGAGGACCACTGGTGTGGTGAAGATGATGATCAGCGCCCCGAGGACGAGTCCCAAGAACAGCGCGATAAAGGCAATCACGACGGGACTCGTCGATGAGAAACGGCGTCGAAGTGATGTCGCGCGGGCGGAGAGCTTAGACATGTGAGCTCTCCGATGTCGTGCCGGTCATCAGCAGACCAATGGCCTCGCGACTGGTGGTGGGGTCGACGACGCCGCTGATCTTGCCGGCGTACATCACCGCGATACGGTCGCCCAGGGCCAAGACTTCGTCGAGCTCCGATGACACGATGAGCGCCGCATTGCCCTTATTGCGGTGATCGACAATCTGTTTGTGGACGTACTCGATTGAGCCCACATCGAGTCCGCGGGTGGGCTGGGACGCCATGAGGAACTCGAGTGGGCGCGACAATTCTCGGGCCACGATGACCTTCTGCTGGTTGCCACCCGACAGGGAGCTGGCCTCTTCGAAGATGGACGTCGTGCGGATGTCGAAGGCTTCGACGAGTCGCTCGGCGTTCTCCTTGACGGCCGCGAGGTTGCGCGAGCCACGCCTGGCGAAGGGCGCACGACGGGGAGTGTTGAGTACCAGGTTGTCGGCGACGGTCATGGACATGACCAGCCCGTCGCGCTGTCGGTCTTCGGGGATGTGACCGAGGCCAGCGTCGAGGACTTGGCGCGGCGACGCGTTGGTGATGTCGCGGCCGTTGAGGGTGATGGTGCCGGACTCCACTGGGCGCATACCCGCGATCGCCTCGACCAACTCGGTCTGGCCGTTGCCCTGCACTCCCGCGAGGGCGAGGATCTCGCCGGCGTGCACGTCGAGCGAGACGCCGTTGACCGCGATGAGTCCCCGGTCATCGCGCACCACGAGGTCGCGAATTTCAAAGACTTCATCGCCAGGAGTGAACGCGGACTTCTCGACCGTGAGATTGACGTCTCGTCCCACCATCAACGAGGCGAGTTCGCCCTCGCTGTCGGTGGGATTGGCCGTACCCACCACGCGACCCTGGCGGATGATGGTGATCACGTCGGCGACCGCCTTTACTTCTTTCAATTTGTGGGTGATGAACAGGATCGACTTGCCCGCGGCGGCGAGCGAGCGCATGATGGCCATCAGCGCATCGATCTCTTGGGGGGTCAAGACCGCCGTCGGCTCGTCGAGGATCAGGAGTTCGGCGTCGTGACTGAGCGACTTGAGGATCTCCACGCGCTGTTGGAGACCAACGGGAAGGTTCTCGACGGTGGCGTCAGGGTCCACGTCGAGGTTGAACTCCTTGGAGACGCGGCGGATGTCGTCGGTCGCCTTCTTATAGTCCACCCGGTTCAACGACTTGGTGGGTTCGAAGCCGAGCACGACGTTCTCGGCGACGGTGAAGACGGGCACGAGCATGAAGTGCTGGTGGACCATGCCGATACCTCGGCGAACCGCTTCGCCGGAATTGGCGAACTTCGTCGGTTCGCCATCGATCAGAATCTCCCCCTCGTCGGGGTGCAAGAGACCGAAGAGCACGTTCATCAGGGTCGATTTTCCCGCACCGTTCTCTCCGAGCAGGCAGTGGATCTGGCCGGGTTCGACGGTGATGCTGATCTGGTCGTTGGCGGTGAATGAGCCAAATCGTTTGGTAATCCCGCGCAGTTCTAGTCGCATCAAGTTTCATCGTACTAACGAACAAGACCCGGGCCAGTATGGCCCGGGTCTTGTTCGTATTTCGTGCCGTCGCGACGGCAGTGTCACTTACGGCGCTGGGTACTTGTTCGGGTTCACCGAAATCTGGCCAGCGATGATGCCGGCCTTCGCCTTAGCGATGATTGCCTTCAACGATCCGGGTACGGTGATGCCGCCGTACTCGAGCGCAGTACCGTTGTTCTTCAACGTGCCGACGTAGGTGCCACCCTTGAAGGTTCCCTTCGCGGCGGACAGGATTGCGGCCATGACCGAAGGCTCAACGCCCTTGGCGACGGTACCGACGAACCAAGGGCACGCGGCGGCGTTGGCGACACAGCCGTTGCTATCGACCCACATGACGCTGTGTCCGACACCGGCCTGCTGCGCAGCCGCAACTGAGCCGAGGCCTACGGAACCAGCGACGGGAAAGACGATGTCCGCGCCCGCGGCGAAGTCACCGGCGGTCAACGTCTTGCCGGCGGTCTGATCGGTGAAGTTACCGACGAACGTTCCAGTGCCGTTACAGGTCGAGAGACTGCACGCACCAGGAGCGGGCGTCCAACCGAGAACCTTCACGGACTTGGAGTAGGTCTTGTCGTAGTAGCGAACACCGGCGACGAAGCCGTTCATGTACAAGGTCACCGACGGGAACTGCATACCGCCGTACGTGGCGACCGTACCGGTCTTGGACATGCCTGCGGCGAGGATGCCGCCGAGGAAGCCAGCCTGGTCAGTCTGGTACTGGAGTGCGAGGACGTTGTGTGACTTCTTCACCGTTGGGGCGTCGTCGACGATTGCGAACCTCTGGCGAGGGTTGGCGTTCGCGGACGAGGCGGTCGCCTGGTCCATCAAGAAACCAACCGTGACGATGATGCCGCAACCCTTGCGAACGAAGCTCGCGATGTTGGGCACGTAGTCAGCCGACGACGTCGACGAGAGATAGGACGGAACGATTCGCTTGTTGATTCTCGCGGCGTCCTTCGCGCCGGCCCACGCCGAGGCGTTGAACGACTTGTCATTGATACCGCCAGTGTCAGTGACTATGCACGCTTTGAACTTGGTTGTGGCCGCTGACGACGATACTGCGGTCGTAGCTGCGCTGAGCGTCAATGTACCCAGAACCAGTGTTGCGGTTCCGAGCACCGTAGTGAGGCGACGAATGCTCCCCATTATTTCTCCCTTGTAGTAGTCAGTCTGTATAAAAACGACTGTCCGAACGCGTCGCGTTTCCCCGACATGGTTGCGCGACACGGTCAGATGTTTATCAAGGCGAGACTAGCCCTCTGGAGGCGTCCACACCGAGGGGGCCGTGTGAATTCTGGAGTAATTATGCTTTTTTCGCGCCCTGGTGTTTCGTGGCTCGCCCAGCGTGGCGCGGCACCATGAGGCTCGCGAGCAGCGCGATGAAGGTAATGAACGCCGAGATCTGGAAGGCCCGCTGGTAACCACTCACGAGTGCGTCGCCCGAAGTCGGGTGGAGGAAGGTTGCGGACTTGTCCGCGGCGACCGTGCCCAGAATTGCGAGCGCCAGGGATCCACCGACTTGTCGGGCCGTGTTGAGAACGCCCGACGCCAGACCGGCGTCGGCGCGGTCCACGCCAGCGGTGGCGGTGTTGGCGAGCGGGGCGAAGAGCAGGCCCATCGCGAAGGCGCACATGATCGCCGGCACGAAGATCGAACCCCAGTAGGAGCTGTCCACCCGGATGAGTGAGATCCACAGGAAGCCCAGCGAGGCGATCGCGGCACCCACCAAGAGGATTGGTCGGGCGCCGGTCTTCACGAGGAGTCGCGAACTGATCTGGGCACCGATGATGATCCCGATCGCCATGGGCAGGAACGCAATGCCCGCTTTCACCGGTCCGTAGTGAAGGATGTTCTGGAAGTAGAACGTCAAGAAGTACCACATCGCGAAGAATGCGCCACCGACCAAGAACATGACGACGTTGGCTGACGAGAGTGCGCGTGACTTGAAGATTCGAAAGGGCACGAGTGGGTGCGAAGCGACGTTCGACTCCCAAAAGAGGAACGCGGCGAGACCGATGGCACCGCCGAGGAACCACGAGAGCGTCGAGGTCGAACCCCAACCCTTGGTGGTGGTGTTCACTACGCCGTAGATGATCGAGGCCAGTGATCCGGTGACGAGTACTGCGCCGGTGACGTCGAGTTTGACCGCCGCGTCGCGGTTGCGTAACTCGCGCAGGTACATCGTCGCCACGACCGCGGCCGCGATGCCGAACGGGACGTTGATGAAAAAGACCCAGCGCCACGAGAACCATCCGGTGAGGACGCCCCCGAGCAGTGCCCCAACCGCACCGCCGGCACCCGCGACCGCGCTCCAGGCGCCGATGGCCTTGGGGAGCCGAGGTCCGTGGAAGGTCGTGACGATGATCGTGAGCGTCGCGGGTGAGAGGATGGCGCCGCCGAGGCCCTGGAGCGCGCGTACAGCGACCATCTGGGTACCGGTTGCGGCGAAACCCGCACCGATACTGGCGATTGTGAAGATGAACAGACCGGTCATGTAGACGCGTCGGCGTCCGAAGATGTCCGCGGCTCGTCCGCCGAGGAGTAGGAAGCCCGCAAACGTTAACACGTAGGCGTTGACGACCCATTGCGCACTCGACACGGTGAAATGAAGATCCTCGCCCATGCGCGGCAGTGCGACGTTGACGATGGAGACGTCGAGCACGACCATGAACTGGGCCACGCACGCGACGGTGAGGATGATCCAGTCGGGGGCGTGACGATGCGCGGACTTCGTTTTTGCGGGCGCGGTCTTCTCGGGCATGGAGCGAGTGTAATGGGGAAGATTTGCGTTTTGGACCGTTGGTGCGACGCGTTGGCGCAAAGTGCGTCACACTAGATGGCATGGCTGCCCAGTTCATTTTCACGATGCGCGACCTTCGTCGCTTCTATCCGCCGGACCGAGAAGTGCTGAAGGGGATCAACCTCTCCTTCTATCCGGGCGCGAAGATCGGCGTCATCGGCGCGAACGGTTCAGGCAAGTCGTCACTGCTTCGCATCATGGCGGGACTGGACGACGGATTCACCGGCGAGGCGCGCCTGACTCCGGGTTTCAGCGTGGGCTATCTCTCTCAGGAACCCCAACTTGACCCGACCAAGGACGTTGTGGGCAATGTCGCCGATGGTGTCGCCGAGCAGCGTGACCTGCTCACTCGTTTCAACGACGTGTGCGCCGCGTTCGCCGATCCCGACGCGGACTTTGACGCCCTGTTGGCCGAACAGTCGACCCTACAGACCAAGATCGACGCGTTGGGTGCGTGGGATCTCGAACGCACGCTCGAGATCGCCATGGACGCGCTGCGCCTTCCGCCACCCGACGCCGACGTCACCAAGCTGTCGGGCGGTGAGCGCCGTCGCGTCGCGCTTTGCCGGCTCCTGCTCTCCAAACCTGACTTGTTGCTGCTGGATGAGCCGACGAACCACCTCGACGCCGAGTCGGTCGCGTGGCTCGAGCGCACATTGCAGGACTACGCCGGCACCGTCGTCGCGATCACCCACGATCGCTACTTCCTCGACAACGCGGCGTCGTGGATCTTGGAGCTCGACCGAGGCCACGGCATCCCGTGGGAGGGTAACTACTCGTCGTGGCTCGAACAGAAGCAGGCTCGCCTCGCGTCCGAGGAGAAGGCCGACAAGGTTCGCCAGGCGGCCCTCGAGCGAGAACTCGAATGGATCCGGATGTCCCCGCGCGCACGTCAGAGTAAAGGCAAGGCGCGACTCAGTGCGTTCAATGAGCTCGTGGCCGAGTCCGAGGCCTCCGAGCGCCGCGCCGATCGACTCGAGATCGCCATCCCCCCGGGCCCGCGTCTCGGTGACGTGGTGGTGAACGCGACGAATCTCACGAAGGGTTTCGACGACCGCCTCCTGATCGAGGATCTCACGTTCCTGCTGCCGCCGGGCGGCATCGTCGGGGTGATCGGGCCCAACGGGGCCGGAAAGACGACGCTGTTCAAGATGATGATCGGACAGGAGCAGCCAGACGCCGGCACCATCGAGATTGGCAGCACCGTGAAGTTCGCCTACGTCGACCAGAGCCGCGACAATCTCGACGCCAGCGCGACGGTCTTTGACGAGATCAGCGAAGGACAAGAGCACATGGTCGTGGGCAGTCGCGAGATTCACGCGCGCGCCTACGTCGCGAGTTTCGGCTTCAAGGGCAGTGACCAGCAGAAGAAGGTCGGCGAGATCTCGGGCGGTGAGCGCAACCGCGTTCAGTTGGCGAAGGTGCTGCGCAGTGGCGGGAACGTGCTGCTACTCGACGAACCGACGAATGACCTCGACGTCGACACGCTTCGCGCGCTCGAGGACGGTCTATTGACCTTCCCCGGGTGCGCCGTTGTGATCAGTCACGATCGCTGGTTCCTCGACCGCATCGCCACGCACGTGCTGGCCTTCGAAGGCGACGCGGTGGTCCGCTGGTTCGAAGGAAACTTCTCGGACTACGAGGCCGAGCGGCACAAGCGTCTGGGTACCGATGCCGACCAGCCGCACCGTCTGCGCTACAAGCCCATCACCCGCTCGTGAGACCCTGTTCAGAGCGATTTGTGGGAAGAACTAAGTAATAACTACGCCTAGAGTTCTTGGCGTGGGCAACGGTACTGACTATTCGACTTATCTGCGCATCAACGACTTGCTGGACCTGCAGGTTCCCCTGACCGAGGGCGCCCCTGACGAGTTGCTCTTCATCGTCGTGCACCAGTCCTACGAGTTGTGGTTCAAGGTCATCATCGACGAATTGACTCGCGCTAACGCGTCACTGCACGATAAAGAACCGTGGAACGCGGTCTCGCACCTTCGACGGACTGTGACCATCGAGGACCTCCTGCTCGAGCATCTTCGTGTGCTCGAGACGATGTCACCCGAAGGCTTCCTGGAATTTCGCGACCCCTTGCACCCGGCCTCGGGTTTTCAGTCGTGTCAGTTTCGCGGCATCGAATTCCTGAGCGGGGCGGGAAAGCCCGCGATGCTCAGTTTCGAACTCTTCGACGACGAGCAACGCGCGTGGCTGAAGCGCACGAGCGAGACGCCGAGTCTGTGGTCAGGATTCGAGCACTCGGTGCGGGTATTGACCGGTGCCTCGGGCGAGGACGACCTGCTCGATCTGTTGTGCGCGCTCTACCATTCGCATTCGACTCCGGAAACCTCGGCCCTGCACGCGGTCGCCGAGTTGATGATGGATCACGACGAGCGCCTCGCCATGTGGCGCCACCAACACTTGCTGATGGCCGGACGCCAGATCGGTCGACGCCCCGGCACGGGTGGGAGCGAGGGTATGGCGTATCTTGATACGACACTGGGGCAACGTCTGTACCCCCTCTTATGGGAAGTGAGGTCCGTACTGTGATTCTGCGCGACGACTGTGCGGCGTTGGACGAAGCCGATGAATTGGCCGACCAGCGCGCCGAGTTCCGACTGAACGCCGGGGAGATCTATCTCGACGGGAACTCCCTCGGCCCGGTCACGCACGCGGCGAGCCGTCGCGTCACGGAGGTCATCAACGTCGAATGGGCGCACGGACTCGTGCGCAGCTGGAATGCTGCGGGGTGGATGGCCGAGCCCACGAACCTGGGTGACCGACTGGCCCCGCTCATCGGTGCCCAGCCTGGCGAGGTGCTGGTCGCGGACACGTTGACCTTCTTCCTCGCGAAGCTGATCGGGGGAGCGCTCGACCTGCGAAAGGATCGTCACGTCGTGCTCACCGACGTGGCCAACTTCCATTCCGACATCTACATCGTCGAGGCGATGGCGCGCCGCGCCGGTCGTCCCATGACGGTCAAGCCGATCGACCGCAACACCCTCGACCAAGAATTGAACGACGATGTGGCGCTCGTGATGCTCACGCACGTCGACTTTCGCACGGGCGAGATGCTGGACATGAAGTCGATCACGAAGAAAGTGCACGACGTCGGTGCGTTGATGCTGTGGGACTTCGCCCACTCCGCCGGCGCGGTGGAACTCGACGTCACGGGATGCGACGTGGACTTTGCGGCCGGGTGTGGCTACAAGTACCTGAACGGCGGACCTGGCGCGCCGGCGTTTCTCTACGTGCGCGAGAAATGGCAGGGCGTGCTGGAGAACCCGCTACCGGGTTGGCTGGGTCACGCTCGCCCCTTCGACTTCGAGTTGACCTACGAACCGGCGAAGGGCATGCAGGCCTTCGTCACCTCGTCACCATCGGTCATCGCACTGGCCGCGCTCGGTGGGGCGCTTGAGGTATGGGAGCACGTCACGATGGCCCAGGTGCGCGCGAAGAGTCTGGCGTTGACCGACATGTTCATCGCCCTCATCGAGGACCGCTTGCCCGGAGTCTTCGAGGTCGTGACACCGCGCGCGCACGAGCGACGCGGCAGCCAGGTGGCGCTTCGTCACGCCGAGGGCTACGGCATCATCCAGGCGCTGATCGAGCGCGGGGTGATCGGTGACTTCCGTGATCCCGACATCTGCCGATTCGGATTCGCCCCGATGTACGTGCGCTACGTCGATGTCTACGACGCGGTCGAGCGCATCGTCGAGGTGATGACCTCCGAGATGTACCGCGATGAGCGCTTCGCCCAGCGCAACCCGGTCACCTGAACTACTGGGAGAAGATGATCGTTCGATTACCGACGAGGGCCACGCGGTCCTCGGCGATGAGTCGCACGGCGCGCGCGAGCACGGTGCGTTCGATGTCACGTCCGAGTGAGACGAGATCCGCGGGTCGTCGGGCGTGGGTGACGCGCACGACGTCTTGTTCGATGATGGGGCCCTCGTCGAGCTCGGGTGTCACGAAGTGCGCGGTGGCGCCGATGAGCTTGACGCCTCGCTCGTAGGCCTGGTGGTAGGGCTTGGCGCCCTTGAAGCCCGGCAGGAACGAATGGTGGATGTTGATGGCGCGTCCACTGAGGTCATCGCAGAGCTTGGCCGAGAGCACCTGCATGTAGCGCGCCAGGATTACCACGTCGGCGCGGTATTCCTCGATCAGCACTCGGAGCTCGTCCTCCGCAGCTTGCTTGGTCGTACTCGTGACCGGGATCTCGAAGAACGGGACGCCGTAGCGATCGGCCAAGGGGCGACAGTCGGGGTGGTTGCCCACGATCGCGACGATGTCCAGAGGCAGGTCGCCCTGTTCACGGCGATAGAGAAGGTCCGCGAGGCAATGGTCGGCGGTGGAGACCAGGATGATCGCGCGACGCTGGGTGAGTTCATTGCGTAGCCCGAGGTGGGGTTCGAACGGGGCCAGTTCGCCCATCAACACATCGCGCACCTCGTCGAGGTTCTCGTTCTCGGTCTCGAAACGGGTGCGCATGACGAACTGACCGGTCACGGGATCGGTGAACTGGTCGTTCTCGAGGATGTTCCCGCCCACTTGGACAATGGCCGAGCTCGCGGCTCGCACGATGCCCGGTCCGTCAGCGCATTGCAGGGTAACGACGTAGGTAACCACACACTCCTCTTTCTGTCCACACAGCGTAGAAGGTCCGGTGGCGCCCCTCGTCGTGGAGGCGCTTACTTCTTGTACGAGTAGAAACCCTGCCCCGACTTGCGGCCCAAGAGGCCGGCCTGGGTCATTCGCGACAGGAGAGGCGGCGGCGCGAGGTGCGGCTCCTTGAACTCCTCGTAGAGCGACTCGGCGACGGCCATGGTCGTGTCCAGGCCAATCAGGTCGGTGAGCGCTAAGGGGCCGAGCGGATGAGCGCAACCCAACACCATGCCGGTGTCGATGTCCTCGGCACTCGCGAATCCGGACTCGAGCATGCGCACGGCGGACAAGAGGTAGGGGATGAGCAGGGCGTTGACGACGAAGCCGGCGCGGTCAGGTGAGGTGATGACACGCTTCTTCAGCGCGTTGGTCGCGTAGTCGTGTACGCGCTGGGTCGTCTCGGCGCTGGTCAAGAGCGATGAGATCAGCTCGGTCAACTTCAGCACCGGCACCGGGTTGAAGAAGTGCATGCCAATGACCTGCTCGGGGCGCTTCGTGACCATGGCGAGCTTGATAATCGGGATCGAAGACGTGTTGGTCGCGAGGATGGCGGTGGGGTCGAGCACCACTGCGTCGAGCTTCTTGAAGACCTCAACCTTGATGGCCTCGTCTTCGGCGACGGCCTCGATGACGAGTTGGCACTGCGCGAGGTCCTCGAAGTTCTCACTGAAGGTGAGGTTCGCGCGCGCCAGGTTCGCCTCGTCCTCGGGGAGCTTGCCCGCGGTGACCGCTCGCGAGAGCGACTTTTCGATCCGTTCACTGCCCGCGGCGAGCGCGGCGGCGTCGCGCTCGACGACCACGACGCTTGAACCCGAACGGGCCGCGATTTCCGCGATGCCTGACCCCATAAGGCCGCAGCCGACCACACCAATCCGCTCCATGGGACCTCCTCGTCCTGTAGCGACATCACGTCGCGCCGGCAAAAGTCTAGGTCGTGTCCCGGCGCGGCTTCTGGCTACGATTGACATGCACTGCGCAGCGCCGCGTGAGATCGCCAAAAGGAGCCGTTCGAGTCATGGACACCGTCAACGTCATCATCGAAATCCCTCGGGGTAGCCAGAACAAGTACGAGTACGACCACGAGAACCACACGATCAAGCTGGATCGTCACCTCGTCGTGTCAATGGGTTATCCCGCCGAGTATGGCTTCATCCCCGACACACTCGGTGGTGACGGTGACCCCTTGGACGCGCTGGTACTCACCGAGTACCCGACGTTCCCCGGCTGCCTGATCGAGTCGAAGATCCTCGGCATGTGCATCATGACCGACGAGAACGGCGAGGATGGCAAGTTGATCTGCGTCCCGGCGTACGACAAGAAGTGGAAGTCCGCCACCGACATCAGCGATGTCCCTAAGGACGTGCTCGACCGGATCAGTCACTTCTTCACCGTCTACAAGGACCTCGACGAAGGCAAGTGGGTCAAGGTCGAGCACTTCGTGGGACGCGCTGAGGCCCTGGCAGAGCTCGAGGCATCCCGGGCGCGTTTCCCGGGCTAGGAATATCTTGGGAGCATGGATCCCAAGGAGCCGTCGAACCAGCGAGAGGCTCGACAGTTCCTACTCGCCACCCAGCTCTTCTTTTTCGCGACACTCCTCTTGTGTCTGCTCATCGTCCACAGCAAAGTGGTCGAGAACGACGGCATCTCCTATTTCGGTGTGTACCACGGGACCATCGAGGTACTGACATTGGGTTTCGCCGTCGCGGCCTACGGGCTCTGGCGAACGTCGGCGTTCATGCAGAGCGTGGACGGCCCGCCGTGGCTGGTGGTGGGGCTGCGGGTGATTGCGATCTCGCTCTTCGTTCTGTTGATCACCCCTTTCAATAAGGGCACGTTCCTCAACTGGTCGCACATGATCACCGGTGTGGCCATGGCGTTGGTGGAACTGGCGATCGCGTTGCTGTTGCTCTTCAACTACCGCAGCGCCACGTCGATAGCAGCGTTCACCGTGGCGCTCGGGGGTGGTCTCATCGCGGCGGCGTCACTACCAAACTGGGGATTCGCTTACCTGCTGCAGGGTGAGATCGTCTTCGAAATCGGGTTCAGTTGGTGCCTGTTTGAATTGACGAGAATTTTTGAGCTGCGTGAACGCGGGGCCCTCGCACAGCGGGCCTGACCCGGGGCCCTCGGTAGTGTCTCGCTATGGACTATTCCGATTCAATCGACATCGTCGCGACGCCCGAGGTCGTGTTCGCCACCATCGCGAACCTGCCCGAGATGGGTCGGCTCTCGCCCGAGAATACCGGGGGCCACTGGGTGTCGCCCGCGACCGGGCCGGCGCTTGGCGCAAAATTCAAGGGCACCAATGCCCGCGGCAGCGACACGTGGACTACCACCGCGCGCATCACCACCTACGAGCCATCGTCACATTTTGCCTTCCACGTGACCTACGGTCCGTTTCGTGTCGCCAAATGGGAATACGCAATCGAGCCGACCCCTCAGGGTTGTCGGGTCATAGAGAGCTGGACTGAACAGCGCAACGCGCTCGTTCGCAGGTCCGACAAGAAGAACGGTTTCGATCGGGCGGAGTACACGAAGCTCTCTATTCGAACGACGCTCGAGAGCTTGAAGGAACTCTGCGAGGCAACCTCCGCGTCGTCGTAGTCACGAGGTGTCTCAGTCATCTCGTAGGGTTGGGCTATCGCAAAATCCTCAGGCCTCTCCGGTGGCAACGAAGTCCAGCGGGTCATCGACGCCGCCCGCTCACCGGGTTGGAGCATCGGACTGGGCCGGGCTGGACAGATAATGGCCACACGCGATTCGGGTGAGATTGGTCTGCCCTGGGTGGTCACTGCCCAACGTGGAGGCAAGGGGATGCGAGTGTCGCTCTACCGCCCCGGTGACGACGTCGAAGTTGAAGGCGAGGTGATCGGCGAAATAACCGGTAATCCCCGCGAGATGGGGCGTCAGTTGCGAACGATTCTCGAAGACACTGAGACCAGCGGCTCGTAGGGGCCACGTCGCTCGCCGCATCGCGGAGATTCGGCCGTCGCGGGTCGTCTAGCCGAGCAGCAGACCGTTCGCGAAGATCGACAGCGCGAGTACCACGCCCGCCGCGATCGTGATCAGCGTCATGGTCCAGAACCACACCGAGATCGAGCGGAAGTGGTACATGCGAGCCACGAGCCGGTCGGTCACCTTCTCCGAATTCAATTGCTGGTTGATCATGTCCGTACGTCGTTCTCGCCACGTGATCCCGTGAATCTGCGGGGCGCCGTGCGAGCGTTCGTGATCTCGAAGCCACGCGGCGTCGGTGAGTTCGGACAGACGGTGCGCCGAGAGCGAGTGCAACGCCGCAATCGCCACCACGAACGCGAGCGACGACGCGATGATGCGACCGGTCTGAGAGGTCGAACGTGCGAGTGAGATGGTGAGCAGGAATGCTTCACCGGTGAGTGCCATGGTCGGCATCTGCCACAACAGGATGTCCCACTGCTGGCGTCGAGCGGCGACGACGGCGTACTGCTCGAGACCCGGTGAGACTTCGTCCTCGGCGAAATCACTCTCTTCGGTCATTCGAACCCCCTGGAAGTCACGTGCCTAGGTTAAGTCCGAAACGGGTCCACTCGAGTGAGGCTCACTGGTTAGGGCGAGCGCCCGCCTGTAGGACTTCCGAGAGCTTCTCGAGGATGGGAAGCGACTCGCGCAATGCCGACTGTTCGTCGCGACTGAGCGTCAAGAGTGCAGCCTCAATGGCGCGCGTGCTCGCCGAACGGTACTCCTGGATCAACTCTCTTCCCCTCGGGCTGATCTTGACCATGCTCACGCGACCGTCCAGCGGATCGGGAACGCGCGCCACGACGTCTTGGGCTTCGAGGGACTCGATGATTCTGCTCATCGAAGCTGCGCTCACCCCCTCCATGTTCGCCAGTACGCCCAGGCGCACGGGTTCGCACTGCTCGATGCGCGCGAGCGCCGAACCCTGCGAGGGGGTGATGTTCCAGTCGGCGTTCACTCGTAGCGCGCGGTAGATCCGCGCCACCGAGACGCGCAGACTGGTCGCCGGCTCGGCCTCGAGCGGCGGCGTACGAACGTCGGGATGGGGCGCTGAGGTCACAGACTCAGTATAGTTAGTTAACATTAACTAAGCATTTCCTCCGCATCATCCCACGAACACGCCTGGAGCCCCATGACGATCGCCGCAACGCCGCATCCGCATCCCGACCGCTACAAATGGATAGCCCTCTCCAACACGACCCTCGGTATCTTGATGGCGACCATCAACGGTTCGATCCTGCTCATCGCGCTTCCCAACATCTTTCGCGGTATCAAGCTCGACCCGTTGGCCCCCAGTAACACCCCCTACTTCCTCTGGATCTTGACGGGTTTTCTACTCGTGACTTCGGTTCTGGTCGTCAGTTTTGGGCGAGTGGGCGACATCTACGGACGGGTGCGGATGTACACGCTCGGTTTCGCGGTCTTCACGGTGTTCTCGATTCTGCTCGCGATCACTTGGATGACCGGTCCGGCCGGGGCGATGTGGATCATCATCATGCGCGTCGGCCAGGGCGTCGGAGGTGCGTTCTTGTTCGCGAACTCGAACGCGATCCTCACCGACGCGTTCCCGCCCAGTGAGCGTGGTCTCGCACTCGGCATCAACGGCGTCGCCGCAATCGGTGGCTCGTTCATCGGCTTGTTGCTCGGTGGCGTGTTGGCACCCATTGAGTGGCGTCTGGTGTTCCTCGTTTCGGTACCGGTGGGCATCTTCGGCACGGTGTGGGCCTACCTGAAACTGCACGACAACGGCGCACGCACGAAGGCCCGGATCGACTGGCTGGGCAATTTCACCTTCGCGCTCGGACTTATCGCGCTGCTGACCGGCATCGTGTACGGCCTCCAGCCCTACGGCGGTCACCCCATGGGTTGGACGAGCCCCTTCGTGCTGTCGTGCATCTTCGGCGGCATCGCGGTGCTCGGGGCGTTCCTCTTCATCGAATCACGGATCGACGAACCCATGTTCGACCTCAGTCTCTTCGCGAATCGGGGCTTCGCGATGGGCAATATCGCGACGCTCATGCTGTCACTCGCCCGTGGTGGCCTCCAGTTCATCCTCATCATCTGGCTTCAGGGCATCTGGCTACCCCAGCACGGCTACACCTTCTCCCAGACGCCCCTGTGGGCGGGCATCTACATGGTGCCGCTCACCATTGGCTTCTTCATCGCGGGCCCGCTCTCGGGTCGACTCGCCGACCGCCACGGCGCGCGCAACTTCGCCACCTTGGGACTAGTGCTCACCGGCTTCAGTCTGGTGGGTCTGCAGATGATCCCCATCAATTTCACGTACCCCGTCTTCGCGGCACTGCTGTTGCTGGTCGGGCTCTCCATGGGACTGTTCGCCGCTCCCAACTCGAGCGCGGTGATGAACTCGCTGCCCGCCAATCGCCGTGGCGCCGGGGGCGCGATGTTGAACACGTTCCAGAACTCGGCGAGTGTGCTCTCGATCGGCTTCTTCTTCACCGTGATCACGCTGGGTCTTGCCGCGTCGCTTCCGCGCACGTTGCTCAGTGGCCTCACCGCTCAAGGGGTACCTGCGGCGCAGGCGACCGTGATCTCGCACATCCCCGCTATCGGCAGTCTCTTCTCGGCGTTCCTCGGCGTGAACCCGATGCAGCAACTGCTCGGGCCGCACATTCTCGCCCAGAGCGGCGTGCACTCCTCGGTGTTGCTCGGGCGCAGCTTCTTCCCGAACCTGATTGAGGCACCGTTCGCGAAGGGCCTCCACATGGCGTTTCTCGTTGCGGCGGGTCTGTGCTTCGTGGGTGCGGTCTTTTCGTGGATGCGAGGCGCGGGCGCCGCGCACCTAGTGCACGCGATCCCCGAAGAGGACGAAGAGGGTTTTGCCGGTGTGGGTCAGTCTGTCATGAGTGAAGTGGGCGTTGGCTCTCCGGGTGCCGTGCTGATGCCCGAGGGTGAGACGACTGAGCGCGACGAAGGTTGACGTCCTTTGAAGCGCTGACCTTACGCGTGCGCTTCGGGGGCGTGGGCGAGCAGGCTGAAGGTGAGCGGTCGGCGCGGACGATCGCTCGGGATCCGAAAGGTCCCGGCGTCGTCGATGAGCCACGGATACTGGCGAAAGAAGGTCCAGTCGTGCTCGTGGAGTTCGTCGAGAATTAAGCCCTCGTCGAGCAGCGCCTGGACGATCTCACCGAGCGAGTGATTCCACTCGTAGTTCCTGGTGTTGACGAGCTTCGCGCCGTCGGTATACGTGGCGTCGGTGTCGCTGACGAAGGGCTGCGCGGGGTCTTCGAAGTAGCCGAACACGATCCGCTCACCTTCGTCGTCAAAGCACGAGGAGAAGGGGTGCACGTCGTGGATGAAGAAGGTCCCACCCGCGGCGAGCAGGTTGGACACGACCTTGGCCCAGCGCCGCACGTCGGGGAGCCACCCCAGCGATCCAATGGTGACGTAGACGATGTCGAAGGTACTCATCGCGAGGGCGATGTCCGCCTCGTAGACGTCCGAACAGACGAAGTTCGCCCGCGACGTCAGTCCGGCGCGCGTGGCGAGGTCGGTCGCCGCTGCAATCGCCGCGGGGGAGAAGTCGACGCCGGTGACGATCGCGCCGGCGCGCGCCCACTGCAGAGTCTCAAGTCCGATGTGGCACTGCAGTTGGACGAGCGATTTGCCGGCGACGTCACCGAGCAGTGCCGCCTCGCGCGCGAGGGGCAGGCGCTCACTCGCGAGCCAGCCCTCGACGTCGTAGAAACGTGACGCCATGTGCACGGGTACGCGGTCCTCCCAGTTGGCCCGATTCGCCGCGATGCGTTCATCCATTGGTTCAGGCTACCGAGCGTCGCAAGTGTCGGCGTAGCTCAGACGTGGGCGCTGGCGAGCAGGTCGACGCGCACGACCTCGTCGATTGCCTGGAAGCCAATGCGCTGATACACGCCGTTGCTGGTCGGATTCGCCGCGTCCGCGTAGAGCATCACCCGCGAACCACGACGCACCAGTGCTGCCGTGAGTACCGAGGTGATCGCGGCGGCGTACCCGTTGCCCCGGTACTCGTCGGGGGTGTAGACGGGGCCGATCCTCGTGACCGTTCCGCTGGGGACCTCGACGGGTGCGGCGTGGCCGGCCATGGCGACCGGCACCCCATCGACGCACCAGAACCACAAGCCATCACCGGTGATGCGCGCGCGCATGGCGTCGCGGTCGCGCTTGTCGAACCTCGGTGCCACGCCGTCGACGAACGACTGGAAGTCGATGCTCCACTGGTAGGCCAGATTGAGGTCAGCCAGCGTGGCCACGCGGTAGGTGCCCTTCACGATAGGCAGAGCGATCGCGCCCGCCTCGTAGACGATGTCACGTCGTCCCCAGACCGATTGGCGTGTCGAACCCGGCGAACCGGACGACCGGTACGCCTCCATGAACGAGGTGATGCCTGCGTCCGAGGCGAAGACCCAAGGGAAGTTGTCATCGTGGAGCGCTACCTCGAAGGCCAGAGCGGCGGCGGCGTCGGGGGACATCGGACCGATCTGCATGCCGTATGGGGCGGTGCGGAGTGCGGCTCCCACGACGTGGGCGTTGTCGTGCAGAACCCACCAGAGGTAGTCGTCGAAGTGCTGGGCGCCGCGCGAGACCGAGGTGGCGACCGAGCCCAGGATGTTGGTGCGAATGGGATCGTGCTCGCGATAGGAGGCGGTGATGTCGAGAAACTCTCTAGGTGACGTGCAGCGGACGACGTCCATACGCAGACGATAGGGGAAAGGATCCGCCAGCGAAAGGGGCGGTGGCGAAAGTTAACATTGCCGACGCGAGCGCACGCCGTGTGGCCTACAGTCCCTGATGGGCAGCAATCGGAGGAATATTGACGAGCCAGCGCGACCGCAGCACCGCCGTGTCGGGATTCACTGATGGCGCCCGCTACCAGTCGGCTCGCCCGGGGTATCCGGTCGAGGCGGTGGCGCACATGGTCGAGTCACTCGGCGTCATTGGGGCTCAGCGAGTGGTGGATGTCGCGGCGGGGACCGGTATTTTCACCCGTGAACTCATCGGCTTCGCGCACGAGTTGATCGCCGTGGAGCCTTCGGCGGGCATGCGCCTCGAATTCGAGAATCAGGGGCTACAGGTAGCGGTGCTCGAGGGGACCGCCGAGTCGCTCCCCTTCGAGGACACGTCCATTGACGTCATCACGGTCGCCCAGGCCTTTCACTGGTTCGACTACGACAAGGCGCTCGCTGAGTTCTCTCGCGTGCTCTCTCGAACCGGTCACCTCGGTCTCGTATGGAACGAACGCGACGAGTCGGTCGAGTGGGTCGCGGCGCTGACTCGCGCCATGCAGTGGGACGTGCGGCGACCCTTCGACGCGACCACGGACTACGCGACGGTGCTCGCCGACGCGGGGTTTCGAGATGTCGAGCGACGCGACTTTCGCCACGCGCAATCCGTCGATCGCGCCATGCTCGAGCGACGGGTGCTCTCGACGAGCTACATCGCGGTGATGGACCCCGAAGCACAGCAACGGATCCTGGATGACGTGGCGCAGGTCGTTCGTGGGTTCGACGAGTACTTCGAAATCGCCTACATCACGACGACGTACTGCGCGCGCGTGCCCGAAGCCTGAACCGCTAGTCGATCCAGTAGCGCCGAAACTGCACGTCGCCGTCGCTCGCCGGCACCACGCGTTCGAGGATTCCGCCGCAGCGCTCGATCACCGCAGCCGACGCGTGGTTGCTGTCGTCGCAGGTGACCAGTACCCGTTCGACGCCGTGCGAGCGCGCGACGACCAGCGCTTGGCGCAAGATCTCGGTCGCGTAACCTCTTCGCCGGTGCTCGGCGAGCACGCCGTAGCCAATGTGGCCCCCGTGCATGGCGAGCCAGTCATTCAGTGTGAAGCGGACCGACGCGCGCCCCACGATGGCGCCGTCGACATCGGCCGCGAGAAGGATGGCGGGGACCCGCTCGGCACTCACGGTGGTCGAGCGCGAATTTTCATCGAGTGATTGCAAGTACTCTGACCAGTCCAGGTCGTCGCTCCAACCGAGCAGCAGCGAGAAGTGCTCGGTGAGCATCGCTCGGTGGGCGGCGATCGCCGCGTCGTGGTCCTCGAATCGCAGGGGACGCAGGCGAAGTGGCATGTCGCAACGATAGGTGCTCCGCGCCGGTTGGGATCTCTTCGGTGCGCTAGACAAGGTGGCGTATGCAACGCATCGCCATCGTTGGACCGCCGGGGTCGGGCAAGACAACGCTGGCGCGACAGGTGAGTGAGCGCACGGGCATTGAGGTGGTCCACCTCGACCGCAGTTTCTTTGGGCCGGGATGGCGCGAGACGCCGGACACCGAATGGCGCGCCGCGCATCAGCGTCTCCTCGCCAACGAGGCGTGGATCATGGACGGGACCTACGCGGACACGATCGACGATCGTTTGGCGGTGGCGGACACCGTCATCACGCTGGAGTTCACGCGCTGGAGGTGCCTCGTGAGAGTGTTGCGTCGTATTCTCAGGCACTACGGCCAGGACGTCCAAGCGCCAGGGTGCCCGGAGAAGTTGAGTCTCGAGTTCCTCCGCTACGTCTGGCGATTCCCCACTGACCATCAACCCGAGATCGACGCGGCTATCGAGCGGCATCACTCGAACCTCACGGTGGTACGCCTAGCGAACAACACGGAAACGACGCAGTTCCTCGCGAGTCTGTGAACCGGCCCCGCCGCAGGCGGTGCTCGTACTCGAGACGTGAGCGTTCAGAAGGCCGTCGAGAAGTCCGGGCGCAGCGCGAGTCCGCTCACGCCCTCAAGCGGCTTCGCGCAGAGGACCTGGTGGATCTCGAGGTGGTGGCGCTCGAAACCGACTGCTGAGCCGGCCATGTACAGCCGCCACACCCGGGCACGCTGTTCGCCCACTTCTTCGACCGCCTCGTCGAAGCGCTTGACGAGGTTGTCCACCCAGTGACGAAGGGTGATCGCGTAGTGCTCGCGAAGACTCTCGAGGTGGCGTACTTCGAAGCCGTGCGCCTGAAACATTGAGACCATCGTGCCCACCTCGTGGAGTTCGCCGTCGGGAAACACGTAGCGCTCGATGAAGGGACTTCCAATCTTGGACGGACCTCGCATCCCGAGCGCGATCTGTACCTGGCGCGCGCTCTCGGAGAGTGTCGTCGGCTGGGGATCGGCGTCGAACGAGACGGGTCGCCCAATCGCGTGGTTGAGGAAGAATCCTCCTGGTCGCAGGAGGTCGAACAGGACCTGGGTGTAGGCGCCCAGCGAACGTCGACCGACGTGCTCGGACATCCCGATGGAACTGATGGCGTCGAAGGGGCCATCTCTCACGTCGCGGTAATCCTGAAGGCGAAACTCGACCAGGTCGCTCACGCCGGCGAGTCGGGCCCGCTCGGTGGCGTAACGCTGCTGGGGCTCTGAGAGCGTGATGCCCACCACTCGGGCTCCGTAGTTCGTCGCGGCGTGGATTGCCATCGCCCCCCATCCGCAGCCCACGTCGAGCAGCCTCGTTCCCGGTTGGAGGTCGAGCTTTCGAGCGACGAGGTCGACCTTCCTCTTCTGGGCGAGTTCGAGAGTGTCATCGGGTGATCTGAAGACGGCGCACGAATAGGTCATCGAGGGCCCGAGGACCATCTCATAGAAACGGTTCGAGACGTCGTAGTGGTGCGAGATCGCCTGGCGGTCTCGACTGCGGCTGTGCAGGGCGCCGCGCTGGCGGGCCTCGATCCGCGGGGGAGCGAGGGGCTTGAACGCCGACAGGCCCACGGCCGAGGCGAGCGATCGGAGGTTCCTCACCTTCAGCAACTCGTGTACTGGCGGCGTCGACAACTCGAACAGCGCATCCAGGTCGCCGTCGACGTCGATGTCGCCCGCGACGTAGGCACGGGCGAGTCCCAATTCACCAGGGTGCGTGAGCACGCGGTTGAGCGCGTCACGACGAAGGATCTTGAGCGTGATGCCGTTCGCCGAAGACGTCACGCCCGGCTCGGCGCTACTGCCGTCGAAGGCCTCGACTCGAAAGGGCAATTGATCATTGAAGATCGTAGAAACAAACGTCGCGACGTTCACTCGTCTCCCCTTAAACACAAGTTCGAAGGAATCCGGGCGACGATATTCGCACGCCCACCGGCCATTTTGGACGCTGTAACTCCGTTCGTCAACTCATTCTTCAAAAGCCGGGCCCTCGCCCATTGCCGGCACACCTGACGCGGCGGTTGCGGCGTCGGCGACTAGTGACTTCGTCCCCTCGCGCGTGGACGGGGCCAATGGCTTTGTGGTCACGAACGCGGAGGTGTCGTGCACCGCATCGTCATCCTGGGTACCGGCACGGGTGGCACTCTCGCTGCGAATTGACTTCGGCGGGTCTTCGGCCTCGAGGAGGCATCGATCACCTGTATTGACCAGGACGACTTCATCCCTCAGGTTCAAGAGGTCATCACGGTGGGCGAGTTCTACGCCAAGGCGGCGGGCGGTGAGATCATCTTCACCTGATCGAATCCGAGGTTCTGGTGGCTACGACGCCGCTCGGCGTGACCACTACACTCCGGTTGACAGCCAAAGTTCGGCTCTCGCATCTCACGAAGCGGTTCTGGAGGATTCATGGTCATGGGCGTCGTGCTCGCCATCATCGCGGGCGTCATAGTACTTCTGGTTATCGCGACGATCACGAAGTCGGTGCGTATCGTCCAGCAGGGCTACGAGGGAGTGGTGACGCGTTTCGGCGAGTTCAAGGACATCAAGAATCCCGGACTGACCTTCATCTTCCCCTTCATCGAACAGATGAAGATCGTCGATGTCCGTGAGACGCCGCGCACCGGAGATCGTCAGCAGGTCATCACTCGCGACAACGTGGCGGTCATCGTGAACGCCACAATATTCAGTCAGGTCGTGGACGTGCGTCTCGCCCTCTTCACGAACTCGGACTACCTCGTGAGCGTTGACAACCTTGCGCGTACGTCGGTGCGAGCCGTCTTTGGCAGCATCACCCTCGATGAAGCGTTCTCCCAACGCGAGCGCATCGGTTCCTTGCTGCAGTCCCAGATGGAGGAGGCGACCGACAAGTGGGGCGTGCGAATCAACCGCGTCGAAGTGCTCGAAATCACCCCGCCCGAGCAGATCCTCCAGGCGATGGCCCTCCAGAAGCAGGCGGATCAGGAGAAGCGTGCGAGGATCCTCGAATCCGAAGGTCAGCAGCAGTCCGCAGTGAACGTCGCCGACGGCCAACGCCAGGCCGCGATCAAAGAGGCCGAAGGGGCCCAGCAGTCGGCCATCCTTCGAGCCGAAGGTCAGCGGCAGGCACTCATCCTCGAAGCTGAAGGTCGGGCCCAGGCCATCGCGTCGGTCTACGCGGCGATCAAAGCGCAAGACCCCAGTCCGTCGTTGATTGCTATCTTGCAGCTCGACACGCTGTCGAAGTTCGCCGAAAGCGAGAACACGAAGTTGATCATTCCCGCCGAGAGCGCGGCATTGCTGGGCGCCGTGCAAGCCATCAAGAGCGTCATGTCCGACGTGCCGAGCGTGAACCCCAGCTAGTTCGAGGTCGCGAAGTTATCGCGCGGCGATGAGGACGGGCCTAGGCCCGATCGACCCACAGGGTGGTGCCGTAGGCCTTCTTCACGACCACCCGGGTGCCACTCGGAATCGGCGTCGAGTCCTCGGTGACCGCTTTCCAGGATTCGCCCTTGATCTTCACTCGTCCCGGATGACCCTCGTCACCCACGACGTCCTCGACGAAACCGGTGAGGTTCGCGAGACTGCTCGACGCGGGCACCGAGAGGTCGACCACCGATTTACGCTGGTAACGGTGGACGACCGCGGGGCGAAGCGCGAGCAACGTGATCGCCGAGACGACGACGAAGACAACCGACTGCACCGCGAAGGGCACGCTCGCCAGCGCGAGGAAGAAGGCGATTACCGATCCGATGCCGACGAAGAGCGCGACGAACGCTTGGGTGTGGATCTCGGCGAAGATGCAGACCAGCAAGATGATCAGCCAGAAGAGTATCGCCATGTTTGGCAGTATATGACTGGGTTTGCATTGAACGATGGCCCGGTCACCAATGCCGCCCCGCCACAGCGTTGTGCGCACGCGCTCAAGAGGATTACGTTGGACTTGAGAAACGTGGGGGGTATCTGTGGCGCACAGTACCGATGAAGTGAGTGTCGGCCGAGGGCTTCTCGCTCCGGTGACCTCGTCGTTCAATGACGAGCAATTCGACGAACTCGATCCGCGTCGTCTGGAACTGAGGCTGTGGCTCGACGAGCACCCGAATCCGAGCGGCGTCGAGTTGTCTCAGGCGGGGCTCGTGGCACCCCACTGGCCCGAACCGTGGGGAAGGGCAGCCTCGGTCGAGTACCAGCTGTTGATCGACGACGAGTTGAAGCGTGCGAACGTCCAACGGCCGATAAATCCCATTGGCATCGGTTGGGCGGGGCCGACGATCGCACTCGCCGGCACCGAAGAACAGAAGCGGCGTTGGTTGCCGCGTCTCTTGAGTGGCGAGGACTTCTGGTGCCAGCTCTTCAGCGAGCCAAATGCCGGCAGTGACCTGGCGTCACTCACCACCACTGCGGTGCGCGATGGAGATGAATGGGTGATCACGGGGCAAAAGGTGTGGACGAGTTACGCGCACATCGCCGCGTGGGGGATCTTGCTCGCAAGGACCGCGAAGGAAGGTCCTCACCAGAAGGGCATCAGCTACTTCATCTGTCCGATGAGTGCGCCGGGCGTGACGATACGTCCCCTGGTCGACATGACGGGTGACCACGCCTTCAACGAGGTCTTTCTCGACGAGGTCCGTCTGCCCGCGGACTACCTCATTGGCGAGGTGAATGATGGCTGGCGCCTCGCGAAGGTCACGCTCGGCAACGAGCGGGTGTCGTTGTCGGGTGAAGGGGCCTTGTGGGGGCGTGGCCCGACCGCGCGGGACCTCGTAGACCTGGTCGCGAGCCAGAAAGTGACGCACTCGGCGATCGAGCGTGATGATTTGGTGAAGTGTTGGTCGCACGGCGAGATCCTTCGACTTCTGCGAATGCGACTCATCGCGAACGCCCTCGCTGGTCGAGAACCCGGTCCCGAAGCGAGCGTGCGAAAGGCGCTCGCCGATGACCACGGCCAAGAGGTGATGACGTTGGCACATCGACTGGCCGCAACCGCGGGCATGCTCAGCGGACGAGGTCCGGGCGGCATCGACGGTGACGACGGTTCGTCGTGGCACTACGGTTTTCTCTACGCCCAGGCCCTCACCATCGGTGGCGGCACTTCGGTCGTGCAACGCAACATCATCGCGGAACGCGTACTGGGACTTCCGAAGGATCCGAACTGAGCGTGTCCGAAAAGACGGTCGTCATCGAGCTGGACACTGGTCGTCATTGCGTTACTGCGAAGTAGCGTTCGAAATTGATTTCGAAGGGACTTAAGGCCTTCGGTCCAACATCGCGGGCGTGATTAGCATCGATGCAGTGCCCATTGTCTCTCGTTTCGCAGATCAGTCTCGCGGTGAAGGGCTCGTTGGGTCACAATTTAGAAGGAGTTGTCTACCGTCATGAGTTTTCCCAGTGCATCGTATTCAGTCACTATGCGTGTTTTGCTCGACAGCGCCGCTGAGATCGCGAAGATCTCCCGCGCCGTGAGCGACGCCGGTGGTCTCGTCACCGCCCTCGACGTCGTCGAGCCAATCGAAGGCCGCATGGTCGTCGACCTGACGTGCAACGCCTCGGATGAGACGCACGCCGAGAAGCTACGCGCCTCGGTGGACGAAGTCAAGGGTGCGCACGTCCACGCCATCAGTGACCGAACCTTCTTGCTGCACCTGGGCGGGACCATCGCCATCCAGCCGAAGGTGGCGCTCAAGACGCGCGACGACCTCTCCATGGCGTACACGCCGGGCGTGGCTCGAATCTCCACGGCCATCGCGAATGACAAGTCGCTCGCGAGGAAGTTGACGATCAAGCGCAACACTGTGGCCGTCGTGACCGACGGTTCGGCGGTTCTGGGTCTCGGCAACATTGGACCCGAAGCGGCATTGCCGGTGATGGAGGGCAAGGCATTACTCTTCAAGCGATTCGCGGACATCGACGCGTGGCCGGTGTGCCTGGACACCCAGGACGTCGACGAGATCGTACGCATCGTCCAGTGCATCGCGCCGGTGTACGGCGGCATCAACCTCGAGGACATCGCCGCACCCCGTTGCTTCGAGATCGAGGCACGTCTGCGCGAGCTGCTCGACATCCCCGTCTTCCACGACGACCAGCACGGTACCGCCACCGTTGTCTACGCCGCGTTGTTGAACGCGCTGCGAGTGGTCGGCAAGGAGATGAAGGATGTCAAGGTCGTGATCCTCGGCGTGGGCGCGGCCGGCGTCGCCATCGCGAAACTGCTGCTCGCCGAAGGTGTCGGCGACATCATCGGCATCAACCGCCACGGCATCTTGTCGAGTGACGACGACCGCCTCGACGTGGACCGCAAGTGGCTGGCGGACAACACGAACAAGACCAAGATGACGGGTTCCTTCGCGGACGCCATGGTCGGTGCGGACGTGTTCATCGGCGTCTCGGGTTCTAATCTGGTGAACGAAGAGCACCTGAAGGTCATGGCCAAGGACTCCATCGTCTTCGCGCTGGCGAACCCGGACCCCGAGGTTGATCCTCAGGTGGCACGACGCCACGCTGCGATCGTCGCGACGGGTCGTAGCGACGAGCCGAACCAGATCAACAACGTGCTCGCGTTCCCGGGCATCTTCCGTGGTCTCTTGGACGCCGGTGCGTCGCACATCAGTGAGGCCATCGAGATCGCCGCGGGACGGGCGATTGCGGACATCGTCAAGCCCTCCGAACTCTCGGCCGAGTACATCGTGCCGACCGTCTTCAATCCCAACGTGGTGAAGGCGGTTGCCGAAGCGGTCGAGAAGGTCGCACGGGCCAGCGCCAAGTAGGTGCAGGCGCGAGAAAACACCGTAAGACGAGATGTTTCTCGCCTACAAAATTTAGTTGCTTGCCGATAGGCAAATAAAACTAGACTGGGCTCGTGACCGACCCGACCCCTCCGCCCACGACCCCGGTCGGTGCGGACTCGGTCGATCGATTACGCACGGCGCTCGCTCGGCTGGGACGACAGGTGCGCATGAGCCACGTCGACGAAAATCTCTCCCCCACGCAAATCGAGGTACTGGCGACGATCGTGCGCTGTGGGCCCATTCGACTCTCGACCTTGGCAACCGATGAGGGGATCAATCCGACGATGTTGTCGCGCATCGTCGCCAAGTTGGAGAGCGCGCAACTCGTCACGCGAACCCCGGACCACGACGACGCGCGCATCATCCATGTGGTCGCCACCGAATCGGGTGGTGCGCTCCTTGGTGAGGTCCGCAGCGAGCGCACCAGTGCTCTGCGCTTCGGCTACTCGCAGTTGGACGACGCGCAGCGA